>RCUI01000042.1_pt1 | contig 46552 bp, 44 predicted proteins | sample 2166121 | NCBI WGS metagenome assembly RCUI01 (sample SAMN09932700, study PRJNA488358) | compost metagenome | feature: garden; material: soil; isolation source: compost soil in succinic acid-enriched culture | place: Germany: Experimental Botanical Garden Goettingen | collected 2016-01-27
GGTGTTGCTCGAGACCTTGCAGGGCCTCTGAAAAGCATCGCCGGCAAGGCCGGCTCCCACAGGTAATGCATGCACTGGACCATTGTGGGAGCCGGCCTTGCCGGCGATGGGCTGCAGCGCAGCCCCAAAACCATCAGAGGCTCAACGACCGGTTCGAAGCCTTGATGAACTCTTTCTTCAGCGCCTCGAAATCATGCACCGCCGGGAACTGCGGAAACTCGCGGATCACGTTCTCCGGCGCATGGAACAGAATCCCTGCATCCGCCTCGCCGAGCATGGTGGTGTCATTGTACGAATCCCCCGCGGCAATCACCCGGTAGTACAGGCTCTTGAAGGCCAGCACCGACTGGCGCTTGGGATCTTTCTGGCGCAACTGGTAACCGGTAACCCGATCGGTTTCGTCTGTGATCAAGCGATGGCAAAGCAGCGTCGGGAAGCCCAGCTGGCGCATCAGCGGCTGGGAGAATTCGTAGAAGGTGTCGGAAAGGATCACCACCTGGAAGCGCTCACGCAGCCAGTCGACGAACTCGATGGCGCCGTCCAGCGGCTTGAGCGTGGCGATCACCGCCTGGATATCGGAAAGCTTCAGGCCATGCTCATCGAGAATGCGCAGGCGTTGCTTCATCAGCACGTCGTAATCGGGAATGTCGCGGGTGGTGGCCCGCAGCGATTCGATTCCGGTTTTTTCCGCGAAGGCGATCCAGATTTCCGGGACCAGCACACCTTCCAGGTCGAGACAGGCAATTTCCACAGCACACTCCTCGAACAACGCCAAAAATGGGAAGCCGCACTCTACATGTGCGGCGTCTGCCCGAGCAATTTTTGTTAAGATCGAGCCATTACGAGCGCCAAGCGCCATTCAATGACCGGAAGCCGCCTGATGAGCCAACCCTTCGACGTCGCCGCCCTGGCCGCGACCTACGCCAACAAGTCCCCACAAGACATCCTCAAGCTCGCCTTCGAGCACTTTGGCGATGACCTGTGGATCTCTTTCAGCGGCGCCGAAGACGTGGTGCTGGTGGACATGGCCTGGAAGCTGAACAAGAACGTCAAGGTGTTCAGCCTCGACACCGGCCGCCTGCACCCGGAGACCTACCGCTTCATCGACCAGGTGCGCGAGCACTACAACCTGCCGATCGAGATCCTCTCCCCCGACCGCAGCAAGCTTGACCCCTTCGTCAAGGAAAAGGGCCTGTTCAGCTTCTACAAGGACGGCCACGGCGAATGCTGCGGCATTCGCAAGATCGAACCGCTGCGACGCAAGCTGAGCACCGTCAGCGCCTGGGCCACCGGCCAGCGTCGCGACCAGAGCCCGGGCACCCGCAGCCAGGTAGCCGCACTGGAAATCGACGGCGCGTTCTCCACGCCCGAGCGCACGCTGTACAAATTCAACCCGCTGGCGCAGATGAGCAGCGAGGAAGTCTGGGGCTACATCCGCATGCTCGAGCTGCCGTACAACAGCCTGCACGAGCGCGGCTTCATCAGCATCGGCTGCGAACCCTGCACGCGCCCGGTGCTGCCGAACCAGCACGAGCGCGAAGGCCGCTGGTGGTGGGAAGAGTCAACCCAGAAGGAGTGCGGGCTGCACGCCGGCAACCTGATCACCAAGGGCTGACCGCCTCGCCCTGACAATAGCGTTCCAGGTGCTGCTCGAGATCGACAATCGCCTGTCGCAACATCTGCACCAGCTGACTGATACGGTGGGCTGGAGCCCGCGAGGTGCAGGCCTGTTCCAGCTGGACACAGATTGCCAGCACCTCATGCGCCCGGATCATCCGGGCGCCGCCCTTGAGACGGTGCACCAGGTCGGCCAGCGCCACCAGGTCCTTGCCGTCATGCAGCCGGTCCAGCTGCCGCAGATCCTGGCGATTGCTGCTGACCAGATCGCCGAGCAGGGCCTGCACCTTGCCCTGATCACCTGCGGCCAGCACCAGCAGGCTGGAAATGTCCATGCCTGGCAGCACCGGTAATGCCTCAGCCGCCACCGGCACCACGGTGCGGCCCGCCACACCCCCCAACGCCTGCGCCAGGTCATCGATGCTCAAGGGCTTGAACAGGCAGGCATTCATCCCCGCCGCCAGGCAACGGGCGCGCTCCGACGCCTGCGCGTTGGCGGTCACCGCCAGCACCTGGCAGGCCCGCCTGCCTGTCCGTCGTTCATGCTCGCGGATCGCCCTGGCCAGCCGATAGCCATCGAAGATCGGCATGTTGCAGTCGGCGAGGACCACATCGAACGACTCTCGCAGCCAGCAACGCAACCCCTCGCCGCCGTGCTCGCAAACCCGCACACGATGGCCCAGATAGCCCAGCTGATGCATGAGCAGAATGCGGTTGGCCGGATAGTCATCCACCACCAGCACCTTGAGCGGCTTCACCCCGCCAGCGTTTTCCCGGCGCCCACCTGGCACGTCGCTGGAAGCCGAAGGTGGCAGGCAGGTCAGGCTCAACTGCAGCTCGACGCGCGTACCAACACCGATGCTGCTGTCGAGCTGCATGCGCCCGCCCATCAGCTCGCACAGCATCCGGCAGATGCTCAGCCCCAGCCCCGCACCATTGCGCCCCGCCTGCCGGTTGTTGCTGGCCTGGCAATAGGGTGTGCCCAGGCGTGCCAGGTCGGCCATGGGAATGCCGACGCCGGTATCTTCCACCACCAGGGTGACCGCGACCCGGTGGCGCTGCCGTTGAGTTTCCAGGCGAACCCGCACTGAGCCTTCACGGGTGAACTTGATGGCATTGCTGATCAGGTTGGACAGAATCTGCTTGAAACGCAGGGCGTCGAGCAACACATCGCTTTCCAGCGCACCGACAACCTCCAGATGCAGGCGCAGGCCCTTGCTCAAGGCCTGCTGTTCAAACATGCGCACCACCCCTTCGACCTGCTGACGCAGTGGGGTGCGGCGCGGCTCGAGCAGCAAATGGCCGGACTCGATGCGGGTGACATCCAGCACATCGCCCAACAACTCAAGCAGACCGCGCGCCGAGCTTGAGGCCACCTCGATGGCCAGCCGATCGAGCACGCCCTGATCGGCCTTTTCCTGGGCGAGCTCCAGCATGCCCAGCAGGGCATTCATCGGCGTGCGGATCTCGTGGCTCATGGTCGCCAGAAACGTCGTCTTGGCCTGATTGGCCGCCTCTGCCTGTTCCTTGGCCGCTTGCAGTTCGGCGTACATCGCGGTCAGCGCCCGTTCGGCCCGTTCACACTTGCGGATCGACTGGCGCAGGTAGTGAATCCAGATCAGCGCCAATGCCAGCAAGCTGCCGACCACCGCACAGGCCTGGGCGATCAAGCGCCCGTTCTCGTGCCAAAAGCTGTCGACTCTCGCCAGCGTGGGGTTTTGCACCACCGCCGCGTGTGCGTGAGCCTCTAAGGCGTGCAAGCCGCGGATTGCATCCGGCCATATGCTCTGCGGTACTTCCTGGGCGCCTGCCACCCCGGCCAGGCACAGCAGTGCCAGCAACACCAGCGCTTGCAGCAAGCGAGCATGCACAAAATTCGGCAACCTAAACGAGCAGGTTGCGCTTGGCGACATCCGCCAGGTCCACCAACGACTTGACCCTCAACTTTTCGATCAGACGGGTTTTGTAGGTACTGATGGTCTTGTTGCTCAACAGCATCGCATCGCCGATGGCCTTGTTGCTCAAGCCACGGGCCAGCTGTTGCAGCACCAGCAGTTCACGATTGGTCAGGCTGGCGATGCACTCGGCCTCCGAGGCCCGGACATCGACTCTTCTCACAGAGCTGAGGGCAACTTCAGGGAAGTAGGTGTAGCCAGACATGACCGCATGCACGGCCTTGCTCAGTTCGCACAGGTCATCGGTTTTCGACACATAGCCGACCGCGCCCGCCTTCATGCAGCGCAGGGAAAAGTAATCGGCCTGTTGTGAGGTCAAGATCAGAACTTTCAGCGCCAGCTTCATCGCCTTGACCCGGGCAATGACCTCCAGGCCGTCGAGCCCCGGGATGCTGATATCCAGGATCATCAGGTCAGGGGTCAGCTCACGCGCCAGGCGTACGGCATCGATGCCGTTATCGGTCTGGCCGACCACCTTGAAGCGTTCGCTGATCAGCAGCAGGTTGACGCTGGAGCGAATAAACGGGTGATCATCCACGATCAGGACACTACTCATGCTTTCCCTCATACCACGATGGTGACTGGGTCCGATTCACCCCTTGAAGGCAATTTCGCGGCTCTGCTCGCCCTCGACCAGCTCGAAGCGGTAGTGGCGTCCGGCCTTTTTCTCGAATGCGCGGGTATTGCCCGGTAACACATGGTGCTTGGTCGCCGGGGCACAGTCCTTGTTGCCCGCAGCGCAGTCATTGAAATGATCAAGGACAATCGTGGTGTTGCCCCTGTTGGGGACCAGGAAGCGCCCTGCCTCATGCTCAATGGCGGTCTGGTAGCGACTTGCCTGTGGCCGTATAAAGAGTATCGAGCCGTAACCGGCAAGAATGTTGACGCCGACCTTCAGCGCGTCCTCATAACGCTCGGCCTCGTCCTCGGTAATCGCGAAGCCGTCGTTGACCTCCGGCAGCACCGGGATGAAACGCAACCTGAAGTAGCGCTCGTGGTCACGCTCCCCACGATAGAGCAAGCGCACCGCCTGCATGCCATTGGCGGGGATGATCAGCCGCGCGGGACTGACCACCAGGCCACGCTGCAACGCCTCGCGGCCATCCATCTCGACCTCGCGCGCCTGACCCTGGTTGTCGTAGACCATCTCGACGACACTGACCTTGACGAACGCAGTGGTGTCGCCGCCATTGCGCACGCGTTTGAGCAGCGTGCTCTTGCCGCCGTCCAGATAGTCGTAGAACGTACCGATATTGAGCTCGGGACCGGCAAGCGCGGTGGTGACCATCGACATCAACAGCAGCGGTACTGCCAGCGTTCCTTTCATCTATTTAGCTCCCAGCATAACTGGCTAATTAATATCATTCTCATGCACTAGACGAGACCGAGCAACCGGCAGGGCCCGTAGGAAACGTCCTGATCTAACAGAGAAATTTCCATTGCCGACGGTTAGCGGTCGTCTAAAGTGCGGCATCCAGAACCAGCGTCACGTCGCCCTGATAGGTTTCACCCGGGTACAAGAGCATCGAGGCGGTGTCGGCCTGTGACACTTCGAATAGCAGGCGCGCCTGGCGATCGAGCGTGGCCTCGACGGTTTCGATGGTCAGCGAGGACGGAGCGCCAACCGGCAACACCAGGTTGTCCACCGGCGCACCGAGGTGCCTCATGCTTGCCGGCAGCGTCAGGGCAACCTTCAGCGGAACCTGATGGCCGCCACGACCGCGAATGCCACAACGCCCACCCAGGTCGTATTCGCAGCGGGTATGCACGCTGATTGCACCGGTGGTCCAGATCCGGAACGGCAGGATCCGGTACAGGCGCTGGGGCGGCGCGCCGCGATTGATCCAGCCCATCCAGCCGCCTGGTGGTTCAAGCACCGCCCGCTCGGAACCGGCCGGAAACTCGACCTTCAAGGGGTGTTTGACAGTGAACTCGAAATTCAGCGTTAGCAGGTCGGTGCTGACGCTGGTGACTCGGTTGCCCAGGTCGAAGTCCGCCCCGCTACCCCCGACGCTCAACTGCAACTGAGCCCGGTAGATGCCACTTTTCAACGAAAGAGGCGACGGCAACACCAGCTCAAAGCCCAGGCCCGTGACGGTGCTGTCGACGTTCACAACAGACCCGGCACTGCCGCTTCGTGCGTCCATGTAGCAACCGCCGGGCACCAGCATATCGACCCGGCCCAGGTACTGGGTAACGGCTTGATGTTCAGTAAACGCCGCAGGTACGCAAACACCCTGACTTGGCCCGACCAGGACCATGAGGCCCGGCTGAATCCTCAAACCGAAATGCGTAGGCCTGAACCGGACAGAAAAAGACTCTCCTTGCTCATTGACCAGATTCAGGGTTCTGGTAGCTGGCAGCCGGAAGTAGTACTTGTCACGAGCTTGCAGTGCACGGTGGATGAACGCCGTAGAGAATCTCAGCGGCAAACTGACCGTGTATCGATACTCGCTGCCGGCGCAAGGCACAAACCCCGAGCAGAATTCTGCCCGCGGCGTGGTGTTGACGAAACCACTGGGCGGCCTGCCGCTATAGCCTGGCGCGTACTCGCCAGTAATGTCCACCACGCTGGCCTGGGCAACGCCTGCGAGCGGCCCCAGGCACAACGCTGCCAGCGTCGCGAGAAGTGCGGCAAAGGCTGCGCACCGAGGTTTTTCCAGCCATCGCATCAAGCATCCTCCTTTGTTTGTTTCAGCTCGGCCTGGGCCACATTGGCCCCGGCGCAGGTCAGGTCACCGACCAGCAGAACGTCGTTCTCCCGGGTGTACTTGCCTTGATCGAAACTGACCAGGCACAAGGCATCGGCGCCCCGGCGAATTTCCAGGGTCGGTGTCGACTCGCTCATCTCGATGGCGAAAAAGCCATCCGCTTCGCTGACACTGCGGCTGGCGTGATTGATTACCAGCGCGCCCCTGAGCGGCTGCCCCTTGGCGTCGACCAGGCGACCGATCACGGTGAGGGTCCGCATCACGCGGATGCGGTGATAGTCGACCCCGCCACGGTTGAGGTGATACTCGACCGTCGAAGGCTGGATGACCGCCGTATGGGCGTCGTTACCGTCGAAGTCGAAGTGCACCTGGCCGGCCTTGTAGGCGCTGACCGGAATGACGTTGCGCCCCGGGCGCAGCACGGCGCTGTGGCCGTGGTGGTCATCGGCACGCATGCGCACACCTTGCAGGTCCGAATCGACATCGACGATCAGGCCTGCCTCGTGGGGCAGGTACTGCCCGGACATCGCCACTTTGCCGGCGCCGACCGCCAGCACACTGTCGAGGTTCAAACCCGCGGTCAGCTCGCCGTTGTAGGAGGAGCGCTGGGCATAGGCATCGCCATGCAGCAGCGGGCTCTCGAACAAGGCGCTGCCGCCAAACCCGGTACCGTAGCGGTCCAGCGCAACCGTGCCGGCCAGGCTCTGCAGGGCGCCGTAGTCAACGTCCTGCTGATAGGTCAGCGAGGCGTTCTGGTCGCGCGCACCGTCGCGGGACGTGCGACTGCCCAGGGTTGCCGAAATCCTTCGCCCCGGCCCGCCAAGACTCATGCTCATGCTCAAGGTGACGCCACGGTTGCGCGCGTCGCCGGAGCTGCTGGTGCCCGGGCGATCGAACAGCGACAGGCGCCAGTTGGTGTCGGAGTTCAGCAACTTGCCGAAGTAGCCCCAGCCGACATCGAAACCCATGCCATCGGCCCCTGTGCCGCTGCTGTGCGACACCCGCAAGGTCGCGGTACTTTGCCGATCGACCCGGTGGTTGAGCGACAGCGCACTCTGGCGGACTTCGCGAACCCTGAAGTCCCCGTACGCACCAGGCTGGTCCTCCTCGAAGCGGCGGCTGTCCAGCCAGGAACGGCTCTGGCTGAACACCAGCGAACCCGAGGCGTAGTTGTAGATGCCTTGCAGGTCATAGCCGTTGCCGTGGTCTTCGGTGTGAAAAACACTGCCATAGAGCTTGAGCGGATCGAGCACATCCCAGTCCAGCGAACCGCCATACTGCAGAAGCTCGTCGATTCGCTGGGCAGAGAGCCCGAGCACCGCCCGCGGATGCAACAGGTAGTTAGTGAAGACGCCGGCCGTCAGGCTGTTGTCATAGTCCTTGTCCCAATTGCTCCACAGGCTGCTTTGCTGCCCCATGTAAACGTTGTAGCGCCACGGCGACTCGGCGTTGCTCCAGTTGGAGGGCTTGTAGATGAAGGCTTCGCTGCGTGAGGTTTCCTGGTTGTCTTCAATCAGGCGGATCTCCACCTCATAGATCCCCCCGGGCAGCACCCGGGTATCCAGCGCCTGCAAGCCGGCCTGCACCGCCTGGCTGTTGATCAGCACACCATCACGGTAGATTTCGACGATCCCGGCGCGGTTCGGCGTGACATAGACCGGAGTGGCGCTGGCCTGGCCGTTGTTGACCGCCAGGCTGTCGCTGCTGCCGAGCATCAGGCCACGGGTGGTGTCGGGCAGGTTGCCGAGCAAGCGCGGCTGGCGGGTCAGGCCCTGGGCGCCCGGGGTGAAGTAACCCAGGCGAAAGAAGTGCTTGTCGTGCAAACGCTCGGCATAGAGCTGGTCCACGCGGTGCCGGGTTTGCTCGACGTAATCGCTGTTGCGGTCGAACCGCGCCTCGCCCACGGTGGTCCAGTTGCCGAAACTGCCCTGCCCTTGCACAGCATAACGACCGGTGGTTTCCAGGTCGCCACCGACCAGGTTCAACTGGTTGCGCAGCAGCAAGCCGTGGCTGCCACGTTCGGGCAACTGATGATAAAGCGCCGGCTGATCGCTGCGTTCCGCCGCCGTGGTAAGAATCGACAGCTGCGAATTCACCAGGCTGTAGTGCAACGCCACCAGCCCTCGCGGGCAACTGGACAGGCAGTTGCCCAGCGCCCTTGGCTCCTGGAGCTGTTCGCGCCAGCGCGAACGCTCGGTGTCGGAGGCGTGGCTCTCGAAGGTGTCGGTGAAGTCGAGCAGTTGCACCTGTTCATCGCGCGACAGCACCACCAGGGCATCGCCCAGGTAGCGCCCATCGAGGTCGACGCGAACGGCCAGGGGCACATCGAAAAAGTGCTCGCCAAATTCCTGCGGCAAGCCTTGCGCCTGGCTCAGCACCCCCAAGGGCCCGGCCTGCCCTCGGGCTTCGGCCCAGGCACAGGCTGTACCTGAGAGCACAAGGCACCCCAGGGCCAGTCGAATGGATGCAGCGAGAGACAAGTAATTAGCCATGTCCATTTTTTCACAGGCAATACTCACCCCGCACTCGTTCGAACGAATGAGCAGCGGGGTGAATAGAAGGGGATGGAACAGCGCTTGGCTGGCGACTTACGGCGAGACGGTCTCGAACAACATGTTGACGATGCCCTGGTAGTTGCCCGGCACGTAGCCGCTCGGGCCGGCCGACTGGGCGGCTACGTCAAAGGCGACCAGGGTGCCTGCCGCTGCCGCGGCTGCCGGCACCACCGGAACCGAAGTGGTGGTCAAACCGGTGCCGTTGACCGCAACGTCCAGGCCGATGCTGTTGGCGCCGCTGTTAATCACCGCCGGGCTGAGCAGGCGCGCAGAAATCGCCCCGGTGGTGCTCTTGACCTGCAGCTGCTTGCGGATCGGCTCAAGCGATTCGCGCAGGGCATTCCAGGCCATGTTTTGCGGTTCGTTCATCCAGTTGCCGCCCACCGGCTCGACATAGAAGTTCTCGGTCGGGATGGTGGCCGTTACGGTAACTTGTTTCTCCAGCGGGTCGGCGGCGAATACATTACCAACGGCCAGCAGGGCGAGAGGCAGGGCCAGAAAAGTGCGCTTCATGAATAATTCTCCTCGAATAGACCTGTGAAAACGTCACAGACGACGTGCCGACGGCGAGTGTGTCCGCCGGCTTGTGCCGCACCGCGCAGGGCGGTTGACGAGGAGGATTATTCGGCAGATGTCCGACGCAAAAAGTCGGACCACTCCCAGCAAGATTGGGAAATTTCCCAAAGAAAAACAGGGTTCAATCGCACAAAAAAACGCCCCAAAAGGGGCGTTTTCTGAACATCGGACAACCACGCGCAGATCAGTGCACCGGCAACTCGACACCGTCGAACAGCTCTTCAAGCTCTTGCTTGTTGTGACATGCGATAGCCTTGGCCATCACTTCACGGGTCAGGTGCGGGGCGAACTTCTCGATGAAGTCGCACATGAAGCCGCGCAGGAAAGTGCCACGGCGGAAACCGATCTTGGTCACGCTGGACTCGAACAGTTCGCTGGCATCGAGCACTACCAGGTCGCTGTCGAGCTTGGGATCGACGGCCATCTTGGCGACGATGCCGACACCCAGCCCCAGGCGTACATACGTCTTGATGACGTCGGCGTCGGCGGCGGTGAATACCACCTTCGGGGTCAGGCCGCGGTGGCTGAACGCTTCGTCAAGCTTGGAGCGACCGGTGAAACCGAACACATAGGTCACGATCGGGTACTCGGCCAGGGCTTCGAGGCTGAGCTTGGGCAACTTGGTCAGCGGGTGACCCTGGGGTACGACCACACAGCGGTTCCAGCGGTAGCACGGCATCATCACCAGGTCGCCGAACAGCTCCAGGGCTTCGGTGGCAATGGCAAAGTCGACGGTGCCATCAGCGGCCATTTCGGCGATCTGCATGGGCGAACCCTGATGCATGTGCAAGGCTACTTCCGGGTACTGCTTGATGAAGCTGCTGATCACCGGCGGCAGGGCGTAGCGCGCTTGGGTGTGGGTGGTAGCGATCGATAGGGTGCCCTTTTTCTCGTTGGAGAATTCCTGGGCAATCTGCTTGATGCTTTCGACTTTGCGCAGGATCTCGCCAGCCGTGGTGATGATACGTTCACCGGCCGGGGTCACGCGGGTCAGGTGCTTGCCGCTACGGGCGAAAACTTCAACGCCCAGCTCGTCCTCGAGCAGGCGGATCTGCTTACTGATGCCCGGCTGAGACGTATACAGGCTCTGCGCTGTCGCGGAGACGTTGAGGTCGTGGTGCGCCACTTCCCAGATGTAGCGCAATTGTTGAAGCTTCATAGGTATCCCTCAAATCTGCTGGGGCGTCACCGGCAGCAGCGACGATTTATAACTATATTAGTGGTTTGAAGAATAAATCTAGAACTATTTTAGCAGTCTTCCAGGAACCCACCTACCCCACGCAGTTAAGACTTCCTACGCCCCAAGTGTTGCGCGAGCGGCACCATATACACCGGCACCGGCGACAGTTGCAGCAAGCGCACCGCGGTGCGTCCGATCGGGATATCGACGCCAGCGCCCTGGCTATGGCTGCCGAAGATCAGCAGGTCGACACTCAGGCGCTGGGCCTGCTCGAGAATCACCTGCGCCGGATCGCCCTGACGCACGCGTACGGCCTTGATCAGGGCCAGGTCAGCCTCCTCGCCCAATTCGTCACGAAAGTTTTCCAGAACCCGTTGTTCGATGTTGGCCATCACCGTGGTGACGCCTTCGCTGTGCAGTTCATCGAGGGTCTGTTCGTCCAGATAGCTCTGCAGCAGCGATTCGGCGAACTGGCCCATGGGCTCGACCGCATGGATGACGTAGAGCTCTGCGTTGAAGGTCCGCGCCAGTGCCAGCGCGTGTTGCATGACAAAAGGCGCGTACACACCGAGGTCAGTGGCATACAGCATGGAATGGATCATTCGACCTCCTCGACTGCCATGACGGCAGAGCAAGCTTCAGCTTAGCAGCGCCAAGAACCGTCGCAGGGCCGTCCGGCGCCGAGGTTTGCCCGTTAGCCCAGGGTCGGTTCGTTGCTGATGCCATGGGGCACATGGCCAGTGGCGACGACGCTGCGGGCCCGTTCGCAGTGGCCGGCCTGGTCGTCGAAAAACACATCGGCGGCGAAGGCTTCGAGGAACGCCGATTTGTCCAGACCGCCGAGGAACAGCGACTCGTCCAGGCGGATATCCCACTCGCGCAAGGTACGGATCACTCGCTCGTGGGCCGGTGCCGAGCGGGCTGTTACCAGCGCCGTGCGGATCGGACAGGCGCCTTCGGGGAACTCCTTCTGCAACAGGTTCAGTGCCGCCAGAAATGGTTTGAACGGCCCGCCGCGCAACGGCTCGCGGGCTGACTGGCGCTCGCTGGCCTGGAAGGCTTCGAGACCGCCAAGCTGGTAGACCCGTTCGGACTCATCGGAAAACAGCACCGCGTCACCGTCGAAAGCGATGCGCAGTTCGTCACTGGCAGCGCGCCGGGCACCACCGGAGAGAATGGTGGCAGCGGCAAAGCCGGCTTCCAGGGCACTGCGCACATCATCGGCATCGGTGGACAGGAACAGGTGACAGCCAAACGCCGCCAGATAAGGATAAGGACTACGGCCGCCAACGAAGGCAGCGCGGTAGATACCCAGGCCATGATGCTCGATCGAGTTGAATACCCGCAGACCGGTGTCGGCGCTGTTGCGCGACACCAGCACCACCTCGACCCGGGGCTGGCCAAGACTGGCGTTCAGGCCCAGGAGCTTTTGCACCAGGGGGAAGGCGTCACCGGGTTCGAGCACTTCGTCTTCGTGTTCGATCTGGTACTGGCGATAGGCTTCAACGCCCTCGGCCAGGTACAGGCGGTGACTCTCGCTGAGGTCGAACAGCGCTCGGGAGGAGATGGCGACGACCAGTTTGTCGCCTAGATTCTTGCTCATGTACTGTTCCCCTTGGGGCCTTATCGCGGGGCAAGCCCGCTCCTACATTGTGGGAGCGGGCTTGCCCCGCGATGCTGTTTGCCGATCAATAAAGGCCAAAGCCTGATACAGCGCCTGCATCTTCGGCAATTCACAGCCCGCCGCCCTGGCCTGGGCCAACGGCTCGGCATAAATCGCCGCCAGCTCCAATGGCCGCTGCTGGATAAAATCGTGGTACATGCTCGGCCAGTAGTCGGGCATCTTCTCGGTCACCGCAAACAGGTGTTCGGCATAGCCTGGCGGCAACGCGTAACCGCAGGCGCGCGCGCCCTGCACCACCTCGGCCATCAGCGCCTGGATCAAGGCGCGGCTGTCGGCATCGGTCATCAGCGGTGTGGTGCTGGCCTTGAGCAGCACTGACAAACCATTGTAGGGCACATTCCACACCAGCTTTTGCCAACGCGCCTGGGCCAGGTTGGTCATGGCCTGGGAGTCGATGCCAGCGGCATGGAACAACGCAGCCCCGGCCTCGACAATTTGCTGACGGCTGTCTTCATCCGCCGCCGGACCACTGTGATACCCCAGGTTCACCGCCCCCAGCGACTGGTGGCGGATCACCCCCGGCGCTTCGCGGTTGACGCAGATAAAACACAAGCCGCCGAGCAGGTGCAGATTGGCGGGTAACAGCGGCCGCAGTTGGTCCTCGACGCCCAGGCCGTTCTGCAGCAGCAGCACCTTGGCATCAGGCGCCGCTACCTTGGCGATCAAGGGTGCAAGCTCGGCGTTGCTGGTGGTCTTGGCGCCGACCAACAGCCAGTCGCAGGGCGGCATGTCGGTGGCATCGGCATAGGCCCGGACCTGCATCTGCACGGTGCCATGCACGGCGCTGTCGACCCGCAATCCGTTGAGCTGAACGGCGTCGAATTCACTGCGCAAGAGGAAATGCACCTCGAACCCGGCACGCGCCAGCATCAGGCCATAGAAGCCACCAATGGCGCCGGTTCCGATCACGCCGATACGCGGGCTGCTCGTGTTCATCCTGCTCTCCTCAACCGTTCATTTTTTGTTCAATTTTTTTACACGTAAATCAACCGCTTTACGATCCTTAACTATACTCAGGCGAACAAGGTCAAAAAATCGACACGGAGTCGAGCATGCGTGGCTTCCTGCTGCACCCGGACGATGTTCCGGTGGAGCTGACCCTGCGTCAGTCGCCCAAACTGTTCCGCCAACGGCTGCACACTATCAGCCTGGGCGGAATCGCCTGCAACCACCCACGGGCCTACCGACGGGGCATGGCGGTGGAAATGCTCATCCCCTCCCTCGGCGCCGAGGCACGCTATCCCGGTTATGTGGCCTGGTGCCAGAAGCAACAGGACGGCTATCGGGTGGGCATTGCCTTCATCGACGAGCAAGCGCTGTTTGGCGCACGCATGGGCGAACAGGTGTGTCAGATCCAGCACTTCTGCCAGGCCGAAAGCCCCGATGCGGACGTCGAAGCCCTCGCCCAGCAGTGGGTCAGCCTGCACGCCGGCGAGTTCTCCGATGCCAGCCTTGAGGCAAGTCATACCCGGGAAATCCTCGTTCCTGGGTAAAAACCCCGTGCCTATGGGCCTTTCCTTGCAGGAAAGCGGCCCGTGCCCATTGTCGAGCCACAGTGTAACGCGCTAAGGTTCGGCTCCCCGCTGCGTACAATTTTCGCTGCTCCGCCGCACGGGGATCGCTGGCGGCCGGCACCCGTGACCTGACGAGTAACACGATGGCTGATTTACCGATCGATGACCTAAACGTTGCCTCCAACGAGACCTTGATCACCCCCGATCAGCTCAAGAAGGAAATTCCCCTGAGCGCCACTGCGCTCAAGACCGTGACTGCGGGCCGCGAAGTGGTGCGCAATATTCTCGACGGCAAGGACCACCGCCTGTTCGTGGTGATCGGCCCCTGCTCGATCCACGACATCAAGGCCGCCCACGAGTATGCCGAGCGCCTCAAGGCCCTGGCCGCCGAAGTGTCCGATACCTTGTACCTGGTCATGCGCGTGTACTTCGAGAAGCCACGCACCACCGTCGGCTGGAAAGGCCTGATCAACGACCCGTACCTGGACGACTCGTTCAAGATCCAGGACGGCCTGCACATCGGTCGCCAGCTGCTGCTGGACCTGGCGGAAATGGGCCTGCCTACCGCCACCGAAGCACTCGACCCGATCTCTCCGCAGTACCTGCAGGACCTGATCAGCTGGTCGGCCATCGGCGCCCGTACCACCGAATCCCAGACCCACCGCGAAATGGCCTCGGGCCTGTCCTCGGCGGTCGGCTTCAAGAATGGCACCGACGGCGGCCTGACCGTTGCCATCAACGCCCTGCAGTCGGTTTCCAGCCCGCACCGTTTCCTCGGCATCAACCAGGAAGGCGGCGTGTCCATCGTCACCACCAAGGGCAACGCCTACGGCCACGTGGTGCTGCGCGGCGGCAACGGCAAGCCCAACTATGACTCGGTCAGCGTCGCCCTGTGCGAACAGGCCCTGGCCAAGGCCAGGATCAAGCCGAACATCATGGTCGACTGCAGCCACGCCAACTCCAACAAAGACCCGGCCCTGCAGCCGCTGGTGATGGAGAACGTCGCCAACCAGATCCTCGAAGGCAACCAGTCGATCATCGGCCTGATGGTCGAAAGCCACCTGAACTGGGGCTGCCAGGCAATTCCGAAGAACCTTGACGACTTGCAGTACGGTGTTTCGATCACCGACGCCTGCATCGACTGGGAAGCCACCGAGAAAACCTTGCGCAGCATGCACGCCAAGCTCAAGGACGTGCTGCCCAAGCGCAACCGCGGCTGATCGCCACACACAAGAACGCCGGGCAATGCCCGGCGTTCTTGTGTGTGCGCTTGAATGACAGCCCAGGGCTGCCCTTCGCGATTCTCAAGCCTTGGTGGAGTGCCGCTGCTGGCGCTCCATGTAACGTTCCACGTACGAGCATGACGGAATCACGGTGTAGCCCATGTCTTCTGCATACTGCAACGCCTTCTCGGTCAGCGCCGCGGCAATACCCCGGCCCCGCAACGCATTGGGAACAAAGGTGCGGTAGATATCCAGGGTCTGCTTACCCAGGTCCATGTAGGTCAGGTAAGCACGATGACCGTCCACATTGGTCTCGAACTGATGACCAGCCTGGTCATGGTGGATGGACAACGCCTCGCTCATCACTACTCCTCGCGGGTCTTATGATCTGACCCCTACCTTACCGATGTTTGTCCGGCGAAGGAACCTCTACGCCACCCCGTGCCCCTTTGGACAGCGAGAAGAGCATGGCTGTTCTCTGGCAAGTGAGCACGTACAAATAGTAGGCGCCCCATGCCCAGATGCTCAAGGTGGCTGGTCGCAAATTTCATCCACTTGGGGCACGCGGACAGGGCGACGAGCATCGGCCTGAACAGTTGCCGGATGTTGTAGTGCTATGACGAAGGATGACACTTTAAGTCACTTTTAGTTCAACAAAATACACACTTGCTACACTTGTTAGCACCCGCGCATGCGGCGCCTTCACAGTTTTTCTACATAAGGCTGTGGCGGACCCGGGACAGGCGCATTTTTTTGCAGTTCTTGCGCTCTGTCAGTTTACTTACTACAAGTAATGGGTACTATGTACGCCGGTCAGTTTCTCATTGTTGAGAGATGGCTATTTAATAGAAAGTCCTTGAAGGGGAACACGATGAACAACGTTCTGAAATTTTCTGCTCTGGCTCTGGCCGCAGTTCTGGCTACCGGTTGCAGCAGCGTATCCAAAGAAACCGAAGCTCGTCTGACCGCTACCGAAGACGCAGCTGCTCGTGCACAAGCTCGTGCCGATGAAGCCTATCGCAAAGCTGACGACGCTCTGGCTGCTGCTCAAAAAGCACAACAGACCGCTGACGAAGCTAACGAGCGCGCTCTGCGTATGCTGGACAAAGCCAGCCGCAAGTAATAGTCCTTCGGGATTGTTATTGGAAGCCGACCCACTTGTGGGTCGGCTTTTTTATTGCCGCCAGCAAAGTGCAACGCCAGAAACGACGAGGCCTGCACGATGGCAGGCCTCGGGTATAGCAGGAATGGCTTACTGCATGTCGTAAGGCACGCTGGAAACCATCGGTGCCGGGCCGCCAGCGCCATTGGGCACGGCGATCTCCACCGGCATGCCGTCTTCGGCGGCGACCACGTCACGGACCATGTCCCAGTTCATGCGCAGGTTGTTGGCCAGGTCTTCACGCTTGAGCAGCGCGTTGATGACCGCGGTGTGCTTGTCGACCACCGACGGGTCGCCCTTGTCGTCAAGCGGCGTGTGCGCCTCGAGGTAGACCTTGCCGGCACTGAGGCCGAACTTGTACGGCTCGTTGATGATGCGTACCGGCACGCCGACCGGGGCCATCTTGGCCAGCTCCAGCACGTTGTTGTTGAACATGCGGAAGCAGCCGTGGCTGGTGCGCATGCCGATGCCGAACTTCTTGTTCGAACCGTGGATCAGGTAACCCGGCACGCCAAGGGTGAACTTGAACGGCCCCAGCGGGTTGTCCGGGCCAGCCGGTACCACGGTCGGGAGGATATCGCCGTCTTCGGCGTGTTCCTTGCGGATCGAGGCCGGTGGCGTCCAGGTGGGGTTCGGGGTCTTGGCGGTAACCTTGGTATTGGCGATCGGCGAGCCCCAGCCTTCACGACCGATACCCAGCGGGTAGGTGTGCACCACGTTCTGCCCTTTCGGGTAGTAGTACATGCGGTACTCGGCCAGGTTGATGACGATGCCTTCACGCGGGCCCGGCGGCAAGATGAACCGGGTCGGCAGGATGATCTCGGTGCCGGCACCTGGGAGCCAGGGATCGACGCCCGGGTTGGCGGCGATCATTTCCAGGTAGCCCAGGTCATTGGCAGTGCCGATATCGGCGAAGGTATCTTCGTACTTGGCCTTGATCACCTGGACCTGGCCAATGACGTCTTCACCTGGCGGTGGCAGGGGAAACTCCAGCGCAGCAGCAGGACCTGCCGCCAGCAGGGCGGCCAGGGACAGGCAACGGGTGACGGCGGGAAAGCGCGGCAACATCCGGGAAATCCTTCGCTAATTCAGTGAGGTCAAGACGACGATTGTACACCGCCCCCAGCACAATCGGGAGTAATCCGCGGCGCAGAAGGCGGGGTAAAGGATGAAAGGCTATGTCGAACTGTTACAGCTGCGGCCAGACCGGCCGCGTGCCACGGCGCTGGGCATCGAGAATGGCTCGGCACAGCGTGCACAGGCGGCGATCACGGTAGATACTGCGCTCGACCGTCGACCAGCGCGGCTGTGCCGGCAGCAAGGTGCCGCACAGTGTACGGTCAGCCGAGCCTCCCAGCTCCAGCTGACGGGCCACAAGATGGACGCGGATCTCCTGGCAGGCGAACAGGTCAAGCTGTTCGTCAGGCTCGATCAATTGATAGGCAAACAGGGACCAGGCGGGACGCGGCATCGGGGGCTCCAAATCGGGGGCGCAACATTAGCCGAAAGCCGGTCACTATAAAAGCGTCAAAGCAGCGGTTTCAGTTGCGGCCAGGCATTTTCCAGCAACCTTTCCTGCGCCCCCTGCCCCGGATGGATGCCGTCGGCCTGCATCAGCTCGGGCACACCGCCCACCCCCTCAAGGAAAAATGGCACCAGCGGCACCTGTTTCTCGCTCGCCAGGTTTTCATAGACCCTGGCGAAAGCCGTGGTGTAGCGCACGCCATAGTTGGGCGGCAGGCGCATGCCCAGCAGCAGGACTTTGGCCCCCGCCTCTCGGGATCGGTCAATCATCGAGGCAAGATTTTGTTGCAATTGCGTAGGAAGCTGCCCACGCAGGCCATCATTGCCACCCAACTCCAGCACCACCAGCTCCGGTTTGTGCTCTGCAAGCAGCGCCGGCAGCCGCGCCTGACCGCCTGCACTGGTGTCACCGCTGATCGAGGCATTGACCACTTTACTGTCGAAACCCTCGGCCTTCAGCCGCTGCTCCAGCAAGGCAACCCAGCCCTGGCGGGTATCCAGGCCGAAAGCGGCACTGATACTATCGCCGACAATCAGCACGGTCCCCGCTGCTGCGCCCTGGGCCATGCACATCAAGGCCAGGCCAGCACTCAATAACCACACTCGCATCGGATTCTCCATGGGCCCCAGCATTCTCAGTGCGCGCAACCTTAGCAAAGTGGTTCCCAGCGCGGAAGGCGACTTGACCATCCTGCACGAACTCTCACTGGAACTGAAACAGGGCGACAGCCTGGCCATCGTCGGTGCGTCGGGCTCAGGTAAGTCGACCCTGCTGGGCCTGCTCGCCGGTCTCGACTTGCCCAGTGCAGGCTCGGTGACCCTGGCCGGGCATGACCTCGGCCCCCTGGACGAAGACCAACGCGCCCGGGTACGCGCTGAGCATGTCGGTTTCGTGTTCCAGTCGTTCCAGTTGCTCGACAGCCTCAATGCCCTGGAAAACGTCATGCTGCCGCTGGAGCTGGACGGCCGCCGCGATGCCCGCGAGCATGCCCGCAACCTGCTTGAGCGGGTGGGCCTGGGCCAGCGCCTGAGTCATTCGCCACGCCAGTTGTCCGGGGGTGAACAGCAACGGGTCGCCATTGCCCGAGCCTTTGCCGCCGAACCGGCAGTACTGTTCGCCGACGAGCCGACCGGCAACCTCGACAGCCACACCGGTGAGCGCATCAGCGATCTGTTGTTCGAACTGAACAAGGAACGCGGGACCACCCTGGTGCTGGTCACCCATGACGAACGCCTGGCCCAGCGCTGCCGTCGTCTGATCCGCCTGGACGCCGGCCACCTGGTCGCGCCACTGGAGCCCTGATGGCCCGCCTGCCGTTTTTCCGCCTGTTTGCCCTGGCCCTGCGCCAGCTGCTTCGTGACGCCCGCGCCGGTGAACTGCGCGTGTTGTTCTTCGCCTTGCTGGTGGCCGTGGCGGCCAGCACTGCCATCGGCTACTTCGGTGCGCGCCTCAACGGCGCAATGATGCTGCGTGCCACTGAGTTTCTCGGTGCAGACCTGGTGCTGCAAGGCAGCTCGCCGGCCCAGCCCGAACAGCTTGCCCAGGGTACTGCGGCAGGCTTACAGCACGCCCAGGTGGTCGAATTTTCCAGCGTGATAGCGACCGACAACGGTATCCAGCTCTCGAGCGTCAAGGCGGCCGACAGCGCCTACCCGTTGCGCGGTGAACTGCGCAGCGCCGCTGAACCCTACGCCAAGGAAACCAGCGGTGGAGGCCCGGCGGCGGGTGAAGCCTGGGTCGAACCGCGGCTGCTGGCCGCGCTCGACCTGAAGATCGGCGACAGCATCGATGTCGGCATGAAAACCTTGCGTATGAGCCGGGTGCTGACCTACGAGCCGGACCGCGCCGGCAACTTCTACAGCCTGACCCCGCGGGTGCTGATCAACCTTGCCGACCTCGAAGCTACCGGTGTTGTCCAGCCCGGCAGCCGCGTCATGTACCGCTACCTTTGGCGTGGCGAGCCCGAGGCTCTGGCCCGCTATCACGACAGCGTCAGCAAAAACCTGGCGCCCAACCAGCGCCTGAAGGATGCTCGCGACGGCAACCAACAAATTGGTGGGGCCCTGGGTAAAGCCGAACGTTATCTGAACATGGCCAGCCTGGTGGCCGTGCTTCTGGCCGGTGTCGCCGTGGCCTTGTCGGCCAGTCGCTTTGCCACTCGCCGCTTCGACGCCAGCGCCTTGCTGCGCTGCCTGGGGCTGTCACGCCGCCAGGCGCTGGGCCTGTTTTGCCTGCAATTGGCAATCCTCGGCAGCTTGGCCGCCTTTGCGGGTGCCGTGCTGGGCTGGTTGGCCCAGCTTGGCCTGTTCAAATTGCTCCAAGGCCTGATGCCCGCGCAGATCCCGCCGGGCGGCCTGACGCCGGCACTGGCTGGCATTGCCACCGGCCTGGTAGCGCTGGCAGGCTTCGCCCTGCCGCCACTGGCTGCCTTGGGCCGGGTACCGCCGCTGCGTGTACTGCGCCGTGACCTGCTGCCGGTACCGCCCAGTAGTTGGTTGGTGTACGGCGCCGCCCTGCTTGCGCTCGGCCTGATCATGTGGCGCTTGAGCCTGGACCTGCTGCTGACCTTTGCCCTGATCGGTGGTGGCCTGGTTGCGGCTGTCGTCCTTGGCGGCCTGCTGTTGCTCGGCCTGCGCAGCCTGCGGCGCCTGCTCGTGGACTCGCCCCTGGCCTGGCGCCTGGGCTTAGGCCAACTGTTGCGCCACCCGCTGGCGGCCGCCGGGCAATCCCTGGCTTTCGGCCTGATCCTCTTGGCCATGGCCCTGATCGCTCTGCTGCGTGCCGAGCTTCTCGACACCTGGCAGAACCAATTGCCCAAGGACGCGCCAAATTACTTCGCACTGAACATTCTGCCCGACGACAAAAGCACCTTTGCCCAGCGCCTGACGGAGTTTTCGGCCGAGGCCGCGCCGCTCTACCCGGTTATTCCCGGGCGCCTGACTGAAATCAACGGCCAGGCCGTGCAACAGATTGTCAGCAAGGAATCCACCGGTGACCGTGCCGTGCAGCGCGACCTGAGCCTGACCTGGGCCGCCGACCTGCCGCAGGGCAACACCCTCAGCGAAGGTCAGTGGTGGCGAGCCAATCCTGACAGTGAAAGCAGCCTGCCCGGCGTGTCGGTTGAAACCGAGCTGGCCCAAAGCCTTAAGCTCAAGCTCGGTGACCAGCTCACGTTCAGCATTGGCGGTCAGCAGCGTCAGGCCGTAGTCAGCAGCCTGCGCACGGTCAACTGGGACAGTTTCCAACCCAACTTCTACATGATCTTCCAGCCCGGTACCCTGCAGGACCTGCCAACCACTTACTTGACCAGCTTCTTCCTCGCCACCGGCCACGATCAGCAAATCGTGGCCCTGTCGCGAGCGTTCCCGGCCGTGACCATCCTGCAGGTCGATGCCCTGCTCGAGCAGCTGCGCAGCATCCTCGCCCAGGTCACCCTGGCAGTGGAGTACGTGTTGCTGTTTGTACTGGCCGCAGGGCTGGCAGTACTGTTTGCCGGACTGCAGGCAACCCTCGACGAGCGCATCCGCCAGGGCGCACTGCTGCGCGCCCTGGGTGCGGGGCGCGGCCTGTTGATCAAGGCCCGGCGTATTGAGTTTGGTTTGCTCGGTGCGGCCAGTGGTTTGCTGGCGGCCATTGGCTGCGAGGTGATCACCCTGGTGTTGTACCGCTATGCCTTCGACCTGAGCTGGAGCCCGCATCCGTGGTTACTGCTGCTGCCCGTGATCGGCGCCTTGCTGGTCGGTGGCGCTGGCGTCTACGGTACCCGCAGGGCACTCAATGCAAGCCCCCTGACCGTGCTGCGTGAGGGCTAAAACATCTTTTGTCGGCTGCGTTCGATGCGATATCGTTGCAACCTTGAGCATTTTTGCCCTACCTACTCTTTCCAAAGGACGACGCTTGGCCACAAACATCATCAGCAGAGAGGGTTATCTGGCACTCAAGAGCGAGCTGGATCACCTCTGGCGCACCTACCGCCCGGAGATTACCGCCAAGGTTGCCTGGGCGGCGTCACTGGGTGACCGCAGTGAGAATGCCGACTATCAGTACAACAAGAAGCTGCTTCGTGAGATCGACAGACGCGTACGTTACCTGCGCAAGCGCTTGGAAGATGTAAAAGTCGTCGACTATTCGCCTGAGCAGGAAGGCAAGGTGTTCTTTGGTGCCTGGGTGGAAATCGAGAACGACGACGGCGAGCTGAAGACATTCAGGATCGTCGGTTACGATGAGATCTATGGGCGAAATGACTACATCTCGATCGATTCGCCCATGGCCCGGGCGCTGCTGAAAAAAGCTGAAGGCGATGAGGTGGTGGTACAGACGCCTAGCGGCGAAGCCACCTGGTACATCAACCGCATCAGCTACTGCCCGCCGGGGTCAACCGAAGGCGCGTAACGCCTTTATCCGCGGGTGATCAAACCTTGCCGGGCAACGCGGGTGAGATGGCCGATGACTTCAGCGGCGTCTGCGGCGCTCGGCGACTGGATTACCGCCAGGTCGAAGCGATCGCTGGCGAACTGGCCAAGCGAGGCTCGGGTGTCGGCGAACTGGATCAGGAAAGCGGTGGCGCTGCCTTTGCGGCGCGGCCAGCCATCGAGATAGCGCAGGAGTGTGGGTTGGTGGCTTCCGCCCAGCAGAATGCGCGGCACGCGGGTGGCCTGGCTGGCTGGCAGGGGGGTCAAGCAGACACTGGTACGTGGACAACTCATGGAGTATTTCTCCGCCTCGCAGATCCCGCTGGGCTGCGGTGGGAGGCGTCACCGAACCAGCGTTTTAGCGGTATTCGGTGAACCACATCGGGTTCTCCTGCGCCCCGCAAGTAGCTGTTTAAATCGGCGCAAGTCAGCATCCTAGAGAAGCTGCGGGCAGAATGTCAACCCGCTGCGAAGCGCTTGTGCTGACAAAAAATGGAAAATCGTACGGCGACCGCTACGCGGCCGATTGCAGCCAGGCCAGCGCCCATATCATTTGCGCCCCGCCACCTTACGCCCCTGCGGCTCCAGCGACTCACGCTCACGATCAAAGGCCAGAAAGTACTTGTTGACGCTGTTGACGTAGCTGACCGGCCCCATCCCCACCTGCTCCATGGCAATACGTTCGGTCTGAAAGAACCACTGATTGCCATTCAGGCCCCGGCGCCGGGCCTCGGCGCGCATGGCTTGAACGCGCTCGGGCCCGAGGTTGTAGGCCGCCAGGGTAAACGCCATACGCTCACGCTCGTTCAGCTGGTTGCTGGAGAAAAACTTGCGCCGGATCAGCGCCATGTATCGCGCACTGGCCCGCACATTGCCATCAACATTGCTGATATTGCTCACCCCCACCCGTTGCGCCGCGCTGGAGGTGATCTGCATCAACCCGTGGGTGCCTCCAGCGCCGCGCGCGGAAGGATTGAGCGAGGACTCCTTGAAGGCCACTGCGGCCAGGTTCAACCAATCGATATTCTGCTCGCTGGCATGACGCTGCAACACTGGACGCAAGGCCTCCAGGCGTTGGCGATCCTTGCGCGCCAACGGGTTGTGAACCCGGTACAGGCGTCGGTAAATGCGCTCGAAGGCAGCGTCCTGATTCTCCGGTGGTCGATAACCCTGGAGAAAACGGTCGAGGCTGGCATGCAACATGACCGCATCACGGCGCACATACCAGCGCATGGCTTCCGGCGCCGCGACTTGCACCTTACGGTCAATGCGCAGCTTGGGCATGACCCGAGCCCAGCGCACGGCAATGGGTTGCTCAACGACGGTAAGATGAAAGATCCCGGCATGGACCATTTCCAGGACATCTTCTACCGCCAGGGTCGGGTCAACCCACTCGACTTTGATCGGTGGCAATTTGCGCAAGGCCAGCTTCTGGTTGATTTCATGCAACGTGTCGCCAGCGGCACTGGCGCTGGTCAGCACCACAGTGCGCCCGGACAATTGCTCGACCCGTTGAAAACTGCGCTCGCCCTTGCGCCCGACCAGGACCATGGGCACGTTGTCGACCACCGGATCGCTGGCCACCAGGCCACGGGTGGAGGTTGGATCGAGCAATTCACCCGGCGCCACCAAGTCGGCTTCACCGCGCTGTAAGGCCGCCAACAGTTGCTCTTTGGCCCGCGGGATAATTTTCAGACGAATTTCCTGGCCGTCACGGGCGCGAGCATTGAGGTAGTGTTCGAACGCTCGCAGGCGATGGTATTCAACACCGACCGGCTCGCCTTTGACCTCACCGGAACTGTTGCGACTCTGGTTCACCAGCACATTGAGCACACGGCTGCTGCGAATCTGCGCAAGGTCACGGGCCTGGGTCTTGGCTGCGGCTTGTTGCGGGCCTGGCAGCCGCGCGCTGGCCGGCCCGGCCTGAAGCAGCCCGAAGCTCAGCACGATCAACAAAAACAGCGCTCGGGTCATCCGTTCGAAGGCTCGCGGGTGTGGGGTTGGCGCCATAGTTTGCAGTCGTTCCGTGACAATTGACCGCAAAAGACCACGACAACGCGTTGAAGTTCTTGGATTTATCGATTTTCCCCGAGCTTTGCTATGCTGGCCGGCTTCCGGCCTGAGGTAGCACCATGCAACTCATCGACATCGGCGTCAATCTGACCAACCCAAGTTTTGCCGACAAACACCAAGCGATTCTCGAGCGCGCCGAGGCCGCTGGCGTGGTGCAAATGATGGTGACCGGCACCAGCCTGGAGGGCAGCGAACAGGCGCTGGAGTTGTGCCTTTCGCTGGATGAAAGTGGCCAACGGCTGTTCAGCACCGCCGGTGTTCACCCCCACGATGCCAGCCATTGGAGCAGCGACAGCGCCCGCCAGATGCGGGCCTTGCTGGAGCAACCCCGGGTGCGCGCGGTGGGCGAATGCGGCCTGGATTTCAACCGTGATTTCTCCCCTCGCCCACAGCAGGAGAAAGCCCTGGAGGAACAACTGGCGCTGGCGGTTGAATTACAGATGCCGGTATTTCTCCATGAACGTGATGCCAGCGAGCGCCTGCTGGCGATCCTCAAGGACTACCGTGACCGCCTGCCCGCCGCAGTGGTGCATTGCTTCACCGGCGAACGCGCCGCGCTGTTCGGCTACCTCGATCTCGACCTGCACATCGGCATCACCGGCTGGATCTGCGACGAGCGCCGTGGCACCCACCTGCACCCCTTGGTGAGCAGCATTCCCCAGGGCCGCCTGATGCTCGAAAGCGATGCGCCGTACCTGTTGCCGCGCAGCCTGCGGCCAAAGCCCAAGAGCGGCCGCAACGAGCCGGCATTCCTCACCGAAGTACTGCGCGAAGTCGCCTTGCACCGGAACGAAAGCACCGAGCATCTGGCAGCTCATACCACTGCCTGTGCACGCGCCTTCTTTGGCCTGCCCGCGATTATTTGACGCATATCAAGGCGCACCCCTGCTCGGTTCGGCACAATGATGGCACCTTGCCAACAATGTTTCCGCTCAATCAGAGAAGACCTTCCATGGGTGCCTGGCTTAGCAATATCTCCCTGAAATACAAGTTCTGGGCCGTCAATGCGGTGGCCTTTGTCACAACTCTGTTTCTGGTGCTCTACGCCGTGCACCTGGAACAGCAGGCCCGCGCTCAGGAAGCCCAAGCCAAGGCTCAATCTGAAGCGCAATTGCTTGCAGCCTGGCCCGCCGGCCAAGCGTTGCCGCACAACCCGTTGTGGTTGCAATACACCCCAGGGCAAGTGCCCTCGTTTGCTGACGAAAATCTGGATGCCCTGGCCAATGCCCAAGGCTGGGTCGAACTGCGTGGTCTGGCGCTGACCGGCAGCGACCCACTCACCGGCGCTCAGGTGATCAACCGCGAAGGCCAACAGCTGGCGATCCTGGCGCCCTCCCCCAGCCTGCTGCAAGTGTTTACCGACCGTTTCACCAACTACGCGGTCTGTGTGCTGATCCTGATGCTGGCCATGCTCTGTGCTTCGCAGTTGCTGATTCGCTTTCTACTCAGCCAGCTCAACACCCTCAAAGACGTCATGTTGCACGTGGAGAAGACCGGTGATCTCTCGGCCCGGGTGCCGTTGTCCTGCGGCGATGAAGTCGGCCAGATGGCCAGCGCCTTCAACGCCATGCAGACCACCTACCACCGTGTGGTCAATACCGTGGCGCGCACCGCTGCGCAGCTTGATTCCGGCGCCGCCCGCCTGGCCGCGAGCATGAATGACGTGCGCCATGGCATGCTGGGCCAGCAGAGCGAGACCGACCAGGCCGCCACGGCCATCAATGAGATGACCGCCACGGTCTATCACATCGCCCAGCATGCTGGCGCCACCCGCGATCTGTCGCAGAGCGCCGATACCCTGGCCGGTAGCGGCCAGCAAGTGGTCAGCCGCGTGCAAACCTCAATTTCCGGGTTGTCCAGTGGCGTGCAGCAGACCGCCGAGATGATTCGCCAATTGGCCGAAGACAGCCAGAAGATCAACGGCGTGGTCGGGGTGATCCACAGCATTGCCGAACAAACCAACCTGCTGGCCCTGAACGCTGCGATCGAAGCCGCCCGCGCCGGCGACCTCGGTCGTGGCTTTGCCGTGGTCGCCGATGAGGTGCGCAACTTGGCCAAGCGCGTGCAAGCCTCCACCGACGAGATCACCACCATGGTCTCGGCGCTGCAGGCCGGCACCCGCGACGCCGTGGACTTCATGCAGGAGAGCTCGTTCAAGGCCGACGACTGCGTCCAGCAGGCCCAGGAAGCCGGTGTCGCCCTGGCCGAGATCACCAGCGCCGTGGCGCAGATGCGTGAAAGCAACACCCAGATTGCCGTGGCCGCTGAACAACAGAGCCAGGTGGCCGAGGAAATGAACCGGGCGGTGGTCAGCATTCGCGATGTCACCGAAGAGACCGTTCAGCAGACCGTCGACTCAGCTACCACCAGCAGCGAACTGGCCACCCTGGCCGGTGAATTGAACAAGGCCATCGGCCAACTCAAGCTATAAGGCCGATAGGCGCCACTCATTGGCCCCCTGACGGGGGCCGCACTATTCTTCAGACAGAACCCTGAGGAATTGCCCATGAGCAAACGCTTGCCCAACTTGCCCGCCTGGCAATGGCGTGGCTACCACCACAATCACCGCAACCCGACCAACCTGGTGTTGCACCTGATTGCCGTGCCGCTGTTCATTCTCGGCGTCCTGCTGGTGCTGTCTGGGTTGTTCGCGCTGGACCTGGGGCAGTTGGCCGTCGGCGTCATCGCCCTGATCGCCGGCCTTGGCCTGCAACGCCAAGGCCATCGCCTGGAGACCGAACAACCAGAACCGTTCAATGACCGCAAAGATGCCATTGGCCGCTTACTGGTCGAGCAATTCATCACCTTTCCGCGCTTTGTCCTCAGTGGCGCCTGGTGGCGTGCCTGGCGAGACCGCCATCGCCACTAGGCGAAAACGGTCACCGTCTGTCGGCTGATGGCCAACAACTCGCCCGAGGCTGTCCATAGTGCAGATGCCGCGTGGCCATAACCATCACGGGCATGCTCGGTCTGCGCACAGTACTTGAACGAGTCATGGGGGGTCAGGCTGGGCACCGGCTGAATGAACTCGATGGTCCAGGTCAAGGTGCTGCCGGCTGCAGGCCTGTTCAGGTGCGACAGTAAGGTGGGCGGCCAGGCATCGACCAGAGCCAGCAGGTGTGCCTCACTCAGGGTCTCATCACCGCCTTCGTCACGCAGCCTGACCCAGCCACCCATGTTACGCGATGGGTTGTTACTGAAAGGAATGCCGCCAATGGCCCAGCGCAGCGACACATGGCGCATGAACTCAGGGGTTACACCTTTGATATAGGGCAGCTCGACGCTTGAGTCTTGCAAGCCCTTCATTTCTACCGACGGCAGCGCCGGAACATCGACCACCGAGTCACGCCCGCCACCAAAGCTGCCCTGCATCAGAGTCACCACCTGGCCATTTTGCACGGCGCGACCCAACAGCGAACTGACCGCCTTGCCTTCGCGCAACAGCTCCACTTCAAAGCTGATCGGCACCTCGGGCTCGGCTGGGCCGACGAAGGTGATTGCCAGCGAACGCACTGGGCGACCGGGCGAGGTCTTGGCGCGCATCGCTTCGTATAGCAACGCTGCCATCAATCCACCGAAACAAGCGCGCCCTTGGGCCCAACTGGCATCAATGGTGACCGCCTGGGGATGCAGGCGGACTGCCTTGAGCAATTGCGAGAAATTCATGCCGACCTCATCCATGGGAAAAGTCTGATCTTAACCAGCACAGGCCCCTGCGACAGCCCGCATTTCGGACATATCAGCGGCTTAACGCTGCGCCAGGAGCGCTTGCAAGCGCTCAAGGGTGGCATCGGCACGCTGTTCGGCGGCGTGCAGTTGCGCTTGCCAGTGCTCGACACACGGCGCCAGGTCGGGCTGTTGCTCAGCCTGCAGCAACCACTGCACACGATCATGCCAGTCACCCAGGTCGCCTTGGGCACGCTTGAGCGCACGCTGCAAACGCCGCCCGGCATGTTCCAGTTGAGGGTAAGCCTCCGCGCCATAACGCACCCGCTTGATCAGCAGGCGCAAGCGGTGACGGTCATGCGCCGGGTCGACCAGCGCTTGGCGCAGTCTTTTCCACTGTTTCTCCAGGCGCTGGTCAATGCGCTTGTGCAAGCGCCGGATCAAGCCTTCCCGTTCAGCGGCACGCAAGAAAATCGGAAAGGCATCGACAATCGCCAACAAGCGCCCAAGCTCGGCGCTCTCTGCAACGCTAGCGAAGGTTTGCCGACGATGCGCCAAGCGCTGTTGCGCAGCGTCCCGTTGCTGGCGTTCAAGCAACTGCGCAGCCAACACCTCACGGTCACGTAGCGGGGTTGTCAACGCACCTAGTGCTTTGGCCGCCCCTTCCAGTTGCTCGACCCCAGGCAGCTCACGCAGGGGGCGCAGCAAACTGCGCAAACGCCGGGTGGTGGTACGCAGGTCGTGCAGCGCCTCGCTGTCGGTATCCGCCGCCAGTCGCGCCTGACACGCGAGCAAACGCACCTGCAGTGTCAGGACCTGGACAATCACATGGTCGAGCATGACCGACATGGTGTTCTCCTGTGTCAGCGACCGGCGCGGGATTCACGAATGTAGAAGCGCGCTTTCTCAGCTTTATTGCTGCAACCCTCGAACGCCTCGAACTGTTGCTGGGTCTTGGCCCCGGTCAACAACGACAGCGCCTTGGAATAACTGACCGTACCGGCGAAGCCTTCAGCCTTGGCCAGATCCAGCTCCTTCCAGGCCGAGTCCAGCTGGTTGGCGCAACTGTCGCGGTAGGCTGTCTTGCCAGCACAACCGGCCAGGAGCAGAGCAATCAGCGGCAAGGAAATCCAGGCTTTCATCGGTGAATCCTCAAAAAAATGTTCAAAGTGGCGTGTTCGACGACTACAAAGAAGAAAAGTGCCCTGCAAAGCGTAGCGCAGCGCGCATGACGATTGAAGCACAGACACGAATGGGCGCATTGTTAGACCCTCGATGGAGAACAACCTGGAGCCATCATGAGTAAACGCGTGGCATTGGTATTGGGCTCTGGCGGGGCCCGAGGGTATGCGCATATTGGCGTAATCGAAGAACTGGAGCGCCGCGGTTATGACATTGCCTGCGTGGCAGGCTGCTCCATGGGCGCGGTGATTGGCGGCATCTATGCGGCCGGCAAACTTGAGGAGTATCGCAACTGGATCGAGAGTCTGGACTACCTGGACGTGTTGCGCCTGGTGGATGTGAGCTTTCGCCTGGGGGCCATTCGGGGTGAAAAAGTCTTCGGGCAGATTCGCAAGATTGTTGGCGAAGTGAATATCGAAGAATTGCGAATCCCCTACACGGCGGTGGCTGCCGACCTCACCAACCAGCAGGAAATCTGGTTCCAGGAAGGGTGTCTGCACCAGGCCATGCGCGCCTCGGCAGCCATTCCCAGCCTGTTCACACCCGTGGTGCAGGGTAACCGCATGCTGGTCGACGGTGGCATTCTTAACCCATTGCCGATCATTCCGGTGGTCTCCAGCCATTGCGACTTGATCATTGCCGTGAACCTTAACTCGACCAACCAGAAGCAGTACCAACTGCCAGTGATCGAACGCCCGGCCGCCTTCAAGCTGCGCTTTGACAACCTGATTAGCTCGCTGGGTTCGCACTTGCCGTTCCGGCGCAAGCAAGCCGAACAACTGATGCGTATCGAGGCAGAGCTCACACCGCAAGCGGCGCAAATCCCCAACCCCTGGCTCAGTGATGCAGCCGACCCCGAGGCGCAGCAGCCGGCAGCCGCGCCGGAAAGTGCCGGTGCACCGAAATCAGCGACGGGATCGTTCATCATCGATAACGTTGGGCCGGCGTCACTGCTGGACCTGATCAACCAGAGCTTTGAGGTCATGCAGACCTCCCTCGCGCAATACAAGATTGCCGGTTACCCGCCGGATGTATTGATCAACGTACCCAAGCGGGTGTGTCGCTTTTTCGAGTTCTACAAAGCACCGGAACTGATTGCGTTGGGCAGGGAAATTGCTCGCGATACGTTGGATAACTATGAGGCCGAGCGGCGGTAGCCGCTGCCGTGAGGCTGCGATCGGGCGTGAAACGGCCGCAAAACCTGACCACCGCGATTTGTCAGCCCCAACGAGGTGCCCGCCTCACGACTGCTCCGCAGCCGATCGCAGCCTCGTGCCTCGGCAGCGGCTACATCCTGGTACTGCTTAACCCTGTTCCGGCCCCACCAGGCGATACCCTACCCCAGGCTCGGTGATGATGAACCGCGGCGCTGTCGGATCATCCCCCAGTTTTTGCCGCACGTGGGCAACCACGATGCGCAAGTAGTGACTGTCATCGACATGGGTCGGCCCCCAGATGTCTTTGAGCAGTTGCTGCTGAGTGATCACCCGTCCCGGATGCGCCGCCAATTGCGCCAGTAACGCATACTCCTTGCGGGTCAACGCAACCTCGGCACCGTCCAGGGTCACCTTGCGAAAGGCCAGGTCGACCGTCAACGGGCCGAAGCTCGGCGCCACATCGGTTGCCGTCGCCTGTGGCGCCTGGCGCAATAACGCCCGAACCCGAGCGAGAAACTCCTGAATGCCGAACGGCTTGGTCACGTAGTCGTTGGCACCGTTGTCCAGCGCCTCGACCTTCTGGATTTCGCTGGCGCGCACCGACAACACCAAGACCGGCACCGGGCTCCATTCGCGTAATTCACGCAGCACCTGCTGGCCGTCCATGTCCGGCAGGCCCAGATCCAGCACCACCAGATCCGGGCGGGCCAGCGCGGCCTGGGTCAAGCCCTCGGCGCCCGTCGCCGCCTCCACCACCTTGTAGCCCTGAGAGCTCAGGCTGATGCGCAGGAACTTGCGGATCTGGGGTTCGTCATCGATGACCAGCAGTGTGGCGATCTGGCTCATAGGGCTTCGCTTTCAGGCTCAGGCTGAGTGGGCAGCGGCAAGCATAATGTGATGCAGGTGCCGTGACCATCGATACCCTCACCGACCAGGATGTGCCCGCCGTGGGCACCGATCATACCCTGACAGATTGCCAGGCCCAGGCCTGTGCCCTGCCCGCCCCGATCGCCCCGGGCGGCGGTGTAGAACATGTCGAAGATCTTCTCGCGATCGGCTACGGGAATACCCGGCCCTTCGTCGCTGACCGCGAAACGCAATTGCTCGCCCTCAGCCACTACTTGCAGTTGCAGGCGCCCGTTGGCCGGGGAAAAGCGCGCAGCGTTCTCCACTACATTGACCAGCGCCTGCTCGATCAAGGCAGCATGCACGAACAGCAGCGGCAGGCCGTCCGGCACCTCGGTGCTCACCTGCAACGGCGCCAGCACCACGCGCAGGCGATTGAGCGCACTGCCAACGATGTCGGTTGGCGCCACCCAGTCTCGGGCCAGCTTCAGGCCCCCATGGCCCAGGCGGGTCATGTCCAGCAGATTCTGGATGTAACGGTCCAGACGTTCAGCCTCATTGCGCGTGCCTTCAAGCAATTCCTGGCGGTCAGCTTGCGCAATGGCCTCACCGAGGGCCAGCAGGCTGTCGATACTGCCGCGCATGGCGGTCAACGGGGTGCGCAGGTCATGGGACACCGAAGCCAGCAAGGCACTGCGCAGCTGCTCGGTTTCGCCGTGCAGTCGCGCAGCTTCCAGCTGTTCAGCCAGGCGCGCTCGCGCCAGGGCCTGGGCCAACGGCTGGCTCAAGGCCTTAAGCAAACGTCGATGCTGCGGTGTGAGGCTCTGGCCCTGGCGCGGACGTACGCCAAGCAACGCCAGCGGTTGCTCTTCCACCGACAACGGCCACCACCACCAACGGCCATTGGGCAAGGTATCGCTGCCTAAACCTGCCGCCTGATCGTGCTGCCACGCCCAATCGGCGGCAGCCCGTTCGTTATCGCTGAACTGCACGCTGCCAGCGCTGACGACCTGCAGACGACCTTCGACATCACGCTCAAGCAGGCACACCTGCACATCGTTCCAGCCATCGAGGTGTTGCCCGGCAGCATTGAACACCGCCTGGCGATCGGTGGCGGCCGTCAGTTTGCGCGACAGATCCAGCAACTGGTTGGTCTGTTCCTGGGTTTCCCGCAGCGCCTGCAACTGGCGGCGCTGGCGTGCGGCCAAGTTGCCGGTAAGCGCCGCCATCAACAGAAAGAACAGCGAAGTCAGTACATCTTCTTCTCGCTGGATGCTGAAGGAGAAGTTTGGCGGGATAAACAGAAAATCATACGTCAGGAAGGACATTAGCGCGCAGGCCAGCGCTGGTCCCAGGCTACTGCGTACGGCCACCAGCAACACGGCGGCAAGAAACACCAGCGAGATGTTGGGCAAGGCCAGGACCGCAGAAACGCCCCAGGCAATGCCGGTGGCCAGCAAGGTGGCGACCAGCGCCAGCAGGTAGTGGCGCCAGACCCAGACCTTTTTCGCCGCTGCGCTCGGTGGTTCAGGCCGGTCGTCACGGTCGAGCACGTTGATTTCCAGGCCATGGGCCTCACGCAACAAGCGCGCGGCCACTCCGGCCCCGAACAACCGCCGGCGCAGGCGATCACGTGACTGGCCAACCAACACCAGGTTGGCGCGACGCTCCAAGGCATGCTGAATCAGGGTCTTGGCCACTTCACCGGCACGCAGCAGCACCACTTCGCCGCCCAGTCGCTCTGCCAGCTGCTGGGCGGCCTGCAAGCGTTGGCGTGCGGTTTCGTCGCGCAGCCTGCCGTTGTCGACATGCACCAGGCTCCATGGCAGGTGCCGACGCTGAGCCACCCGGCAGGCATGGCGCACCAGGCGTTCGGCCTGGGCATCGCCATCCACACCGACCAACAGACGGCCACGCAAGGACGGTGCGTCCTGACCGAGCTGACGATAACCGTGCGCCAGGTCAGCATCGACCTGGGCCGCTGCCGTCTGCATGGCCAGTTCGCGCAACGCCGTGAGATTGGTCTGGCTGAAAAAAGCATCGATCGCCGCGCGGGCCTGCTCGGGCACATACACCTTGCCTTCGCGCAGACGCTCGAGTAGTTCGCGCGGTGGCAGGTCAATCAGCACCAGCTCGAAGGCTTCCTGCAGCACCCAGTCCGGCAGGGTTTCGCGCACCTGCACGCCGGTAATGCCACGCACCTGATCGTTGAGGCTCTCCAGGTGCTGGACGTTGACCGTGGTGTAGACATCGATACCGGCGGCCAACAGTTCCTGCACGTCCTGCCAGCGCTTGGCGTGGCGACTGCCGGGGGCGTTGCTGTGGGCCAACTCGTCGACCAGCGCCAGTTGCGGTGCGGCCTTGAGCAGACCATCGAGGTCCATTTCCTCCAGCTGCACACCGCGATACTCGGAGCGCAGCAGCGGTTGTTGCGTCAGGCCGGCGAGCAAGGCTTCGGTTTCAGCCCGGCCATGGGTCTCGACCACCGCCGCCAGCACCTGCACACCCGCGCGCAACTGGGCATGTGCGGCCTGGAGCATGGCGTAGGTCTTGCCCACACCTGGCGCTGCGCCGAGGAACACTTTGAGCTTGCCGCGCCCTTCGCGCGGCAGCCCAGCCAACAACGCATCAGCGCGTTCGGTATTGCTATCGCTCACTGCTGTTCCTTATTTCGAAACCGGGGCGAGCCGTTCGAGGGCTGCGTTCAACGTCAGTACATTGACCACCGGCGGACCGATCAATGGCTGCAGGGTGGACTGCTCTACCAGGGCTTGCAAGGCCTCTGTGCTGACGTGCCGCACCGCGGCTACCCGCGCCAGCTGATAGGCCACCGCGGCAGGCGACAAATGCGGGTCCAGGCCACTGCCGGAGGTGGTCAGCAAGTCCAGCGGCACTGCGCCCTGTGCCTCGATGTACTGCTGAGCGGCGCTGTCGTTGATGCGCTGGGCCAGCGCCGGGTTGCTCGGTGCCAGATTGCTGGCACCACTGGCGACGGTGGCGTAGTCGGCTGCCGAGGGCCGCGAGTGGAACCAGGCATCGCCCTTGAAATCCTGGGCAATCAGCAGCGAACCGCGTACTTGACCCTGCTCATCACGCAGCAGGCTGCCGTTGGCCTGCTCAGGGAAAGCCACTTGGGCCACCCCGGTGACCACCAGCGGGTACACCGCCCCCGTGATCAGGGTCATCAACAGAATCAGGCTCACGGCCGGACGTACATAAGAGGTCATGATCATCTCCTTGGTCTCAGACCAGGTGCAAAGCGGTGAGCAGCATGTCGATCAGTTTGATCCCCGCAAAGGGTACGATCAGCCCGCCCAGCCCATAGATCAGCAGGTTGCGGCGCAGCAGGTGCGCGGCGCTTGCCGCCTGCACCCGCACGCCACGCAGGGCCAGGGGGATCAGCGCAACGATGATCAACGCGTTAAAAACAATGGCCGAGACGATCGCGCTCTGCGGGCTGCTCAGGTGCATCAGATTGAGCACCCCCAGTTGCGGGTAGATCGCCGCGAACAGGGCGGGCAGGATGGCGAAGTACTTGGCCACGTCGTTGGCAATCGAGAAGGTGGTCAAGGCACCGCGGGTCACCAGCAATTCTTTGCCGACCTGGACCACATCCAGCAGCTTGGTCGGATCGCTGTCCAGATCAACCATGTTGGCGGCTTCACGGGCGGCCTGGGTACCATCGTTCATGGCCATACCGACATCGGCCTGGGCCAGCGCCGGCGCGTCGTTGGCGCCGTCACCACACATGGCGACCAGGCGTCCGTCGTTCTGCTCCTGACGAATACGCGCCAGCTTTTTCTCCGGCGTGGCTTCGGCAAGCACGTCATCGACCCCGGCTTCGGCGGCAATCGCCGCAGCGGTCAGAGGGTTGTCACCAGTGACCATCACCGTCCGGATGCCCAGCTTGCGCAACTCGGCAAAGCGTTCACGAATCCCCGGTTTGACCACATCCTTGAGGTGGATGGCGCCGAGCAAACGTTGATCAACACAGACCAGCAAGGGCGTACCGCCGCTCTGGGCAATCTTGTCCACTTCGCGAGCGAGTGCCGCCGGCATCTCCAGACGCTGCAGGCCAACGAAGGCCAGCACTGAATCGACCGCACCTTTACGAAAACGCCGCTGTTGGAAATCCACACCCGACAAGCGGGTCTCGGCACTGAAAGCTACCGGCGTGAGCTGATCGCTGGTGGGTTCGCTGAAGTCGTGCAACTGGCGCAGGTATTCGACAATCGATTTTCCCTCGGCGGTATCGTCTGCCAGCGAGGCGAGCAAGGCACCCTCCCCCAGCTCCTTGCTACTCACACCGGGCGCGGCATGCAAGGCACTGCAACGACGGTTGCCGAAAGTGATGGTGCCGGTCTTGTCGAGCATCAGCACATGCACGTCACCGGCGGCTTCCACGGCACGGCCGGAACGGGCAATCACGTTCAGACGCACCAGGCGATCCATACCGGCGATACCGATGGCTGACAGCAGACCACCGATAGTGGTCGGGATCAGCGTAACCAGCAGCGCCACCAGAAACACCAGCGGCAGGCTGCCACCGGCAAAATGGGCGAACGGCTGCAAGGTGACCACAACCACCAGGAAGATCATGCTCAGGCCGATCAGCAGAATATCCAGCGCGATCTCATTGGGCGTCTTCTGACGCTTGGCGCCTTCGACCAGGGCGATCATACGGTCCAGGGTCGACTCGCCGGGATTGCTGGTGATACGGATCAGCAACCAGTCAGAAACCAGCCGCGTGTTGCCGGTAACGGCGGACCGATCACCACCGGATTCACGAATCACCGGCGCGGATTCACCGGTGATTGCCGCTTCGTTCACGGCGGCAATACCTTCGATCACTTCGCCGTCACCGGGAATCATTTCACCGGCCACTACCTTGACCACATCGTCTTTGCGCAGGCGGGTGGCGGCGACCTCCTCGAAACTGCCCGAGGCCGTGCGACGCCGCGCACTCAAGCCTTGGCTACCCGCTTTCAGGCTGTCAGCACGGGCTTTGCCGCGGCCTTCGGCCAGGGCTTCGGCAAAGTTGGCAAACAACACGGTAAACCACAGCCACAGGGCAATCTGCACCGCCACCGAGGTCGGTACTTCGGCATCAGGCAGCAGGCACAGCAAGGTGGTGAAAATCGCCGTCAGCTCGACCACCAGCATCACCGGTGAGCGCTTGAGCTGGCGCGGATTGAGTTTAACGAACGCCTGCACCAAGGCCGGGCGCCACAATGCAGCGAAGCTGGTCCGTGCCGCCGGGGCCGGAGCGGCTTTCACTTCAGGAATCGGCATATTCATGATTAGCTCCTCAGAAACCCAGGCTCAGGTGTTCAGTAATCGGGCCCAAAGCCAGGGCCGGCAAGAAGGTCAGGCCACCGATCAAGAGAATGGTGACGACCAGCAAGGTGGCGAACAACGGGCCATGGGTAGGGAAACTGTTCTCGCCCACGGGTGCGGCTTTCTTCATTGCCAGACTGCCGGCCAAGGCCAGTACCGGCAGGATGTAGCCAAAGCGACCGATCAACATGCCTAGCCCCAGCATCAAATTGTGGAAAGTGGTGTTGGCCCCGAAGCCTGCGAAGGCCGAACCGTTGTTGGCACTGGCTGAGGTGTAGGCGTAGAGCACCTGGCTGAAGCCATGGGCGCCGGGATTGGTCACTGCCGCCGCCGGGCCTGGCAGGCTCGCCGCCAGGGCACCGAGCACCAGCACGCCGACGGGCATCACCAACAGGGTCGCGACCAACAGTTGCACCTCACGGGCCTGGAGTTTCTTGCCGAGATATTCCGGCGTACGCCCGATCATCAAGCCGGCCAGGAACACCGCGATCAGGACGTTGAGCAACATGCCGTAGAGCCCGGCACCGACGCCGCCGAAGATCACCTCGCCGACCATCATGTTGACCAGCGCGACCATGCTGCTGATGGGGTTGAGGCTGTCGTGCATGTTGTTCACCGAGCCGTTGGAGGCGGCGGTGGTGGTCACGGTCCAGAGCACACTGGCAGTGGTGCCAAAGCGGTTCTCTTTGCCTTCAAGCGGTGCTGTCTGGGCAACCTGCGGGTTGTGCAAGCTTGGATTGGCCTGGTACTCGGACCACAGCGCCGTACCGCCGCCGATCAGGAACAATGCCAGCATGCAGGCGATGATCGCGCGGCTCTGGCGCAGGTCTTTGACGTAGTGACCGAAGGTGAACACCAGCGCTGCCGGGATCAGAATGATCGAGGCCATTTCAAACAGGTTGCTCCAGGCCGTCGGGTTCTCGAACGGATGCGCCGAGTTGACGCCAAAGAAGCCGCCACCGTTGGTACCCAGTTGCTTGATCGCGATCTGACTGGCTGCGGGTCCCAGCGGGATCGTCTGGTCAGCACCTTGCAGGGTCAGGGCCTGGACATAGTGGCCGAAGGTCTGCGGCACGCCCTGCCAGACCAGAAACAAGGCCAGCAACAGGCACAGCGGCAACAAGCCATAGAGGGTGGCGCGGGTCATGTCGACCCAGAAGTTGCCCAGGGTCTGCGCCGAGCGCCGGGCAATGCCGCGACACAGGGCAACCAGCACGGCAAGGCCGGTGGCGGCACTGACAAAGTTCTGCACGGTCAGGCCGATCATCTGACTGAGGTAGCTGACCGAAGCTTCACCGCTATAGGCCTGCCAGTTGGTGTTGGTGACAAAACTCACCGCGGTGTTGAACGCCAGCGACCACTCCTGGCCCGGCAGGTGCTGCGGGTTAAGCGGCAGGTAGCCCTGCAACAGCAGCACGGCGAACACCAGCACAAAGCCCGCCAGGTTGAACGCCAGCAAGGCCAGGGTGTACTGCTTCCAGCCCTGCTCGGCCTCCGCATTTACCCCGGCCAGGCGGTAACAGCCCCGCTCCACCGGCCCCAGCAGCGGCGACAGCCAGGTGCGCTGGCCTTCCATCACCTGGTAGTAAAAGCGCCCGAGCCAGGGCGCCGGTACCAGCACCAGCGCAAAGAACGCCAGCAGCAACGCGTAATCGTAACTGTGCATGGCCGCTCCTAGCCCCGGTCGGCGCGCAGCAGCGCGACCATCAGGTAGATCATCAACGCCACTGCCAGCAGCAGCGACACCCCGTCCAGAATGCTCATCGAATCTCTCCGTCCTTACGGCGTTTTGCCGCTGACGGTCATTGTCCGAAGAGGTGCTGTAAAGGTGCGAGACCGGGACCGGCTTGAACCCATAAAGAATGTGTAAAGACCGCCTTCAATGCCCCGCCAGTGCCCGCCACTGTGCCGGCTGCACGTAATGCAGGGCCCAGTTGATGACTGCCTCGGCCGGCATCGGCCGGGCAATGCCATAGCCCTGGGCGACATCGCAGCCCAGCCCCATCAGCAACTGGCCATGCTCCAGTGTCTCCAGCCCCTCGGCGATTACCTGGCGACCAAAAGCGCGGGCCAGGCCGATCACCGCGCGGGTCAGGGCCAGGTCGTCATGGTCGTGAAGGATGTCGCGCACGAATGACTTGTCGATCTTGATGGTGCGGGTGGGCAGGCGCTTGAGGTAACTGAGCGACGAGTAACCGGTGCCGAAGTCATCCAGCGAGAACTGCACGCCCAGCTGCTTGCAGGCCTCCAGGCACTGGCTGACCCGCTGGATATTCTCGATGGCCACCGACTCGACGATTTCCAGGTCGAGCATCTGTGGCGCCACGCTCGGGGAACTCGCCAGCAGGCGCTTGAGGCGCTCGACAAAATCGCTGCGCTGAACGTGTCGAGCGGCAATGTTCACACTCACTGGCCACACATGTCCGAGCTGCTGCCAACGCTGCATCTGCTCCAGGGCCTGGGCAATCACCCACTCGCCGATCTCGACGATCAGGTCGGTCTGCTCCACCAGCGGCAGAAACTCACCCGGTGCCACCAGCCCTTCGGCCGGATGCTGCCAACGCAGCAAGGCCTCGAAACCCAGCACCTGGCCGCTGCGCATGTTCACCTTGGGCTGATAGTGCAAACGCAGCTCGCCTTTGACCAGCGCCTGGCGCACCCGCTCCACGGTCTGGTGCGTGGCCTTGACCTCGCGGTCCAGCGACACATCGAACAGGTGGTAACGGTTACGTCCGCTCTGCTTGGCCACGTACAGCGCCTGATCGGCGTGACGCACCAGGGTGTCGGCGTCTTCGTTGTCGAGGGGAAACAGGGTGACGCCGATACTGGCGCTGACACTCACCTCCTGGTCACGGATCGAATACGGCGCGGCAATCGCCTTGAGTACCCGGTCCAGCGCCGCCTGCAGCGCCGACGGGTGTTGCACATGGCGCAGAATCAGTACGAACTCGTCGCCCGAAAGCCGCGCCACTGCATCTTCACCGCGCAGGATGCCCTTGAGGCGCTTGGCCACCTCCACCAGCAGCACGTCACCACTGGCATGGCCGTAGCCGTCATTGACCGCCTTGAAGCCGTCCAGGTCGAGCATGCACACCGCCAGGGCGATGCCTTCGCGACGGGAGAACGCCAACGCCTGGTTGAGCAGGTCGGAGAGGTAGGCGCGATTGGGCAAGCCGGTCAGCACGTCATGCCCCACGCGCCACTGCAGTGTGTGCAGCAACTGGCGCTTCTCGGTGACGTCGAAGCGGATCGACACGTACTTGCGCACCATGCCGCTGGCCGGGTCGATCAGCGGCACCATGGTGCTGTCGACCCAGTACAGCGAGCCGTCCTTGGCGCGGTTGCAGATCTCGCCCTTCCACACTTTGCCGGCAACCAGGGCACGCCACATACCGTCAAAAAAAGCCGGATCGTGCAAGCCGGAATTGAGAATGCGGTGATTGGCCCCAAGCAATTCGTCACGCCGGTAGCCGGAGATGCTGCAGAACTGCTCGTTGACGTAAGTGATCCGGCCACTGAGGTCGGTTTCAGAAAAAATCGCGGCCGCATCAACGGCCGTGCGGTAATTATCGTCCATGAAATTCTCGTACCCAAGGGTCAGCGATTGAAGCGCTCAACCAGGGCACGCAGGCCCAAAGAAATGTGTTCCAGTTCCGCGCCGCGGGTGGCGGCGGCATTGGCATTTTCGGCGGTGTGCTGCACCGTGCCGGCCACGCGGGTGATCTGCGCACAGACCTCCTCGGCCACCGACGACTGCTCCTGGGACGCTGCAGCCATTTGCTGGCTCATAGCGCTGATCCGCTCCACCGCGCCACGAATCCCCTGCAAGGCCTGCTGCGCCTCAAGCACACGGGCGACGCCGTGCTCAGCTTCGTCGATGCCCAGGCTGGCAATACTCACCGCTTCATCGGCACCCGCACGCAGGGTTTCGATAATGCCCTGGATCTGGACGGTCGAGTGCCGGGTCTTGCCGGCCAGCGCCCGCACCTCATCAGCGACCACGGCAAAACCACGGCCCTGCTCGCCGGCACGGGCGGCTTCGATGGCGGCATTGAGGGCCAACAGGTTGGTTTGCTCGGCGATGCTGCGAATCACATCGGCGGCCAGGGAGATGTCTTGGGTCTGGCCGGCCAAGTGGGTCACGGCCTGGTTGATCTGGCTGACGGTACTGGCCAATAGCTGGATTGCCTCGCGCATGGTGCCTGCCACTTCACTGCCCTGCCCGGCCAGTTGATTGGCGGTGTGCGCCTCACCGGCAGTTTCCTGCACGTGGCGCGCGACCTCGGCAATCGAAGCGGCCATCTCGGTCATGGCAGTGGCGGTCATATCGGTTTCGGCGCGCTGCTCGAGCAAGGCCGATTCGGTGGTGCGCGATAAACGGCTGGAATCGCGGGCCGCCTCATTCATTTGCACCGCCAGATCGCTCAGACGGGTCAGGGCCGTTTTCAGCCGCGCCTCTTCACTGATCAGGATCAACTGCAACTGCGCTGCCGGGCCCAGCGCGTCGCTGAAGGTCAGCGCCACAAGCGGGTCGGCGAAGGTGTTGCCCGAGCACCGGACTATCTGCGCCAACTGCCGCCCCAGACGTTGATGCGCCCACCCCCCAAGCAGACCGAACAGCCCCAGCGTAATACCATGGCCTGGCCAGCCAGGCAGCAGGTTCTGCGCGCCGATCGCGGCCACACCCGCCAGCAGTGGCACGCCCATCACCTGCGCCAACAGCGTCAGACGTCGACCAACCGCCACAGGCGGCTTACCCTCACGCAAGCGCGCATAGAGTGCTTCGGCGCGGCGTACCTGTTCACGGGTCGGCTTGACCCGCACCGACTCATAACCGATCAGGCGACCGTTTTCCAGAATCGGGGTTACGTAGGCACTGACCCAATAGAAGTTGCCGTTTTTGCAGCGGTTCTTGACGATCCCCATCCAGCTCTGGCCGGCCTTGAGGTACTGCCACATCTGCTGGAACACCACGGCGGGCATGTCGGGATGACGGACCAGGTTGTGCGGGCTACCGATCAGTTCGGCCTGGCTGAAGCCACTCATGGCGGCAAATTCAGCGTTGCAATAGGTGATGTTGCTGGCGATATCGGTGGCAGAAATGAGCCGTTGGTCATCTCCGAACGTCTGTTCGACAGAGGTGACCGGCAGGTTGAGACGCACGTAAAAACTCCCTTTGAAGCGATCTGTCGTGGGCTCCACTCAGCAATCCGAGCCACGAAACCGGGTTGAAACTTGATGGCTTTTGACCTGTCCAACCCATTGATGGGATGAATTACATCACATTCCGCAAACAAATGTGACGAATTATGGCGTTGTGCTATCCCGACGATTGCCGTTAAGTTCTTGATTCTAAATGGGAATCAAGCGATGAAATATTCAAGTTTGGGTTCGGCCATCAGGCGATACCGCAAGGTCGCAGGGCTTACTCAGGCTGAACTCGGTGAGCGGTCCGGTTTCGACCCCAAGACCATCAGCCGCTTTGAAACCGGCACCTACACCCCTAGCGTCGACGCCCTGCTGGTCTTTGCCGAAGTCCTGGGCATCAAGTTGAAAGCCTTTTTCGCCGATCAAGACGACGAAGACGAACAGCGCGCGTACCTGTTCGGCGTCATCCACAATGCCCCGTCCCACGCCTTGGGCGATTTGATCGCGGCTGTCGATCGGGCCCTGTCCAAGCGTTAGCCCCTGCTTCGCCCTACGGCGGACCTGGCCTTTGCTGGCTCTATCAGCATGATGAATCTCAACTGGTCAGACCGGTAAAACCAATTTCTTCCCTTTCAACCGAAAAGCCCTTGCAAAGCTGGAAAATCCACGCCTACACTGAGCCCGCACTGGACATACCGGTAAGACCACAATAATTAAGTCCTCCGCTCTTTCGCCCTCCCCGGCATCGAAGCAAGGACACCGATCAGAGATCCCTCCCATGCTCAAATGGTGCTCGCGTTCGATCTTCCTCCAAGTAGTGCTCGGCCTGGTGCTTGGCGTCGCCTGTGGCCTCAGCTTCCCCGAAGTCTCTCTGCAGCTCAAACCCCTCGGCGACGGTTTTATCAAACTGATCAAGATGCTCATCGGGCTGATTGTGTTCTGTGTTGTGGTCAGCGGCATTTCCGGTGCGGGTGACCTGAAGAAGGTCGGACGGATCGGCCTTAAATCGGTGATCTACTTCGAAATCCTGACCACCATCGCGCTGGTCATCGGTCTGGTGTTTGCCTTTACCTCCGGGATCGGCAGCGGCGCCAACATTCACCTTGATCAACTGTCCACTGCCGAAGCTGGCAACCTGGCCGAACGTGGCCAGCACATCCACGGCACCGCCGCGTTCCTCATGGACCTGATCCCGACCTCAGTGGTCGGCGCCTTCGCTGACAACAACATCCTCCAGGTGCTGCTGTTCTCGGTGCTGTTCGGCAGTGCGCTGAACCTTGTTGGTGAAGCGGCTTCCGGCATTTCACGGCTGATCAATGAACTGAGCCATGTGATCTTCCGCATCATGGGCATGATCGTGCGCTTGGCGCCGCTGGGTGTGTTCGGTGCCATCGCCTTCACCACCAGCAAATATGGCCTGGAATCGCTGCAGCACCTGGGCGGCCTGGTTGCGCTGTTCTATCTGACCTGCATGGGTTTCGTACTGTTGATCCTGGGCACGGTGATGCGCCTGTCGGGTCTGCGCATCTTGCCGTTCATCAAATACCTGCGCGAAGAGCTGACCATTGTCCTGGGTACTGCGTCTTCCGATGCTGTCCTGCCGCAGATCATGCGCAAACTCGAGCACCTGGGTATCGGTAATTCCACCGTCGGCCTGGTGATCCCTACCGGCTACTCCTTTAACCTCGACGGTTTTTCGATCTACCTGACCCTGGCCATTGTCTTCATCGCCAATGCCACCGGCACCCCACTGGCAATGACCGACCTGCTGACAATCCTTCTGGTGTCGCTGATCACCTCCAAAGGCGCCCATGGCATTCCGGGGTCGGCCCTGGTGATCCTGGCCGCCACCCTGACCGCGATTCCGGCAATTCCGGTGGTTGGCCTGGTACTGGTACTGGCGGTGGACTGGTTCATGGGCATCGGCCGGGCATTGACTAACCTGATCGGCAACTGCGTGGCCACCGTCGCCATCGGCCGCTGGGAAGGTGATATCGACATGGAGCGGGCCAACAATGTGCTGGCCGGCAAACAGGGCTTCGGCTTTGCCCAGCGCAAAATGCCCAACGCCCATCAACAAGAGTTCTGAGAAAAGCGGCCGGCACTCACCCTGCCGGCCACAGGAGCAAACCATGCAAGTGTTCTCATGGAGTGAACAGTGATTACTTCATCGACCGTAGTGAACTCAGTGGTGGAAAAACTCCGCCAGGCCCTGGCCCGCGGCCAGTGGCGTTCCGGCGACATGCTCCCCGGCCAGCGCGAGCTGGCCGAGCAATTGGGCATCAGCCGCCCCAGCCTGCGTGAAGCGGTAACCGTCCTGGAAACCCTTGGCCTGGTGCGCTCAATGCCGGGCAAAGGTGTGCTGGTGCTCGATGCCGACCTGGCTGAGAGCCCCCAGACACAAACCGGGGTGGCGGAGGCCAGCCTGGAAGACGTCCTGCAACTGCGTTACACCCTGGAGCCGTTTATCGTCGGCCTGGTGGCCCAGTCGATCAGCAGCAAGGAAATCGGCCAACTGCGCCTGACCCTGATGGACATGCGCGAAGCCCTTGAGGCCGAGGACAGCGAAGCCGGGGTCAACGCCTACATCGCCTTCCACGAAGAGCTGTTCACCCTCACCGCCAATCCGATTTTCCAGAGTGTGGTCCAGCAAACCAGCAACGCCCTCAAACAAAGCGCGGCGGTGTTGCGCAACTCCCCCGAGCACCTGGCGGCGCGGCTGGAAGAAAACGAAGCGGTGGTTCGCGCCATCCGCAACAAGAACAGCGCCCAAGCCAGTGCGCAGATGCGCCACCACATCCTTCAGGAAGGCCGGCGCATGGGTATCGAACTGAACATCCCGGAAGAGCATCCGGCCAACTGACCCCAGGAGAGCATTGATGAACGCCAGCGCCCAAGCCCCTGTGACCCCCTTGCCCTTGTTACTGGCCCATGGCGAAGTACGCCTGTCGGCCGAGCAGATCTACCCGCGCCTGTTCGATGCCATTCTCGAACAGCGTCTGGCGCCGGGCAGCGCCCTGCCTGAGCAGGCGCTGGGCGAGGCGTTTGGCGTCAGCCGCACGGTGATTCGCCGGGTCCTTGGCCGCCTGTGCGACCAGCAAGTGATCGTTCAGCGCCCGAGTCACACCGCGCGCCTGGCCGCCCCCGACCCACAACAGGCGCGGCAGATCCTCAGCGCCCGGCGACTGGCCGAAACCACCCTGATTACCTTGGCGGCGCAACGTTCGCGCCCGGCGAAGATTCGTCAGTTGCGCGAACTGGTCGCCCGCGAACGCCAGCACCACGAGCAGGGTCAACGCTGTACGGCCATTCGTCTGGGCGGCGAATTTCACCTGAAACTGGCGGAAATCGCCAACAACGCCCCGCTGACGCGTTTTCTCAATGGCCTGGTGCCGCAAACCTCATTGATCATTGCCCAGTATGAGGCCCGTCCGTGCAGCCATTGCGCCTGGCAAGAACACGCAGCGATCATCGATGCGCTGGAGCAAGGTGACGGCGCGCGCGCGCTGGCGCTAATGCACGAGCACCTGGACCATATCGAGGCCAAGCTGAATCTGGAGGGCTGAGGCAGGCGCGGCGTTGCCCCGCGATTGAGGCCTGTGAAGCCAGCACAACCGGTGGCGCCGGGATGGCGACCGCTGCGCGCTCGATCACGGGCAAGGCCCGCTCCCACAAGGTTCGCGCAAGGCCGCTGGAGCGGCGCCGTGACGACTCGAATTAGTGTCACTGTCTCCGCGCCCTCTCCCACCTATACTTAACCCACCGAGGTCTTAAACCCACCCAGCATCCCGCCACAAGGGGGTAGCGCTTGTGAGCCGCCGTTCCCCTCTGATTCTCCTGCTCGTGCTGCTTGTACTGGGTGGTTGCGCCTCGCGTCAGAAGCCCGCCGAACCGCCCCCGGTGCCACTGAACCCTGCCACCTGGGAGCAGATTGATCGGGAGATCATCGACGCCTCGCTGGCCTGTACCAGCTCAGTCAATGACTACGCCCGGCGTTCCATGCGCGTATGGAAAGACCGCGTGCAGCAGTACACCGAAAGCGACTTTATCCCCTGGTTCACCGGTTATTGGACCCAGCAATGGCTGACCATGAAGGTGGCTTGGTACAAGATGAACAGCGGCGAAGGCAAGGAGCCGCCGCAGAAGCGTCTGGCGCTTTACCTGCAGGAGCAGTATCACCGCCAGGTACTCGATCAGGTCGCCAAGGAGATTGACCCGGAAAGCATTCGCGACCGCGCCATGGAGCTGTATATCCAGTTGCTCGGCCAGCAACTGCAACAGATTACCCAGCGCTACCGGGCGCCGCCGGAACAATTCAACCTACGCCTGACCCGTATCAAGGCGATCAATCTAGGGCCGCCGGCGGCACGCGATGCCTCGCTCTACCAATTGCTCTACAGCAAGCCATTGGCCGAGCAGCCGGCCTATGCCGCGTTGATTGGGCGCATGCACAGCTCAGTGCGTGCGGGCACTCAACGTTCGGACATCGGCCTGTCATCAGTGGCGCAGGACGCCAGTGAGAAGCTCGGTGCGACGCTGGCGCCACGGGGCATTGCCAGTGCGGTGGCCACCGCCGTGGGCCGTGTCGCCGGCACCCTGATTTCAGTGGTCGCCACCGGCTACGGTGTCGTGACCCACAATCAGCAACAACCGGCGATGATCGAGCAGTTGCGGGTAATCCTCAATGTGGCACTCAACGAGGAATGGCGTGAGCTGATGGAGAACCGCAAGACCGGCGCCATGGCCGGGGTGTATTACCTGTCCGGCGAAATCGAGGAAGGCCTGATCGGGTCACGACAGGTGCAGGAGCAACCGCAAAGCGGCTCCCTGCGTATCGTCCTGCCGACGCAGTAAAAACCGTTTCAGGCTGCAACACGGCTGTCGTCTACAGCCTGAGCCGATGTCGGCAAACCGAAAATCCGATCGAACAACCCGTTGTAGATGAAGGTGTAGCAAGGAATCAGAATGATGAAAGCCAGGTCCACCAGGAAGGCTTCGACCAGGCTCATGTCCAGCCACCAGGCAATCA
>RCUI01000043.1_pt1 | contig 46127 bp, 69 predicted proteins | sample 2166121 | NCBI WGS metagenome assembly RCUI01 (sample SAMN09932700, study PRJNA488358) | compost metagenome | feature: garden; material: soil; isolation source: compost soil in succinic acid-enriched culture | place: Germany: Experimental Botanical Garden Goettingen | collected 2016-01-27
CAGTTGACCAAGGAGTACGGTTGGACCGACAAGGAGATCATCGACGGTGGTTACGGTAAGCCGAATTTCACCAACCCGCAGTAACCACTGAGCCAGGGTCTGCCTATTGGTGGACCCTTTTAATTAAGGTGTGTGTATGAAAAACGGAAAAGAAGTACGGCCGAATGGCATAACTATAACAAAAGCGCCGAATGGAATGTATTACGTTGAAGGTAGAAGTTACCCTCATTGCTGGTTAAAGGACGCAAGGAAAGCGGCTGACGGAGTGAAAGCCAAATGACCCCCGAAGGTAAAGCGTCACTGAACGTCCGACTCGCTGCAAACGCACTTGGTTGTCGTCTCTACAAGAACAACTCTGGTGTAGCATATGATGCAAGTAACAGGCCAGTTTTCTTTGGTCTTGGTAACGAAGGGAAGAAAGATACCGAGTCAATCAGAACCCCTGACTGGGTCGGCTGGATGACAGTGACTATCACACCTGAGATGGTTGGTAAAAAGATACCTGTTTTTGCTGCCATTGATGCCAAGAAGCTGGGTTTCCGACGTAAAACCAGTTACCCTGTCGGTACAAGAGAATACGGACAAAACAAGTTTTTTGAGCTGGTCACTGGTGTCAATGGGGTAGCTGGTTTCGCTACCAACGCAGAAGACGTGAAACAGCTCGTAGCCGAGTTTTACGAGAGGATCGAGACATGACTCGTTTAGAGAAAATCAAGCAGGCAGCAGAGAACTATGACACTGCCATCAAGCAAGACACCAGCACCAATGACCGCCTTCGTGTCCTGGTCGAGAAACATGGTGTGGAAGAGGTGTCAGCAGCTTCTGGTCTGGCTGTGTCGTCTCTGCTCCACTACACCCGTCGAGTTGCTCCGTTGCGAGCTTCACTGCACTCGGTAATCAAAGCAGAGACAGTCCTTAGCAAATTCTGAGGTACTCCGTATGCTGGACAAACATCAGGCGCGGCGGTTAATCACCGCGCTAACGGGGTCGCCTTCTTCTCCTGTTACCTTTCAAGCCTATTACGATCCTAAGAAAGAATTCGGACCTACGCCAGAGGGAGTGTACCCAGAGGTCTGGACATCGACACTCGACGAGTCTGTAGATTTCATTGATTTCAAGCAGTCCCAGAAGTGCGGAATCTACATCTGCGTCAACGGAACTGATGGAACTGGTCGTGAAGTCGAGAACATCACTGAGCTGAGAACCATGCTGGTCGATTTCGACGATATGGTTGAACCAGATTGGGCACTGGCACCTCATGTTGTCCAGAAACGTGATGATACCCATGGTCACGCATTCTGGTTGATTGAGGTTGACCCACTGCTGACTAACGATGAGTGGACCATTCTGCAAAAGCAGATGTCCATGTTCTACGGGTCAGACAACCAAGTTATCGACCCAGCGCGGGTGATCCGTTTGCCTGGTACACAGCACTGGAAAAACCCGAATAATCCGGTTAGCTACAGCATCATCACCGACCATAGTGAGTCAGGTCATCGCTACACATTCGATGAAGTCCGTGACGCGCACATGCTGGACGCTGATGCTGACGGTAAATTGCAACAGTGGATAAAAGCTAGGGAAGGCTCACAAGAAGGAATTGGATATGACAATGACCCTGTTGATATTAGGCGGTTCACCTCATTCGCTACAAACGCAGCTCACCCTGCTGTCATTGGGAGTGGAAGTCATGAACTCTTTAGAGTCGCCTGTTATGGACATGACCATGGAATCGATTTGGCCCACACCATCGACATTCTTTGGGAGTGGTACAACCCGAGATGTGAACCGCCCTGGGGTGAACATGAGAAAGACCATTTTGAGGCCGTCGTATCCCGAGCGTTCAAGTACCCGTCGTCAGCTGCCGGTTGTAAGTCATGCCGCATTCAACTCACGTCACTCCCGCCATTGCAGGAGCCGTCGTGTGGTTGGGACAAAATGCACGAGACGTTCCACGACCCAGTAAAACTGGATGTGACCGACAGTTACTCTAAACCGTTGCTGCCGACACTACCCGATGATGTTGACCGTGGTTTCCGTATCTCGTCAACACAGGCTGCATCGCTCGGGATGACGCTGACCAGTAAGTCTAGCCATTACGATTTCGCGCTGGTATTCGATGGTCTGAAGTATGACGGTTTGAACCTGATCCGGTCACAGCGTCAGTTTTATCGGTTCATGGGTAAGTCATGGAAAGAGGTTCACGACGATGTCATCAAGGCCGAGATTCAGCGTGTTTTCCGTGAGTACAAACCAGCGAACAAATTCACAGCAGGTGTGTTCCAAGTGCTGATGGACATGGTGAATATCGAGAACGTTGAGAATGGGGTGTGGATGAACCAGCCTGAGCGTGACACCAGCAATTACGCCGTGTTCCAGAACGGTATCGTTGACCTCAACGACCCGACACTGACTGTGATGCAGCACACTCAAGAATTCTTTATTATGAATGAGCTGGATTATGACTTTATTCCTGGTGCTCAGTGCCAGACCTGGTTGAGCTTCCTCAGCAGTATCTGGGGTGACAACACAGCACTGAAGAACCAGCTCCAAGAATACATGGGGTATTGCCTGACTGCTGATAACTCACTGCAACGATTCGGTCTGTTCATAGGTAAGAGTCGTGCAGGTAAGGGGACAATTACTCGGGTACTGACCAATCTGGTCGGACGGGAGAACATGACAGCGCCGTCACTCAGTAACTTCGTCAAGGACTCTGCACTACACGAAATGAGCAAGGCATCTCTGGCTCTCGTACCGGAGGCCCATGAGTTGCACCCGAGCATCCGTGACAGCGTCCTGAGTAATCTGAAGGCCATCACCGGCGGTGACCCTGTGAACTACCACGTCATGTATAAGGGTGGTCAGTCGTCCGTCCTGAGCCTGAAGGTAGTCATCAGCACTAACGGTATGCCCAAGTTCAACGATCCGAGTGGTGCGCTGATGAACCGTGCTCTGGTATTTAAGTTCACTAAGTCGTTTGCCGGAATGGAAGACATCATGCTCGACACCAAACTTGAATCTGAAATGCCTGGTATCACCCAGTGGGCAATTGAAGGTCTTCGTCGTCTCCGTGCAAATGGTAAATTTACTGAGGCTGCTGACGGTCGTGAGCTGAAGGATGAGATGAAGAAGGACATGTTCCCACTGTCAGGCTTTATCGAGGACTGCTGCAACATGGTTCCTGCTGCGTTCACCCAGCTTGAGGATATCTACCGTGCTTACCGGATCTGGGCATCGTCAGAGGGGCTGAAATCACCGATGACTAAGGTGACGTTCAACCAGGTACTGCGCAACAGCGCACTCGATGTCACTCACGAGGGTGGTGGATACCGAGGATTGTCATTGAAGCCGATGATGACTGCGGAAAATGTTCTACGATTTAAATGAGTAAACTACTTTACAATCGGTGTGACTGGGTATACTGTTTACTCATCACACCGATTTACTTTATAGAGGAAATGGAGATGGGAAAGTTGAGTGGTGTTTTTACATGTCAACTTCTTTTTGGTGCATTGCTGATAGCAGATGGATTAGGTTTAGTCACTAAAAATATAGACAATGCTCTAATGATGTTGTTCTGTACATGGATGATATGCCTGACCATAGCAAAGTGCTCAAAGGATTGACTCATGAAAGACTACATAAACACAGGTAAACCCAGTGCCATGCGTCGATTCTGGTGCAAACACGCTGATGACTGTCGGTTCTGGGTTATCGTTGGTCTGATTATTCTGGCGGGAGGGTTGTGACTATGTTTCCTATCATGCCATCAATGATAAGGCCGGTGTCTGTCATGGCTATGTCGCAGTCAGGTTATATGCATAGGACACCTGAATTATTACTTAGCCTTCAACCATTTTACTTGCTGAGTAAGTCGCAGCAGATCATTACTACTCGTTACTGGATATCAAAACGTTACTCACTTCTCGGACGTCTTGAGAAATCTGGAATGAAAAATATAAGGGTAAAGATATGACCGAGCTATCCAAACACATAGCGTTCACCTATCTAACCCTCAGTAGTTTTGGTCTCTGGGACGATACTATGCGTCGTACCGCAATCTCCGCAAAATACAAGGAGTCACTGAAATGGGCAAAATCATCTTAGGTTTCGTGGCGTTTCCGTTCCTCATCGTGTTGTTCATGGTTGGACTGGTGGTGTTGTGATGATTGAGAAAATAAAAAACAAGATTATCACTGACGAAACTGGCTGCTGGGTTTGGCAGGGTGAGATTAATCGAAACGGTTATGGTCGTGTATGGATTAACGGAAAGAGGTTGATGTCTCACCGTGTCACATATGAACTATTCACCGGACAAATACCCGAAGGTTACGTGGTTGACCATCTCTGTAAAAATCGAGCTTGTTGCAACCCTGAACACCTGGAAGCTGTGACACCGAGAGAAAATACAATTCGAGGTGACGCAGTGTTATTTAAGAGGTCAGAGTGATGAAACTCCTTATTTGTGGTGGTCGTGACTTCAATGATTACCACGCACTCGAACGAGCAATGAACCAGCTCGGCTGGACGCCGTCAGTGATCATCAATGGTGGTGCGAGGGGTGCAGATACTCTCGGTAAACAATACGCCATGAGCAACGGTATCTATCCGGTGACTATCGATGCACTCTGGCACCACCACGGAAATAAGAAAGCCGGACCATACCGAAATCAAGCGATGATCGACATCATGAGTCCAGACTACTGCCTTTCATTACCTGGTGGATACGGAACTGAAGATATGGTGGCTCGGTGTGAAGAATCAGGAATACCAGTGTGGAGACCATACGGATGACAAGTAAATACACCGACTACGCTTTCGATATCGAGTGCCTTCCCAACTTCTTCTCACTGATAGCCACCCGTATCACCGATGACGCGAAATGGAAATTCATTATCACCCCTTGGTTGAACCAGGGTCGTGAGCTGAATCTGTTTCTGCATCAATTGCGTGACTCTGGTGGTCGGATGGTAGGTTTTAACAATCTCGGCTATGACTACCCGATGGTTCACATGATCATGTCGTACAACGGGATAATCGACAACACCACGCTCTACAGCAAGTCCAGTGCCATCATCAACTCCGACTTCAACGACTGGTCTCACCGGATATGGGACCAGGACAGGTTCATCCCTCAGATTGATCTGATGCGGGTTCATCACTTCGATAACCAGGCCAAACGCACGAGCCTGAAGCTGCTTGAGTTCAACATGCGAATGGACTCGATAGAAGAGTTGGAGCTGGACTTCAAGAAGCCGGTCAAGCCATCACAAACCGACATCATTCTCGACTACAACGACCACGACGTTGACGCCACTAAGCTATTCTACAAGTACAGCATAAAAGAGATTGAGTTCCGTGAGGCCCTATCGGAGAAATATGGAAAGGACTTCATGAATCACAATGATACCCGTATCGGCCAGGACTTCTTTGTGATGCAGCTCGCCCAGCGTGGCATCAAAGCAGGTAAATGGAACCAGACCTATCGCTCGCACATCAAAGTTTCGGACATCATCCTCCCCTATGTGCAATTCGAGCGACCAGAGTTCAATGAGGTACTGAATTTCTTCCGTGAATCTGTGATCAACCCTGAGCAGATGAAGGGGTTCTTCAAGGACGTTCACTGTGTCGTGGATGGCTTCAGGTTCGACTTTGGCGCGGGTGGTATCCATGGGTCAGTGAACCGCGAGATAATCGTTCCTTGCGAGGGTCAGATACTCAAGGACTCGGATGTCAGCTCATACTATCCGAACCTCGCGATTGCCAATCGGTTCTATCCCCTGCACCTGAGTGAGGCGTTCTGTGATGTGTACCTGGATGTCTACAACCAGCGGAAGCAGTACGCCAAGAAGACAGCAGAGAACAACATGCTCAAGCTGGCCCTGAACGGGGTCTACGGCAAGAGCAACGACAAACATAGTCCATTCTATGACCCTCAGTACACCATGAGCATCACAATCAACGGACAACTCCTGTTGTGCATGTTGGCCGAACAGCTCATGAAGATACCTGACCTGAAGATGGTTCAAATCAACACGGACGGTCTGACTTATCTCTATGACGAGAAGTATGACGAGCACGTCACCGCTCTACATAAGTGGTGGGAGCAGTTAACCATGTTGGAGTTGGAGCACGTCAACTATTCCAAGATGGCCGTCCGCGACGTGAATAGTTACCTAGCGGTAACCGACTCAGGAAAGGTCAAACGCATCGGTGCCTACGCCTATGTCAGAGCCTCTGAGGACGCTGGGACACGAGAGCTACCCTGGCATAAGGACCACGGCGCTGTCGTCGTTGCCAAGGCTGCTGAGGCGGCTCTGGTGAGGGGTGAGAATATCGAGGTGTTTATCAGGAACCATCTGGCTGTCGAGCCTCTGGATTTCATGCTCCGCACCAAGATAAACCGGTCTGACAAGCTGGTACTCGAAACTCCGGTGATGTGGGGTGACTCGCTGGTCACTACCCGTCAGCAGGAGCAACAGCGAGTCACCCGCTATTACGTCAGCAAAAATGGTGGCCGTCTAGTCAAGCTGATGGATCCGACCGTTGACCAGGTAAAGAAATGGCGACTCGGTAATCACTGGCAGCACAAAAAGACAGGTGCTCACAAGATGGCTACCAAGCAGCCTAGCAGCATGTGGGAGAAGTGTGACCCACCGACACCCGAGCCGCCAATAAGGCGCACAGGTGTTGAAGCAGGTCATAATGTGACGATATGCAACCAACTGGCAGGTCTCGACATGAGCAACGTGGACGTGAGTTATTACGTGAATCGTGCTAGGAAACTGGTAGACCCGCTTTTGATGGATTCTGAGGATAAAGAATCTGAGTAAACTACTTTACAATCGGTGCGACTGGGTATACTGTTTACTCATCAACAACACAGAAGAGGAATGACTTTATGAAAATGACACTTAGCGGAAAACAACTGATTGATGTTTTGGATTTTCTTTGCCCTGACCGAGATACTGACGAGGAACAGACTGAAAACGAAGTCACCTTTATAGAAGAAAAAGAGCCTTTTGTTTCTACTGACGGTGAAAAAATGGAAGCTGGCGTTTATGTTTATCTTACAGATTATCCCGAAGAAGGGTTATATGGTCCAGTTGGTGGGCTAATGACAAAGTAAAAACTAGAGGGGCCATCAGGCCCCTCTTTTACACCATATCAAAGTCGTTCTTGTAATACCTACTGTCGTAATTTATCGCACTCACTGTATTCGTCTCAGCACCGTTGTCATCCATCTTGAACTCGATGGTCTCGGGGATGATGGCTATCGACTCACGCAACTGCTCTGACACCAGCACGAACTTAGTCCGGTCCTGACTGTAGCCGTCATAGATAGCTTCAGCAGGGAGCTCACTGATAGCTATAGTGAAGTCGTCAACCTGTGTGCAGAGTATCGGGTCACTGTTATCGCCGTTGCTCTTGGTGAATGTGACGTAGTGGTCCTCACCATCCACGAATACCACTGGTTCAGATAATTCAACCAAAAGGCCATTCACCTCGACCACTTCACCATCGAACACGCGGTAACCCTCAGTGGCGTCAGGTCTCACCACGAAACGAGTACCGTCCGGTGAGTCGATCCGCTTACCTGGGATGATGTTGCGACCGAACTCATCGACGTCAAAAGTGACGTTGTAGCTGTTGTAAATCTGCCGGTTGTAGACTCGATATGCATATTTATAAGCCTGCTCGCGGGTGATACAACCGTTAAAGTCGATACGGTCTGGGTTGGTCGCTGACCGGTCTTCAGGTACATAGAATGTCTCACTGACTCCACTCACCTCGTCGCGCCAGGTTACCTCCACACCATCATATTTACGCTCGAACACGTCCTCCCTGATCTCACTGCCTGGCATCTTGTTGCGACAGGTTATTTGCATTGATGACGAGGTCTGTGTGCGCTCGAACGATAAATCATAAACACCATTCTGGACATAGGGTTTGCACATAGCGACCTGAGCAACTTGCACAAAACTATCCTGATATGTGACCTGAGTATCGTCGAAGTCATAACCGAACCGGACAGCATTGGCTGAACCGAAATAGTCCTCTATCTGCTGGGAGAGAAGCAACCAACCGTCTGCGTTGATGTTCTCCAGTGACTGACGACCGATGAACGGGTCGAGAGACATGTGGATAAGCACTTGAGCGAAATTATCAGTCGCAAATGACTCAGTAGGACCGAACACCCCTCTCCCCTGGTACTCAGTTATTAGTCGGATGACATCGACATTCTGCTTTCGCTCTTTGATCAGTCGAGACTGGGAATTACTCGGTATAACTACATGCGCCAATGTGACGTCACCTAGGTCAAGACCTGTAACATTCTCAAAAGAATAAAAGTCACGCCATTCAATAATATCGACGTTACTGACCTTGTCACCCTTATCTCGGTCGGTGGTTCTTCGAGCTGATACTCTACTTTTTTCATAAGAGAGAACTATTCGTTTTGTCTGGAATACTGATTTACGAATACTATCATTACTGGAATAAACAACAGGGTAAATAGTGCTATTACCTGTAGGTACTCCAGCACTGTCAAGTTCTTCTACAAACACTTCTATATTTGCAGATATTCTTGTTTCCCTGTTTTCTACAAGTTTATAAAAACCATTGGCGCTGACGAAATTCAGAATAATCTCATCAGCATCAGATGGTACATTGAACGGTCCGATATACCCGTCGAATGGTTTTGCTGCGAGAGGTGTTACTGTTGAAACAGTGGTGTTTACAGGAAGTGTTCTTGCTATATCAGAATACCATGTGCTTGTATAAATCAGGTCATCAGTGGTGTAAAAATCAACACCTACTTGACCGTAAACATAAGCATATTTCTCCGGTACAACATAGGCGCTCATAGTGGACCAGGCCGCAATTATTTCAGGTGGCGCATCTATCGGAACTGATATTGTGAGTGTTGTACTTGTTACATTTGTCACAGTGTATTGGACTTGACCAAGATCGACAGCTTCACTCCCTCCCGAGAAAGAATGACCAGACGGAACTGTTGCGCTATATAACGTCTTACTAGTTGGTGGGCCGAGATAATAAAAGCCTGTCAATTCCACTAGACCACCGACAGTAAAACTGTCAGTCATGGAAAAACCTTCAGGTGATTCCGTCACGGTCAGCGTTGTTCCTGTGATTGACCACTTTGCCCCGAGTGAGTTATCAAGGTCATTTGGTGGAAGTAGCTCAGCAGGGTTTAGATCGTTAGACTGACGATAGACACCTATCTTCTCGTTGATATCTGAACCAATCTGGAACGACGGCGTCCCATTGCCAGGCCATGTACCAGGTTCGTATTTACTGATCTGGGCGTTAGGTATGTCGATGACTCTGGTATTGCCGTCATACCATCTGTCAGCCCATGTCTGGTATCGACCTCGACCGAGACACAGAAGTAACACCTCTGTCTCCTCGTTGTTCACACCAACTCGATACGGTACTTGCCATAGGGGTGGTGTGTGCTTTGCGACGTAACCGAAAATGTCGTCGATTCGTTGACCTATCCTGGCCTCGTTCTGAGGTGACCCGAGCGAGTTGGTTGCAGACTGTTGAGACTGGTTGCCTTGGTTAGGGACAGCGACAGACGGCATCAGAAGGACTGTTGCAACAGCAGTCACTAGAGCGATGGCAACAAATATCAAAGTCGTACCGTAAGGTAGCTTGCTATCGTGAGTGACAGCTACAATACCGTCGTCAATATCTAGATAGTCATCCTTGATTTCTTCACCTAAAACCTCCATGTCAAAAAAACGGAGGTCAAGGATCTCATCGCGAGTGAAAAAATTAGAGCGAATGAAGTCAATCACACGCTCGTGTTTATGCTCGGTAAACTTGCCCGTCAGTGGGTCTTTGTAATATCTGATGGTGACCATACCCAGTATGTAACCTCGTCGTAGTTTCGCTTGATGACACCCAAATCCCAGTGTACCACCGAGCCGTGTTTTGTCCCTATCTTGTAGTTATGATAAACACCATAATCAGAGTAGACACCGATGTGTCTGTCTCCGTTTCGAGTCATGAGAACCAGGCAATTATCGATAGGGGTTGTAACTCTGGTGAAATGTTTCCTCATCCAGACGAGAAAAGAGAGTTCGAAAACTCCCTCTCTTGGTATTTCTATCCCCAGTCGTCCGTACCATTCAGCTACGAAGTGAGCACAGTTGTATCCACGACGGTCGTAATGTTTACCTATCACAGGAACCCTTTCGTCATTGGAACTCGTGTGACTGTGCACACTTCACCTGTAGCACTCTGGTTCGCCGGTTTTGTCGTGACATTAAACAGTGCACCTCGGTCATCTCTGCGCATCTTTCTGATCGGCAAACGAATTGGCTGTTGTTTTATCTGACTAATATAACCGTTACGATAAAGAATATACCCACGAGAAACAAACATGGGGAACTCGTTACCATGAATATCTGGGTCATACCTTGACTGTTCTTCGGCGATGATATCATTTACTTGTTGAATAATGACGTTTCTTTCATAGTTCAAATCAGCGTTGTTGCTTGACTGGTCAAGACTCATCGGTGCGTAGTTCACAGTGACTGTTTCACCTGTCTCAAGGGTGACTTCGATGTCGTCTGTGACTTGTCGCTGGAGGTAATAAGTCCGGGTAAACCAACTTGCTGATAGCTCGATTATTTCTATCGTTTCCTTGCTGACAGGTGCACTTGCATATATTTGTCTGATCTCTTCATCTGTCATGATTTAGGCCACCCTTCTGTCATTGTGCCAAACATGCTCAGGTACTCACAGATATCATCACCGATACACTGATAAAGCGGGTAAACGACTCCATCAAGACAGTCGTCACGAGCGCTGAATATCTCAAGTTGAACTGTCACAGTGCCTCTCAGTGCGTTCACCTCGGTGTGGTTCCAGTCAGTAAGCGCCTGCACCACATATGGCTCAACCAAGGGTCTGTCTGCGGAAAGATGACAAATCCAGCGCTTCCCCTCATTACTATTAATAAAGAGTTGAATATAGTCCTGCATGGCAGGAGAACTTAGATAAAATGTAGCCTGTGCAAGGTGAGTGGTGCCGTAGTATTTCTTTCTTTGACGACTGGCACCACCGGACACATCAGACCGGACAACTCCACCTTGACGTGTCCTGGTGAACCCCTCTACGAGGGGGACCACAGGTTTGCCGCCGTAGACCAGCACCTCAAGGTCACTGATGTCTCCCTTTGTCGCCATTAGTATCTACCTTTTACTGAGAAATTGTTTTTCATTTGTTTTGTCGATTTGCTGTTTCTGTTACCGAGGACACTAGAAACACCGTTGTCAATATTTTCGTTGAACACTTTTTCAGCAATGATCTTAACTGTTTTTTCGTCAATTCTCTCTTCTCGATAGGTGGCACCGTCGATCCGATTCTCTATTAAGATACTAACACTACTACCACCATTATTCATCATCTTAGCTGTGTCTTCACGAGAGGTGACTCTGGCAGGACCCTTAACCATGACACCGTTAACAAGCTCGTCACCGTATTCAGAAACGATACCACTCTGACCTGCTGGGATCATGCCACCGTTGTCGAAAGTACCTGCGAAGGTAGTTCCCATGATTGCACCAGCCTGAGCAGCACCAAGTGCTGTACCAAACGTGATCATGGCCGGAGCAGCAAGAGGGAACATCTCGGCCAGTTTTGAACCAAGGGATATACCGTTTATCAGCGCACTTGCTGCCGCGATAGACTGAGAAATGATGAACATCGTTTTTTGGAATGCGTTCATCTCGGCAGTCTTCGCCTTTACATCCTCAATCCCTGTGCTCATCAGGTCGGTGATACTGCTCATGATCGTGGCGGCAGACGCTATGGATTGGAGTTGCGCTGCATATATCTGCAACTGGAAGTCAGCCATAGCTTGGGTGTGGCGGTCCTCCTCACCTTCTTTCAGTGCATTGATACGAGCCTGTTCAGCCAATGCGTCTTGGTTCGCTTTCTGGACACTCATGTCGTACATGTCACTAGTCAGCTTACCGTTATCACGCTGAGTTTTCAGTGCAGCAAGATGACGAGCCAGCTCACGCTCTACCTGGTTGTTCTGGTTTGTCAGCAGCCTGAGATTGGCATCATATTTTGCTTTCTCGTTATCGAGGTTTCCGCCGACACCTGATAGACGAATGTTTTGACCTTTCTCAATCTGCTGACGAGCAGTCTCACGACGTTGAAACTCTTTGATCTGTTTATCTGTTTCTTCTGTGAGTTTCTGTGTGCGCCATTGCTCAAGAGCTGCGTAGGTCTGGTCAGTTCTGTCACTGGTTCCGACATCTTTAACATAAGCGTCGATTATCTTTTTGCGACGAGAATATTCTTGGTCAATAGTCTCAGTCTGTTTTATCAGAGAGAGCGTCTCCGCTGTAAAAGCTCGTTCGCGTTGCAGTCTTTCTTGTTTTGACGTATTAGCGGCCTGTTTCTCTGCTTTTTCTGCGTCTTTTATTGCTTTTTCGCGAGCTTTTATGGCGTCATATTCATTGTAATATGTGTTTACTGCGCTTTCGACAGCTTTTATCTGGTCTTCTGTAGCGTTAGTTCCGAGCTCAAGACGAGCGTTATAAAGTGCTTGCTGACGGTCATTTTTGCCGAGCAAATCAATCTTTACACCATAGCTGGTCAACAGCTTATTAGTAGCCTCAAGTGTCTGTTTAGACTTCTCGATATTCTCAGTTTCAGACCTGGTCAATGTATCGAGATAACCCTCTTGAGTGAGGATTGCATCGGAGAGTTGGTCACGTTGAGAAGTAAGTGTAAGAAGCTGTTTCAGCTCACTCTCGGTTAGTTCTATTCCTGATTTTTGTTTATCCTGAAGAAAGCCGAGGCGAGACAGTGAGTCGATTTCAACCAGTGCTCGCTGGTCATCTTGTATCTTTTTACGAAGCTCTATCGCAGCGAGTTCTTTTGTTGCCTTGCTGAGTTTATCGACCTTGCCTATGAGCTTTTCGATCTCCTCGCCAGCCTTTCCCATGGATGCCACCAGTGCGCCGCCTATGGCACCTGCCACAGCGATCACAGCACCGACAAGGGCACCGGTAGGACCAAACGCAGCTGCGAGCTGTGAACCCTGCTGAGCGAATATGACGAATGCACTCGTCCCGAGTTGCGCCTGTACCGCCACGTCTTGGAGCTGCCAACCGAGCTGTTGCGACATACTACGCAAGCCGCGGAAACTACCTTGTGTTCCGTCAGCACCATCACGGAGTTGCTGATAGTTCTGAACCAGCTGGGTTACCTGCTGCTTCTGTTCTTCTGTTGCGTTAGCGCCGAGCCTGTAGACCGCGTTGAGGACTTCTTGCTCATCTGCCGTCTTTCCTATCATCGCGGCCTGATGCTGATAGAGAGCAGTCAACTCCTTGGTTTTAGCTGCGCTGCGCTCCATCTGGGAAACAAGAGCACGAGCCTCTGCTGTCAGCTCCTGGCTGCTCTGGACTGCTTTATAAGTGACACTGACGTTCTCACCGAGTGTCGCGCTGAGTTCTTCAACCGTTTTATCAGCATCCGTTACAGCTCGGGTGAACTGCTTGATACCGGTGATACCGTCCTGACCCTTGAATTCGAGCTGGAACGTTGTCGAACGTAATACGTTGCTCATGTGTTGTTATCCTGTATATCGGTACTGGTCAGCCAGTCGGTTGAACTCTTCTTTGAACGCAGCCTGTTGTTCATTCAGACTGGAGTAAAAAGCGTTGCTAATGAACGGTACACCTGCGACATTGATGAGCTGAGAATCGTCGTAGTTGACACCTTTCTTTTTACGCCCACCGTTACGAAGACGTGACGTGCCGAACTCGACCCAGTATGCGATCTGTGCAGCGTTGAGGTCCTTTTCAGTCTTGCCGAACTGGACACTCACACTGTCGATTTTATAAACACCAACTGTCCCGATGACAGTGTAAGGGTCGCTTTTACTGGTGGCAACAGAATGACCGACAGATGAGAAAACGTATCCACCTGGTTGACCTCCGACCATAGACACCCAGTTCTCCTTTATCTTCGCCTGTACCACTTTTTCCTGTTCAGCGAGAGCCTTCAGGCTAATCTCAGGGATAGCGTCAGCCAAGGCTTCCATCTCTTCGATGAACTCCTTTAGGCCGGTACTGGTTAATGAAAACAGACCTTTTGCCATTAGTTCATTAACTCCCTGAAACAACTCTTAGACTCAACCAAGCTGATTGTTGTGGGTGTTTTTGTGACTATAATTGGCTTGTCTTTATTGTCGTCAATAGAAAAGAAAAGAGACCAGTATTCCAGCTCAGAGGCAGGCCACCCCATCACTTCAAATACTGGTCTCCTGAGAAACTGGCAAATACGCTTCACCAGTAACATGTTACCGCTCGCTAAGACTTCTTTTTTTTTGCGATGAGGGTCTTCGGTTGCTCGGCAGAGATGGGATCGAGACTAAATGCGGCCACAGCCAGCTCTTCGTACAACTCTTTAGGTAGCAGGTTAACCAAATCATCGACCTGGTCGTCAGCAAAGGCGAACTCACCTGTGCTAGGGATGGTACAGATTGACATCAAACCTGCTGCTACGTGATACGCAATCTTATCCTGTTCGGCAATATCTTTTCGTTCAGCAATTTTGGTACTGAGTTCAGATGAACGGATGTAGTGTTTCACCGCGCGCTTGTTTACTCGGATGACAACATCCTGCCCGAAATACGGGGCAGGAACGTCGATAAAAGCGAGACCATCAGTTTTGAAAGTCAGAGTCATGATACTGTAACCTCCAGCTCACCAACGACACCACGGAACTCAGCAGTGATAATGGTGGTTCCGGCAGCTACACCAGTCACCAGACCATTCTGGTCAACAGTGGCTTTCAGGGGGTCGGATGATGTCCAGGTAAGAGAACCACTACCGGAACCATCGTTGGTGATCACACCAGCAGGAGTGGTGGTTACAGTCAGTTGAGTGGTGGCTGCCACGGCAACAGTTGCAGTACCTGAAACGGTCAGGTCATAGATGACGCGAGAGTTCTGTTTACCATTGACGGTGAACATTTTCCACTCTTCCTGGTTACCCGCATCCCACTCGAAGCCGAGCGCTTTGAAAAGGAACCCGTTGACTTCACCATCCGGCCATTTGACTCGCATGTTGAACTCTTCTTCATCACGACAACGCTTGATGAAAGCTTGTTGTTTGGTGTACTCGTCGAAAAACTCATCACCGGACTGTTGCAGAGGGACATACTGACCTTTCAGGTTTTTGTCAGGTGCATCACGCATACCTGAATCATATTTCTTGATCCGGTCAGAAAGAGTCGTTTTTTCTTTCGGCTCGGACTGCTCACCTACAGCACCGATTTCAGTAAGACGAGGTACTTCTTCCCATGTGGAAGTCATACCAGTGATAACCTCCATCTCAACAACAGTGCCTGCAATCAGGATCACGTTAGACATATTTATTTCCTCTAAATGTAAACAGTTAGGTCGTAGAAAGCTCTTGCGAGAACCTGACCTGGTTGCTTGGCCTCAGTCAGTATCCACTGACCAAAAATCCGTTGAAAATCGGCGTTCTTAGTATTATCCAAAGTCTCAAGCGTATCAAGTATATCCTTGATTTGTGCTTGGGTTGGAGCAAACACCGTTACCCGATAAACCTGAGAGTTACCGTATTTCTGTCCCGCTATCACACGGTTGTCTGAGTTAGCTGTCATTCCCAAACTAACACAGGGTTTTTCGACACCTTCAGGGATGGCTCCTGTGTAAACGGTGATACCTGAACCAAGGGTGGTTTTGAGTAGCGAGACCATTGCTGTATTCATATTGTTGTATCCAGTGGCCCATTGTAACCTGTCAATCTTGCTGCAATCAGTTGGTCTGCACTGCGACTGGTGAACCTGAACGCATACTCACTATGTGGGGCCAGTATGTAATTTGTACCTACAGCATTAGGTATTGAACCGCGAGACTGATTTGATGTTGACCCGAATAAATAAACAGTAGCACCGAGTTTTTTATTCGGGTCAAATGTAACAACAAGGTCTGCACCAGCGATCAGTTGGAAATCGAAATTAGCAGGGATAATGTCGTTACCATTATAAACAGGGTCAACTGTCCCACCTGTATGAGTCACATCAAAAAATATATCCGCTGTGACACCGTCACCATTAAACCCAAACTCTCTACGTTTTAAATCAACGGGGTTGTCACCTGTAACAATGACAGACCAGAATACTTGATTGAGTGCACCAGTTACTTGCCGAGATGCCTCGAACCTAGTTCCTTTTTTTGCATTCAACTCATCATAGAACTGAACAGTCCACGCCTTAAGACCGAGAGCGATAAGTCGGATGAAACCGACAACCCAGCTAAAACCTATTTTCATGGAACATCACTCCTGGTGTGAACGACAACGCAGTTCTCTGTTGACTTAACCCAGATTGACTCATCGTCAGAAAGAGAATACTCCATGGTGTCATCAGGGTTTATTCTGTGTCCGAAGAGTGTCTCCGGTGGTGCAGATGAAGACACTACAAATGTTAATGACTGACCTGCTGTTATGTATCCGCAACCGCCTGTGACAAGACTAAACCAGGGTTGGTCTTCTGGTACTGGGATGTTTACCGTATCAGCCATCTCGTTGAACCTCACACGTTACGATCATCCCACGGCGCAGCTCATCAGGTTTGACGTGCTTCACCTCATACATGACACCAGTATCAACCCATTTCATCAGGAGTCCATTCCCGATGCGAGGGTCATACCAAGTCAACACTGTTACTACCTCGTCAGTGAGGTTGGCACCGAAGCTGTTGTTCTCTGACCCAGATTTAACCTGCACCTCTGCCATGACTGGATCATAAACCAGGGTTGGTGGCACAGGCTCACCCCATTCGTTGGTGTCGGAGCTTTGCTGATACCATTCGACCTGGTGGCGCAGCCGACCGGCTGTGATATTCATTGCCATGGTAGACGCACCCTGTCGAGAAGATCACGCGACGTCGAAGGCATCTGGTTGGCAGACTGGCCAAGGACGAAGTCGTCACGGTTGTTGAAGGCTGTTGAGCACATCACCAATATTGCCTGTTTGACTGACTCTGGAAGAGTGGTGTAACCAGCGTTGAACTCAATCCGTGCAGTGGCATATGGAGCATTGATAAAAATCTTCTGGCTGATGTCGTCAAAGGTGAATGCTGTGCTCTCTGTGCCATCCAGAATGAGCTTGGTGACTTCCGTGACCTCACCGAAGGGGAGTATGACCGAGCTTTGCCAGCTATGCACCACGGCGACAGCAGAGCCGAGTGTCAGCATGCGTCCGGTGTAGCTCTGTGCCATCTGGGTATAGACAGGGATGAGTGACAGCAAGTAATCGTCCTCGAATGTCGTGAAAACACGACACTGACGCTTTACCTCTTCAAGTGTCACCAACCCTGTCAGTGCTGCCTGTGAGACAATCTTTTTATACATGGTTCCTCCAATGCAATGGTTACAGGTTAACCGTTGTCAATAAAAAAAGCCACCGGTTAAGGTGGCTTCTAGTTACTTTCCTTGTCGGGTGGAAACCTTACGGACCGACAGTGCCGTCGTTGGTTGTACAGGCCACAACCAGGATTGCGTCAGACCGCTGAACCATCTCGAAGAAGTTCTTCTCGACGTAAACGATCAGATTCCCTTTCTTGGTGTACGGGTCCAGCAGCATCTGGTCGATATCACCAGGGGCGTAAGCAAATGCTCGACTCAGGTCACCGAAGATCATCGGGGTGGAGTTTGCTTCAACATCCGGCAGGGTATCGTCGATGACCACAGGGTAGCCGTTCAGCAAAGGAACACGACCACGGGTGCCTTCAATGAAGTCCCAGATCAGAGCAGGCTTGCCATCGTCGAAGCGAACCTTCTTCCAACGAGCCAGAGTTTTCCGGTTCATGTGCCACTTGGCATTAACCAGGAAACGGGTCGGCAATGCAGCCTCTGCGTCGATCAGGAAGTTAACCCGAGCAACGTCATCAGCACCAAAATCAGCCGACACACCTGTACTCAACGCGGGGAAGTAGTCAGACGGACGGGCACCAGTGCCTGTCGGGGTCAGGGTGGGTTTCCAAGACTCACCAGTACCATCTGTGATGTCCACACGGGAGCTTGACAGAATGCCACGAGCGTTCAGGTCTGTACCATCACCATACAGGATCTGGGCAGCCAGGTAGATACCGATTTCTTCACCCAGACTGGTGATCAGGTCCTGGTAAACGTTGATGTCCGCACCCATCAACGCTTCGTTGGTGATGCGCGGTTGAGCGTACAGCTTGAACACCTTGGATTTGACTTCAGCATAAGTCTGGGTGCTGGTTTCTGCTGGTACAGTACCGGCCACGTTTTCGATACCTTCCGCGATAGACGGATAGGTGATCTTGATCAGCTGACGGTAATTACGGGTCATGTCGGACTTCAGCATAATTTGCTGAACGACAGGACTGAACTCACGAGCATGGTCGAGCACATCCATGGAAAGAACTTCCATGACTGCATAGCCACCTTGCGCCGGAGTGGACAGGTTCAGAGTCTTGACTTGAAGCTCGATCTCATTCTGGAGACCTTTAACCACGTCACCTTGAGTACCTTGGTTGTTCTTCATGAAAGAACCGAAGGACTTCATGACGATCTGCTGAATAGCCTTTTTCTGGGCTTCATCTGTGATTGCAGCAGCAGGTGCTTTGTACTTGGAGCGAAGGTCGCTGATTTCTTCAACGAGTTCAGCCAGTTGGTCAGCCATTTTCTTGGCTTGGTCCTGGTCACCACCTTCTTTGAGTTTGTCAAAGTCACCTTTCAGTGCTTCAAACTTCTCTTGTTGAGCTTTGATCTGAACGGTAAGTTCAGCGTTTTCTTTCTTTTGTGCTTCGAAGTTGGCTGTAGCCTTTTCGATAAGCGCCTTCAGTTCTTCCAAAGTCATGATTGACTCCTTGTTGATAATTTATTTGTCGAATTACATTGACGCTTATCCAAGCGGTATCAGTGTATCCACACGATGAAAACAGATTACTTGAATATACTGCTATCTGCAAGTACACCCTTCAAATCATCTAAATCAATTTCACCAGACGGTTTGTAGTCAGCGGTAATTCGCTCGATTTGGCGTTTGCTCAGACCAGCAGGGACACTTTCAAGCAACTCACGGAGTTCGGCCTTGGTTAAAACTTTACCCTCACCGAGCTTCGACTTGATATCAACCAGGCGAGACTCTTCGTTACACGCGAAGGTGACAGCACTGATCTCACGAACGTCGATTTTAATAAGGTCATTACAACCGAGAGTGTTGTTCCACTTCTCATCGTCGACCCGATAGCCAATGGAGAAACTATCAAGGGCGTTGTCTTTGTAAAGCTCATAGAGCTCATTACCCTTAGGTGTGTTAGAGAATCGACCCTCCAGGTAGAGACCCTTAGCATCCTCTTCCATCGCAGTCCAGACGCCGACAGGGGTATCCCATGGGTTGTGCATCCAGAAGAACTTAGGCATGGTCCCAGCAGCCTTGTGAGATGCGATACTGTCACGGTACGCACCATCGACCACACGGTCGAGAGCATGATCGATATTACCTTTCACGTTACCGTAACAAGAGAAAGTACGTTCACCACTGAGTGCCTTAAATTCAAGGACCCCGAGGTCGAGAGTTTTATTGCCCATCGGGTTTTTCCTCAGTGGGTTTAGGTTTATTTCCGTACAGACGCTCTTGCATCTGTTCTAGTTCATTCCAGAATCCGTATACCACGTTGTTATTGTCGATGGCAAATACGTCACCACCTTCAATCGGCTCCCAGCCAAGGGCCTTGCGACCTTCGTTGATTGTCATCAAGCCGCCTTTGACAGCTTTCTCGATGTGTTGCAGGAGACGCCAAGGAGAACCTGAGTAAAACGCGTTACGGTCGAACTCTATCTCAAATCCATCAGGAATAATTTCATTGAATGCTATCTCAGCCTTCTTCAGGATTGGATTGAGTGAGTCGCGCATATACGCTTCATCAAGCTCAAACACGTTACCTGTACCAACATTGGTTGATGCGACACCAACTCGATGAATAGGCACACGAAAAGCACGACAGATACGGTTCACAGTGTATTCACGGTTCTTTAGTAGCTCGGTCTCAGCTGGTGTCAATTTAAGACTAACTGGTTTTAGACCTTGCTCGAAGATTGGTATTTTTGTCCGACCTTCTGGGCCACGAAACTCATCCCATTCATCCTTGAGACGTTGTTTCATGTTCACATCTTTAAATACCTGGTCTGTTGAGAGGGCCATCTGGGCAGTGATGCCCTTGCTCTGCGTCTCAAGCTGACTTGATTCCTGAGCATCTGCGATCCCAAGCATGTTAGCAGTCTGAACCAGTGGGCTTACTGCTGTATACCCGTCAAGAGTGAATCCTTTGATGATGAAAAGGTCCTCAAGTTGATATGGGTCACCTTGAGTTCCGTCATTTTTCAAATAGGTGTAATACACACGTCCGTTGACATCCATGTTTGGTCGGATATTGGCCTGGAAACGAAACGGGATGATTGACATGGCGTTGCCACGGTCGTTCTTTTCTACATAAGCATAGAAAGCACCGAACCGTTCGAGAGAAACAACCAACATCTCCATAAACGACTGCATTGTCATGTAATCACACGGTTTTTCACAAAAAATCCGGTGATTTCGACCAGAAACGACCTCTTCACGTGCCTTTTTTGCAGCACCTTTCTTGTACATTTTCACCGGAATCTGGCCGACTGTCTCACTCTTGTCGCGCAGGCATGCGAATACAGCCTCAATCTTGAGTGCCAATTCGGATGAAAACGGGCCGGAATTTCGGATACCAGCAACGTCAATGACAATTGACCCATCACTAGGGGTAAGAGGGGCCGACTTACCCTCACTTTTTTGATTTGACCACGGCCACCAGCCCATTTGAGTTATCCTTTTACAAATAATGTGAGTGTATCAGTCATATAAACATCATTCCACGTTCTTCATATATGTTCTTTTCAATTTTGCCAAGTGTTGCTGCGGATAACGTGATAATCAGACTTATCAATGGGTCAATCTTGTCTGTCTTCGGGTTATCACGGTAGACCTGCATGTTATTCTGACGAGTCATGTTCATCAGAGCACACGAGCAAGCAAACTCAAACAGACCAGAGTCATAACGAAGCATTTTCTCTTTAATCAACCCTTCCGCTTTCTTGGCTGGTTCAGACATGTTTCCTGTCCCCTGGCTCACACTGAGCATAGGGTATCCAAGCCCTTCGAGTTCTTCAGCGATTTCTCTGAAGTGCCAAGGGTCATAACTGATCATCTCAAGGTCAAACATGTCATCAAACTCAGCTACCACCCGCTTCACGTCTTCATCACGAACAGTTGGTGTCATCACCACACGCAGGTCACCCGACTCTATCGCCTTCACGTAGACACTCTTCAGGTAATCTCCAGCAGCGTCTACAGTCTTCTTCGGCAGCAGGTTAACCCAGAACACATCTGCACCGCCGACATCGTCAGGAATCAACACACAGAAGCTACAGATGTCGTGTACCTGTGCTCTGTCGATACCGAGATAAGCCTTCCGACCACGGAATTGCTCTATATCAAGACCAGGTACTCGATTAGCTTTTACCTCAGTGATGTCAAGCCATTTGTCCGCACCGTTGACAAACACGTTGCAGTGCTTGGTTAGGAAGTTAGCTTTTTCCTCGACACTCATAACCGCTTCTTGATACCGGTCACGGAGGTACTGGATAGAAGGGCGACCATAGACGAGACCAGGGTTAGATTTGAACCAGGCTCGTTCCTCGCTCCAATCGTCGTCAGCGTCAATCTCAAATATGGCGTAGAAATAGTTTTCCTGTGTGGTCGGGTCGTCGGGGTTGAGGACTCGTGACCCGTTTTTATATAGGTCAGTGCAAAGCCCATCAAGAATAAAACCAGCGGTAGTGATTACGGCGAACAGAAATTCACCACCTTCGTTCGCACCGAATGCCGATATGAGAACACCGTATAGGTTACGGTCTTTAATTGCATGACATTCGTCAAGACAGGCCGCTATAGGGTCAAGACCATCGAGTGAGTTACTGTCTGACGCCAGAGGTTTGAACTCACCGCCCTTGTTCGGCATCTGGATATCATTCGCCCGAGCCTCAAATATCTGACCGAGACGTGGTGAAAGTTTGACCATTTTATGAGCTACAGACCAGACCTCTTTTGCCTGGTCACGCTTGGTCGCCAGTGAGAATGCGCGAGGGCCATATCCATATTTATACATCACATAGAGGATGAGACCGGCTGTAAATGTTGTCTTGCCGTATTTACGGCTGACCTGAGCATACATCTGGTTATATCGACGTTTACCTGCATGTCTCACCTGCATGGTGATACCAGTGTCTTCGTCAACCTCGAATAAGTCCTCACTCCATTTCCATGCCATTACAGAACAGGCGATGAATATTTGACTCGGGTCGAGTCGAGTTGGTTTACCTGCCTTTGGTCCTTTGATGATCGGACAGAACTCGAACCACTTCACGATTGAATGAGCAGCCTGTTCGTCAAAATAGAACTCGTCATTCTCCAGGTCACGGAAATGACGCAGCGCTGCCCACTTCATTTTCTGGCACGACGGAATATTCCCTTTGACTATGTCGTATGCATAACGATGACACCAGAGCCAGTCTTGGTCACCTGGAACCAGCTCTGGGAATGCGTATTGCTCGATGTTCACCATGCTTTTGGACAATCCTTTCTCTCGTGATTTTTATCACCACAGTAAGAACAACGACGGTTATTTATGTTCGATTGACCAGCCCAAGTTTTAGGGCAGTATTTGATTTCGTGCTGGTTGCTCCCGCAGTAAGTGCAACGAACTCTTTTTATGTGTCGCATATCATTCCATCTCCTGGTAGTCACAACCTGCGTCGCTTAGTGCTCGAATAATATCCTCTCGGAAATATCCGGCACGAGAATAAGTCGTGTAGAACTGGTGAACCTTCGGAAGTTTGACGACTGGTTTTACTTCAGCAGCGTCATAGAGAGTGGAAACAGCTCGGTCAAGATTAGACCTGTCGTTTTCACTAATCACACCGTACTTATCCAACAATGTGTTGATTGCATCAAGCGCGATGTCAGCCTTAGACATGCTCATTTCTCACACCTCTTATTATGGTTTCTTCGGTGGTGCAGAGCGTGGTTCATCACATTCAATTTGACGCCCATACTGGTAACGAATTTTCTCAGCGATTAAGCATGGACTATCATTGAACCAACGGTCTTCAACGCACTTTGACCCTATTTTGGTGCAGTGTTTCCCCTGCTTGAATTTGCACTTAGTTGTGATCGGAGGGACGCTCATTTATCACACCTCATCAAAACCATCGTTGGTTGTGTTATGTGTCTCACCGACACCACCGAACTGCTTGCCGCGACTCATAGGTGTCATCTTGAACTCGTTGAGCATTGCCTTGATCTGCGGACCAAGTCGGAGTAATAGGTCGCCAGCAGGATTTTTCTTGGTTATCATGGCCCTGTCGCCAGTCACCTCCATGGAGGAACCATGGTCTCGCATCTCTTGGCGAAGATTATCGGCAAGACATAACATACAAGCAAGCTCACCCAACGCGTGTCGGTCTGCATACTGAATCGTGGTGCCGTTGGCAGTGATATCATCATAAAGCGTCCGATACCGTTCGTGCTCTTCAATGTCCTTCACCGACTCCGGTGGACTACTCCTCACTGACTTGCTCATCTTACACCTCGTAAACGTATATTGCGTGGGAAAAGCGTACCTTTTATTCCTGGAATTATCAACTATTCAACGAATATTATTCGAGAGATATTATCCAACGGATAGTAAGTAGGGAAACACGCCCAGACTCAATTCACGTGAGAAAAAGGAAGGCGCGGGTCGATCGGTGGCGGCAGTGACGTGCTAGACCACCCCCTATGCGGGATAAATCATTGATATAAAAGGATTTTGATTTCAATGGAAGGATTGAGAAGACAATAATGTGTTATTGCAGAGGATTAAAAATTATTTGGGTAGTGGTCAACCAGGGTAGGTGATGGCAGGTGATGGTATATAAACGAAAGCCCGCACAAGGCGGGCCATTCTGTTCTGTTCGATGTTATTGGTTAGTTGTACGTTGCTTTCCAGTATTTGCGACCGTCTTGATGTGGTCCATAGTTGTAGGTCACACCGCGTTCAACTGACACACTGTTGATGTTGTCTTGATTGCTGGGTGTCATGGCAGAGCCATCAACCAGCCGGTAAGCTGATGCTTTGTGACCATTCCGTAACATGGTGCCAAGCATTACCAATTCTTGAGCGTTTAAGTTTTTCATAATATCAAACTCCCTTAGTTTCAGTCATTGTGTTGGCGTAGTTCATTGCATGTTCAGCGTAGAACCCTCGACCAAAGTAACCCATTTTAACAGCCTTGATGAAAGCCTTGTCGTTCTTGTATTTCGCTCTCATGTCGTCGATGAAACTGCGCATTAAATCAAATCTAGGCATATCAAACCCCCTTAGTTTCCAGACCACGCAACGCCAGCACAAACCATTTCGGATAGTTCTCGTTTCGCTTGTACGTGCTCAGGGTCTGCTCAGTGATACCGAACTCTTCAGCGACTTGGCGTTGTGTGTACTGCCAGGTAGCAAGCCAGATTGCGAATCGGTGGTTAGTCATTACTGTTCGCCTCCGATATCAGAGATTTAATTTCTATCAGTTCGCTGAGTAATTTAGTTAATTCAGTTGCATTGTTTATCAAAGCATAAACCAGGGTAACGGACTGCCAGTAATCAAGATTCAACTGTCTTGTTTCTTTTTTGTTTGTTGACGGGTGAACGATTGAAATACTCGTTTTGTTAAGTCCATCAACAAACTCACCTATTTGGTTTATCGCGTTGTTTTCAGCCTCTTCAAATGTGAGCAGTTGACCGTTTATTCTGATGACTGTTTCTATTGTGGCTTTCATTACTTGGCATCCTTCATCTGAACAAACCAGCCGATGGTTTCGCCACGACGACGACCCTTTGCGATATAGTCGCGCTCAACTTCCATACCGATAGCTTCAGCGATTCGGATCATGCATTCCAGACCACACGCACCATCGAGAGATACTTTGTTATCCTTGGTCCAGCGCATACCGTAAAGGCTATCTGTGCGCGGGTTAGACACAGTGCCATTTTCATCGGAGATATAGTGAGCACGAGCTTTAATCGCTTGCAGTTGTTCCTGATAGTTAGCTTGGAGCCACTGACCAAAGACAGTACCGATCATGTCATAACCGCCGCCGACGGTGCGAAAACGTCGACCATTATTGCGGTCGTCCAGTCGGCAAATATTGTAACCGTATGTGTCACGACCTTTGGATGTGGACCAAGACAGAACGAGGTGATTGATTTGGTTTTTCATGATTTTCTCTCCGATTACCTGGGCGAACCATTCGCCGTTTCGATGAGATAAATATACTGATGATTTCATTCAGTCGCAAGTGATTTTCTTAAATAAATGCAAAAAAAATCATGTTAACTGAAAAAATCTTAGATTTTCAGACACTTAAACGTGAACGATAATTATCTGGCACCTAGATAAATGAGCGGGTGTGCGAATAACCTAGTCAGGCTGGACAAGTCAAGAAAAACCGAATTATTTTTGATGCACGTCAGTGACGTGTGACAATGTTCTGGCACGTAGTTGACGGGTAGCACAGTGGCTTCAAAAATCGAGGAGGTGGGTAGCACAGTGGCTTCAAAAATCGAGGAGGTGGGTAGCACAGTGGCTTCAAAAATCGAGGAGGTGGGTAGCACAGTGGCAACAAAAAACCGGACACTCACTTGGATCGTCCGGTTTAAAATTAGAAATCTGAAATTGACCTGAATCCTTTATTCCTGCTTCTCTTCTTCACCTCTTCACCGGTCTTCTTCTGGTGACAAGCACGACACAATGTCATCAGGTTGTCCACATCCCACGGGTCACCTCCATCCTTCAGCTCTTTGACGTGGTCAACGACCTCACCAGGTGTCACCAGAGCGTGTCTGTCGCATTCCGCGCATAACGGGTGCATCCGTATGAACGAGTCACGCAGACGCCGCCAGCGAGCTGTAGAGTAGATGTATTTGCCATCGTGGAGTTGGTGATCGTATCGCTTCTTAGGGGTGTATGTGAGAGGGTGCTTTTCGCATCGGTGAGAACCAGGTACGGCGACCGAGTTGCAGCCGCCGTAAGAGCACATCTTAGACAAGGTCTAGGACCTGACTGTAGGTCTCGTAATATTTCCGAGATACCTCGAAAACCTTACCTGTGACCTTGTGCTTGACCTTAACCACGTTCGGTCGGTCTTGAGCCTGTTCGACTACTTTGGCTACCGGTGCGGTCGGTTTAACGGGTGGTGCTTTTGCCATGACGATTTTCCTCTTTGTTGACGTCGCTGGAGATACTAAACCAGTGTTGGTTTTGAGTCAAGAGTCATGGGACTCACCCACATAGTATGACTTTTTGGACGTCACTCCAAACTCTCTCTGCCACCTTAGTGACTAACTTTTTCTTTTAGATTAGTAGATGAGTAATACTATTTTAGAGTAAGGGTAAAAAAGTCATACTTGGTTCTAAGCCACGTGGCTCTAAGGCTAGAGTCGTAATCTAAAACATAGTCTGTCAATCACAGAAACTTTTTTTTAGATGTTTTTCCGTTAGTTCCAGTTACAAAGTGAACATGTCCATTTTGATAATCCAGCAAACAGAAAACTATCGAAAAAACGGTTGGTGTGATTGACAGACTATGTTACAGTCTAGTCTGCATCCCGCATGAACTAACTTTTTCAGGAGGCTCCGAATGAGCCAACAGATGTATGCAGAGTGGAAGAAAATCAAGCAAGACATGGGTAAAGATTACTGTGTCTACTATGTCATCACCGACTTTGATGGAGAGGTTTTTTGCAAGTTCCTGAAGTCAATGGGTGTCCGTGCCGAAGCGGTTGACTGCATCGGTCAGGTCAAGATCGACAACCCGAACGTCAATAAGCTTCTGGTTGATTATGCCAAAGCTGAACCAGGTACTGAACTTTTCAACACTCACACTCAGGTGACAACACCGGCATTTATCAAGAGTGTCACCAAGGACTGCGCAAAGCTTGGTATCAATTTTGAAATGGTGAACGGTGTAGCAATCAAAGTATCAGGGGAGAGTACCAATGGCCCTGTTATCTGATGAACAAGCAGGAACACTGTTGATGACAGAGGAACCAACTCATCAGTTGTGTGACCTCTATGATGCAAAGGTCGGCGACACGATGGTGCTGTCTGAACCAGTGGACATGATATACACAGAGCTGTTGTCAAACCTGAAGATGGGGGTCGTCACCCCAAAGCCCAACGGGCAGCACATCGTAAGCATCGTAAGCAAGCTAAACGCCAGTGACCTCGGTAAGCTTCTTGTTGGTGGTAATTTCTGTGACCAGGACCGATTCGTCATAGCCATACCAAAAGAGGTTAATTCAAACACACTCAAGGTAGTCCTTTATAAGCTGATGAAGGAAAAGTGTGTCTCATACAAAATAAGCGTCAGCATGGGCTACCTGACTGCAATCAGGAAAGGCCCTACATTAAAAAGTAATCGCCGATACGCAGCACTCTCCCTCAGACGACTGACTGAAGGCAGTAACATGAATGGGGTAGATGTTATTCCTGCATCACATTATGAGAATGCTGGTGCGTTCATGCAGGCGATGAGAAGGGAAGCAGCAAAGGCAGGTGTAGTTGTTTCCCTTAAACTAAACGGAGGTAAGATATACGCCAGTTTAGGAAAAAAAGAAGATGAAGATGATTCCGAGTTCATTGGTACTTACGCCAATAAGTTCAACCAGTGGCTCGACTCCATCGACTTCGGTATCCCTGTTGAAATCCCGATGTTCCTGACGATGAACGCAGAGAAGTCCTACATTAAGATTCTTCTGCACAATAGTCACCATGACGTTGCTTATCGGAAAGGAACAGTCACCAAGCGTCGAGCTTGCCTCCGTAAAGCTGGTAATAGTGTGTTCCTGCGGATAAACGGAAAAGTGGCTCATGAATTTGTCGGTGCCACCAGTAAAAATAATCTTACCCAGCAGCAGATTAAAATTGTTGACCTATTGCTGCGCCCACACGGCATGACCTATGAGGACATAAAATGATAATCCCCACCACCAACCCACGAGCCGAGCGAGCACGGATTTACCGTGAGGCGAAAAAGAACGGTCAGAACGTCACCGTCCGTGTGTTCAGCTCCTGGGTAGAAGTCACCTATCACCCTGAACCAGCCAGCCGCATCAATTATCTCCGTGAGTTCACCCAGTGGTTGAATGGACTGCAGTATGGTCGTCCTGAGTGGATACCCGAGTACCTTAAGTATTCGAATAAAGACTATATCCGAACCTGCATCAGTAAATCAGGTCTGGATATAAGAATGGTGGGTAACGAGAATATAGCTATCACCAGGATGCCAGCAGCACTACGTAAACAGGACGGTCAGGTAGTTCTCAGGGTCTACGATAAGGTAGTCCTCACCTTCCCATGCACCCGAGTCTGTTATCTGAGAGCACACGAGCGAGACATGATTAACGACATGCTCCGTGCGCATGAGATTAATCTCCGGTTTGAGGATTTGTGATGGCACTGACCACATACCAGGGACTCAAGATGTCCACCCGCAACGCTGAGATAGCTAGGTTAGTGATGTCCGGTCATAGTTATTCTGGTATAGCCGAAATACTCGACCTCCCTGTGAGTCAGGTAACCACCTGTTGCACTCGTCTCCGTGAGCGGGGTATTGCTGTGCCCAGGTCACGCCGATTCAAACTGGTGGCTGTCAATGAGTCAGGTGAGCGATTCGAGTTTATAGGCAAGAAAGACGTCGAACAGCGTGGAGGATACGACTATCGCTGTGCACATAAAGCAGCCCAAAAAGGAGGGTCATACCTTGGACTCACATGGAGCAAAGAGACAGTACAGTGACCAGTACCACTGTTCCGACTGCGGGAAGCAGTGGGACGTCAATGACCCTTACCCACCTGAGTGTCGTCGAGAGTCTCGTGCTGGTGAGGATGCTATTCGAGAGATGAGGAGGTTACTCAGTGATAGAAATAAAAGGTGACCTGTTCGATGAACCATGTGACGCATTCTGTATCACCACTAACGGATTCGTGAAGCCGAACGGTGCTGCTGTCATGGGTAGAGGTTGTGCCCTGACAGCAAAAACTCGACTAAAGGGGATAGACAAGGAACTTGGGTCACTCATCAAAGAGAACGGCAACATCGTCCAGGTCATTACATGGACAAAAGGTAAAGCTGTGTTGTCATTTCCGGTCAAACCAGAATGGACATTGTGTAAGCCTGACAAAAGCAACGTCGTCACCCATCAGCGCAAGTGGTTCAAACCTCATGACATGGTACCGGGTTATGCCAGTCTCGCTTCACTGGTGGTGATCGAGCGGTCAGCTCATGAACTGGTAGCACTGGCCGACACCATGGGATGGAAGAAAGTGGTGTTGACGAAACCAGGGTGCAAGAACGGTCAGCTCGGATGGGTGGAGGTGAGACCAGTTCTCTCTGATGTTTTTGATGACCGGTTTCACGTAATCGACTGGGGGTAAACTATTTTCTAAAAATACTTTACACTCGGATAAATGAGGCATAACATTACCATCAGTTAAGTGAGTGACTTAGGAGGTCACATGACTATCAAACTCAGGACATTAATTATCGGCTGGACAGTTCTCACTGTCTCCCTCGGCATCTCACTGTATATGGTGGTGTAACATGGAATATACTGTAGTTCACGGTAACAACCGGGTCTCCCAGTACAACAATATTGAAGGAATAGACCGTGATATCAAGGGTAATTTTATTGCTGTAACCAGGTCAGGTGCGGTGATAGGTCGTGGAATAAATCCAATTATCTGGCCTGCTGATGCAATGGTCTGTCTTCATGCAATCGTTGACGTGAAGAGAGGATCGTTGAGGTTCGGTCACCCTGGAGCACCTACTTCTGTCCATGAGTTTGTTGTTTCTACTTATGGTGATAGTGGCACTGTAAAAAAACCTAAGTCAAAGGAAGCAGTTGAAAATATCGACATACTGGACGCAATAACCGCTTGGCCTAAAGCCAAAGATTCACCTGTTAGCATTCGGACTGGTGAAGTCGAGTGGGACTGGGTTCTCCAATTCAATGAATGGTGCATCACGTGCGGCCAGACGATATACGATGAACAGGGCTGGAAAGATTATATTAAAGATAAAGAAGACGAAAAGAGAGCTCTAACTAGTATTGAAGACGCTCAATCATCTCCGCATATTTTCGATATTGTTGCTGACTGGCCTGACACTAACCAAGTACTCGTAAACGGTAAATTCGAAGGTGATTGGCGCTGGAAGTGGTTTGGTGAGGACTGGATTCTCAGCAATGGAACCATCGACCTAACTCGTACTGATTGGGTGGAGTACAACAATAAAATGGTACCCGCTCAACCACTCGGCACCAAAGCCGACGACGGTAAGGTAATGATGGGTGCAATGCCACCTCATGCAGAATTGGCGGTGGCTCGGGTGCTCACATTCGGAGCCAAAAAATACAGTCGTGGTAACTGGGCACATGTGGAGAACTCGGACGAGCGTTATATGGACGCAGCACTCCGCCACATCAACGCACACCGTCGCGGTGAGCAGACCGACAGTGAGACCGGTGAGAACCACCTGGCGCACGCCACCTGCTGCCTCATGTTCATGTTGGATAAATTGGAGAGTAAATAATGGTCGTCACTGCACTCCTGCTCGCAGCGTCTGTGTCCACTTATTGCACTGGTGAGGCTGAGTTTGCTGAGCAGGTGATGAAATATAGGCAGAAAGGTCACCCTGTGTCACTGGTGATGCGGGCAGAAGACCGAGAAGAAACAAGACAGCTCATCGTGGTGTTGGCCTACAAACAACCGGTACGGGACAGTGAAGTTGGAAAAATGGAAGCGAAGTATGAATTCAGCGACACCATTTATGACATGTGTATGAGGGGTACTAAATAATGACTAAATTAACTAAAGCAGTAAAAGAACAGATCATCAAGAACGCTGTAAATAAATCTGGTCTCATCGACGAGCACAATAAAATCATTCAGCGTCGTGCTGAGTGGGCAAATGATGTTCGCCTGTTCGCCATCGGTGGTATAGATGAAGAGAAAAAACTCATTGCTATCAATGAGCAATATCTCATTGCTCGTGGTCTAGTACCTGATAACTTAAAAGGTGACATGAGAAAACCAGCAAAAACACGTAATGAACTTTATGTAAACGTTGCCGGTCTATCATTCTGTGCTTATTTCCACGGTGGTCTCGACTACAACAAATGTGAGCAGGTGTGCCGCATCTCACCATCAAGCGTGACACTTCTGGCAGACAACCCACTGGTTGCTGAGTTCCATGAAATTCACAACCAACAGGAAGATTACGAAAATAAAGTAGTCACTTTGCGTGATAGTGTGAATGGTGTCATCGCAAATGTCACCACTGTCAAAAAACTGCTTGATGTGTGGCCTGAAGCGAAGGAGTTGTTACCACCAGAAATCGAGAAACAGACTGTCCAACTGTCAATGGTGCAGACAGCTGACCTGAACAAAATGATTAGACTGCCATCATGAAACAAATCCGTGACCTGGTGCGATCTGGGTCTACCTATCGCGACATCATCAACCAGGTAACCAAGGCTATCGTTGCCGAGGCGTTGATCATGACTCACGGTAACCAGACTCAGGCCAGTAAGCTGGTGAAAATGAGTCGCGGAACACTCCGGCAGTATGTCGGGTCAACCCCTCGTGTCAGTGTGCCGAGCGTCAAGAAACACAAGCGCGTGAAACGAGTTCTGCCGTGGCGTGAGAGCCTTGGCTTTGCTCCGGTACGTCGGGGCCGGGTACAAGTCCGATTCGCTGACGGGAGCACTGAGGTGGGTAAAACGCGCCGATTTGACTGGACTGTAGTTGTGCAGTGGAGGCCGTACGTATGAGCAGGAAAGTCTGGTATGTGTTCCAGGGTGGTGAGTCATCCGAGCGGTTCGACCTACTCATCGGCCAGACCGGTATCCGCAGTGAAAACCAGATAAACGCTCTGCGTGACCACCTGGTCAGGGGGATGTCACTGGAAGACGCTTGTTCTCATCGTGACATCAAAAACAAAAGCAACCTGGAGCGCGACCTGTTAAAGGTCAACGAGATTGCAGAGTTTGTCGTAAAAATCGAGGACTTGGATTGGATCCGCTACAACGTAACCCGTAAGGAGAAGTGAGATGAGTTTTAAAAATATACTGAATGACCACAGCAAGTGTGTAGCTGACGGCATAGCACTTTGTCAGGAAGTGTGCCACGGCCTAGCCCGTGAAGCGGGATGGTGGGATAACCGCGACCTGACCGACCCACAGACCACACCAACCTGCTTGTGTCTGGTTCACAGCGAAATCAGTGAAGCGATGGAAGGTGCTCGTAAGAACAAGATGGATGACCATTTGCCCCATCGTAAAGCCGTTGAGGTGGAGCTGGCCGACGCCATGATCCGAATCCTTGACCTGGCTGGTGCCTACCAGCTTGACCTCGGTGGGGCACTCGTCGAGAAGCTGTTCTATAACACTCAGCGAGCAGACCACAAGCGTGAAGCCCGTGCCGAGGCCGACGGTAAAAAGTTTTAAGAAAGGTATTTACTTTCTCTTTTTATCTATTAATATTGATTACACACCTAACCAACCAAGAGAATAAACCATGTCGAAGAAAGTGAAGTTCAAAATGCGTGATGGCTCCATCCACAACGCCACCCTGCTGTCTGAAAAAGACCGTGGTGCTGGTAAAGGTCAAGGCGTCTGGGTTAAGGTACAACTCGAAGACGGCAAAGAAGTCACCGGTCGTAAGGGTCAGATCGTAGAATAACTCTCCCCTCCGCGCTGGCGAGGTTAAAGGCCAGCACACAACTCAGGTCACACTGTAAGCTCACTGGTAGAGCACCTGAAGATTACGGATGGAGGAAGTGGTTCGATTCCACCGGTGTGACCTGAGTTGTGGTGATTAGCTTTAAGCAGTCGTCGTGGGACGATTAGCCGATAAACAAAACCGCACTGAACTATGCGTGTCAGACCAAACGCGGACAAAGATGGCACACCACAACACAGTAAGTCTCCACCATAAGGAGGTGATTTATCTCCCGTGCAGGGTTAAGCACACTGGCCCTCTTCGGAGGGCTTTTTCATGTAAGGAGAAAAGTATGATTGTGTCGAGAACAGCCGATGGTCACTGGGTTGAGGGTGAGATACCGGATAGCGTCTGGTCATGTGACGCACCTTCTATCGGTGCTGCCAAGAACAGGTACTTGAGAGCAGGCCACCCGACAACCCCGCCATCACCCTGGCCTGCTATCCAACCAGGGATGTACGTAACCCCTGAAGAGTTCACCCCAATCGGTCGGATGGTTGCTAAAGCTTACGGGTGTCGGTTTTATGTCGGAAAAGCCTGCAAACACCACACTCTCAACCATGTCAGAGTCACAGGTAACAAGTGCTGTGTGGTCTGTGAAATATTAAGTATTTATACCTGTAAGTGACTTTAGTAAGTGTTATACTCACATCATACATTAACAAGACACGGTAAAAACAATGAGACTTTCGATTAGTTACTACAATGAGTATGACCAGAAAACTCGTGACTTGTGTTGTCGGTGTGTAGTCCTGTTAGACGGAGTACAAGTGAAAAATTGCACTGAAGCTGATGAAGAGGAAGGATTCGTTATTCGGTTTAAACTCGACGACAACGGCAGTTTGATTCTAAATGGTGCTGAAGTCGAAACTGAAACACTCACTGGAAATGTCCAAATCATAGACCCACTGGAGAAAAAGTCATGAGCACACCATCAATCGGCCAACTCTACAAAAAGCAAGGTTCCAACGGCCCTATCGCCCGCCGTAACGAGTTCACTGTACTGCTCGACGCTGTCTATGTCGAGGAAGGTTTCAACGTCAAGGGTCAGATCTACCGTGAGGTAGTGGATAGCATGAAGGTTGCCTATGTCAAAGGTGACTACGTGCCGAAGATGGTGGTTGAGCCTAATGCTGACGGAACCAAATTCAAGGTTATCGACGGTCATCACCGGTTCACTGCTCTGACCGAGCTGGTCGCTGAGGGTCATGAGTATCGTCGGGTCGAGGTAGAAGGTTTCAACGGTGACCAGGCCGCACAGGTCAAGCTGATGATCACATCCAGCCAGGGTCGCAACCTGACTCCACTGGAACGGTCGAACGGTTATGACCGGCTGGTCAATAAGTTCGGCTGGACCCGTCAGGAGGTCGCCGATGAGTTCCTGGTGCACCTGAGCAGTGTTGCTCATCACCTCGCTATCGCCGAGCTCCCTGACAGTATCAAAGCTCTCATCGCTGCCGACCGTATTGCTGCCGACTATGCCGTCGAGGTTCACCGGAAACACGGTGAGGCTGCTGTCATTGCTATGGTCGAGGGGTCCGGTAAGGTCAAAGCCACCCGTAAGAGCACCAACGCTTGGCGTCCTGCATCTGGTAAGAAAGTCTGCACCATCCTCAAGGGTATCAACGTACGCCCAGAGGGTGACTGCATGGTGGCTCGCTTCACCCCTGAAGAGTGGGAAGAAGTACAATCTGTTCTCAAGACACTGGGGGAGTAGGTTATGTCCACGATTAGTTATTCACAGGATAAATGGTCATCTATTGGTGATGTCGTATACATAGGGAATGCGGGTGGATTTTCTCTTCGGTACTGTCCTCAACCGGAGGCTAACGCTGAACGCATTGCAGCTTGTGTTAACTTCTGCCGAGGAATAGGTACTAAAAATCTTCAAGACAATTACACATTGACCCGGTTACTCGAACAGCGTGACGATGAACGATCAAAAACCACTAAACTCAAAGAAGCGTTGGTTAAGTATGAAAAGGTGTTTGATGAACTCTTCGGTCATTGTTGCTCGAATGGAGTGTTCAACCAGTGGGGTAAAATGTTTGACTGTACTGAGTTGAACGAAGCACATCAAACTGCTGACAGAGTTCTTAAGACACTTGGGGAGTAGGTCATGTTTGATTGGGTATCAGTAAACACAAGTTCTCTTACCGGAAAAGCGTTAGACTGGTCTGTTGCTTACGCTTTAAACGGAACGCCTTTGTTAGATAAGGCATTCCCTGATATGAAGATAGGTGATTCTTTTCTTTACGCAGTCAACAACGGTATTATTAAACCAACGACAGATTGGTCTCAATGTGGTGAGCTGATCGACTACGAAGGCATTGAGTTTAGGTGGCTGTCTGACGCTGTGGTCGAAGCCTACTCACATACAATGAGTGAGAACAGGGCTCGCGGTAACGACCACCGTGAGGCAGCCTGTCGATTGATTGCACTGGAACTCGGTGAAACGGTAATGGTTCCTGCTGAACTGGTGGTACAATCCTCTCGTTGAAACGGGAGGTATGATGATATTAGAGACCTGGGGTTGGCCACTCACAATCGCTATTCTGTCGGCTGGTGTTCGCTGTGCTGTCGATGGTAAATACGCGTCACTTTATGGGGTCGTTCAGGCAATCCTTCTCGGGTTGCTGTTCGGCTCCATTACTAATCTTTATCTGCTTGACTATATTGATGACAAAGGTGAACTCCTGTCACATACTAAGAGGGCTGCTTATGTCGGGGTGTCCAGTGCATTTAGCCAGGAGCTGTTCCTCTGGTTGAAAGGCGTGATGGCGAACCCACTTGAGATTTTCAAGCGAGGTAAAAATGGTAGTTAATCTGATTTTGGCCGCTTTTGCCTTCATGGCAAGCGGCTATTCACTCAGTCTTATGTGCATACTGCGGAAACTGCAACGCGACCCTCGTCCTGCTGCTGCCGCAGTTTTTGTTTTACTGGCATTCGGGATTGTCCAGATGTCCGAGATGATGTCTGAACCAGACGTCGCTCAGTCAACAGTGGACTTCCTGGTTATCGCCCTCATCTGGTGGCTTGTGATCCGCTCCGCCATTTACTTCAGAAAAGGAAACTAAGATGTCTTGTGAAGATATCCCGAGCTTGCTCGACCTACAGAACACCAAAAAACACGTTGACGATTTCGGTCGTCTTATGGGCACAGGCACAGGAACCAGTACGAATGAAGTCACGGGTCAGGTCAGACCTACGTACAACAAAGTGATCGAGGACATGGGTTTCAAGCCAGGCTCTGGTGACTTCACCACTGGTTTCACGGTAATGCCTGGTGAGCGTGACATTGCATGGTATAACCCGGCTGATAACAACTGGTACTCTTATCTCGGTGACATCCCTGTTGACGGTTACGACGTACTACCTGGGACCGACCCAACTGTCGGGGGGTTGTGGAAACCAGTTACCGATCAAACTCTACGTGATGAATTGGCAGGAAGCGATGGGGTTAACCTGGTTGGTGGTGCCGCCAAACAGTCAGACCTTGAGGCAATTGGTGATGGCTCTAGCACGGTTGTCTCTGTAAACCCGAATGTGTTTCCTATGCTGGTGACTGCGAAGTCCGCAGCCATTAAATATTTAGGTGTTGTTCAAACAGGTCAGTCACTAGCGGAAGGCGGCGTTGGTTTTGACCCTACCCCATCTATGCGTCCGGTTAATTCCAACTGTCGGCAATTGGTGGGAGGTCCAGTCGGTATATCAGCTGAAGTGCTAGGTATTCGAACCAAAATAATCCATGAGCGTGGGGTGCGGGGTACGTGCGGTACAACCCTGTCAGATGCTGTAGTTACAGCCGGGGCAGCATTAAATTCTTACTTCCACGGTCAAGCCAAGGGTGGGGAACCATACAGCACTCTTCGGAAAGGCGGCTCTACTGGTGTGTACGAGAAGTGCATCACTCAAGTTGGGTCCATCTTTGCCGAGAATAACGAGGTGGTATATGGCGCTGTGAATATTATTCACGGTGAGCAAGATGGTTTGAACAACAACCCGAACTACGAAGCCAATCTTGGAGAGTGGATTAGCGATTTCAACACAGACATCAAGGCTATTACCGGTCAGACATCCAACGTGCAAATGTATACTGACCAGACCAACTCGGCCTGCGGATACGGCCAAGTAGGTGGCATCACTAACGTCAATTTCCAGACACCTCTGCAACAACTGGAAGCGCACAAAAACAATCCGCTGATCACGCTAACTGGGCCAAAATACCAGTATAAATACTTCGATCAGTCACACATCACCAATGCAGCCCAAACTCTGTTAGGGGAGAAAACTGGGCAGGCCATAGCGTGGCAAATGTTGAATGGTCAGAAATGGCAGCCGCTGCGGCCGTCGGCTTTCTCACTGTCCGTCAATGAGTTGACAATCACATTTACAGGGTCTGTTCTAGACCAACCAGGCCGGTCGCTTGCATTCGAAACCATCGCCATCTCTGCTATCGCTAATCAAGGGTTCGAATATAAAGATGACGCGGGTCGAGTCATTACCGCAGTTGCTATAGTCGGAAATAATCAAGTGAAGATCACATTGTCTGGTCCGGCAGGGGCTAACCCGATAATTGCCTATGCCTATAAAAATGGAATCAGCGGTTCTGTTGCTCAGGCATCTGGTAACGGGGAGCGCGGCACCTTGCGAGATGACGACCCTACTATTTCTAAAATATTCGGCAGTCGTCAATATAACTACTGTGTGACTTTCAGAGAGGTGATTTAATGAATATCGTTTCCAAAACAGCACAAAAAGATAGCCCGTTGGTGGCCGGAGAGCTTCGTGTTGACCCTTCCGGTGAGGTTATGGCAGGCGGTTGCTCGACCAGGTATCCGCGCCACGTCCGTAACGGTTATTTCAAATCAGCCATGAATACGTGGTCAAATCCGTTAACAGCCTCCAGTACTCATGTTTTCGACGGTTGGCATATAAAAAAGAATGGCGCAGTGGTGGTCAATGCAGCCAGAGCTGAAGTTCTTGGTTCGGGTGGTGCTGAGAGCCGATACGAGGCCCGGGTAACTATCGCGAGCAATGCCAGTCCTTTGGCTTCAGACTATGTTATTCTGGAACAACGAACCTTTGATTGTGTCCGGTATGCGGATAAGGTTCTCACTGCCGACCTAGGATTGGAATCCACTATCAATGGGACAATTATCGGAGTGGAATTTGTCCTTGATGAGGGTAATGGGGTCTCTTCTGTAATTTCGGCGGGGGTATTGGAGCTAGGAACGAAGCGGAAAAAATTCAGGGTACAGGTGGCCACACCACCTCTTAGCGGAACGGCACTCGGTTCGCTACATAACATGAAAGTCAGATACTGGCTGTATGGCGGCAGCAACTACACCAGTCGGTTCGGCACAGCCATAAATAGCACCACAGGGGTGACCATCACGTTCGACAGCGTAAGTGATGGGAGCAGGACATGCGAGCCATCTACTCTCGACGAGACGCTCGAAGTTGCCGGATATTTCTATGTATCGTCGCACACTCAATTTATGGCAGCAGCAGGAACCAGTGTGTTTAGCGCTACAGCGGTTGCGTTTACACCATTCCCAGCTCCAGCAGCATATGTACCTTCACCAAGTAACATTGTTACCACTACATCTTTTGTAGGAAGCCTCACCATTACACCAACACAATTCGGGTTTTCCTCATTAGGTGTACCAAACAATGCAGCTTCTAGCGCAAGAATAACTGGATACACTCTAAACATAGAGTTACCTGAGACATAATAAAAAGCCCCTCAATTGAGGGGCTTACTTTTATCACCTGCGCATTACATCTTTATTTGCGCTGGCCCTGGTTGAACCAACCCAGTACGTCACACATGACGTCAATATCCCTGACACCTGCCCTGTGATGTAGACTACAATGTCTTTGTTATCACCAGGAACAGCCCAGATGAATAGGGCACCTATGATCATACCGAACATAGCACACATGAGCAGAGTGATTGCAGACGGCATCCAGTGGTGCTGGTGAGCACTTCTGGCGTTCTGCACATCAGCTGTCTCGATCCTCAGTCGCTCGTTCTCCAGAGTCTGCAAATGCTCGACATGGTCTGTCTCAATCTTCCTGAGTTTCAGTGCTGCATCAGGGTCACCCTTGATCGCTGTAAGTACCTGGTCAGGTGTTGCGTCTGGTGATACACCAAATTGTGCCGCGATAATGGAACCAACAGCTGCACCGGCAGGACCAAAAAGAGCCCCACCCAAGAGTGGAGCCCCTACTGACGCTGCTGTCCTTCCTATTTCTTTCCAGTCCATCTGTTATCTCCTTGGTCCGAGGGTTTCGTTAACTTCGAATTTGTATTTATCTTTTTTCAACTCAGGGACAGCTTTCAACACAATGTCAAGAGCCTTTTTTAATCTGAACGAGAGTAACATTTATCAACCCTCTAGCATTTTACGAGCGAGTCGTGACGAGTGCGGCTGAATGATGCGAGCAGCCTTCTCAAAGAAAGCCTCATCCACAGCTGCGTAAACTTCCGTTACCCACGGATTATCTGTAGGGTCGGTCATTACTTTCAGTGTGTCGATTACCTGTTTTCGGTTTGGCGACAACCGGTTAAATGCGGTATCAGTTATCATTTGCTGCATACCTCAAATTTTGAACCATCCGACGAGTCCAACCTTTACCGTAAGCATCCCAAGTCTTCACCTCAGTGAAATACTGGAGACGTTCAGCAATGAACAGCATCAGGACATCATTGATATTCATGGCGTCGATGGCTTTCATCGTTTTCGGGCCAAGGATACCGTCGTCTTTCACACCTACAGCTCGTTGGACAAACTGGATTGCTCGACCAGACCCGTGGTTAATTGCTGCGTCAAACATCTGGTATGACAGAGCACTCGGGTAACTGTCCATTTTCAGAGCGACCCACCATTCTTCGAAATAGATTGCTTTGGCTTGGGACACTGTGATTTTTTCGATATCCAGGTGAGGGTAAGTCATCGCCGCCAGACCGAACTTGGTTCCTTTCAGCTCACCCACACCACACTTACCGGACGTCCAGTTACCTCGGTCTTTCGGGTCTTTCTGGAAACCGCCTTCATGACCAATAACTCGGTCGAACACAACGTCAAACATATTTTTACTCCACAATGATATTAGCTGATAGTAATTGTAGTCGCCTGTGGACTCGGTCATCCGGCGACACCACGAAGCTGGGTTCTCTGGCATTGCTGCTCTATCCTCACTCTGAGTTTATCCATCTCAGAAGCAGTATACTCCGCTTGACAACGAAGGACATTAACACCGAATGTCAGCTCGAACTCAGCTTGAACCAGGGCAGGTGACATCCCGGTCGTTTCCCACATCATCAGACTCCACTTTTGGATCCAGTGACGAAGGATGTCCAGGTTGCTTTGACGAGTAGCGTGATTGTTCACTGCTGCTCGCTTAAATGTTAGATGGTCAGGGAGTTTCTTGGCGAAATCAGTGACAGGTGTGTAGTTGGCCTCACGCTTGGCAAGAAGCTCTTCAACTATGTCAAAGACGTTTTCCTCAAGTAAACCAGCTTGAACTTTGATCTGACGTACCCGAGCAACCTTTTCTTCTTCTGTCTCCTTGTGACCACACTCAGGACAATAACCGTCAACAAACACGAGCATGTCAGCTACCGGTTCAGTACCGACAACACCAAATGCACCACACTCAGGGCATTCCAGTGACTCATATTGAGGTTCATCGTCAGTGAACCCACAGTCACGACAGTGACCCTCATAGAACTTCTCTGACCCACATTCAGGGCAAGGTTTGGGTTTCTTGTCAGTTAGACGGTCAAGTGTCCACTCAGGGTCGTCATGTGGATACTTGAGGCCGAAAGCCTCCATCATGTAGCGGGTGTTACCAACCATGTCGATCAGCACTCCATAGAGTTTACCTGGCGACAGTCGGAGCATCCGGCCAAACTGCTGCTTAAACAGGGAGTAGCTGACTGTTCTGCGCATCATGATGACGCCTGCAACAGATGGACAGTCATAACCCTCACCAAGCAGGTCAACGTTGACCAGGTTGAGAATACGACCCTCCTTCATGTCGTCCATGGCTTGCTGACGCTCTGCCAATGGCTGCTTGGAGCTGACTGCTACTGACGGTATGCCAGCTAGATTGAACTCAGCCGCGACCTCCTTGGCGTGTTCGATGTTGATACAGAACGTGATCACCGGTTTACCGTTGAGGTGTTTACGGTACTCATCAACAGCATCACCGGTAATATCTGCTTCTTTAGTCTTAATCCTCAGTTGCTTGGTGTTCAGGTCACCGTTCTTATCTTTCTTGATGCCTGTGACGTCGATACGACCATGCGCAAATATTTTATAAGGTGAAAGCATCCCAGCCTGGATGAGGTCCCACATACCGACAGTGCAGGACAGGTAATCGAATATCCCGTCAGCATGTGAACCAAGGCCTTTTTTGTCACCACGGATAGGAGTGGCAGTGAATCCAAGACCCTGAGCATTCGGCATTGATGACAAGACAGTGTGCCACTGGTTTCCATCAATAATGTGGTGGGCCTCGTCCTGTAGCCACCAACGCACTTGCTCTAAAAACTGAGGGTTCAGCTTACCGTCACGAAGGCGAGCGTTGAACGTCGGTGTGGACGAGACAATCACTGTGCTGGTGTCCTCCCAATAGGAGTCACCGAACAGCGTCAAATTGTTGTTGGTTATGTCTCTACGGGCCTTGTCCGAACAGATGAAGGTGTGGGGTACACCGGTCTTACACAGGGCTTCGGAGAGCTGGGAAATCAGCACATCACGGTGAGCAAATATGACGCAGATTTCTTTGCTCTGATAAGCCCTGCGAGCATACTCAGCCAAGGTCAGTGATTTTCCTGCGCCGGTAGGGAGGACACACATGATGGCTTTGTAGACACCACTGAGCGCGGCGTCTACGTGTTTGATTGCGTTAACCTGGTGGGGGCGGAGGGTGATCACTTACTAGGTTCCTCCCTGACTATCCTACGCTCGTCGATTTCATAAAGGTCTTCGTCATATATGAAATCGCCATTGTGAAGGTCACCTATTCTCCACACACCACCACACCCATCTACAAACTCAACCACTTCCCAGTTGGCTGCAACATAAAACTTCACCCAATAAAACCCTGGTTCACGATTCTTCTGACTCATCATCAATCTCCTTAGTCGAGTTAGTCGTCGGTGGGTTCGCTTCACGCCACCTCGGGCAGTCTTCATCAAGATACCGTTCTGCACTGAGTAAGTCTTTACCACCGTGCTTCATGACATAGACGATTAGGTCGTTACGGTAGGACATATCGGTCACCATCTGTTTAAGTGTCTCCATGATAGCACGTAAAATATTTTGCGAAAGTGCTTTACTTTATCTTTGTCGATGTTTATCTTTACTCCCGTCAACACAGACAACATTCAACCAACGAAGGAAAATGAATTATGGGACTCTTGGAACAACTGCTGGCTAAGCTGGATGCACTGAACACCCGTCTGGACAATCTGGAAAACGGTGCGGAAATTCCGGTTAATGTAACACTGGACGTGACTCAGACCACACCTGGTACAGCCACCACTGACGAGAAGCAGACCGTCGAACTCGACAAAAACGGAATCCCGTGGGATGAGCGTATCCACGCTGGCACCAAGCGCAAGAATGTTGACGGCACCTGGTCGATGAAGAAGGGTGTGGATAAAGACCTCTACGCTGAAATTATGGCCGAGCTGACTGCTGCCGCTGGTCAACCAGTTGAACCCGTCACCACGGTAGCGCCCCAGAAAACAGGTGCTCCTACTAAGCCCGGTGCTCCTGTGCCGCCGACCAAACCTGCGCCTCAGAAGCCTGGTGCTCCTGCTAAGCCGGAAGCCTCCGGTGACACTGTCAAGGCTGCTCGTGCTGCTAACACTCTGGTCAATGACTTCAAGGTTGACTACGACAATATCGTCGAGACCCTGCTCAAGCCGCTCGGTGTCGATGCGTTCGGTAGCCTGACCAGCGAGCAAGGTAGTCAGGTTCTGAAGGGTCTGGAAGCGTGGGTGAAAGCCCTGACCGACCTGAAAGAAGAATTCGACGGCATCACCAAGATGGTCGAAGGAACCGAGCACGTCACTACCATTGCTGAAGGTCTGAGCGACTTCGTGACCACCCATGGTGGTGCTGACGGTGTGATCGGGTCTGTACCCTACGCCAATATCCACGATCTGTACAAAGAAGTCTGCGAGTGGGCCAACCAGTGGGAAGAGTTCCTGAAGGTTGAGTAATCGACCTGAATGACCGGCACAAATAACTGTGCCGGTTAATTTAAACTGACTTGGAGACACTACTGTGGAACTTGCAGAGCATCAAAAAATACTGTTACGTGATTTCATCGAAGAAAACTGGTCTGATTTTCTTGACCACGTAGAGAAAAACTACGACAGCCGAGAAGAGGCTGAGGAAGAAGCAGAAGATATCTGCAACACACTTAATGCAGGCTAAACCATGAGTGAGCACAGTGTTTTCAGTTTCAGCGGGAGTCATCGCTGGTTTGAGGGTCATTGTCCTGCAAGTATCAGGATGAGTCGTGGTTACCCTGAACAGACCAATGACGCTGCTGAACGTGGTACTGCCGCTCACGCATTGGGTGAATTTGTCCTGAGCCTTGGTTTCAATATCAACGACACGCTCGGTCTTGTTTTCAATGACCACAAGGTCGATTACAAGATGATTGATGATGTTTCGGTTTATACCAGCTACGTCAATCAGCAGAGTCTGAAGTATGGAACCAAGCCTCTTCTGGAACAACGGGTGGTGATGTCGTCACTCGGTCGGGAAGATGTCTACGGTACTTCTGACTGTAACTTTTTAGTACCTGAGCAGGGTATTATCGAGGTTGCTGACTACAAAAATGGTTACGGGGTTGTAGAGGTAAAAGACAACCCTCAAACCATCGGTTATGCGATTGCCGCACTGGACACGTTCAAGATGTGGGACCAAGTCCACACTATCAAGAACACGATCATCCAGCCGAATGGTAACCATATTGACGGTCCGATCAGAAGTGCTCTCTATCCGATAAGTGTTATGCCCGAGTGGCAAGACAGATACAGAAGGTCAGTCGCTCTGGCTGAGGACAAAACTCAAAAACCCAATGCTGGGTCGCATTGTTTTTATTGTCGAGCACAAGCAAACTGTCGGGCGCGCATTGAGTATGTGCTTGAACACGCTTATCTCAATGTCCCGTTCGAAGAGTTGTCAGTGCCAGAGTTGGAGGTGATTTACAGAGAAATCGGTTCTACCAAGAAGTTCCTTGAGAAGGTAGAAGAACGAGTGTTCAACCTGGCTCTCAAGGGCCGTAAATTCGAAGGATTCAAGGTCGTCCGGTCATACGGTCGAGCAACTTGTCAGAATGAGGACGCACTGGTTCAGGACGCTCATGGTGCAGGTGTGGACACCAGTCTTATGTTCCATACCAAGCTCAAGAGCAAGACTGACCTCAAGCGGATTCTTCCGGCAAAAATGGTTGACAAGCATTTCGTGTCACCTGAACCAGGTAAGAAACTCGTGCCGATGCATGACAACTCACCTGCTATCCGAATCACCTCAGCATCCGAAGCGTTTGCTGATTATAAATTACCGTCAGGAGAATAAACCAGATGTCTAAACTGGCTTATGTGGTCAAGTATGCATTGACAACAGGGGTTCAAGTTGTCGATGTTGAAAAGAAAAAAATCGAACCGTCCGGTATCTCAGATGGTTGCTGGTACGGAAAATGGAGTGAGTCAACTTGGTGTGGTCAGTCGTTCAAAGAAGGTCGTGACTTCTCGTTTGACAAAGAAGAAGCGGAAAAACTGTTTGATGAGATGAAAGCTAAAAAGCTGAAGTCATTGGACAAACAGATTTCTAAAATCAGCAAACTCACCTTTAAAATCGAGGGTTAATTTATGAGTTTCATGGAGCGCTTGAAAAAAGAACGTGAAGAGTTATCGGATAAAATCGAAAAACTCATGTTGTTCTTGGTATCTGAAAAATTCAATGAACTGGATGACCAAAACAAACTGTTGCTCAACCAGCAAGAAGTGCACATGCAGTGTTATTTGAGAGTTCTTGACCAAAGAATCGAACTGCTTAGTGGCAAATAACACAATCACTCATAAATTACCGTCAGGAGAATAAAACAATGGCATCAGTAACTATCATCACCGATATCTGCCGTCTGTCGCACGTTCACCTCAAAGAACCGTACAAGTTCCAAGAGGATGACGATCTGAAATATCGTATCGCCGCGATGTTCCCTCAGAGTGGAGTAGGCGTCATCGAAAAACTGGGTGTCCAGTTCCCGTCAAGTCGTGACGGTCTGGTCAACGCAATCAAACAGGCTGTGCTCGAAGAGTTCGGGTTCGAGTATGACCCAGGTAATCTGGAATACGTGAACCAGTGCGGTATCCAGTTCCCGCCTAACTTCAAGGACGGCAACAAGAAGTTCGCAAAGGACGAAAACAAGCTACCTATTCCTGGTGTGATTGACCCTATTTCTGCCGGTAATTGGATCATCAATATCAACGCGGACCCGACCGAGCAACCTGGTTGTGTCCACGGAGTTACCATCGCTCCTATCGACCCAGGCGCCATCTACTCCGGTTGCTGGGGTCGTCTGCAAGTCGAAGTGTCTGCGTACACCACCAAGAAAAACGCTCGTGTCATCGCTATCAAACTACTCAACGTCATGATGTGCTATGACGACGAGTCATTCGGTGGTGCTGGTCCGAAACAGGACGCTGCCAGTGCGTTTGCTGGTATGGCTGTGACCAACAGCAACCTGTCTGCCGGTGTCGGCCAGGGTAACTTCCAGCCGATGACCGCACCTCAGAAACCTGGTGCGCCTGTACCGCCGAGCAAACCGACTCCTCCCGCACCTGCCCCCATGGTCGAGAAGCTCGTCATGAATGCTGACTCGCCGTACACCTACGAGCAGTTGACCAAGGAGTACGGTTGGACCGACAAGGAGATCATCGACGGTGGTTACGCAACTATGCAGAAACAACCTGCGACCCCTTCTGCACCTGTTAAGCCAGCAGCGCCGACACCTCCGGCAAAACCGGTTCCACCGAAGCCTGCTCCGTCTGTGCCGACAACCGGTACTGTGATCATGAATGCTGACTCGCCGTACACCTACGAGCAGTTGACCAAGGAGTACGGTTG
>RCUI01000045.1_pt1 | contig 44768 bp, 39 predicted proteins | sample 2166121 | NCBI WGS metagenome assembly RCUI01 (sample SAMN09932700, study PRJNA488358) | compost metagenome | feature: garden; material: soil; isolation source: compost soil in succinic acid-enriched culture | place: Germany: Experimental Botanical Garden Goettingen | collected 2016-01-27
CGGCATCAAGATCGACGCCGACGCCAAGGACACCCGCAACCATTTCACCAGCGTGACCAGCCTCGCCGCTTTCGTCACTGCCAAACAGGCCGCCTGAGACAGCACCATGCAAACCCGCGAAGACATCTTCAATACCCTGCGCGATGCCCTGGTCGAATTGTTCGAACTGGAGCCCGAGCGCATCAGCCTGGACTCGAACCTGTACAAGGACCTGGAAATCGACAGCATCGACGCGGTCGACCTGCTCGATCACATCAAGCGCCAGACCGGCAAGAAAATCACCGCCGAGGACTTCAAGGCCGTGCGCACCGTCAATGACGTGGTCGAGGCGGTGTACCGCCTGGTCAGCCCGGCGGCATGAAGCGCCTGGTCGGCCTCGGCCTGGTCGTGGCCGGTCTGCTGTACCCCTTTGCGGTGTATTTCGGCATGGCCCATTTTGCCCCCTGGCAATTCGGCCTGCTGCTGGCAGGGCTGTGGCTGGCCCGCGCCCTGAGCGAACCGCGCCGCGCCGGCAGCCACTGGATGGCAGCGGTGGCCATCGGTTTTTGTGCCGTGCTGGCACTGCTCGACAACCCGGCGCTGCTGCGCTGGTACCCGGTGCTGATCAATGCCTGCCTGCTCGGCTTGTTCGGCCTGAGCCTGAAGTTCGGCCCGCCAGTAGTCGAGCGTCTGGCGCGGCTGCGCGAGCCGCAACTGCCCCAAGCGGCAATCCGCTATACGCGCCAGGTCACTCAGGCCTGGTGCGTGTTCTTCCTGGCCAACGGCCTGGTCGCCACGGCACTGACCCTGTGGGCGCCCCTGAGCTGGTGGACCCTGTACAACGGCCTGATCGCCTACGGTTTGATGGGCCTGCTATTCGCCATTGAATGGCTGATACGACAACGCGTGCGAGGACGCTCATGAGCTGGCTTAACCTTGAGCAACTCCTGCACCCGGCACCTGCGCCGCGTCCGGTCACTCTGGATCCGGCGCTGGACCATGCCGAGCTTTGTGCCAAAGCCCTGCAACTGGCTGCGGGCCTGGAACGCCGTGGCGTTCGCAGCGTTGCCGTACACCTGGAGGATGCCGCGGATCTCGCCATTACTCTGCTGGGGGCCTGGCGCGCCGGTGTACAGGTGCTCCTGCCCGCCGACTTGCAGCCCCAGACCCGCCTGCGCTGGCACGACGCTGTCGATCTGTGGGTCAGCGAACAGGACCACGCACTTGAAACCTTGTACCAAGCGCCCCTGGCCGCCGCCGACCTCGACCTCGATACCTGCCGCCTGAGCCTGTGTACCTCCGGTTCCAGTGGCGAACCCAAGCGCATCGACAAGACCCTGCGCCAACTGGCCAACGAAGTGTTGGCCCTGGAACACTGCTGGGGCGCCGAGCTGGGCACGGCCTGCATCATCGGCAGTGTCGCCGCCCAGCACATCTACGGCTTGCTGTTTCGCGTGCTCTGGCCTCTGTGCGCAGGCCGGCCGTTCCTGCGTCGCCAACTGCCCTTCCCCGAAGACCTGCAGCGCGCCAGCCGCCAGCACCCGGCCTTCGCCTGGGTCGCGAGCCCCGCCCTGCTCAAACGCATGGGTGACAACCTCGACTGGCCTGCCCTGAGCCAGGTGCGCCGGGTGTTCTCCTCCGGGGGCGAGTTGCCTGCCGGGGCCGCACGCGCCTTGCAGCAACGCCTGGGGCAATGGCCCACCGAAATTCTTGGCAGTTCCGAGACCGGCGGCATCGCCTGGCGCCAGGGCGACAGCCTGTGGCAGCCGTTCGCCGGTGTACACCTGGGCCAGAACGCCGAAGGAGCACTGCGTATCGCGTCGCCCTACCTGCCCGCAGGGCACGTCGAGCAAAGCGCCGATGCCGTCGAGTTCGCCGCCGATGGACGCTTTCGCCTGCTCGGGCGACTGGACCGCATCGTCAAACTGGAAGAAAAGCGCATCTCGTTGCCGATGCTGGAAAAAGCCCTGCTGGAACACCCTTGGGTCGAAGACACACGGCTGGCCGTGGTCCAGGAAGCCCGCGCCTCGCTGGGCGCCTTGCTGGTGCTCAGTGCGGCCGGCCTGCACGCTCTGCGCAACCAGGGCCGACGCGCCATCACCGAAGGTTTGCGCACGCACCTGAGCCAGCACTGCGAAGCCCTCGCCCTGCCGCGACGCTGGCGCCTGCTGCGTCAATTGCCGTTCAACAGCCAGGGCAAACTGCCCCAGGCTGACGTCGAAACGCTGCTGCACGCACCGCGCACGACCGGCCCCGAGGTCGTCAGCCAGACGCAGCAAGGCCACGAACTGCACCTGCAACTTGCCGTGTCGGCCGACCTTGCCTACTTCAGCGGGCACTTCCCGCAGACGCCGGTGCTGCCTGGCGTGGTGCAGGTCGACTGGGCCATCGAACTGGGCCAGGCGCTGCTGGACTGTCCTCGGCGCTTTGTCGGCATGGAAGTGATCAAGTTCCAGCGCGTGGTGCGCCCAGGCGACCTGCTGGAGCTGCAACTGCGCTTCGACAGCGAGCGCGGCAAGCTCTACTTCACCTACAGTGCTGCGGGTGAAACCTGCTCCAGCGGCCGCATCGTGCTGGAGGCCATCGGTGCATAAGCCCTGTGCGGTGATCCCGGTCTACAACCATGAGCGCGCCGTACCGGCAGTGGTCGCCGAGCTGCTGGCTGGCGGATTGCCCTGCGTGCTGGTGGACGACGCCAGCAGCCCGGCCTGTGCCACGGTACTGCGCCAACTGGCCGACCACCAGCAGGTTCACCTGGTGTCGCTTGCGGTCAACCAGGGCAAGGGGGGCGCGGTCATGGTCGGCCTGCGCGAGGCCGCGCACCTGGGCTTTAGCCATGCACTGCAGGTAGATGCCGACGGCCAGCACGACCTGAGCGATGTCCGCCGTTTTCTCGAACAGTCCGAGGTACACCCGCAGGCGCTGATCTGCGGTTATCCACAGTTCGATGCCAGTGTGCCCAAGGGTCGCCTGTATGCCCGCTACCTCACCCATGTGTGGGTATGGATCAACACCCTGTCCCTGCAGATCCGCGACTCGATGTGTGGTTTTCGCGTCTACCCGCTGACGCCCACCTTGGCCTTGATCAATTCGGTGAAGCTGGGCAAGCGCATGGACTTCGACACGGAGATTCTCGTGCGCCTGGCCTGGCGCAACCAGCCCATGCACTGGCTGCCGACCCGGGTCCATTACCCGGCCGACGGCCTGTCGCACTTCCGCCTGGTTCACGACAACGCGCTGATTTCCCGGATGCACGCCAAGCTGTTCTTCGGCATGTTGCTGCGTGCCCCGGTAATTCTCTGGCGGCGGTGGCAGGCATGAGCCGCAGCGAACAACACTGGGCCGAGCAACAGGAGCGGGGCAGTTTCTGGCTGATGAAACTGACCGCCCTGGGCACCCGGGTACTTGGCAGGCGCCTGCTCAGCCCGATCCTTTACGGCGTGGTGCTGTACTTCTTTTTGTTTGGCCGACAAGCCCGGCGCAGCGCCTGGCAATACCAGCAGCGCCTGGCCGATTGGAGCAGCCGCCCTGCCTTGCGACCCAGCCACTGGCGGGTGTTTGGCCAGTTCATGGCATTTGCCGATGCCCTGCTCGACAAGCTCGACGTGTGGAACGGCAAGCTGCGCCTGGAGCAGATCGAAATCATCGACCCGGCCCAGCTGCGCCAGCAATTGCGCGGCGCGCGCGGTCAGATGCTGGTCGGTGCCCACCTGGGCAACCTGGAAGTCTGTCGCGCCCTGGCCGAACTGGGTGAACAGGTGACCATGAATGTGCTGGTCCACACCAAGCATGCCGAACGCTTCAATCGCCTGCTCGGCGAAGCCGGGGCCACGCACTTGCGCCTGATCCAGGTCAGCGAGCTGGACCCGGCGATCATGCTGCAACTGAGCGAGCGCCTGGAGCGCGGCGAGTGGCTGGCGATTGCCGGTGATCGCGTGCCGCTGCACGGCGCGCGCACCGTCGAGGTAGACTTTCTCGGCCATCCGGCGGCGTTTCCCCAGGGCCCCTGGTTGTTGGCCGGGCTGCTCAAGTGCCCGCTCAACCTGTTGTTCTGCCTCAAGCAGCAAGGGCGCTATCAGGTGATGCTCGAACCTTTCGCCACCGCCATCGAATGGCGCCGTGGCCAACGCGACCAGGTGATCGTCGAGTGGGCCGGGCGCTACGCCGAACGCCTGGGGCATTATTGCCTGCAGGCACCGCAGCAATGGTTCAATTTCTACCCTTTCTGGAAGACCGATGACGATGCCCGTGCATGAGCCTGTCACCTTCGGCGAGTCGCCGCTTGCGATTGAAGACGTTCTGGCCCTGGCCCATCACCAGGCCGCGAGCCGCCTGCAGGACGACGCCCCCTACCGTGCCCGCATCGCCCGTGGCGCGCAGTTTCTCGACACCTTGCTGAACCAGGAAGGGGTGATCTACGGCGTGACCACCGGCTACGGCGACTCGTGCGTGGTGGCAGTACCCCTGGAACATGTCGAGGCCCTGCCCCGGCACTTGTACACCTTCCATGGCTGCGGCCTGGGCCGGATGCTGGATGCGCCTTCGACCCGTGCAGTGCTGGCGGCGCGGCTGCAGTCGCTGTGCCAGGGGGTATCGGGGGTGCGGGTGGAACTGCTGGAGCGCCTGCAGGCATTCCTCGCCCACGACATCCTGCCAATGATCCCGGAAGAAGGCTCGGTGGGTGCCAGTGGCGACCTGACGCCGCTGTCCTACGTCGCTGCCACCCTATCGGGCGAACGTGAGGTCATGTACAACGGCGAACGCCGCAACGCCGCCGACGTTCACCGTGAACTGGGCTGGACGCCCCTGGTGCTGCGCCCCAAGGAAGCCCTGGCGCTGATGAACGGCACCGCCGTGATGACCGGCCTTGCCTGCCTGGCCTACGCCCGCGCCGACTACCTGCTCAAGCTGGCCACCCGCATCACTGCATTGAACGTGGTCGCCCTCCAAGGCAACCCGGAACACTTCGACGAGCGCCTGTTCGCCGCCAAGCCGCACCCCGGGCAGATGCAGGTCGCCGCCTGGCTACGCCGGGACCTGGCCATCGACGCCCCCACCGCGCCCCTGCACCGCCTGCAGGACCGCTATTCGCTACGCTGCGCACCTCATGTGCTAGGCGTGCTGGCCGACAGCCTGGGCTGGTTGCGCGGCTTCATCGAGACCGAACTCAACAGCGCCAACGACAACCCGATCATCGACGCCGACGCCGAACGGGTGCTCCACGGCGGGCACTTCTATGGCGGGCACATCGCCTTTGCCATGGACAGCCTGAAGAACCTGGTGGCCAACGTCGCCGACCTGCTCGACCGCCAGTTCGCCCTGCTGGTGGATGTGCGCTACAACCATGGCCTGCCCAGCAACCTGTCGGGCGCCAGCGCCGAGCGAGCGATGCTCAACCATGGTTTCAAGGCCGTGCAGATCGGCGCCAGCGCCTGGACCGCCGAAGCCCTCAAGCAGACGATGCCAGCCAGCGTGTTCTCGCGCTCCACCGAGTGCCACAACCAGGACAAAGTCAGCATGGGCACCATCGCCGCCCGCGACGCGTTGCGGGTACTGGAACTGACCGAACAGGTGGCCGCCGCAACCCTGCTGGCGGCCCATCAAGGCGTGTGGCTGCGCAGCCGCGAAGTTAATGCCCGCGACCTGCCGCCGGCCCTGGCTGCCATGCACCACGAACTGCTGGCCGACTTCGCCCCGGTCATCGAAGACCGTGCCCTGGACGGCGACCTGCGCCTGTGCCTGAGCCGAATTGCCGAACAACACTGGAGGCTGCATGCGCAGTAAGGGAGTGCTGCACGTCGACACCGAAGTGCAGGTGCCGTTTTTTGATGTCGACAGCATGCAGGTGGTCTGGCACGGCCACTACGTCAAATACCTGGAAGTGGCGCGCTGCGCGCTGCTCGACCGGCTCGACCATAACTACCTGCAGATGCGCGATTCAGGCTACGCGTGGCCGGTGATCGACCTGCAGCTGCGCTACGTGCGCGGTGCCATTTTCGGCCAGCGCCTGACCGTACGCGCCAGCCTGGTGGAATGGGAGAACCGCCTGAAGATCAACTACCTGATCAGCGACGCCGTCACCGGCGAGCGCATGACCCGCGCCAGCTCCGTGCAAGTGGCGGTAGAGATCGCCAGCGGCGAAATGCAGCTGGCTTCGCCCCAGGCAATGCTCGACGCCGTGGCCAGGGTGCTCGCATGAAGGCACTGCTGCGCAGTTTGCTGGCCGCCACCCTCATGCTTGCCTATGGCCTGGCCCAGGCCTTTGGCCTGGATGAGCTGAGCAGGCAGCTCGGTGAGCCGCCAGTGGTCAAGGGCCCGTTCATCCAGGAAAAACACCTGCGCGCCCTGCCCCAGCCATTGGTGAGCAAGGGCCAGTTCGTGCTGGCCCGCGACCATGGGTTGCTCTGGCTGCTGCAAACGCCGCTGAAGCAGGACTACCGCCTCGATGCTAAGGGCATCTCACGCCGTGATCCGCAGGGCTGGCAGACGCTGCCGAACAAGAGCGCCGGTGCCGAGCAGAACCGTTTGTTCTTCGCCGTGCTGCAAGGCGACAGCAGCGGCCTGCAGCGCGACTTCGAGCTCAGCCTGCAAGGTGATGCGCAACACTGGCAACTGCGCCTGACACCGCGTTCGATGCTGCTCAAGCAGGTGTTCAAACAGATCGACATCGACGGCGGCCAATTTGTCGAGCGCATCCAGATGCTCGAAACCCAGGGCGACAGCACCGTGCTGCGCCTGCCCTCGAGCAGCAGCGCCAGCCAATTGAGCGACACGGAGCGCCGCGACTTTGCCGAGTGAGCGCTGGTTGCCGCGGCTGTTCCTGGTGCTGCTGGTCGCGGTCCTGGCCCTGGCCGGCTGGCAGTGGCATCGCGGGGCGCCGCTCAATGCCGACCTGATGACCCTGGTGCCCGGCGACGCCCAGGACCCACTGGTGCAGCGCGCCGAACAGCGCATGCAGGAACCCTTGAACAGCGAAATGCTGGTACTGGTCGGCCATCCGCAACGCGAACAGGCCATCGCCCTGGCTCGGCAACTGGGTGAGCAGTGGCAGGCCAGCGGCGTGTTCACCAAGGTCCAATGGAACGTGCAGGCCGACCTGCAGGCGGTGCGCGAGCAATTGCTGCAAGGCCGCCTGGCGATGCTCTCACCCACTGACCGCCAGGTCCTGACCGATGATCCCCAGGCCTTTGTCGAACAGCGGGTGCAGAGCCTTTATGACCCGTTCGCCGGGATCAGCCTGGTGCCCAGCCAGGACGACTGGCTGGGCCTCGCTGCACGCATCCAGAGCAGCCAACCGCGGCCGGCTTCGGTGCAACTGGATACCGCCAGCGGTACCCTGCTGGCCGAGGCCGACGGCCAGACCTGGGTGTTGCTGCGTGCCCACACCCAGGGCAACGCCTTCGATGTGAAACTGCCGCTGCAGGTGGCCGGCCTGCTCGACGACAGTCGTCGGCAAGCCACCCGGCAAGGCGCCCAGTTGCTGGCCGCCAGCGGCCTGTTGTACGCCGCCAACGGCCAGCGCCAGGCCAGCCAGGAAATCACTTGGGTCGGCGGTGGCGCTACAGTCGGCATCGTGCTGCTGTTGCTGTTGGCCTTCCGGCGCCTGCGCGTGCTACTGGCGCTGGTCCCGGTAATGGTTGGCATGCTGTTCGGCGCCGTGGCCTGCGTCGCCCTGTTCGGCCAGATGCATGTGATTACCCTGGTGCTGGGCTCGAGCCTGATCGGTGTGGCAGTGGACTATCCGCTGCATTACCTCTCGAAGAGTTGGAGCCTGCGCCCCTGGCAGGCCTGGCCAGCACTGCGCCTGACCCTCCCAGGGCTGAGCCTGAGCCTGGTCACCAGTTGCATCGGCTACCTGGCGCTGGCCTTCACCCCTTTCCCGGCGCTGACCCAGATCGCGGTGTTTTCCGCCGCCGGTCTGCTCGGCGCCTACCTCAGTGCCGTGTGCCTGCTGCCAGCCCTGCTCAAGGGCGTCAACCTGCAACCGGCACAATGGCCGCTGCAGGTTGCGCAGTGGCTGATGAACCTGCGCGCCGGGCTTCTGGCCAAGGTACCCAGCCCGGTACTGCTCGGCCTGCTGGTCCTGTTCTGCGCCGCCGGCGTGTGGCGGCTGGACAGCCGCAACGATATCCGCCAATGGGTCGACAGTTCGCCGCAACTGCTCGCTGAAGCCCGCGCCGTCGCGCGCATTACCGGCTACCAGCCGACCAGCCAGTTCTACCTGGTGCGCGCTGCCGACGAGGCCGAGTTGCTTGGCCGCCTGAGCGCCTTGGGCGAGCGTCTCGACGCGCTGGTCGAAGCCGGCAAGCTCAAGGGCTACAGGATGCTCAACCAACTGGTCGCCAGCACCGTGGAACAACAGCAGTTGCGCGATGCGCTGGGCAAGCTGCCCGCGCACTGGCAGCCGCTATTGGCCCTGGGCGTGCCCCTAGGCGCATTGCAGGCGGAGCTGAGCCAGCTGCAGGCACTGCCACCCCTGGGCATCGATCAGGCCCTCAGCGGCCCTCTGGGCGAGCCCTGGCGCACATTGTGGCTGGGCGCCGACACTCAGGGCGTCGCGGCGATGGTCAGCCTGCAGGGCCTGACTGACCCGGCCTCGCTGCAGAGACAGGCCGATGGTTTGGCAGGCGTACAACCGGTGGACCGCCTCGGCGAGTTGAACCGGGTGTTCGCCGCTACCCAAGTCAGCGCCGCCGAACTCAAGCTATTGTCCTGTGCGCTGATCGTGGTGCTGCTGGTCGTTCCGTTCGGCAGGGGCGGAGCCCTGCGCATCGTCACCCTGCCACTGCTGGCCGCCTTGTGCAGCCTGGCCAGCCTCGGCTGGCTGGGCCAGCCACTGACCCTGTTCAGCCTGTTCGGGTTGCTGCTGGTCACCGCCATCAGCGTCGACTACGCCATCCTCATGCACGAACAGATTGGCGGCGCCGCAGTCAGTCTGCTGGGAACCTTGCTGGCCGCCACCACGACATGGCTGTCGTTCGGCCTGCTGGCAGTGTCCCAGACGCCGGCGGTAAGCAATTTTGGCCTGGCGGTGAGCCTGGGGCTGGTGTTCAGCTTCCTTCTCGCCCCCTGGGCCGCCATCCGGCACAAGGAGCAGCCATGAAACACCTGTTGCTGACACTTGCCCTTGCCCTGCTCAGTGCCTGCGCCAGCCAGCCGCCGCTGCCCGATAAACTGCCTGCACTGGCGCTGCCGATGCAGTTGCACATCCGGCGCGAGCAGGCCGAGCTACGCCAGGACTGGTTGCTGGTGATCCAGCAAGAGGGCAGCAGCCTGCGCTGGTCGATGCTCGACTTGCTGGGTATTCCCCAGGCGCGGCAGTTGCTCGACCACGGCCTGTGGCAAGCTGACGGCCTGCTGCCACCCAACCCGGCGGCGCGGGAACTGTTTGCTGCCCTGCTGTTTGCCCTGACACCCGACGCACAACTGCAACAGCGCTATCCCGATGCCCGTCAGCAAGGCAAGCAGCGCTGGCTGGGCGAACGCTGGCGGGTCGATTACCGTGAAGTCGATGACTTCACCTTGAACCTTGGGCAGGGCCTGCGTTATCTAGTCAGCCCATTACCCAGCGAGACGCCGCCATGACCGCCTTTCTCAATGCCCTGGGCCTGGTCTGCGCCCTGGGGCGCGATCAGGCCGATGTCGCCCGAAAGCTGTTTGCCGGCGACTGCGCCGGGGTGCGCGAAGAAGTGGGCTGGGTACCGCAGAAGCGCGTACCGGTTGCCGCTGTTCGAGGCGCGCTGCTGGCGTTGCCGGAAGCACTGCAGTCACGGCACAGCCGCAACAACCAACTGCTGTACGAAGCCTGTTTGCAGATCATCGCGCCTATCCGGGCAGCCATCGCCTGCCACGGCAGCGAGCGCGTGGCCATCGTCCTGGGCACCAGTACCTCGGGCATCGCCGAAGCGGGCGACGGTATCGCTCATTACCTGCGTGATCAACAGTTCCCGCCTGGCTACGACTATGCCGAGCAAGAGCTCAGCGCCCCGGCCAATTTCCTCGCCGACTGGCTGCAACTGCGCGGCCCGGCCTATGTGATTTCCACTGCCTGCACCTCCAGTGCCCGCGCCCTGATGAGCGCCCGCCGGTTGCTCGACCTGGGTGTGTGCGATGCCGTGATCTGCGGTGGTGTCGACAGCCTCTGCAAGCTCACCCTCAATGGCTTCAGCGCACTGGAGGCGGTCAGCGCACAACGTTGCAATCCGTTCTCGATCAACCGCGACGGCATTACTATTGGCGAGGCGGCTGCGGTGTTCCTGATGACCCGCGACGCCAACCGGGAAGGTCCCACTGTTGCCCTGCTGGGCGCCGGCGCCAGCTCCGATGCGCACCATATCTCGGCCCCCGACCCACAGGGCAAGGGCGCCTTGCAGGCCATGACCAAGGCACTGGACAATGCAGGTCTGCAGCCTGCCCAGATCGACTACCTGAACCTGCACGGCACCGCCACTGCGCACAACGACGCCATGGAGAGCCAGGCCGTGCATGCCCTGTTCGGCAGCCTGCTGGCCTGCTCTTCGAGCAAACCCATGACCGGTCACACCCTGGGTGCGGCCGGCGCGCTGGAAGCGGCGTTCTGCTGGTTGAGCCTGTCGGCGCACAATCCCGAGGGGCGCCTGGTGCCTCACGTCTGGGATGGTGCGATCGACCCGCAACTACCGGCACTGAACCTGATCGACGCCAGCCAGCGCCTGCCCGCTGCAGGGCCGCGGCGACTGATGAGCAATTCGTTCGCCTTCGGTGGCAACAATGTCAGCCTGATACTCGGAGACGCGTCATGATCACCTGGCCCCTGGCCGAACTTCTGCCCCATGCCGGCGACATGATCCTGATCGATGCGGTCGAATCCTTCGATGAGGAGCAGGTTCAGACCCGCTTGACCGTGCGCCCTGGCGGCCTGTTCAATCGCCTCGACGGCAGCCTGCCGGCCTGGGTCGGCATCGAGCTGATGGCCCAGAGCATTGCCGCCTTCGCCGGTTGCCGCGCCCGCGCCCAGGGCAAACCCGCAGGGCTGGGCTTTTTGCTCGGCACCCGCAAGTTCGAATGCAACGTCGAGTGTTTTCCCGCCGGTGCCGAACTGCACATCCATGCCCAACGCTCGCTCGAAGACGAGAACGGCATGGGTGTATTCGAATGTCATCTGCACGGTCCGGGTATTCATGCCACGGCCCGCTTGAACGTTTTCAGCCCGCCGCAGGCGGCCAGCTACCTGGCCGAAGCTGGCCCGCAGGAGTCTCCCCATGCCTGACACCATCCTGGTTACCGGTTCCAGCCGCGGTATTGGCCGGGCCATTGCCCTGCGCCTGGCGCGAGCCGGTTTCGACCTGGTCCTGCATTGCCGCAGTGGCCGCAGCGAGGCCGAGGCCGTCGCGGATGAGGTCCGGGCGTTGGGCCAGCAGGCACGGGTGCTGCAGGTCGACGTGGCTGACCGCGCCGCCTGCGCCGCCATCCTCACTGACGATGTCGACACCCATGGCGCTTATTACGGTGTGGTGTGCAACGCCGGCCTGACCCGCGACGGCGCCTTCCCGGCGTTGAGCGAAGAGGACTGGGACCAGGTGCTGCGCACCAACCTCGACGGCTTCTACAACGTGCTGCACCCGTTGATGATGCCGATGATCCGCCGTCGTGCCGCGGGGCGCATCGTGTGCATCACCTCGGTGTCGGGCATGATCGGCAACCGCGGCCAGGTCAACTACAGCGCCTCCAAGGCCGGCGTGATCGGCGCCGCCAAGGCCCTGGCAATTGAGCTGGCCAAGCGCAAGATCACCGTCAACTGCGTCGCCCCCGGGCTGATCGACACGGCCATGCTCGATGAGCACGTACCGGTCGACGAACTGCTGAAAATGATCCCGGCCCAGCGCATGGGCACCCCGGAAGAAGTCGCAGGTGCGGTCAATTTCCTGATGTCGGCAGAAGCCGCCTACATCACCCGCCAAGTGTTGGCGGTCAACGGAGGGTTGTGCTGATGAAGCGCGTAGTGGTCACCGGCATGGCCGGTATCACCTCCCTGGGCAACGACTGGGCGACCATCGCCGGGCACTTCTCCAGCCATCGCAGCGGCATTCGCCGGATGCACGAGTGGGATCGCTTCGAGGAGCTCAACACGCGCCTGGCGGGCCCGGTCGATGATTTCGTGGTGCCCGGCGCCTGGACCCGCAAGCAGTTGCGCAGCATGGGCCGGGTGTCGCGCCTGGCGGTGGCGGCAGCCGAAAAGGCCCTGCGTGATGCCGGCCTGCTTGACGACCCGATGATTCGCGACGGGCGCATGGGCGTGGCCTGTGGCTCGTCCACCGGCAGTACCGACGAAATGAAAACCTTCGGCAACATGTTGCTCAATTCGGTGGCCGAAGGCCTGAACGCCAACTCCTATGTACGCATGATGCCGCACACCACGGCGGCCAATATCAGCATTTTCTTCGGCCTGACCGGGCGCCTGATCCCCACCTCCAGCGCCTGCACCAGCGGCAGCCAGGGCATCGGCTATGCCTACGAGGCGATCAAGTTCGGGCGCCTGCCACTGATGCTCGCCGGTGGCGCCGAAGAGCTCTGCCCCACCGAGGCCATGGTGTTCGATGCGCTGTATGCCACCAGCCTGAAAAACGATGCACCGCAGAGTACCCCCAGCCCCTACGACAGCAGCCGCGACGGCCTGGTGATTGGAGAAGGCGGTGGCATGCTGGTGCTTGAAGAACTCGAACATGCCCTGGCTCGTGGCGCGCACATCTACGCCGAAATCGTCGGTTTCGGCACCAATGCCGACGGCCAGCACACTACCCGTCCAGAACAGCTGACCATGCGCCGCGCCATGGAGCTGGCCCTGGAAGACGCCAACCTGGCGCCCGAGGCCATCGGCTATGTGAATGGTCATGGCACTGCCACCGAGCAGGGCGACATCGCCGAAACCCTGGCTACCAGCAGCCTGTTCGGCCCACGCATGGCGATCAGCTCGCAAAAGAGTTTTCTCGGTCACACCCTGGGTGCCTGCGGCGCGCTGGAGTCGTGGTTCAGCATCGAGATGTTGAACAGCGACCGTTACGTACACACCCTCAACCTGGTCAACATCGACCCGCAGTGCGGCGAGCTGGATTACCTGTGCGGCGACTGGCGGGCGATGAGCAACGAATACGTGATGAACAACAATTTCGCCTTTGGCGGGGTCAACACCTCATTGATTTTCCGCCGCTGGCACTGAGGCTTCAGGGCTTGGGCGGGTGCGCTTCGTGTCCGCTGAGCAACGATACGAATGCACGGGCCATCGCCGAGGTCGATTGGCGGCGTTGTACCACCCACACGGCTGTCATCGCATCGCTGTCGAGCAAGGTCCGGTAGACCACACCCTCCATACGCATGCGCTGGAAGGACGCCGGCAGCACCGAAACTCCCAAGCCCGCCGACACCAGGCCGATGATGGTCATGGCCTCACTGGCCTCCTGGGCAAAATGCGGGCTGAAGCCTGCCTGACGAGCCAGGCTCAGCAGCTGCGCATACAGGCCGCTGCCGTAGCTGCGGGGGAAGAACACGAACGGCTCATTGGCCAGCGCTGCCATGTACAGCCCGCCTTCACTGCCGTGGGCCAGCGGGTGTGTGGCGTTGATGATTGCGACCAGCGGCTCGCGCAGCAGCTCCGTAGCGACCAGGGTTTCCGGCAGCGCCAGCGGCCGCATCAGGCCGACTTCGATGCTTTCATCGAGCAGGGCGTCGGCTACTGCCTGGCTGCTCATTTCGTTGAGGTTCAAGTGAACAGCCGGGAAGCGCTGGCGAAACGCATAGATTGCCGCAGAGATGCTGGAGTTGAACGGTGCCGACGAGGTGAAGCCGATTTTCATTTCGCCCAGCTCGCCTAGCTGCGCACGGCGGGCCACATCAGCAGCCTTGTCGACCTGCGCCAGCACCTGCCGCGCCTCTTCGAGGAACAGTCGCCCCGCCTCGCTGAGTGCAACCCGACGATTGGTACGCTCGAACAGGCGCGCGCCAAGCTCCTGTTCCAGCGCCTGGATCTGCTGGCTCAAGGGCGGCTGGGAAATCCCCAATTGCTGCGCGGCGCGGCCAAAGTGCAGCTCTTCGGCCACGGCGATGAAGTAGCGCAGATGGCGCAGTTCCATAAGGGGCTCCAATAGGTCGTAAAACCTCTTAAACAGGTCGAACAATATATTGGAAATGATCATTAGCCAGCTATATGCTTTTTTCACTGCCTGCCAGGTCGTGACGCCCGAGGTCACCCGTGAAAACTGCTGTTGCTCCACACGCCCACGAAATTCCCCCTGCCGCTGTCGACGCTCGCGTCACTGTTACCGAAAGCTGGATCGAGAAAGGCACCCCGGCCTTCTTGCGCACGGTACTGGCACTGTTCTGCGGCGGCTTTGCCACCTTCGCCCTGCTCTACTGCGTGCAGCCGATGATGCCGATGCTGTCCCAGGAGTTTTCCATCAATGCGGCGCAAAGCAGCCTGATTCTCTCGGTGTCCACCGCCATGCTGGCGATCGGACTTTTGATCACCGGGCCCATCTCCGATCGCATCGGGCGCAAGCCGGTGATGGTCGCCGCGCTGTTCTGCGCGGCCCTGTGCACGATCGTCAGCGCATTGATGCCGAGCTGGCAGGCGGTGCTGCTGACCCGCGCCTTATTGGGCCTGTCGCTTAGCGGACTGGCTGCCGTAGCCATGACGTACCTGAGCGAAGAGATTCACCCGCAACACATCGGTCTGGCCATGGGCCTGTACATTGGCGGCAACGCCATCGGCGGCATGAGCGGCCGCTTGATCACCGGGGTTCTGATCGACTTCGTCAGCTGGCACACGGCGTTGCTGGTGATCGGCAGCCTGGCGCTGATTGCCGCCGTGGTGTTCTGGAAGATCCTCCCCGAATCGCGCAACTTCCGCCCGCGCTCCCTGCACCCGCGCAGCCTGCTCGAAGGCTTCACCTTGCACTTTCGCGATGCCGGCCTGCCCTGGCTGTTCCTTGAAGCCTTCCTGCTCATGGGCGCCTTCGTCACCCTGTTCAACTACATCGGCTACCGCTTGCTGGCCGAGCCGTATCACATGAGCCAGGCCCTGGTGGGCCTGCTGTCGGTGGTCTACCTGTCGGGCATCTACAGCTCGGCGCAAATCGGCGCCCTGGCCGACAAACTGGGGCGGCGCAAGGTGTTCTGGGCAACCATCGTGCTAATGTTCAGCGGCCTGCTGATGACCTTGTTCACACCGTTGCTGTTGGTGATCGCAGGCATGCTGGTGTTCACCTTCGGCTTCTTCGGCGCGCACTCGGTGGCCAGCAGCTGGATCGGCCGGCGTGCGACCAAAGCCAAGGGCCAGGCTTCGTCGCTTTACCTGTTCAGTTACTACGCGGGATCAAGTGTGGCCGGGACGGCCGGTGGGGTGTTCTGGCATCAGGCGGGGTGGAATGGCATAGGCCTGTTCATCAGCAGCCTGTTGGTGGTGGCGCTGCTGGTGGCGTTGCATTTGAGCCGGTTGCCGGCCAAGGCGTGACATGCAAATCGCGGAACAAGCCCTCTCCCACGGAATGGGAGCGGGCTTGTTCCGCGATGATTCTCAGTTGATCACTTCAACCAGATCGACATCGATCTCACGGCTCATCAGCTTCTTCTCGACTTCACCGGTCAGCTTGACCTTGGTCTTGTCGTTGAAAGGCACTGCCGGCATGTCTTCCTTGTCGATTTCGACGGTGATGGTGCCCGTGTTGTCCTTGAATTCGAACTTGTCATCGTTGTTCAACTGCTTGACCACGAAGCCCTGCAGCACCACCGGAGTGTCGTCGGAAGCGTCGTTGGCAGCAGCCACGGTGGTTACCGGTTGGGCACCAGGGCCGGTGTAGCCGGCGGCCAGGGCGGCGGTGCTGAACAGAGGGGCAAGCAGCAGAGCAAGGTAACGGGTTTTCATGGTCCAGATCCTGTTTGGGTTTCGATGAGGATAGATTACCCAGGCAGGCTGAATTGAACCTTAACCAGCAAAACGCCCGGCATTGGCCGGGCGCTTTTTGTTGCAGCAATGCTTACTGGTGGTACTGCGCCGACAACTCGTGCACGGCGTTGATGAACGCGCCAGCATGCTCCGGGTCGACTTCCGGGGTAATGCCGTGGCCCAGGTTGAACACATGGCCAGTGCCCTGGCCGTAACTGGCCAGGATGCGCCCCACTTCAGCACGAATGGCTTCAGGCTTGGCGTACAGCACGGTCGGGTCCATGTTGCCCTGCAGGGCGACCTTGCTGCCGACACGCTGGCGGGCTTCGCCGATGTCGCAAGTCCAGTCCAGGCCGAGGGCATCAGCGCCGGCCTCGGCGATGCTTTCCAGCCACAGGCCGCCATTCTTGGTAAACAGGATCACCGGTACCTTGCGCCCTTCGTGCTCGCGGATCAGGCCGCTGACGATCTTGCGCATGTAGGCCAGGGAGAATTCCTGGTACGCCGCTGCCGACAGGTTGCCACCCCAGGTGTCGAAGATCTGCACAGCCTGGGCACCGGCCAGGATCTGGCCATTGAGGTAGCTGATGACCGACTGGGCCAGCTTGTCGAGCAGCAGGTGCATGGCCTGCGGGTTGTCGTAGAGCATGGCCTTGGTCTTGCGGAAGTCTTTCGACGAGCCGCCTTCGACCATGTAGGTGGCCAGGGTCCACGGGCTTCCGGAGAAGCCGATCAGCGGCACACGGCCGTTGAGCTCGCGGCGGATGGTGCTGACCGCGTCCATCACGTAGCCGAGGTCTTTCTGCGGATCAGGGATCGGCAGCGCTTCGATGTCGGCCAGGGTGCTGATGACCTTCTTGAAACGCGGGCCTTCGCCGGTTTCAAAGTACAGGCCCTGGCCCATGGCGTCGGGGATAGTCAGGATGTCGGAGAACAGGATCGCGGCGTCCAGCGGGTAGCGGTCCAGCGGCTGCAGGGTGACCTCGCAGGCAAACTGCGGGTTCATGCACAGGCTCATGAAATCACCGGCCTTGGCACGGCTGGCGCGGTACTCCGGCAGATAGCGGCCGGCCTGGCGCATCATCCACACCGGGGTGACGTCTACGGGTTGCTTGAGCAGGGCGCGCAGAAAACGATCGTTCTTCAAGGCAGTCATGTCGGCATCCGGAAAAAAAGTGCGGGCATTTTCTCAGACACCAACGGAAAAGGCACGGTAAGTACCGTGCCTTTTGTCTATCGACCTGCGGTGGGTCAATAGATTTTGATGTATCCATCGCGGGGCCAGCCCGCCCCCACTGGCTGTAGGCGCGCGCTTGCCCCGCGATCCCTCTCACACTTCCAGGTAATCCAGGATCCCTTCAGCCGCATTGCGCCCTTCGAAGATCGCCGTCACAACCAAGTCGGAACCACGGACCATGTCGCCACCGGCGAAGATCTTCGGGTTGCTGGTCTGGTGCTTGAACGGGCCCTTCTCCGGTGCCACGACGCGGCCCTGGCTGTCGGTCTGGATGCTGAACTGCTCGAACCACGGCGCCGGGCTTGGGCGGAAACCGAAGGCGATGACCACGGCGTCGGCCGGGATGATCTCTTCGGAACCCGGGATCGGTTCGGGGCTGCGACGGCCGCGGGCATCCGGCTCGCCGAGACGGGTCTCGACCACTTTCACGCCTTCGACCTTGTCCTCGCCGACGATGGCAATCGGCTGGCGGTTGTAGAGGAATTTCACGCCTTCTTCCTTGGCGTTCTTCACCTCTTTGCGCGAGCCGGGCATGTTCGCCTCGTCCCGACGGTAGGCACAGGTCACGGCCTTGGCGCCCTGGCGGATGGAGGTGCGGTTGCAGTCCATCGCCGTGTCGCCGCCACCGAGTACCACGACCTTCTTGCCCTTCATGTCGACGAAATCTTCCGGCGACTTTTCAAAGCCCAGGTTGCGGTTGACGTTGGCCACCAGGAAATCCAGGGCGTCGTGTACGCCCGGTAGGTCTTCACCCGGGAACCCGCCCTTCATGTAGGTGTAGGTGCCCATGCCCATGAACACGGCATCGTACTCTTCGAGCAGTTGCTCCATGGTGATGTCCTTGCCCACCTCGGTGTTGAGGCGAAACTCGATCCCCATGCCGGTGAAGACTTCGCGACGGTTGCTCAGCACGGTCTTTTCCAACTTGAACTCCGGGATACCGAAGGTCAGCAGGCCGCCGATTTCCGGGTTGCGATCGAACACCACCGGCGTAACCCCGCCGCGCACCAGCACATCGGCACAGCCCAGGCCCGCCGGGCCCGCACCGATGATCGCGACGCGTTTTCCGGTCGGTTTGACCTTGGACATGTCCGGGCGCCAGCCCATGGCGAAGGCGGTATCGGTGATGTATTTCTCCACCGAACCGATGGTCACGGCCCCGAAGCCGTCGTTGAGGGTGCAGGCACCCTCGCACAGACGATCCTGCGGGCACACCCGGCCGCACACTTCCGGCAGGGTGTTGGTCTGGTGCGACAGCTCCGCAGCGGCGAGGATGTTGCCTTCGGAGACCAGCTTCAACCAGTTGGGGATGAAGTTGTGTACCGGGCACTTCCACTCGCAGTACGGGTTGCCACAGCCCAGGCAGCGGTGGGCCTGTTCGGCCGACTGCTGGGGTTTGAAGGGCTCGTAGATTTCCACGAACTCTTTCTTGCGTTGACGCAACAGTTTCTTCTTCGGATCCTTGCGCCCGACCTCGATGAACTGGAAGTCATTACTCAGACGTTCAGCCATGTTCAAAACCTCATCAAACTCTTCAGGCGCATATCACTGCGGGTTGGCACGGGTGCTGGACAGCAAGTTCTTCAGGTTTGCCGCCTTCGGCTTGACCAGCCAGAAGCGACGCACGTAGTCGTCCAGGTTTTCCCAGAGCTCACGACCCCATTCGCTGTTGGTTTCTTCGACGTACTCAGCCAGCACGCGTGACAGGTGGCTGCGATAAGCCTCCATCGCCTCGCCGCTGATACGCTGGATCTCGACCAGTTCGTGGTTGAGTTTGTCGACGAAGCTGTTGTCCATGTCCAGCACGTAGGCAAAACCACCGGTCATGCCCGAGCCGAAGTTGTAGCCAGTCTTGCCCAACACGCAGACGAAACCACCCGTCATGTATTCACAGCAGTGATCGCCCGTGCCCTCGACAATCGCGTGGGCACCAGAGTTACGCACCGCAAAGCGCTCGCCCGCGGTACCGGCAGCGAACAGCTTGCCTCCCGTGGCGCCGTACAGGCAGGTGTTGCCAATGATGGCGCTGTGCTGGGTCGCGAACGGGCTGCCCGCAGGCGGCACGATCACCAGCTTGCCACCGGTCATACCTTTACCGACGTAGTCGTTGGCATCGCCTTCGAGGTACATGTTCAGGCCACCGGCGTTCCACACGCCGAAGCTCTGGCCAGCGGTACCCTTGAAGCGGAAGGTAATTGGCGCCTTGGCCATGCCTTGGTTGCCGTGCAGACGAGCGATTTCGCCGGAAATCCGCGCGCCGATGGAACGGTCGCAGTTGCAGATATCCAGGTTGAACTCGGCGCCGGACAGGTCGCGAATGGCCGGCAGGGCCATATCGACCATCTTCTCGGCCAGGACGCCCTTGTCGAACGGCGGGTTGCGGTCGACTTCACAGAACTGCGGCTTGTCGGCCGGCACGTGCGGGCTGCCCAGCAACGGGCTGAGGTCGAGGTGTTTCTGCTTCTCGGTTTCGCCGGGGAGCATTTCCAGCAGGTCGGTACGCCCGATCAGCTCGCCGAGGCTGCGCACGCCGAGCTTGGCCAGCCACTCACGGGTCTCTTCGGCCACGTAGGTGAAGAAGTTCACCACCATGTCGACGGTGCCGATGTAGTGGTCCTTGCGCAGCTTGTCGTTCTGCGTGGCAACGCCGGTGGCGCAGTTGTTCAGGTGACAGATACGCAGGTATTTGCAGCCCAGGGCGATCATTGGCGCGGTGCCGAAGCCAAAGCTTTCAGCGCCGAGGATGGCCGCCTTGATGACGTCCAGGCCGGTTTTCAAGCCGCCGTCGGTCTGTACCCGGACCTTGCCGCGCAAGTCGTTGCCGCGCAGGGTCTGGTGGGTTTCAGCGAGGCCCAGTTCCCACGGGGCGCCAGCGTACTTGATCGAGGTAAGCGGCGAAGCGCCGGTGCCACCGTCGTAGCCGGAGATGGTGATCAGGTCGGCATAGGCCTTGGCCACGCCGGCAGCAATGGTACCTACGCCAGCTTCTGCCACCAGCTTGACCGATACCAGCGCCTGCGGATTGACCTGCTTGAGGTCGAAAATCAGCTGCGACAAGTCTTCGATCGAGTAGATGTCGTGGTGTGGCGGAGGCGAGATCAGGGTCACGCCTGGCACCGCATAGCGCAGGCGGGCAATCAGGCCGTTGACCTTGCCGCCCGGCAACTGGCCGCCTTCGCCGGGCTTGGCGCCCTGGGCTACCTTGATCTGCAGCACTTCGGCGTTGACCAGGTATTCGGGGGTCACGCCAAAGCGGCCGGTCGCCACTTGCTTGATCTTCGAGCTCTTGATGGTGCCGTAGCGGGCCGGGTCTTCACCACCCTCACCGGAGTTGGAGCGCGCACCCAGGCGGTTCATCGCCTCGGCCAGGGCTTCATGGGCTTCCGGCGACAGAGCGCCCAGGGAGATACCGGCGGAGTCGAAGCGCTTGAGGATGGCATCCAGCGGCTCGATTTCTTCCAGCGCCAGCGGCTGGTCGGCAACCTTGACCTGAAGCAGGTCGCGGATCATCGACACCGGGCGCTTGTCGACCAGCGCGGTGTATTCCTTGAACTTGGCGTAGTCGCCCTGCTGCACGGCAGCCTGCAGGGTGTTGACCACATCCGGGTTGTAGGCGTGGTACTCGCCACCGTGGACGAACTTGAGCAGGCCGCCTTGCTGGATCGGCTTGCGCGCGCTCCAGGCTTCAGCGGCCAGCAGCTTCTGCTCGTTCTCGATGTCGACGAAGCGTGCGCCCTTGAGGCGGCTGGCAACGCCACGGAAGCTCAGGCCGACCACTTCTTCCGACAGGCCCACGGCTTCGAACAGCTGTGCGCCACGGTACGAACCAATGGTGGAGATGCCCATCTTCGACAGGATCTTCAACAGCCCCTTGGAGATGCCTTTGCGGTAGTACTTGAAGACTTCGTCCAGGTCACCGAGCACTTCACCGGTGCGGATCAGGTCAGCCAGTACTTCGTAGGCCAGATACGGATAAACGGCCGAAGCGCCGAAACCGATCAATACGGCATAGTGATGCGGGTCACGGGCGGTAGCGGTTTCTACCAGGATGTTACTGTCGCAACGCAGGCCCAGCTCGGTCAGACGGTGATGGACTGCCCCCACGGCCAACGAAGCGTGGACCGGCAGTTTACCCGGAGCGATATGACGATCGCTCAGCACCAGCTGGGTCTTGCCGCTACGCACAGCCTCTTCAGCCTGGTCGGCGATATTGCGCACCGCAGCTTCAAGCCCCACGCCTTCTTCATAGTTGAGGTCGATCAGCTGACGCTCGAAGCCTGGACGGTCGAGGTTCATCAGTGAGCGCCACTTGGCTGGCGAGATCACCGGCGAGCTGAGGATCACCCGCGAGGCGTGCTCAGGGGATTCCTGGAAGATGTTGCGCTCGGCACCCAGGCAGATCTCCAGCGACATCACGATCGCTTCACGCAGCGGGTCGATCGGCGGGTTGGTGACCTGGGCGAACTGCTGGCGGAAATAGTCGTAGGTCGAGCGCACGCGCTGGGACAGGATCGCCATCGGCGTGTCGTCGCCCATCGAACCGACCGCTTCCTGGCCTTGTTCGCCGAGTGGACGCAGCACCTGGTCACGCTCTTCGAAGGTGACCTGGAACATCTTCATGTACTGCTTGAGCTGGTCAGCGTCGTAGCTGGCCACGCCCTGGTCATCGCTGAGGTCGGCCTGGATGCGCAGGGCATTCTGGCGCAGCCAGCGCTTGTACGGGTGGCGCGACTTCAGACGGTTGTCGATGGCGTCGGTGTCGAGGATCTGGCCGGTCTCGGTGTCCACGGCGAAAATCTGGCCCGGGCCTACACGGCCCTTGGCGATCACGTCTTCAGGCTTGTAGTCCCAGACGCCGATTTCCGAGGCCAGGGTGATGTAGCCGTTCTTGGTGGTCACCCAGCGGGCCGGGCGCAGGCCGTTGCGGTCGAGCAGGCAGACTGCGTGGCGACCTTCGGTCATGACCACGCCGGCCGGGCCGTCCCATGGCTCCATGTGCATGGAGTTGTACTCGTAGAACGCGCGCAGGTCGGCGTCCATGGTCTCGACATTCTGCCACGCTGGCGGAATGATCATGCGCACGCCGCGGAACAGGTCGATACCACCGGTGACCATCAGCTCCAGCATGTTGTCCATGCTCGATGAGTCGGAACCTACGCGGTTGACCAGCGGGCCGAGCTCTTCGAGGTCCGGGATCAGTTCGTTCGCGAACTTGGTGCGGCGGGCCTGGGCCCAGTTGCGGTTACCGGTGATGGTGTTGATCTCGCCGTTGTGGGCGAGGAAGCGGAACGGCTGCGCCAGCGGCCATTTCGGCAGGGTGTTGGTGGAGAAGCGCTGGTGGAACACGCAAATGGCGGTCTGCAGGCGCTCGTCACCCAGGTCTGGGAAGAAGGCGGCGAGGTCCGCCGGCATCATCAGGCCTTTATAGATAATGGTCTTGTGCGAAAAGCTGCAGATGTAGTGGTCGGTGTCGGCGGCGTTGGCCACGGACGAGCGACGACGGGCGCTGAACAGCTTGATGGCGAATTCCTGATCGCTCAGGCCTTCGCCGCCGACGAACACCTGTTCGATCTGCGGCAGGCGCTCCAGCGCCAGGCGGCCCAGAACGCTGGTGTCGATCGGGACCTTGCGCCAGCCCACCAGTTGCAGGCCAGCAGCGAGGATCTCGCGGTTCATGTTTTCGCGTGCAGCTTCAGCGCGGGCGTTGTCCTGATTGAAGAACACCATGCCGACCGCGTACTGCTTGGGCAGTTCGACGCCGAACTGCTCATGGGCGACGGCACGCAAGAACTGATCGGGCTTTTGCATCAACAGGCCGCAACCGTCGCCGGTCTTGCCATCAGCGTTGATCCCACCGCGGTGGGTCATGCAAGTCAGAGCCTGCATGGCTGTTTGCAGAAGGTGGTGGCTGGGTTCGCCCGTCATATGGGCGATCAGGCCGAAACCACAGTTATCCTTGAATTCTTCGGGATGGTACAGACCTGTTTTCATAGACACTTTCTCACCAGGTTCGCCTCTCACCAAGGCAAATCTCTTTTTAGTACAACCACTTACCATCCACGCCGAACGAATGCCAGCTTTGCGGGGGCAATAGGGGAGCCATTGTTGCACAGCGACAGGGAAGCCCACAAATTTACGACGAATAGCCGTAAGTCCATGTCGCATTTTTGAATGTTTTTAAGCGTGCGCCGTGGTAACGGCATGGCTTGAGTCTGAAGCGTTTCAGCCTGGACTGCAAGATGGGCTTGTGGCCGGCAGTCTGGGACAGAAAAGCCTGCCGCGCAGTACGCAGCAGGCTTGACCGATGTTCAGGAGTCGCTCAGCAGGTGGCGGGGGTAGTGCCACCAGGCTATATCAGCGGGTCGCGGCCAGTTCTTGTTGGACGCTGGCGACGGTACGTGGCCAAGGTTTACCAGCCTGGACCTTGGCTGGCAAGGCTTTGATTGCAGCCAGGGCTGCATCGCGGCTGGCAAAGTTGCCGTAAGTGATCACGTACAGCGGCTTGCCCTGCAGGGTTTTCTTGAAGTAGCGATAGTCGCCACCCTGGGCTTTGACGTAGGCCTGTGCAGACGCTTCCGAGCTGGTGCCGAGAATTTGCACGACGTAATTGCCCGGCTTCTGCCCGGCGTACCAGCTACCACCGGCAGCGGGTTTGGCGGCCGGCTTTTCGGCAGGTTTAGGGGCAGGCTTGGCCGTTGCAACCTGGACCGGCGCTGGCTTCGAAGCTGGTGCAACCGGCTTGCTTGCAGCAGGCGCAACCGGATGTGACGGCTGTGCTTGAGCAATCGGCTGGGCAGGGGTTGGCGCAGGACCAGCCGCAACACCCGCAGGCGGTGCAATGGTGGTCACGGTAGGCGGCTGCAGCGCGGTATCACCGGCAGGTCCGCCCTCTTCACCTTCACCCATGCCGGCAGCCTCGGCCAGGGGGCCGCGCATCACGGGCTGCGACTGGCCGACCAGCGGCAAGGGCATGGGCTGCGAGTTACCGGCGAACTCGATGGCTGGGCCGCCATTGTTCGACTGCGCATTGCCCGGCTGCCCCTGGCCCAGCGGTAATTGAGCCTGCTCTGCAGGCGCGGTCGGTGCCTGGTCGCCCTTCTTGGGCATCAGTACGGCCGCAGCTACGGCGACCACTACGACTGCAGACAGCGCCAGCACGTGTTTCTTAGGCATATTGAACCCCATAAACCCCATTGATGGTCGCTTCGCCGTGTTCCGGCTGGCGATCATGGCTTCGATCAAGGTATCGCGGGCAACCTGGTTGATTGCCCCAGGCCAGCCGTCCGAGTTTTGGTGAATATCGACAATCTGTTCACTGGTGAACACTTCGATGCCCCGCCCTGCACCTTCCAGGCGCTGCTCGAGGTATTCCCGGGTCTCTTCCTCGCTGTAGGGCGCAAGCTCGATCACGTGAAAACGTTCCTGATCGGCATTGAGCTCTTCCAGCCCGGCGATCAGTGACGGCTCGCCGAACAGGAACACGTGCGGACGCCCTTCCGGAGTACCCGCCGCCAGTTCCAGCAAGGCTTGGAGTGCCGACTCGTCCAGTTGTTCCGCATCGTCCACCAGCAGATAGACTTCCTGACCGGTCAAGGCCAGTTGCACCACCTGGGCGAGCAGCTCGGGGACTTCCGGTTGCGCCACGCCCAGGGACTGGGCGACCTGGCCCAGCACGCTGGCAGCATCACTGGCGCCTCGGGCAGATACCACCACGCTCTGCACCGACTGCTTGTTGGTGCTGGCAACCAGGGCCTGGCGCAGCAGGGTCTTGCCGCTGCCGTTAGGGCCGGTTACCACCAGCAGCAGCTGGCTATAGCGGGCCAAGTGATGCAACTGGCCCAGCACCGGCTTGCGCTGGGCCGGGAAGAATTTGAAACCAGGCACCCGCGCAGCGAAGGGGTCATGGTTCAACTGGTAATGGCCGAGAAAGGCCTCGTCGGCGTGCAGACTAGTCATCGAACTCTCATCAACCTCAAAGCTGGGCCACGATCGCGCGGTAATCCGCGGCCAGCGTGGCCTGAAGAATCTCTTTCGGGTAGTCGTCGGTGATCACTGCCTCGCCCATCCGGCTGAGCAGTACCAGACGCAGACGACCGTCGAGTACCTTTTTATCCACTGCCATGTGCTCCATGAACTGGGCAGGAGTCATTTCTTCGGGCGGCACCAGCGGCAGACCGGCGCGCTGGAACAGACGAATGCCGCGGTCACGTTCCTGCTGGCTGATCCAGCCCAGGCGCATCGACATCTCCAGCGCCATCACCGTACCTGCCGCCACCGCCTCGCCATGCAGCCACACACCATAGCCCATGTGGGTTTCGATGGCGTGGCCGAACGTATGACCGAGGTTGAGGGTGGCCCGAACACCGGATTCACGCTCGTCGGCGCCGACGACGGCGGCCTTGGCGGCGCAGGAGCGGCGAATGGCTTCGGTCAGCGCGGCCTGGTCCAGGCCACGCAGGGCATCCATATTGGCTTCGAGCCATCCCAGGAACGGCTCGTCACAAATCAGACCGTATTTGATCACTTCGGCAAGACCGGCCGACAGCTCGCGCGCAGGCAAGGTGGTGAGGCTGGTGGTATCGATCAGCACGGCGTTGGGCTGATAGAAAGCGCCCACCATGTTCTTGCCCAGCGGGTGGTTGATGCCGGTCTTGCCGCCCACCGACGAGTCGACCTGGGACAACAAGGTGGTCGGCACCTGGATAAAGTCCACGCCACGCTGGTAACAGGCGGCAGCAAAACCAGCCATGTCACCGATCACACCGCCGCCGAGCGCGACCACGGTGGTTCGACGGTCATGACGCGCCGTCAGCAGGGCATCGAAAATCAGCTGCAGGGTTTCCCAGTTCTTGTGGGCTTCGCCATCGGGCAGTACCACCGGCAGCACCGAATAGGCACCCAGGGTACGGCTCAGACGCTCGAGGTAGAGGGGGGCAACCGTTTCGTTGGAAACGATGGCGACCTGCCGGCCGGCAATGTGCGGCGCCAGCAGTTCGGATTGATCCAGCAGGCCTTCGCCAATGTAGATCGGGTAGCTACGTTCGCCCAGTTCGACCTTAAGTGTCTGCATGTGTCCCCACAATGAACGAGGCGCGGCATCGATGGCTCGACCCGCGCGATAACGGTGTGCCCTGTCACGGCATGACTGGTCGCCGAGGATAAGCCCGGCTTAACGGGGCGGCAACTTCTGCAAGCGCTCGAGAATGTCCTGCACCACCATTCGCGGTGGCCGTTCGTCGGTTTCGACGACCAGGTCGGCAATCTCGCGATACAGCGGGTCACGGACCTCCAGCAGCGCACGCAAGGTGGCTTCCGGATTGGCCGTGCGCAACAGCGGACGATTGCGGTCACGCGCGGTACGTCCGACCTGCTGCTCGACCGAGGCGTGCAGGTACACCACCCGCCCTCCGGCATGCAGGGCCTGGCGATTGGCATCGCGCATCACCGCGCCCCCGCCGGTGGCCAGGACCACACCATCGAACGCGCACAGTTCGGCGATCATCGCCTGCTCGCGATCACGAAAGCCCGGCTCGCCTTCCTTGTCGAAGATCCACGGGATATTGGCGCCAGTACGCAGTTCAATTTCCTTGTCGGAATCCTTGAACGGCAGGCGCAGCTCTTTGGCTAACAGGCGACCGATGGTGCTTTTACCAGCACCCATGGGCCCCACAAGTATCAAATTTCGCACAGAATCAACGACTCACAGCAATCGCCTGGTCACTCATGATACGCGGAGTCAGGAAGACCAGCAGCTCGGATTTTTTCTCTTGTAGAACATCGCGACGAAACAGCCGCCCAACATACGGCACATCGCCGAAAAATGGCACCTTGTCGACAACTTTACTTTGCACCGTGGAGTACACACCGCCGATCACGATGGTTTCGCCATCATTGATCCGGACCTTGGCGTTGACCTCGTTTTTCTTTATCGGCGGTACGCTGTTCAGGGCGTTGAGGTAGTCCGGCTCGTCCTTGGTAACCCGTACAGCCATGATCACCCGGTTGTCCGGGGTGATCTGCGGCGTCACCTCCAGAGACAACGAAGCCTCACGGAAGGTCACCGAGGTGGCGCCACTGCCACTGGTTTCCTGATAGGGCACCTCGGTGCCCTTGAGGATCCGCGCGGTTTCCTTGTCGGCGGTGACCACTTTGGGCTGGGAGATGATCTCGCCATTGCCGGACTTCTCCATGGCGCTGAGTTCAAGGTCGAGCAAGGCATTGTCACGCACCAGGCCCAGGCCGAGGACCGATGTCGCCCGTGATGCCCCCAGATCAACGAAGGTATCGCCACCCCCCACGGTCAGGCCGCCACCCAACTGGAATTCACCTCCCCAGCGCACGCCGAGATTTTTCTCGTAATCGACATTGGCCTCAACAATTCGCGCCTCGATCATCACCTGGCGCACTGGCACATCCAGGCTAGCGATCAATTGACGCAACTGCTCCAGGCGCTCCGGTGTCTGGCGGACGATCAAGGTGTTGGTTCTCTCATCGACACTGATCATGCCCTGAGTGGGCTCGAAGGGATCATCGGCGGCAAGCGACTGGAATACGGACGCGATATCGGCGGCCTGGGCGTAATGCACAGGCAGGAGCGCCTGATGGGTGGGCTGCAGCGCCGCCACGTACTGGCGATCCTCCAGCGCCCGCCGGTCCTGGCCCGCCAGCTCACCCGCCGGCACCACCAACAGCACATTGCCTTCCATGCGTTTTTCCAGGCCCTTGCTACGCAGCACCAGATCCAGCGCCTGCTGCCATGGCACCTCATGCAGACGCAGGGTTACCTTGCCTTGCACCGCATCGCTGGCGACCAGGTTCACGCCGGAAAAATCGGCCAGCACCTGCAGCACCGTGCGCACCTCTACATCCTGGAAATTCAGTGACAGCGGCTCGCGCTCCAGCGCACTGCTAACTGGAACCCCGTACAGCACCTGGGCACCCAACAACACCCCCACTACCGCCATGTATCGTTTCATGCCCATCAGCGACCTCCCTGGCCTGCGATGCTACCCCGTACCGGTTGTGGCCTTGAGGGTCAGCGTGCGCCGCCGCTCCAGCCACCCCTTGCCCACCACGAATACCTCTTCGATGATCTCCACCTGGTGCTCTTCGATAGCGACGATCCGTCCCCTGTCCCGGCCCAGCCGGTCGCCCAGCTGCAGACGATGCACCGCACCGGCAGCACGCAGCAGGGCAAAGCGCGTGTGCTGACGCGCAAGACTGCCCACCAGCTCGAATTGCTCTATAGGCAGGGCTTCCAGGTGTTGCCGGTATTGTTGCAACGGCGGCCGCTCGAAGGGATTGCGCGTAAATTCCAGAAAGGGGCGCTCGGCAACCGGCTCGGCGCTCAGGGCCAAGGGCTCGATGCCTGGCCGCTCGCCTCGGTAGGCACTGGCGCGCAATTGCATGCGCAACTGCGCCGGGTGTTGCGCCTGGACCGGCGCAAGGGAGAAGTCCTGCAGCGCAATCAGGCGAGGCAACTGGGCCAGGCCTTGGGCAAAAGCCGCCAAGGCCGGGTAGCTGCCTTCTACCTGCAGCTGCATCGGCAGCTCCACATATTCGCCCTGAAGGATCTGCGGCAACAGTTCCAGATGCTCGATGAACACCCCGTGCTGCTGGCCCTGATAGGCGATGCCCTCCAGCAGGCTGGCGGAGTCACCCCCGGCCGCCAATCGCCAACGCGACGCCTCAAGTGCCCGGGAGGCCGCAGCACGCTGTGCATCGCTGACTGACAGCGCCTCGGCACGCTCGACCTTTGCGGTCTGCTCTGCGCGCAATTGCTGCGCATGCCCGGCCACTCTGTCGACTTCCACGAACAGTGCCTGAAGATGAACGACGTAGGCCACCCCCAACAACAGTGACAACCAGCCCGCCAGCAGCAGCACCGTCCTGATGCGCGAGCCACTTGCCCAGCGCTGCACGGCATGCCACCACACCGCGCTCAAGGCATCCCCCGCAGGGCTACGCCCAATTCGAATGCCTCGCCCTCAGCCACGGCTTTCATCTGCTGCCTGTCCACCTCGCCAAAAGCGTCGGCCAGGGTGCGAAGCAATTGCGCCACCAGCCCCCCTGAGTGCGCCACCCCACTGATGTTCAGGCGCTGCCCTTGCCGGGTCACTGTAGCGAGGTGAACCCCCTCAGGCACCGCACGTTCGATCTGCTCGAGAAGGTCGACAAGCGCAAACCGTCGGGCGTGTAGCGCCTCGAGTGCCAGGTGCTGCTGCCGGATCTGTTCATGCTCGACCTGATACTGCGCAAACGTTGCCAACCGGGCATCCTCCTGCTCGATGGCCTGGTGCGCGACGACACTGCCAAGCAACTGACGCTGCAGCGCCTGCCGCCCCTGAGTGTCCAGCAGCCACACAACCACGACGGCCAGCAACCCGACAGCGACCAACATGCCCTGTAGTCGCCGAACGGCCGCTTGATGTCGGCGCACCCGCCACGGCAGAAGATTCAATCCAGGCATGGGTCAGCCACTCGCATTGCCAGGCCACAGGCAACCGCAAGGCAGGGTGCCTGCGCGGCCAGCGCGTCCGACTTCAGGCCCGGCGCCAACACTGTCGCGCCAAAGGGGTCGGCATGCAGCACCTCGATACCTAGACGTTGCTGCAACTGCCCTGGCAAATTGGCCGCCAGCACCCCGCCACCCAGAAGCTGCAATTGATCAGGCAGTGCCCTCCCCGGGCTGGACAACAGGTAGGTATCCACTGCGGCGGCCAGCGCTTGCGCATCGACAGGTTGGCTGCCAAGAGGAATCTGGCGGCGTAGCCCTGCTGCCTCGCCCCCCACTTCATGGAAAACCACAGACTGATCCTCGACCTGAAGCCATAACGCCTCGCGCACCGAAGATACCGGCAAGGCACGGCGCAAGGCATGATGATCGGCCTCCACGACGCAAGCGCGCAGCCCGGCGCACTCCAGGCTGGCATGCAGCACCTCCAGCAACGCCAGATGACAGGCGGCAACCACAACCCGCTGGCACTGGGGGTTGTCGGGATCAGGGCCCATCTGCTGGAAGTCGAGCGCCGCATCTTCCAGGGCGAAGGGAATGAATGCACTGGCCTCCTCAGGCAGTTGCTCGACCAGGGCGTCGTCGTCCAACCCGATGGGCATTGCGAGCTGCTTCTCCACCACCAGGGCACCCGGCAGCGCGACGGCTACACGCCGTCCCGGCATGGCACTGCGGCTAACCGCCCTGAGCAGGGCCGTCCCCACAAGCTCGGGGTCAACGATCCAGCCGTTGTGCAGGGCCGCCGCCGGCAATGGTTCGATGGCCCAGGCGCCGACCTGGCAGCGCCCCTGACGACGGTGTGCATGCACCAGCCTGATGAATGGAGGGGTAATTTCCACCCCCAGCAGTGAACCGGCATCCCTGCCAAAGCGTCCAAGCATCGGTTTTTCCTTGATGAAGGCAGGTCAATGGGGTTTTCCCGATGAGACCTGACAGATTCCATGGCACCCGCGCCGATAACGCGGCCGTGCGAAAAATGCTTATAATGCCCAGCGTTTTTCCTTGTCCGCTGGCCCCGCGCGCAACCCATTCTTTTAACTGGACGCCCAAAAGCCTTGATACGCCTGCTGAAGTTTTTCTGGTGGTCTTTCGTCGCAGTCATTTGCGCTCTCGTGCTCGGCCTGAGCGGCGCGTTTCTGTATCTTAGCCCCAGCTTGCCCTCGGTAGAGGCCCTCAGAAGCATCCAGTTGCAGATCCCTTTGCGGGTCTACAGCAGCGACGGAAAACTGATCGCCGAGTTTGGCGAGATGCGCCGTTCTCCCATCCGTTTCGCCGACATTCCGCCCCATTTCATCCAGGCTTTGCTCTCGGCCGAAGACGACAATTTCGCCAATCACTATGGGGTCGACCCCAGTAGCTTGATGCGTGCTGCAACACAATTGCTCAAGTCCGGGCACATCCAGACCGGCGGCAGCACCATCACCATGCAGGTGGCGAAGAACTTCTTCCTCAGCAGCGAACGCAGCTTCTCGCGCAAAACCAACGAAATCCTCCTGGCCTTGCAGATCGAACGCGAACTGACCAAGGACGAGATCCTCGAGCTGTACGTCAACAAGATCTACCTGGGTAACCGCGCCTACGGCATCGAGGCAGCGGCGCAGGTCTACTACGGCAAGTCGATCCGCGACATCAGCCTGGCGCAGATGGCCATGATCGCCGGCCTGCCCAAGGCACCATCGCGCTTCAACCCGCTGGCCAACCCGGTACGCGCCAAGGAACGCCGCGACTGGATCCTGGGGCGCATGTACAAGCTGGGCAAGATTGACGAAGCCAGCTACCAGGCCGCCCTGGCCGAGCCGATCAACGCCAGCTACCACGTACCGACACCTGAAGTCAGCGCGCCGTACATTGCCGAAATGGCCCGTGCCGAGATGGTCGGCCGCTACGGCAGCGACGCCTATACCGAAGGCTTCCGCGTCACCACCACGGTGCCGAGCGACCTGCAGGAAATCGCCAACAAGGCTGTGCTCGACGGCTTGAGCGCTTATGACGAACGTCACGGCTACCGTGGCCCGGAAGCGCGATTCCCAGGCAAGACCCAAGCCGCCTGGCTGCAGGAGCTGAGCAAACAGCGTCCACTGGGCGGCCTGGAGCCCGTCATCGTCACCCACGTCGACAAGACCGGCCTGCAGGTGCTGACCCGTGCCGGCCAGCAGGAGAGCGTGGCCTGGGAAACCATGAAATGGGCCCGTCCGTTCCTCAACACCAACAGCCAGGGCCGCGCCCCACAACAGCCTTCGGATGTCGCCCAGGTCGGCGACCTGATCCGCGTCCAGCGCCTGGATGACGGCACCCTCAAGTTCAGCCAGGTGCCAGGCGCCCAAAGCGCCCTGGTCTCGCTGGACCCGAATACCGGCGCCATCCGTGCCCTGGTCGGCGGTTTCTCCTTCGAGCAGAGCAACTACAACCGTGCCATGCAGGCCAAGCGCCAGCCAGGTTCGAGCTTCAAGCCGTTCGTCTATGCCGCAGCGCTGGACAACGGCTACACCGCTGCCAGCCTGGTCAACGACGCCCCGATCGTGTTCGTCGACGAGTACCTCGACAAGGTCTGGCGCCCCAAGAACGACACCAACACCTTCCTGGGCCCGATTCGCATGCGTGAAGCGCTGTACAAGTCGCGCAACCTGGTGTCGATCCGCCTGCTGCAGGCCATGGGCGTGGGCTCGACCATCGACTACATCAGCAAGTTCGGCTTCAACAAGCAGGACCTGCCGCCCAACCTGTCCCTTGCCCTGGGCACCGCCACGCTGACGCCAATGGAAATCGCCACCGGCTGGAGCACCTTTGCCAACGGCGGCTACAAAATCACCCCATACCTGATCGAACGCATCGAGAGCCGCAACGGCGAAACGCTGTTTACTGCCAATCCGCCACGGGTGCCGCAATCGGAGCCGGTCGAGGCAGGCCTGGCCGCACCGGAAGCGCCGATCAACGTTCAGTTCCCGGGCGAACCTGCGGCAACCACCGGCAGCGACCCCGCCATCGCACAACCTCCGGCGGTGGCCGAGCGCATCATCGACGGCCGCACCAGCTACATCCTGACCAGCATGCTCCAGGACGTTATCAAGCGCGGTACAGGGCGCCGTGCCCTGGCCCTTGGCCGCACCGACCTGGCGGGCAAGACAGGCACCACCAACGAGTCCAAGGACGCCTGGTTCTCCGGCTACAACGCCGACCTGGTGACCACCGTGTGGAGCGGCTTCGACCAGCCGGAAACCCTGGGGCGCCGCGAATACGGCGGCACCGTGGCGCTGCCGATCTGGATGAACTTCATGGGCGCGGCACTCAAAGACAAGCCCAACCATGCTCCGGCCGAGCCGGAAGGCATTCTCAGCCTGCGAGTCGACCCGGTCAGTGGCCGCGCCGCCTCGCCGGGTACGCCCAACGCCTACTTCGAGCTGTTCAAGGCCGAAGACACGCCACCGTCGGTGAACGAGCTGGGTAACGGTGCGGTGCCGGGCAGCCCATTGCCAGCGGATGAAGCAGCGCCGATCGACCTGTTCTGACAGAACCAGCCCCGCGAAGAGGCCGGCACACAGCGAGTCAGTTATCGCCTGGAATACGGCCGCTGGGCGGCCGATCGCAGGCTGCCGCCAGCGGCTACAAGGCCTAGCGCTCCTGGCACCGTACAAGACAACCAGCGACCAATAAAAAAGCCCCGACTCTCGCGAGCCGGGGCTTTTTATTACAACGCTACAACGACTCAGCCGTTGAACACGTCATCCACGCTCTTGAGCGGGTAGTTCTTCGGATACGGCAGGGTTGCAACGCCAGTCTCGATCGCAGCCTTGGCCACGGCGTCGGAGACGACGGTGATCAGGCGGGCATCCATTGGCTTCGGAATGATGTACTCACGACCGAATTCCAGCGCGTCCACGCCGTAGGCTGCACAGACTTCCTTCGGCACTGGCAGCTTGGCCAGGTCTTTCAGGGCGTTGGCCGCAGCAATCTTCATCTCTTCGTTGATGCGCTTGGCGCGAACGTCCAGGGCACCACGGAAGATGAACGGGAAGCCCAGTACGTTGTTGACCTGGTTCGGGTAGTCGGAACGACCGGTGGCCATGATCACGTCGCTACGGGTAGCGTGCGCCAGTTCCGGAGCGATTTCCGGATCCGGGTTGGAGCAGGCGAAGACGATTGGGTTTGGCGCCATCGACTTCAGGCCTTCAGCGCTCAGCAGGTTCGGGCCGGACAGACCCACGAACACGTCAGCGCCGTCCAGGGCATCAGCCAGGGTGCGCTTGTCGGTCGCGTGGGCGAACACCGCCTTGTACTGATTCAGGTCGTCACGGCCAGCGTGGATCACGCCAGTACGGTCAACCATGAAGATGTTCTCGATCTGCGCACCCATGCTTACCAGCAGCTTCATGCAGGAGATGGCGGCAGCGCCGGCGCCCAGGCAGACGATCTTGGCGTCGGCCAAGGTCTTGCCCGCGATTTCCAGGGCGTTGATCATGCCGGCAGCGGTCACGATCGCGGTGCCATGCTGGTCATCGTGGAATACCGGGATGTCGCACTGTTCGATCAGGGCGCGCTCGATCTCGAAGCACTCAGGTGCCTTGATATCTTCCAGGTTGATGCCACCGAAAGTGATGGAGATACGCTTGACGGTGTCGATGAAGGCTTGCGGGCTCTCGGAGTCGACTTCGATGTCGAACACGTCAATACCGGCGAAACGCTTGAACAGAACACCCTTGCCTTCCATTACTGGCTTGGAGGCCAGTGGGCCGAGGTTACCCAGGCCGAGAATGGCGGTGCCGTCGGAAATGACTGCTACCAGATTGCCCTTGCCGGTGTACTTGTAGGCCAGCTCCGGATCGCGACCAATTTCACGTACCGGCTCGGCCACGCCAGGGCTGTAGGCCAGCGCCAGGTCGCGAGCAGTCGCGGTAGGTTTGGTGAGCTCGACGCTCAGTTTCCCCGGACGAGGCTGAGCATGATATTCGAGAGCGGCAGTTTTCAAATCTGACATGGTGGGCATTCCGCTATTTACTGTTCTGACGGACCGCCGAGGATACGCAAAGAGCAAAGGGCCGACAAGACTGCCCGGTCACTTGTGTCAAGGCCTTTAACCTACGACTTTCCGCCAAGACCCGCAGCCCGCAAGGGTTTCAATGTGTACAATCGTACAAAAAAATGTCCACAATTTTTTATCTTTCGACCCGTTCCAGCATCGCTGGATCGGTCAGTGGCAGCAACCAGCGCTTTTGCCCGGCTTTCAGGCCACCTTTGCGGGAACGATCCAGCACCCAACCACGTACTTCGACGCTGCTGCCTTTCAAGCCATCGAAGAAGGAAGGCGGAAAATTACGCTGCAGCCGGGCAGGCACCTGCACCACCAGCGCACTGTCGATTTCAACCCAGATGCCGCCACGATTGCGCTCGATATCTTTGACTTCGCCGCCGATCAGCGCAAAACCTGAGTTTTGCAGCTGTACTGCCGGTATCACCGGGGTTTGTCGCCACAGCCCGACCTTCAGCTGACGAGCGGCGCGTTCGGCCTGCTGCTGACAGCCCGTGAGGCTGACGTTCGGCGCCACCGCCACGTGGTAACCAAGCCCTTCACTGAGCAGTTGTGCTTCGAAATTGTCGCCAGAGCGCCCATAGATATGGGCCAGGGTGCGGCCGTACTTGTCTCTGGACTCGACCCCAGGCACCAGCCCGACTTCACCCCCGCTGGCCTTGACCAGGGCCTGCAAGCGCTGACGGGCGGCTTCGGCGAAGGGCTCACTGGCTCGACCCTTGCGGCCGATTTCCGGTGCATTGATACCAATCAGGCGCACACTGCGCCCATCTACCAGACGCACGGTGTCGCCATCGACCACCTGGCGCACGCTCACGCGCTGGGGATCGACCGGGGTCGGGCAGAAGGCTTGCGCCGGCAACTGCCAAATGACGCCCATAAAAAAGGCGCCCACAAGGGACGCCTTTTTCAGCAGCATTGCCAAGCCCATGGGGCCAGCGATGCGCAATCTTACTTCTTGCCGAACGCTGCGAAGCGATCTTCGAAGCGCTTGACGCGGCCGCCGGTGTCCAGAGTCTTCTGCTTACCGGTGTAGAACGGGTGGCACTCGTTGCATACGTCGGTACCCAGTGGAGCGCACAGGGTCGAACGAGTTTCGAACTTGTTACCGCAGCTGCAGGTGACTGCGACTACTTCATAATTCGGGTGAATTTCTGGCTTCATGGTCACTTCCTCGACTGCGTGCCGCCACCCAACACCATTGTTGAATACCGCACGTAATTAGGCGGCGAATAATACCAGAGCATGCTCTCAACGCAAGTTGTCGCTTGCACCGGCTGTCGTCTGCTAGGCTCGCCGGGTCTTGGAAATCCCCTTCAGAGAACTCTTCGCGTGTCCGACGTCATTCTGCGCCTCGCCCTGCCCTCGCCCTTGCGGCGACTGTTCGACTACAGGGCCCCGGCGAGCATGGCACGCCAGGCACTGACCCCGGGCATGCGCATACGCGTGCCGTTCGGGCGCCGGGAAATGATCGGCATCCTGATCGAGGTTGCCGACAAGAGCGAGGTCCCGGCCGACAAACTCAAACCGGCGATCGCCCTGCTCGACCCGGTTTCGCCGCTACCTGCCTCCCTGTTCAAACTCTGCCTGTGGACGGCCCAGTACTACCAACACAGCCTCGGTGACACCTTGAGCTGGGCCCTGCCGGTGCTGCTGCGCCAGGGCGAGCCGGCCGAGGCGCGCCAGGAGCGCTTCTGGCAGATTGCCCCCGGAGCGCGCCTCGACGACCCGCGCATCGCCCGCGCGCCACGCCAGCGCGAGGCATTGGCGACCCTGGCACAACACCCCCACGGCGTCGCCCATACCTTGCTGAGCAAACTGATGTTGAGCAAGGACAGCCTCGACCTGCTGCTGGCCAAGGAACTGGTTCAGGTCGACGTACGCCGGCACCTGCCCCAGGAACGTCACGAACATTGGCTGGCCCAACCGGAATTGCCTCTGAACGAGGAGCAGCGCGCCGCTTTCAATGCCGTGCGCTCGGGCTTTGACAGCTTCCATGCGTTCCTGCTGGCCGGGGTCACCGGCAGCGGCAAGACCGAGGTCTACCTGCAACTGATCCGTGAGACCCTGGAGGCCGGCAAGCAGGCGCTGATCCTGATCCCGGAGATCAACCTCGGCCCCCAGACCCTGGCGCGCTTTGAACAGCGTTTCAATGCACGCATCGCCCTGCTGCATTCGGCTGTCAACGATCGCGAACGCCTGGACGCCTGGCTTGCAGCCCGCGACGGCGAAGCCGATATCATCATCGGCACCCGCTCGGCACTGTTCACGCCAATGAAGCACCCGGGGCTGATCATCATCGACGAGGAGCACGACGGCTCCTACAAACAGCAGGAAGGCCTGCGCTACCACGCCCGCGACCTGGCCCTGGTGCGCGCCCGCCAGGAAAACATTCCGATCCTGCTCGGGTCGGCGACGCCTTCACTGGAAAGCCTGCACAACGCCTATACCGGCCGCTATGGCCTGCTGCGCCTCAACCACCGCGCCGGTGGTGCCAAGCAGCCGCGCTTCCTGCGCCTGGACGTCAAGAGCAGGCCCCTGGACAGCGGCATCAGCGGGCCCATGCAACAGGCCATCGGCCAGACCCTCACCGCAGGCCAGCAAGTGCTGGTGTTCCTCAACCGACGCGGTTTCGCCCCGACCTTGCTGTGCCACGACTGCGGCTGGATGTCCGAATGCCCACGCTGCGATGCACGCATGACCGTCCATCAGCGCTCCAACGAGCTGCGCTGCCACCATTGCGGTTACGACGAGCGCGTGCCGCGCCAGTGCCCGCAGTGCAACAAGGTCGACCTGCGGCCGGTGGGTGCGGGCACCGAGCGCGCCGAAGAGCGCCTGAGCATTCTGTTTCCGGACTACCCCGTATTACGCGTGGATCGCGACAGCACCTCGCGCAAGGACGCCATGAACCAGCTGTTCGCCACCATCCAGCGCGGCCAGCCGTGCATCCTGGTCGGCACTCAGATGCTCGCCAAAGGGCACCACTTCCCGCGGGTGACCCTGGTGTCGATCCTGGATGCGGACGGCGGCCTGTTCTCTGGCGATTTCCGCGCCAGTGAGCGCATGGCCCAGATGATCGTCCAGGTGGCCGGCCGCGCCGGACGCGCCGAAGAGCCGGGCAAGGTGATCATCCAGACCCACCTGGCCGACCATCCACTGCTGGTGCAACTGACCGAACAGGGTTATTTCGCCTTCGCCGAACAGGCCCTGAGCGAGCGCCGTGCCGCCGGCCTGCCGCCCTTTGCCCACCTGGCCCTGCTGCGCGCCGAAGCGCACAAGCCCGGGCAGGCCGAAGGTTTTCTCGACGAAGCCTGCAGCGCTGCCGAACAGTTGCTGGCCGAGCACAACCTGCATGGCATCGAGCTGCTCGGGCCGGTGCCAGCGCCGATGGAACGACGCGCAGGACGTTTTCGTGCACAACTATTGCTCCAGGCCAATGCCCGGGCGCCTTTGCATCGACTGATCAGTGCCTGGTTGCTACTGTTGGAACAGATGCCGTCCGGGCGACAGGTGCGCTGGTCGTTGGATGTGGACCCTGTAGACCTCTATTGATCTGCGGGAGCGGGCTCGGCCCGCGGTCCCGACACCGCAAATCCCCCAAAGGTTGGCAACCCCGCCCCGGCAACGGATAATGTTCAGTTTTTCCACCTGCGCATCGAAGCGCCGCCGCGCTTGCGGTCGAAAGAGAAGCCCATGAAAGACACCATTCGCCAGCTGATCCAGCAAGCCCTCACCCAACTCGTCACCGACGGTGTGCTGCCTGAAGGGCTGACGCCGGCGATCCAGGTAGAAAACGCCCGGGACAAGACCCACGGCGATTTCGCCAGCAACGTCGCGATGATGCTGGCCAAGCCTGCAGGCATGAAACCTCGTGACCTGGCCGAAAAAATCATCAACGCCCTGCCTGCCGACCCGCAGGTCAGCAAGGTCGAGATCGCCGGCCCAGGTTTCTTGAACTTCTTCCAGAACACCCAGGCCCTGGCTGCCCGCCTCGACGCCGCCCTGGCCGATGCCAAGCTGGGTGTACACAAGGCCGGCCCGCAGCAGAAGGTCGTGGTCGATCTCTCGGCGCCGAACCTGGCCAAAGAGATGCACGTCGGCCACCTGCGCTCGACCATCATCGGTGATGCCGTCTCGCGCGTACTGGAGTTTCTCGGCGACACCGTGATCCGCCAGAACCACGTGGGCGACTGGGGTACCCAGTTCGGCATGCTGATGGCCTACCTTCAGGAAAACCCGATCACCAGCGACGAGCTGTCGGACCTTGAAAACTTCTACCGCGCCGCGAAGAAACGCTTCGACGAGTCCGAAGAATTCGCCGACCGCGCCCGTGGCCTGGTGGTCAAGCTGCAAGCCGGTGACGAGGAATGCCTGAAGCTGTGGACCCGCTTCAAGGACATCTCCCTGTCCCACTGCCAGAAGACCTACGAGCTGCTCAACGTCAAGCTGACCATGGCCGACGTCATGGGCGAGAGTGCCTATAACGACGACCTGGCCAACGTGGTTGCCGACCTTAAGGCCAAAGGCATGCTGGTCGAAAGCAAGGGCGCCCAGTGCGTATTCCTCGACGACTTCAAGACCGCCGAGGGCGACCCCCTGCCTGTGATCGTGCAGAAGGCCGACGGTGGCTACCTGTACGCCACCACTGACCTCGCGGCCGTGCGCTACCGCAGCAACGTGCTCAAGGCTGACCGCGCCCTGTATTTCGTCGACCAGCGTCAGGCCCTGCACTTCAACCAGGTGTTCGAAGTAGCCCGCCTGGCTGGCTTCGTCGGCCACCCGATGCAGATGGAGCACATGGGCTTCGGCACCATGAACGGTGCCGATGGCCGTCCGTTCAAGACCCGTGACGGTGGCACCGTCAAGCTGATCGACCTGCTCACCGAAGCCAAGGAGCGTGCCTACGCCCTGGTCAAGGAGAAGAACCCGCAGCTGCCTGAAGAAGAACTGCGCGCCATCGCCAAGGTGGTGGGCATCGGCGCGGTCAAGTACGCCGACCTGTCCAAGCACCGTACCAGCGACTACAGCTTCAACTTCGAACTGATGCTCAACTTCGAGGGCAACACTGCCCCGTACCTGCTGTACGCCTACACCCGGGTTGCCGGCGTATTCCGCAAATTGGGCAAGCGCTTCGACGAAGTCGACGGGCAGATCGTTCTGCAAGCAGCGCAAGAGCAGGACCTGGCCGCACGCCTGGCCCAGTTCGGTGAAATCCTGAACAACGTCGCTGAAAAAGGCACCCCGCACGTACTGTGCGCCTACCTCTACGACGTGGCCGGCCTGTTCTCCAGCTTCTACGAGAACTGCCCGATCCTGGCCGCCGAAACCCCGGAACAAATGCAGAGCCGCCTGCGCCTGGCTGCCCTGACCGGTCGCACCCTCAAGCAAGGTCTGGAACTGCTCGGCCTGGAAACCCTGGAGCGTATGTAAGTTGGCTGCCAAGAAAAAACCCGCACCCAAGCGCGGCGCCAGTCGCTACCAGCCACCTGCCAAGCAACCCATCCCGGGCTGGCTGTGGCTGGCGATCGGCCTTTCGGTCGGTGCCTTCGTGGTTTTCCTGATGAAGCTTGAGCCTGGCAACGAGGAGGTCAAACGTACCAAGCCCGAGCAGCACAAAGCCGAGAAGGTCGCTGAAGCCAACAAGACCGCACCCAGCCCGCAACAGCCGGTCAAGCCCAAGTACGACTTCTATACCTTGCTGCCCGAGTCTGAAGTGATCGTGCCGCCTGAAGCCGTACCGGAGAAAACCCCGCCGGTGCCGGCGCAGCCTCCGGTCACCCCGGCCGAGGCCGCGAAGATCGACACCGCCCGCGCCCAGGCCGCGCTGATGGGGCAGACACCACCGCCTGCACCGCCAGTGATCAAACCGGCGGCGACCACCCAGTTCTTCCTGCAGGCGGGCTCGTTCCGCAAGCAGGCCGATGCCGACAAGGTACGCGCGCAGATCATTCTGCTGGGCCAGGCGGTGAAGGTGGAGTCCGGTACGGTGAAGGATGAAACCTGGTACCGGGTATTGGTCGGCCCGTTCAGCAACCGTGAACAGTTGACCGTCGCCCAGAAGCAACTGGCCGGCAGCGGCTTCAGCAACCTGCTGTTGCAGCAGCGCCAGACTCGCCAGTAGAACAACTGGCGGCCTTGTCGACATCGACAAGGCCGCAGGTTTTCAACGCCGCTGAGCGTTGGCCAGCGACACCTGGGTGTTCAACGTCCAGAAGTCGTACAAGACCCCCACCAGGAACAACCCGCCCGTGAACAGGTAGAGGATCCCGGTGATCCATTTGCCCTGGTACATGCGGTGCACGCCAAATACACCCAGGAAAGTCAGCAGGATCCACGACAGGCTGTAGTCCAGCGGGCCAGGGTGAAAGCGCAGGTCGGCCTCGCGATCCATCGCCGGGATCAGGAACAGGTCGATCAGCCAGCCGATACCCAGCAGGCCCAAGGTGAAGAACCAGATCGTGCCTGTGACCGGCTTGCCGTAATAAAAGCGGTGAGCGCCGGTGAAGCCAAAAATCCACAGCAGATAACCAATCACCTTGCTGTGAGTGTCATGCAGCTGTCCGTCCTGTTGATAACTGTTCATTCATAGCCTCTGAGGGTTATCGGAAAATTTTCTAAGAAAAAATGTGACTTTTTTGTGGCGAGCCGACGTATGGCATTTGGCCCGCTTGCTGCGTGCAAAGGCTTGTCCCGCCTGGGCTGCGCCGCTTGATAACGTTTTTTTGCTGCAATGTGGCCGGTTTTCAAGGCCGTTGCAATCGACCAACGGATCAGAAATTGATCAAAAAGCTGTTATAAAGTTGCGCGCTTAACCAACAAGAGCCCTGCCTATGCGTCCTTTTTTCAAGACATGGCTGACCCTTTGCCTATTATTGCCACTGGCCGCCCACGCCACCAACCGTGAGCAACGTTTACCCAACGGCTTTTCCGGATACACCACCAATTCGTCGGCTGTGCGTTCCACCAAGAACGCCAGCCCCAAGGTCCAGAACCGCACGCGTGCAAGCAAGCCAAGCCTGCCGGTGGCGTCGATGTCGCCCCAGCAGAGCAGCGATGTGCTCAGTCGCGCCGTCAATGTACTGGGTACGCCCTACCGCTGGGGCGGCAGCAGCCCGAGCAAGGGCTTCGACTGCAGCGGCCTGGTCAAGTATGCCTTCCACGAAGTAGAGGAAGTCGACCTGCCACGCACCTCCAATGCCATGGCCCAGGGCCACGGTATCAAAGTCGATCGCAACGACCTCAAGCCTGGCGACCTGATCTTCTTCAATATCAAGAGCCGCCGGGTGAATCACGTTGCCATCTACCTGGGTAACGACCGCTTTATCCATGCCCCTCGCACGGGCAAGCGGGTAAGTATCGACACCTTGAGCAAACCCTACTGGCGCAGCCGCTACGTGGTAGCCAAGCGTGTCCTGCCAAAGAGCCAGCAATTGGCCCTGGCCGCCAACCACTAAAAATTGCCATGCGCCCGCTCCCGGGCGCTGTCCGGGCTGATCAGCCCACGCTGGAGCAGGCCCTGCAGGCAACTGTCCAGGGTCTGCATCCCCAATGCTCCCCCGGTTTGAATCGTCGAATACAGTTGTGCGACCTTGCCTTCGCGCACCAGGTTGCGCACCGCCGGTGTAGCCAGCAGCACCTCATGGGCCGCCACCCGGCCACCCCCCACCCGTTCCACCAGCACCTGTGACACCACCGCCTGCAGCGCTTCGGCCAGCATGGTGCGGACCAACTGCTTTTCTTCGGCGGCGAACACGTCCACCAGGCGATCGATGGTCTTTGCAGCCGACCCCGTGTGAACCGTCGCCAGTACCAGGTGCCCGGTCTCCGCGGCGGTCAGGGCCAGGCGGATGGTAGGCGGGTCACGCAACTCGCCCAGCATGATGACATCCGGATCCTGGCGCAGGGCGGCACGCAAGGCCTCGGCGAATCCATGACTATGCCTGCCGACCTCACGCTGACTGATCAGGCTGCGTTGCGGGCTGTGGATAAATTCGATGGGGTCTTCGAGGGTCAGAATGTGCAACGCTCGCTCCCGATTCAGGTGGTCGATCAAGGCCGCCAGGGTGGTGGACTTTCCTGACCCCGTTGGCCCACTGACCAGCACCAGCCCCGACGACAACTCGGCAATCTGGCGAAACACATCTCCCAGGCCCAACTCAGCCAGGCTGTTCACCTTGCTTGCCACCACCCGCACGACTGCACTCGGGCCTTGCAACTGATTGAACGCATTGACCCGAAAACGTCCAAGCCCTGGTACCGCGACCGCAAAATCGATATCCAGTTGTGTTTCAAAGTCCTTTTTCTGCGATTCGGACATTAATTGCCCAAGCAACGCCTGCAGCTGTTCGGCACTGAGCGCTGCCAGCTCAAGGCGACGAATGCGTCCGTCCAGACGGATCGCCGGCACTTCGGCCGCGGCCAGGTGCAGGTCCGAGGCGCCGGCCTTGGTGGCCAGGCCCAGCAGTTCAGTCACATCCATGAGACTCCCCAAAGGCTGCCAAGCAGGTAGAATGCCGCAGACCCAAAGAGCCGCTGGCATCGATCAATGTCCACCATAGCAGACAACCTTTCCACGCTCGCCGCACGCATCAGCGCTGCCGCCGAGGCCGCTGGACGCGCGCCGTCCGACATCCGCCTGCTGGCGGTGAGCAAGACCAAACCCGCCGCCGCCGTGCGTGAAGCCTTTGCCGCCGGGGTTCGCGATGTCGGTGAAAACTACCTGCAGGAAGCCTTGAACAAACAGGGCGAATTGACCGACCTGCCCTTGACCTGGCACTTCATCGGCCCCATTCAGTCGAACAAGACGCGTGCAATCGCCGAGCATTTTGACTGGGTACATTCCGTGGACCGACTGAAAATCGCCCAACGCCTGTCCGAGCAACGCCCCGATGGCCTGGCGCCGCTGAACATCTGCCTGCAGGTAAATGTCAGTGGCGAGTCCAGCAAATCCGGCTGCACCCCGGACGAACTCCCAGCCCTGGCCCGCGCCATCGTTGCGCTGCCGCGCCTGCATTTGCGCGGGCTGATGGCGATTCCCGAACCCACCGACGATCGCACGGCACAAGAAGCCGCCTTCGCCCAGGTTCGTCAGTTGCAGGCCGAGCTGGACCTGGCCCTGGACACCCTTTCCATGGGCATGAGCCACGACCTGGAAGCGGCCATCGCCCAGGGCGCGACCTGGGTCCGTATCGGCACGGCGCTGTTTGGCGCCCGCGATTACGGCCAGCCCTGACCCATGCCTTTTTCAACCTTTCCCTTCAAGGACCTGACATGAGCAAGACTCGTATTGCCTTTATCGGCGCCGGCAACATGGCCGCCAGCCTGATCGGCGGCCTGCGCGCCCAGGGCCTGGACGCTTCGCAGATTCGCGCCAGCGACCCGGGTGCCGAGCAACGGGCCAAGATCCATGCCGAACACGGCATTGAAATGTTCGCCGACAACGCCCAGGCCATCGACGGTGCCGACGTTATCGTCCTGGCGGTCAAGCCACAGGCCATGAAAGCCGTGTGCGAGGCCCTCAAGCCAAGCCTCAAGCCTGAGCAACTGGTGGTGTCGATCGCTGCCGGCATCACCTGCGCGAGCATGAACAACTGGCTCGGCGCCCACCCCATCGTGCGCTGCATGCCCAATACCCCGGCACTGCTGCGCCAGGGCGTCAGCGGCCTGTACGCCACGCCCCAGGTCTCGGCCGCCCAGCGCCAGCAAGCAGAGCAATTGCTGTCGGCTGTGGGCATCGCCCTGTGGCTGGACACCGAGCAACAGCTGGACGCCGTCACCGCCGTCTCCGGTAGCGGCCCTGCGTACTTCTTCCTGCTGATCGAAGCGATGACCGCTGCGGGTGAAAAACTCGGCCTGCCACGTGAAACCGCTGCCAAGCTGACCCTGCAAACCGCTCTGGGCGCCGCCCACATGGCCGTCAGCAGCGATGTAGACGCCGCCGAACTGCGTCGCCGCGTGACCTCGCCAGCCGGCACCACCGAAGCGGCGATCAGGTCGTTCCAGGCCGATGGATTCGAAGCGCTGGTGGAGAAGGCGCTGGGCGCTGCGGCGCACCGCTCGGCCGAGATGGCCGAACAACTGGGCAACTAAGGAGCCGAAC
>RCUI01000047.1_pt1 | contig 44455 bp, 41 predicted proteins | sample 2166121 | NCBI WGS metagenome assembly RCUI01 (sample SAMN09932700, study PRJNA488358) | compost metagenome | feature: garden; material: soil; isolation source: compost soil in succinic acid-enriched culture | place: Germany: Experimental Botanical Garden Goettingen | collected 2016-01-27
CTCACCTCGTGATTGAATTTCAGGACAGTTCAATCTTACGGAGGGCAAGCTAACGGGAAGGTGAGCCGGACATTACAGTGCTGCAAGAAACGCCCTACAAAAGCGTCAGAGGGTACTCGATGATCAAGCGCACCTCGTCCAGGTCCGACTCGAACGCCGTGGCCCGCGTCGTGGCCTGGCGTACCCGCAGTGACAGGTCCTTGAAGGTACCGCCCTGCACCACGTACTTGGCCTCGATATCCCGCTCCCAGCGCTTCTGGTCATCCAGCGGGTTGCCCTCGGCGTCACGGCGCATGTACACCGCGTTGGCATCGGAATAGTCGATACCGCTGCCGCGTCCGTAGCGAGTCATGAAGGTCAGCCCCGGCACGCCGTAGCCGGCCATGTCCAGGTCGTAGCGCAGCATCCAGGAGCGCTCCTTGGGCGAGTTGAAGTCGCTGTACTGGATCGAGTTGTCCAGGTAGATCGAGTCGGACTGGCGCAGGTAGTCGAAGTCATCGTCGCCCTGGTTGCGCTGGTGAGACACCGCCAGGGTATGGGCGCCATAGGTGAGCCCGGCGCGAACACTCCAGATATCGTTGTCGAATGCGCCTAGCAGTTGCTGGCCTTCATCCCTGGCCTTGTAGTAGTTGGCGCTGGTGAAGCCGGTGAGCGTTTCGCTGATCGGGTAGCTGTAGCTGGCGCCGGCGTAGTACTGGTCCCAGGCATCCTTGAGGCGACTGCTGTAGAGGGTCAGGCTCAGGTTGTCGGTGGCCTGGTAATCGCCACCGAAATACCCGAGCCAGGGTGAGTCGACCGGGCCGGCATAGAAGGTCGAGAAACCATCGCGGTTGTTGCTCGACAGCGGCTGGCTCATCGCGTGCAAGCGTCCGCCCTGCACGTTCAGCCCCTCGAAGGTAGCGTTTTCCACGGTCCAGCCAGTGAAGCTCTCCGGTAACAGCCGCGAGTCGCCAAAGTGGACCACGGGGGTGGCCGGGAAGACATCGCCGTATTTGATCTGGGTATCGAACAGGCGGGCCTTGAGGGCGCCGCCCAGCTTGCTGAAGTTGCTTGCCATATGGCCGTCACTGTCGACCGGGAGCATGTCGAACGAGCTGCGCCCGCCGCTGCGGCCATCACCGCTGTCGAGCTTGAGCGCCAGCATGGCATGGGCATCCAGGCCGAAGCCGACGGTACCCTGGGTGTAGCCCGATTCGAAGCGAGCGATAAATGCCTGCGCCCAGGCTTCGGCATAGCCGGCCTTGCCGGTGGGTGACTGCTCGCCTTTGCGATAATCGCGATTGAAGTAAAAATTGCGGCTGAGCACGCTCAGGCTGCTGTCTTCGATAAAGCCTTCGGGCTGCGTGGCTGCCTGGCTGACGGTACAACTGGCCAAGGCCAGCATGCCGGTGACACAGGCTGTGGTTTTATTCCCCATCTTCAACTCCTGATTGTTGGCAGTACGACGCACGACGGCCGCTGATGCGGCCGCCGTGGGTATCCTGACAAGGGCTGAATAACCCGAAGATGAGCGTGAAATTACAGTTTCGTCACCTCACCGAGGTCCTCTTCTTCATCCTTGCGATGAGCGCGGTAATAGAGCGCCGGGAGCACCAGCAGGGTCAGCGCGGTGGACGACAGGATCCCGCCGATCACCACGGTTGCCAGGGGCCGCTGCACCTCGGCGCCGGTGCCGGTGGCCAGGGCCATGGGGATAAAGCCCAATGAAGCGACCAGCGCGGTCATCAACACCGGCCTCAACCGCGTCAGGGCGCCCTCATCGATGGCCTTGCGCAACGAGTACCCCTGTTCGCGCAGGCCGCGGATAAACGCAATCATCACCAGGCCGTTGAGTACCGCCACACCCGACAGGGCAATGAACCCGACCCCTGCCGAAATCGACAGCGGAATATCGCGCAGCCAGAGCGCCACCACGCCACCCGTCAGGGCAAAGGGAATACCGGTGAACACCAGCAAGCCGTCCTTGAGGTTGTTGAACATCATGAACAACAGGCCGAACACCAGCAGCAGCGCCACTGGCACCACCACCTGGAGGCGCTGCGCGGCCGACTGCAATTGCTCGAACTGCCCGCCCCAGCGAATCCAGTAACCCGCCGGAATACTGACCTGGCTGTCGATACGCGTACCAGCCTCTTCCACGAACGAGCCGATATCACGGCCACGCACGTTGGCACTGACCACCACCAGGCGCTTGCCGTCCTCGCGACTGATCTGGTTGGGGCCCTGGACCAACTGCAGGCTGGCGACATCGGCCAGGGTGATAAAGCCGATCTGGCCATTGTCGGCGGCGCCGGCCGGCACCGGGATCAACAGCTGCGACAGGCCGTCGATGTCGGTGCGCAAGTTGTCGGCCAGGCGCACCACCATGTCGAAACGGCGGTCGCCCTCGTACAGCGTCCCGGCCTGACGACCGCCCACGGCCACGGCAATGGTGTCCTGTACATCGCCAACATTGAGCCCGTAGCGCGCCGCCTTGTCGCGGTCTACATCGATGGTCAGCACCGGCAGGCCGGAAGTCTGTTCGACCTTGACCTCCGAGGCTCCCGGTACCGCCTGCAACGCCGTGGCAATCTGCGCGGCGGTGCGGTTGAGCTGGGCCATGTCATCGCCAAAGACCTTCACCGCCACATCACTGCGCACCCCGGAAATCAGCTCGTTGAAACGCAGCTGGATGGGTTGCGACAACTCGTAGTTACTGCCCGGTATCCGCGCACTGGCACGCTGAATATCGGCGATCAGTTGCTCGCGCGACTTGCCCGGGTCAGGCCATTGGTCTTGCGGCTTGAGCATCACATAGCTGTCGGAAATATTCGGCGGCATCGGGTCGGAGGCAATTTCGGCAGTGCCGGTGCGGGCGAACACTCGCTCCACCTCCGGCACCTGGCTCAGCACGCTCTGCTCAAGGCGTTGCTGCATCGCCACCGACTGACTGAGGCTGGTACCGGGCACGCGCAAGGCCTGCAGGGCGAAATCGCCCTCGCTCAGGCTCGGCACGAACTCGCTGCCCATGCGGCTGGCCAATACGCCGGACAACAGCACCATCACCCCCGCCAAGGTGAACGCCAGGGTTCGATGGCCCATCACCCAGTGCAGCAGCGGTGCATAACCACGCTTGGCACTGCGCATCAGCAGGTTTTCGTCTTCCTTGACCTTGCCGGTGACAAACAGGGCAATGGCCGCGGGCACGAAGGTCACCGACAACAACATGGCGCCGAGCAAGGCCATCACCACGGTGAAGGCCATGGGGTGGAACATCTTGCCCTCGACACCGCTGAGGGCAAAGATCGGCAGGTACACCACCATGATGATCAGTTGCCCGTAGATCAGAGGGCGGCGCGCTTCGCGGGCGGCATTGAACACTTCATGGAAACGCTCGGAGCGGGTCAACAGTCGACCATGATGCTGCTGGGCATGGGCCAGGCGACGAATCGCGTTCTCGACGATCACCACCGCCCCATCGACGATAATGCCGAAGTCCAGTGCGCCCAGGCTCATCAGGTTGGCGCTGACCTTGTTGCTGAACATGCCGGTGAAGGTGAACAGCATCGACAGCGGAATGACCATGGCAGTGATCAGCGCCGCGCGGATGTTGCCGAGGAACAGAAACAGAATGACGATCACCAGGATCGCGCCTTCGATGAGGTTCTTCTTCACCGTGGCGATGGCCTTGTCGACCAGGTTGGTGCGGTCGTACACCGTCACCGCGCTGACGCCAGCGGGCAGCGAGCGGTTGATTTCCACCAGCTTCTGCGCCACCGCCTGGGACACCGTGCGGCTGTTCTCGCCAATCAGCATGAATACCGTGCCGAGTACCACTTCGCGGCCATTCTCGGTGGCCGCGCCGCTGCGCAGTTCACGGCCGATACCGACCTCAGCGACATTGCGCACCCGGATCGGCGTTCCGTCGATGTTGGCCAGCACGATGTTGGCGATGTCCTCGATACCGGCCAGTTGGCCCGGTGCACGAATCAGCAGTTGCTCGCCCCGGCGCTCGATGTAGCCGGCACCGACGTTGGCGTTGTTGCGCTCGAGGGCCGTGAGTAAATCACCCAGGGTCAGCTTGTAGGACGCCAGCCGCTTCGGGTCGGGCGCAATCTGGTACTCCTTGGCAAAACCGCCAATGGTGTTGATCTCGGCCACGCCACGCACGTTGCGCAGTTGCGGCTTGATGATCCAGTCCTGAATCTCGCGCAGGTCGGTGGGCGTGTAGGGGCTGCCGTCGGCCTTGCGCGCATCGTCGGAGGCTTCCACGGTCCACAGGAAGATCTCGCCCAGCCCCGTGGAGATCGGCCCCATGGCAGCATGTACACCGTCAGGCAACTGACCGCGGGCTTGCTGCAGGCGCTCGTTGACCAGTTGGCGGGCAAAGAACAGGTCGGTGCCTTCCTCGAAAATCACCGTGACCTGCGACAGCCCGGAGCGCGACAGCGAACGGGTCTGTTCAAGGCCCGGCAGGCCGGCCATGGCGGTCTCGATGGCAAAGGTGATGCGCTGCTCGGTTTCCAGTGGCGAGAAGCCCGCGGCCTGGGTGTTGATCTGCACCTGGACGTTGGTGATATCCGGCACGGCGTCGATTGGCAGCTTCTGGTAGCTGGCCACACCCAGCCCCGCCATCAGCAGCACCGCCAGCAGCACCATCAGGCGCTGCTCGATGGCAAATTGAATAAGGCGTTCAAACATGAGGGGTACTCGCGCAGGTCAGTGGGCGTGCTCGGCGCTGGCTTTGCCCAGCTCCGACTTGAGGACGAAACTGCCCGCTGCCGCGACCTGCTGGCCGACCTGCAAGCCCTTGCGGACTTCGACATAGCCATTGGCGCTGGCACCCAGTTCTACCGGCTGGGCGACAAAACCTTCATCCGTGCGGACGAACACCGTGGATTGTTCTTCAAGGGTCTGGATGGCCTGGTCCGGCACGCTCAGCGCAGCCGCAAAGGTTTCGGTCGGCACCTGCACCGCCACGAACAAGCCCGGGCGCCAGGCGCCACGCGGGTTGTCGAGGGTAACGCGCACGCTGGCCGTACGGGTCTGCTCACCGAGCAGGCTGCCGACATGGCTGATGCGCCCCTCGACCTGCTCGCCCAGCTCACTGGCGACGATGTTCACTGGCATGCCGCTGCGCACCTTGCCCAGGTCCCGTGGCGCCACCCCAAATGTTGCCCAGACCCGCGACAGGTCGGACAGGGTAAAGGCCGCGCTGGTCTCGTTGACCACCTCGCCCGGCACCAGGTGTTTCTCGACGATCTGCCCGGCAAACGGCGCGCGCAGTTCGTAGCGGTTACCGCCCGCCAGCACCGTGGTGCCGCTCAGCGCGCTGATTTTCTGCCGGGCATTGGCCTGGGCAATCTCGGCCTCTTGCAGGGCCTGACGGGCTTGCAGGTAGTCCTGCTCGGCAGAAATACCTTCCTGCCACAGGTCTTTCTCGCGCTGATAGGTACTGCGCGCCAGCTCCAGCCTCCGCTGGCTGGCGGCCAACTCGCTGCGCTGTTCGGAAATCTGCGGGCTGGCGATGACGGCCAGCAGGTCGCCGGCCTTGACCTGCTGGCCAAGCACCACCGCTACCGACTCGACCACCCCGGCGGCCCTGGGCACCATATGGGCGGTACGGTCTTCATCGAATCGGATCTCGCCGGGCAGCGACAGGGTGCGCTGCAACTGCCGTGGGCCGACGGAGGCCAGTTCGATGCCAGCCAGGTCGATCTGCTCCTGGCTGAGGGCGATTGCGCCCTCTTCTTCCTCGTGGCCCTTTTCGCCACCTGCGGACTCGCCATGCCCGCCCTCGCCGTGTTCGTCTTCGGCATGGCCCGATTCAGCCTCGGCGTGATCGTGGGCCGATGCTGACGCCTCAAGCGCAGGGCCACCCTGACGTGCCAGCAGCACACCCAGCCCCAGGCCCAGCAACAAAGCTGCGACCAGCAGCGTCGTGGACTTCTTGTTCATGCAGACTCCTTAGCACTCACCGCCCGGGCGGCAACAATCAAAAGATGGGAAAAGGCGATCAGCGACCGGCCAGGCTCAAGTCGCCATAAATGCGCTCCAGACGCACCCGCGCATCACTGCGCTGAGCCTGGGCCTGCAAGTACTGCAAGCGCGCCGCAACCAGGGTGCGCTGGGCATCGAGCACATCCAGAAAGGCGAACTTGCCGCGTTCGAAACCGCGGGTTGCCGCGTCCAGCGCCTGCTGCGCCGAAGGCAGGATCGAGCGATCGAACGACTGCACTTCCTGCTCTGCTGTCCCCCACTGCGCCAGGGCCTGGATCACTTCACTGCGCAAGCGCAGCTCGGCGCCATTGCGCTGGTCGCGGGCCTGATCGGCGCGGCGGGCGGCCGACAGCACGTTGCCCTGGTTACGGTCGAACAGCGGAATCGGCACCGACACGCCAACCACATTGATGCGCTCGCGGTCGGTTTCGCTGTACTGGCTACCGACACTCACCGTCAGGTCGGGGATGCGCTGCGTGCGCGCCAGGTCCAACGCAGCTTCGCGCTGATCGATCTGCAGCCGGGCCAGGCGCAAGTCGGGCGTGTGCTCCAGGCGTTCAAGCAATTGGTTGCGGCCGGGCACGACCGCGTCGTTGTCATCCAGGCCTTCGACCCGGCTGAAGCGGGCCATCGGCGCGCCCGTGACGGCGGCCAATTGCTGGTAGGCGACGGTCAGCGTCTGTTCGGCACGGGCTTTTTCCAAGCGGATTTCAGACACCTGCACCTGGGCACGGGTGGCCTCCACCGGCGAAGCGCTGCCGGCCTTGACCCGCCCCTGCACCACTTGCAGGCCGCGCTCGCTCAGTTGCAGGGATTGCTCGGCCAGCTGCAGGCCTTCCTGAGCCTGCACGGCGGCCTGGAATGCACCGATCACCTCGGCTCGCAGCACATTGCGCTGGCGTTCAAGTTCAAGTGCTGCGAGCTCGGCGTCCCGACCAGCGACGTTCAGGCGTGCACCGCGCTTGCCGCCCAGCTCGAACAACTGGCTGACACTGACGGTGGTGGTCTGCGAGCCGTTGCGGGTGTCTTCCATCTCCCACCCCACCTCCGGGTTGGGGAGCACACCGGCCTGGCGCCGCTGGCCTTCGGCAATGTCGATTTCCCAACGCGCCGCCGCCAGCTCAGGGTTGTTGGCCTGGGCCGTCTGCAGGGCATAGTCGAGGGTCATTACGTTGTCTTGGGGCGACGCCAGTGCCAGCGAGGGCAAGGCCAGCAGCACCAGCACCAGCAGCATGCGGCCGCGGCCTGCGCCGGGCCGGTCCAGGGAGAAAAGCATGGCAGGCTCCTGCGCCTTTTTCGGAGCCCGCACTGTAGTAATCGGGGTTTATCCCCAAGATGACTCGAAAATTACAAATCTGTTATCCAGCCAACGATGCCAGACAGATGACTTAGTATCCGCCGCTCGACGCCTTTTCAGCCCTTGACCTTACAGCTGCTTCAGGGTTGAGAATCACCGCCTTTTACACCACCGAGTCATCCCATGCGTTTACTGATCATCGAGGACGAGCTTCGTACCGCCGACTACCTGCAACAGGGACTGAGCGAAAACGGTTACATCGTCGATTGCGCCCACACCGGGGCCGACGGCCTGCACCTGGCCCGCCAGCAGGCATACGACCTGATCATTCTTGACGTCAACCTGCCCGAGCTCGACGGCTGGACTGTTCTGCAACGCCTGCGTGCCGACTCCAGCACGCGCATCATGATGCTCACGGCCCATGGCAGGCTGTCGGACCGGGTCAAGGGCCTTGACCTGGGCGCTGACGACTATCTGCTCAAACCGTTCGAATTTCCCGAGTTGCTCGCCCGTATCCGCAGCCTGCTGCGCCGCAACGACCAGGCGCTGCAGCCGAGCACCCTGAAGGTCGCCGACCTTGAACTGGACCCGGGTCGTCATCGCGCCTACCGCAGCGGCCAGCGCATCGACCTGACCGCCAAGGAGTTCGCCCTGCTGCATCTGCTGATGCGCCAGAGCGGCGAAGTGCTGTCGCGCACCCAGATCATTTCGCTGGTGTGGGACATGAACTTCGATTGCGACACCAACGTGGTGGAAGTCTCGATCCGCCGCTTGCGCGCCAAGATCGACGACCCGTTCGACGACAAGCTGATCCATACCCTGCGCGGCGTCGGCTACGTGCTAGAGGCCCGCGAATGAGACCCGCACGGCTGTCGCTGCGCCTGGGCCTGAGCGTGATCCTGATGGGCGCGGCCTTGGTGCTGCTGCTGGCCTGCCTGGCGGTGCTGGCCCTGGACCACGAACTGGACAGCCGGGCGCGCAAGAGCCTGATGGCAAAGATGAGCCAGATCGAACACAGCTTGAGCATCGACCTCAAGGCCGATGACTTGCAGTCCCGCGCCCACCCGTTGCTGGATGTAGTCATGGGCCATGACAACCTGAGCCTGAGCGTGATCGCCCTGACTGGCCGGCATTCAGCTTTGCTGACCTTGGGGCCGGGGCTTGAGGCTGACCGGCTACTGCGCATCCACAGCGACCAACACCTGACCTTCAGCCAATGGCAGGACAGCAACGACGATCAACTGCTCACCGCCTCGCGCTTGATGCGTCTGCAGGACGGCACCGAAGTGCGGGTGCTGCTCACCGTCAATCGCGCCGATGACAACAGCCTGCTGCAGGCCTACCTGCGCTCGACGCTGTGGACCTTGCCCCTGCTGCTGCTGTTGATCGGCTTTGTCGCCTGGAAACTGGTGCAACGCGGCCTGACGCCATTGCGCCGGTTTCGTCGGATCGCCGAGCAGGTGTCGGCCCAGCAACTGACCTTGCGCCTGCCTGAAACGGGATTGCCGCAGGAGCTCAGTGACCTGGCCGGCAGCATGAATGTGATGCTCGACCGCATCGACGGCGGTGTGCAGCGGCTGTCGCAGTTCTCCGACGACCTGGCCCACGAACTGCGTACCCCGATCAGCAACCTGATGGGCAAGGCCCAGGTAACCCTGGCTCGGGAGCGGCCGGTCGAGCAGTACAAGGAGGTACTGGAAACCAGCATCGAAGAGCTGACCCGCCTGAACCGAATCATCACCGACATGCTGTTTCTCGCCCAGGTCAGCCAGCCACAGGCCCAAGTGCCGCTCAAACCGGTGAGCCTGGCCGATGAGGTCACGCGGGTGAGCGAGCTGTTCGAGTTCAGTGCCGAGCAAAAACACATCGTCCTGCGCCAGCAGGGCTGGGGGACGGTCATGGCCGATCGCTTGATGGTGCAGCGGGCGCTGTCCAACCTGCTGAGCAATGCCATCCGCCACAGCCCCTCGGGGCACGCGGTCGATATTGGCATCGAACGCTGTGGTGATGCGGTTTGTCTGTGGGTCGAGAATCAGGGGCCCGGGATTGCCCAGGAGCATCTGCCGCACTTGTTCGAGCGCTTCTATCGCGCAGGCTCAGGGCGTTCGCGGCTCGAAGGCGGGACGGGGCTGGGGTTGGCGATCGTGAAGTCGATCATGCAGGTGCATCGAGGAGAGGTAGAGGTACGCAGCGAAGTGAATGGCAAGACGCGGTTCAGCCTGGTGTTCCCGGACTGAACCGCTCCTGCCTGGCGACCGCTACACGGTCGACCGCAGCCTTCGTAGCCGCTGGCGTCAGCCTGTGATCGGCCGCAAAGCGGTCGTGGCTCGAAGGGTCAGCTACGGCTGGCGGCCATGATCAGCGCTTTCATCTCGGCGACGGCCGACTTGAAGCCGACGAACAGCGCATGGGCCACCAGCGCATGACCGATGTTCAGCTCGTTGATGCCCTTGATCGCCGCAACCGCTTCAACGTTGTGGTAGTGCAGGCCGTGACCGGCATTGACGATCAGGCCCTGGGCCAGGCCAAAGGCCACGCCGTCGGCAACGCGCTTGAGTTCTTCGGCCACCTCGGTCGGGGTTTCGGCATCGGCATAACGACCGGTATGCAACTCAATGGCCGGGGCGCCCACACGGCGCGACGCTTCGATCTGGCGCTCGTCGGCGTCGATGAACAGGGACACTTCCGAGCCGATGCGCGACAGACGCTCAACAGCCGCCTTGATCCGCGCTTCCTGGCCAGCCACGTCCAGGCCACCTTCGGTGGTCAGCTCCTGACGGGTTTCCGGTACCAGGCAGATGTGCGCCGGGCGAATTCGCTCGGCGAATGCCATCATTTCTTCGGTCACGCCCATCTCGAAGTTCATGCGCGTCTGCAACACGTCCTTGAGCACCAGCACGTCGCGCTCCTGGATATGCCGGCGGTCTTCGCGCAGGTGAACGGTGATGCCATCGGCGCCCGCCTCTTCGGCATCCAGCGCGGCCTTGACCGGGTCCGGGTAACGCGTGCCACGCGCCTGGCGCAGGGTCGCCACGTGGTCGATGTTCACGCCAAGCAGCATGCGGTTGCTTTGAGTCACGAAGAGGCTCTCCTGAAAATTGAGCCTCACAGCATACGACGTGCTCAGCGCTTGCGAAACAGTTCGCGACTGACCAATGGCCGACCGCCCAGGTGAACCGCCAGCGCCTGGCGCATCAAGCGCTTGGCGGCGCCCAGGGCGCCAGGTACCTCCCAGTCGGCATTGGCCATGGCCGCAAGCTCTGCACCGGTGAACAAACCGGGTTGCAGCAGGTAGACCCGTTCAAGCCCGGCATCCACCTGCAAGCGGTACAGGCCATCAATGGCCAGTGGCTCCCCGTTGACGTCCTGGTCCAGGGCAAAGCCGTAGCCCAGCTCATCCAGCAGGCGCCATTCAAAGGCGCGCAGCAGCGGCTCCAGCGGCCGCCCGGCCCCCAGGGCCCGCAAGGTAGCTGCATAGTGCTCGAACACCACCGGGTGAGGATCTTCGGCGGGCAGCAGGCGGATCAGCAATTCGTTGAGGTACAGGCCGCTGAACAACGCGTCGCCATGCAGCCAGGCCGCCGTGCCAACGCTGTCCAGGCGCCCGACGGTCTTGAGCTCGCCACGACCGCGCAATTCCACTTCAAGGGGGACGAAAGGACGTACCTGGCTGCCACCTTTGCCACGGGCACGGCGCATCACTGCGCGCAGGCGCCCTTGCGGGGTGAGGAAATCAACCAGCGCACTGGTTTCACGGTAGGCCCGGCTGTGCAGCACGTAGGCCGGTTGGCCAACTGGCAGTTCCATGAGCAGCGCTTCAGAAAAGGTTCGACCCGACAGCGGACGCTGCCGGGCCTGATGCGATCAGAGGTCGCCGTAGCCCAGCGAACGCAGGGCGCGTTCGTCGTCGGACCAGCCACCCTTGACCTTGACCCAGAGGTTGAGCATGACCTTGGCGTCGAACAGCACTTCCATGTCCTTGCGCGCCTCGGAGCCGATGCGTTTGATCCGCTCGCCCTTGTCGCCAATGATGATCTTCTTCTGGCCGTCACGCTCGACCAGGATCAGCGCATGGATGTGCAGGATCTTGCCCTGCTGCTTGAACTCTTCGATCTCGACGGTGATCTGGTACGGCAGCTCCGCGCCGAGCTGACGCATGATCTTCTCGCGTACCAGCTCTGCCGCCAGGAAGCGGCTGCTGCGGTCGGTGATCTGGTCTTCCGGGAAGAAGTGATCGTTTTCCGGCAGGTGCTTGGCGATCAGGCCTTCCAGGGCTTCGAGGTTGTGCCCCTGCTGCGCGGAGATCGGCACGATCTCGGCGTTCGGCAGTTGCTCCTGCAGCCACTGCAGGTGCGGGATCAGCTCGGCTTTCTCTTCGATCCGGTCGGTCTTGTTGATCGCCAGGATCACCGGGCCCTGCACATACTGCACACGCTCCAGCACCAGTTGGTCTTCGTCGGTCCACTTGGTGCGGTCGACCACGAAAATCACCACGTCGACGTCCTTGAGAGCAGCCGAGGCGGTTTTGTTCATGTAGCGGTTGAGCGCCTTCTCGTTGCTCTTGTGCATACCCGGGGTATCGACGTAAATCGCCTGGATATCACCCTCGGTCTTGATACCCAGCATGTTGTGGCGGGTAGTCTGCGGCTTGCGCGAGGTGATCGCCAGCTTCTGGCCGAGGATATGGTTGAGCAGGGTCGATTTGCCCACGTTCGGGCGGCCGACAATGGCAACATAGCCGCAGCGGGTAGTATTCGTATCAGTCATTGCCATTCTCCACGCCCAGGGCGATCAGTGCTGCGGCGGCCGCGACTTGCTCGGCGATACGCCGGCTGACGCCTTGCCCTCGGCTTTTTTCAGTCAAAAGGGTCACTTCGCATTCGACGAAAAACGTCCGGCAATGGGGTTCACCTTGAATATCCACCACTTCGTAACGCGGCAGGTCGCAGGCCCGCGACTGCAGGAATTCCTGCAGACGGGTTTTCGGGTCCTTGTTGGTATCGACCAGGGTCAGGCTCTCGAACTCACCGGTCAGCCAGGCCAGCACGCGCTCGCGGGCGGTCTGCATGTCTGAGTCCAGATAGATGGCGCCAATCAACGCCTCGAGGGCGTCGGCCAGGATCGACTCGCGGCGGAAACCACCGCTTTTAAGCTCGCCGGAACCCAGGCGCAGGTACTCGCCCAGGTCGAAGCCACGGGCCAGCACAGCCAGGGTCTCGCCCTTGACCAGGCGTGCACGCAAGCGTGACAGCTGGCCTTCGCGCGCCTGGGGGAAGCGCTCGAACAGCGCCTCGCCGGCGACGAAGTTGAGGATCGCATCGCCGAGAAACTCGAGGCGTTCATTGTTGCGACCGGCAAAACTGCGGTGCGTGAGGGCCAGCAGCATCAGCTCCTGGTTCTTGAAGGTGTAGCCGAGCTGGCGCTCGAGGCGGCTCAAGGAAACGCTCACAGTGTACCCACGCGCTGTTCGTGGTCGAGGTAAAGGCCAGGCGCCTGGGCGCAAGGCTCGCACATTTGTTCGTACAGGGCCGCCATCGGGGCCGCTGCCGTCGGATTCAACGCTTTGTTCAAATCAACATCCTGAAAGACAGTTTGGCTCATGCCCACCGGCGCCGGCGGCCCAGTTGGATCGGTCGATCCCTGAACAAGCCTATGCCAGAAATGCATTCGGCGCTGTCCCAGGACAGCGCCGTTGTGGTGTTACTTGATCAGACCGACCCGCGAAAGGTTGGGGAAGTGGCTGAGCTTAGGCTCTGGCCAGCTCATCCAGACCGCGAAGGCCTTGCCGACGATGTTCTGGTCCGGGACCATGCCATGCAGCGCCTTGGGAATATTGGGGTCATCCCAGTAACGGCTGTCGTTGGAGTTGTCGCGGTTGTCGCCCATCATGAAGTAGTGACCGGCCGGGACTGTCCATTGCTGGTCAGGCGGCATGCGGTAACGGCTCATTTCCTTGCGGATCAGGTGTTCGGCTTCGCCGAGCTTTTCCTTGTACAGCTCGGCGCTGCCCAAGGTTCCTGGCTCGGTGCCGACCAGTTGTTCGGCAATCGGCTGACCGTTGACGAACAGCTTCTTGTCGCTGGTGTAGCGGATCTGATCGCCCGGCAGGCCAACCACACGCTTGATGTAGTTGACGTTCGGGTCGCTCGGATAGCGGAACACCATCACGTCGCCACGCTGTGGATCACCGATCTCGATGACCTTCTTGTCGATCACCGGTAGGCGAATCCCGTAGGAGAACTTGTTCACCAGGATGAAATCGCCCACTTCCAGGGTCGGCTTCATCGATCCCGAAGGGATCTGGAAAGGCTCGACCAGGAACGAACGCAACACCAGGACAATGAACAGTACCGGGAAGAACGACTTGCCGTACTCAACCAGCAACGGCTCCTTGTTCAACTGTTCGACCACGGCCATTTCGGGCTGGCTGACGCTGCCCTGATAGTTGGCGATCGCCGCACGCCGGCGTGGCGCCAGGAACAGCAGATCGACCAGGGCCAACAGACCGCAGACGGCAACGGCGATGACTAGCAACAGCGGGAAATTTAGCGACATAGGACCTAACTATCCAACCTGAGCACGGCGAGGAAGGCTTCTTGTGGAATTTCCACGTTACCGACCTGTTTCATGCGTTTCTTACCGGCCTTCTGCTTTTCCAAAAGCTTGCGCTTACGGCTCACGTCACCACCGTAGCATTTGGCCAGTACGTTCTTTCTGAGCGCCTTGACAGTGGTTCGCGCCACAATCTGCCCGCCAATGGCGGCCTGGATTGCCACGTCGAACATCTGCCGAGGAATCAGTTCCTTCATCTTCTCGGTCAATGCGCGGCCCTTGTAGTGCGCATTGTCGCGGTGCACGATCAGCGCCAGGGCGTCGACCTTGTCACCGTTGATCAGTACATCGAGCTTGACCAGGTTGGCCGACTGGTAGCGGTCGAAATGGTAGTCCAGCGAAGCATAGCCGCGGCTGGTGGACTTCAGGCGATCGAAGAAGTCCAGTACCACTTCGTTCATTGGCAGGTCATAGCGCACCTGTACCTGCGAACCGAGGAACTGCATGTCGCGCTGTACGCCGCGCTTCTCGATGCACAAGGTAATGACGTTGCCCAGGTGCTCTTGAGGCACGAGGATGGTGGCGGCGACAATCGGCTCGCGGAAGTCTTCGACCGCAGACACATCCGGCAGCTTCGACGGGTTGTCGACATAGATGGTCTCGCCGGTCTTGAGCTTGACCTCGAAGATTACGCTTGGCGCAGTGGTGATCAGGTCCAGGTCGTATTCGCGCTCCAGGCGCTCCTGGATGATTTCCATGTGCAGCATGCCAAGGAAGCCGCAACGGAAGCCGAAGCCCAGTGCATCGGAGCTTTCCGGCTGGTACTGCAGCGACGAGTCGTTCAGGGTCAGCTTCTGCAATGCATCACGAAAATCTTCGAAATCATCGGAACTGACCGGGAACAGACCGGCATAAACTTGTGGTTGAATACGTTTGAAACCTGGCAGCACCTCGACCTCGGGGGTCGAGTTCAGGGTCAGGGTATCGCCCACTGGCGCCCCGTGAATATCCTTGATGCTGGCGATGATGAAGCCTACTTCACCGGCTTTCAGGTCTGCCGTCTGGGTGTGCTTGGGGGTGAATACACCGACGCTGTCGACCAGGTGCACCTTGCCGGTGGACTTGACCAGGATCTTGTCGCCTTTCTTCACCCGGCCGTGACGCACACGCACCAGGGACACGACGCCCAGGTAGTTGTCGAACCAGGAGTCGATGATCAGCGCCTGCAGGGGCGCCTCGATGTCACCCGTTGGCGCAGGGATGGTGTGCACCAGGCGCTCGAGCACCTCGTCCACGCCCATGCCGCTCTTGGCGCTGCAGGCCACGGCGTCGGTGGCGTCGATGCCGATGATCTTCTCGATCTCGTCCTTGACCTTGTCTGGATCTGCCTGGGGCAGGTCCATCTTGTTCAGTACCGGCATGACCTCAAGGCCCTGCTCGATGGCGGTGTAGCAGTTGGCGACCGACTGGGCCTCGACGCCCTGGCCGGCGTCAACCACCAGCAACGCACCCTCGCACGCCGCCAGGGAACGGCTGACTTCATAGGTGAAGTCAACGTGGCCGGGGGTGTCAATGAAGTTCAGCTGGTAGGTTTTGCCGTCCTGCGCCTTGTAGTGCAGGGTGACACTGTGGGCCTTGATGGTGATACCGCGCTCACGCTCCAGGTCCATGGAATCGAGTACCTGGGCTTCCATCTCACGCGCGGTCAAGCCGCCGCACATCTGGATGAAACGGTCCGCCAGGGTCGACTTGCCATGGTCAATGTGGGCGATGATGGAGAAATTGCGGATATGACTCAAATCACTCACGGGTCAACACTCAAAAAGGCTGCGGGACGAACGCCCACCGAAAAATAGCCGGGAATTGTACCTGAAGCTGAAGGGATATGGGAGATTCCGTATTGCCCTTCGCGACTGCAGGAACAGGCTTGCCCCAGGATAAATGGACACCCCTACGAAAAAAGGCGGCTTACGCCGCCCTTCTCCGTTCAGTTCAGCTTATTCAGCCAGCTTGAAGGTAATGAAGCTTGCACGCCCCTGACGCAGTACGCGCATCGACACCGAACGGTTCTTCGGCAGTTCCTTGGCGATTTCGGTGAACTGCTTGGCGGTCAGGATCGCCTGGTTGTTCAGGTGGCTGATGACATCGCCTGGACGCAGGCCAATCAAGGCCGCAGGACCGTCCTGAACTTCCTTGATCACGACGCCGCCCTTGAGTTCCAAGGTCTTTTTCTGCTCGGCGGTCAGGTCGGAAACCGACACACCCAAGCGGTTGCTGCTGCGCTCGACACCGCCGGTAGCGCTGGTGGTGATCTCGGCGTCATCGTCCGGCAGTGCGCCGATGGTGACGTCCAGGTTCTGGCGCTTGCCATTGCGGATGATCTCAAGCTTGGCCTTGGCGCCGTCTTTCAGGCCACCGACCAGGTGCGGCAGGTCGGCCGACATGACGATCGGCTGACCGTTCATGCTCAAGATCACGTCACCCACTTGCAGGCCGCCCTTGGCTGCCGGGCCATCTTCCAGTACCTGGGCTACCAGGGCACCGGAAGGCTTGTCCAGACCAAAGGATTCAGCCAGGTCCTTGTTGACCTCCTGGATCACCACGCCAAGCCAGCCGCGGCTGACCTTGCCGTCCTTCTTCAGCTGGTTGGAGACATCCAGCGCCACGTCGATCGGGATGGCGAACGACAGTCCCATGAAACCACCGGAACGGGTGAAGATCTGCGAGTTGATACCCACCACCTCACCGTTCATGTTGAACAGCGGACCACCGGAGTTACCGGGGTTGATCGCAACGTCAGTCTGGATGAACGGCACATAGGTGTCGTTGGGCAGGGTACGACCCTTGGCGCTGACGATACCTTTGGTCACCGAATGGTCGAAACCGAACGGCGAGCCGATCGCCAACACCCACTCCCCCACTTTCAGCTTGCTGGAATCGCCCAGTTTGACGGTTGGCAGGTTCTTGCCTTCGACTTTGAGCAGGGCCACGTCGGTGCGCGGGTCGGTGCCGACCAGCTTGGCTTGCAGTTCGCTGCGGTCGGACAGACGGACGATGATTTCGTCAGCGTCGGCCACCACATGGTTGTTGGTCAGTACATAGCCATCGTCGGAGATGATGAAGCCCGAGCCCAGGGATTGCGCTTCACGCTGGCGATCACCGCGCGGCGAGCGCGGGGCCTGAGGCATGTTGCGCTCGAAAAACTCGCGAAACATCGGCGGCAGACCTTCAAGGTCTGGCATCTGGCTCTGTGCGTACTTGCGATCCGGCAGCTTCTGCTTTGTCGAGATGTTCACAACAGCCGGCGATGCCTGCTCGACCAGGGTCGTGAAGTCCGGCAAAGCTTCGGCCTGGGCGGTGACCACCTGACCGAGCATGAACACGGCGGCGAACAACGATAGGTAGGTTTTCAAGCGTGGTATTGACATACGGCTCCCGTCACATCGAGCGTGGTTAGCAGTAGGGCCCTGCAAACGCAGGAAAGGCCAGACCCCGAAAGGACTGACCTATAGAAAAAATCTGGAATTTTTGCAAACTGCAAAGCTTGCGAATCATGTCAGCCAAGCAATCCTCAAACGGTCAGCGCACCTGCTGTTCATTTTTGAGCCTGGGTGTCCTGGGATCGCATCGACAAGGCAATCCGTTCAGCCGTACCGATCGGGATTTCGCCCACCACGGTCACCATGACTTCACCCTTGGGCGTGGTCAGGCGCCGGGATACGGCAACCGTAGGGCCCAACTGGGTACGGATGTCCGCAGCCGAACCGGTACCCAATGCTTCGACAAAGACCGAAAAACGCGCCAGGCCATCATCGTACATCAGGTTACTGACAGTGTTCTTGCCTTGCGGGTCCTTGTGGATCGAACTATCGATGAGCTCGAAACCGGGAGGCAGCCAGTCGGAACGCCAGCCAGTGGCCGGTTGTGTTGCTTGCTCGGCCACCTGAGTGACCGGTTTGCACAGATCGCTCGCCTTGAGCTCGTCGTCGGTCGGCGCCTGGGCGGTTTGCAGTCGGGTGAACTGGAATCGCTCCAGCAAGCGTCCCTTGTCATCGAGCATCAGCGACTTCAAAGGCAAGCCGGTCTGTCGATCCAGGTGCAGCTCGAACGCATAGCGATGTTGATCTCGAGGGCTGAGGGTGACAATCACCGCTTCACGGTCTGCCACCCGGGATTTGCCGGCGACCCCAAGGTCGTACCAACTCATCAACTTCAGAGGATCGAGTACTCGCGCCGTGGACTCTGGCGAGTTGCTCACGCCCGGCACCAAGGTTCCGCTCACGCACTGGGTATGCCCGTCGACACGCACGACTTCCTGGGCCGAGCCATCGAGCTGCAACAATCGCTCGCTGACCTTGCCGTCCTGGACACGATGCCAGATGTCGTGGGTGGAAAAGCTGCCGTTACGCTCGTAAACGAAAGTGCCTTGATAACTCTGCTGTTGCTCGGCTTGTGCCAGTTTCTTGAGCCAGTCGCTCGCTTGCGGCGAGGAGTTGGCAGCGAGGGCCGGCAGTGAAAGCCAGCCACCCAACAACAGCGGTATGAGAGGTAGCGCGCGCATGATCCTCCTTACTCAGCGATTTTCCAGGCTTGCCGCACGGGCATAAGGCAGAGCGCTCTCGGTTCCTTTGAGTGCTGCTTCCTGAGCATGCTGGCGCAGATAGCCGGGCAGACGCTGGTCGTGCCAGCCGGATTGCCCCTGCAGGACGCCGTTGGCCATCGGGCCTGGCTGTTCTGCACTTTCACTATAGCCTGCCAGCACGGCAGGGCCTTGAACCTGTGGCACGCTCAGTCCCTGCTGGGCAGGTTGCTGGGCAGCCAGCTGGGCGCCGCTGATCTCGTCCTGGTTGTACAGGCGTACACCGGCCAGCACGGCAACAGTGACCGAAGCCGCCACCGCCAGGCGACCCAGGCTGCGCCATGGGCCACGGTTGACCTTGACTGGCGTGGCTTCGTCGGCCAACGCTGCAGACACAGCAGCGGCGATATCCAGTTGTGGCAGCACCAGTTCCTTGTGCATCGCCGCACGAGCAACCTGGTAACGCGACCAGGTGGCACGGGTTTCGGCGTCGTCGACGGCGTTCAATACCCGACGTAATTCCAGTTCGTCCGCTTCGTTATCCATCACCGCGGACAGCGATTCCTGCAAAGCTTCACGACTCATGGCGGTTCCTCTCTTGGCTGTCGCCGCTGTCTCAGGTTTCCTGCAACAACGGCTGCAGGGCTTTGTCTATGGCCTCCCGAGCGCGGAAGATTCGAGAGCGCACGGTACCCACCGGACACTGCATGACGCTCGCAATGTCCTCGTAACTCAGACCATCGAATTCACGTAAAGTTAACGCCGTACGTAAATCTTCTGGCAGTTGCTGAATGGTCCGATGGACGGTGCCTTCGATCTCATCTCGCAACAACGCACGCTCGGGGGACTCCAGATCCTTGAGGCCATGATCGCCGTCGTAAAATTCCGCATCCTCGGAACTCACATCGCTGTCCGGTGGCCGCCGACCGCGGGACACCAGATAGTTCTTTGCCGTGTTGATGGCAATGCGGTACAGCCAGGTGTAGAAAGCACTGTCTCCGCGAAAATTACCAAGCGCGCGGTAAGCCTTGATGAAAGCTTCCTGCGCCACATCCTGGGCTTCATGGGTGTCGTGTACAAAACGCACGATCAACCCGAGAATCTTGTGCTGATACTTCAGCACCAACAGATCGAACGCTCGCCTGTCGCCACGCTGCACGCGCTCGACAAGCTGCTGATCCTCTTCCTGGGTTAGCATGAACACTCCTCAGTGAACTTGAAGGAGCGTTGCGAGAAGCATCGTTCAGGCTTGCAACCATAGACTCGGGCTTTTCGCAAAAGTTCTCCCCTCCAAGCAAGTTTCCTGCGGCCCTTGGTCGGCTCGCACGAAAAACGCAGCGCGGTCACGGCCGGCTGCGTCGATAATCGGGTCTCGAATACGCCGACAGCGCCGAGTGACCAGCTACTGCCATGCGTCGCCGCGGCATTGTGGCGTGCGGACAACCTTCTATGGATATCCACACCGCGTGGAAAGTTCCAAAAAAGCCGTTGGAGCCACGCAAGCGCCATTGGAAATCAGGGCCTTGGGGCTGCTATAAAGGCAACCGGTCCAGATTCACGATAGTTTCACAATGCCATAAGCGCCTGACTATTGTGCCGATCCCCCCCTTCAGATACTAGTGTCCTGACATGAGCCAACAATTCCAACATGATGTCCTCGTGATCGGCAGCGGCGCTGCTGGTCTGAGCCTGGCGCTGACCCTCCCCGACCACCTGCGCATTGCCGTACTCAGCAAGGGCGACCTGTCAAACGGTTCGACCTTCTGGGCCCAGGGCGGGGTCGCGGCAGTGCTGGATGACACCGACACGGTGCAATCCCACGTCGAGGACACGCTCAATGCAGGCGGCGGACTGTGCCATGAAGATGCAGTGCGCTTCACCGTTGAGCATAGCCGCGAGTCGATCCAATGGTTGATCGATCAGGGCGTACCTTTTACCCGTGATGAACATGCCAGTGTCGACGATGGCGGTTTCGAGTTTCACCTGACCCGCGAAGGTGGCCACAGTCACCGGCGTATCATTCATGCCGCCGACGCCACCGGCGCTGCAATCTTCACTACCCTGCTCAGCCAGGCACGCCAGCGTCCGAACATCGAGCTTTTGGAGCAGCGGGTGGCGGTCGACCTGATCACCGAGCGGCGCCTGGGCAAGGACGGCGACCGTTGCCTGGGCGCTTATGTGCTCAACCGCAACACCGGCGAAGTCGACACCTACGGCGCACGCTTCACCGTGCTGGCCACGGGCGGCGCCGCCAAGGTCTACCTGTACACCAGCAACCCCGACGGGGCCTGTGGCGATGGCATCGCCATGGCCTGGCGCGCCGGCTGCCGTGTGGCCAACCTCGAGTTCAACCAGTTCCACCCCACCTGCCTGTACCACCCCCAGGCCAAGAGCTTCCTGATCACCGAGGCCCTGCGCGGCGAAGGCGCCCTGCTGCGGCTGCCCAACGGCGAACGCTTCATGCCGCGCTTCGACCCGCGTGAAGAGCTGGCACCGCGCGATGTCGTTGCCCGCGCCATCGACCACGAGATGAAGCGCCTGGGCGTGGACTGCGTGTACCTTGATATCAGCCACAAGCCGGCCGACTTCATCAAGAGCCACTTCCCCACCGTGTATGAACGCTGCCTGACTTTCGGCATCGACATCACCCGCCAGCCGATCCCGGTGGTACCTGCAGCCCACTACACCTGTGGCGGGGTGATGGTGGACGATCATGGCCATACCGACGTGCCCGGCCTCTACGCCATCGGTGAAACCAGCTTCACCGGCTTGCACGGCGCCAATCGGATGGCCAGCAACTCGCTGCTCGAATGTTTCGTCTACGGCCGTGCCGCAGCCACCGACATCGAGGCGCACCTGGACCAGATTGCAATGCCCAGGGCGCTGCCCTGCTGGGACGCAAGCCAGGTCACCGATTCGGATGAAGACGTGATCATTGCGCACAACTGGGATGAGTTGCGGCGATTCATGTGGGATTACGTGGGGATCGTGCGTACCAGCAAGCGCCTGCAGCGCGCCGAACACCGGGTGCGCCTGCTGCTGGACGAGATCGACGAGTTCTACAGCAACTACAAGGTCAGCCGCGACCTGATCGAGCTGCGCAACCTGGCCCAGGTAGCCGAACTGATGATCCGCAGCGCCATGCAACGCAAGGAAAGCCGCGGCCTGCACTACACCCTGGATTACCCCGGCATGCTGCCCGAGGCCCACGACACTATTCTGCAGCCATCCACCTACGCCGACTGAACTTCAGCCTTACACGCAAGCGCCGGTGCTGTGCCGGCTCCAATGCGTCACGGGCGATGCACAGACCTTCGCTCAGGTAGCCCCCCTTGCGGCGGTAGCGCAGCACAATCAAACCCGGCAGCGCCAGGCTGTCGGGGCGCAATTGGACCGACTGCCAGCCCAGGGCAAGGCTGAACAGCTCCCAACCATCAGGCTTTCGGCGCAATCCGGTAACGGCTCGGGGATGAAAGAGCAGAATTCGCCGGGGAATCATCCAGCCCGCATGCAGCAAGCAACACACACTCCCCAGCAGCTTCGCCCACCACGGCAACTGCAGAAGGCTCAGCGCCAGCAAGGCCAGCAGCAGGCTGGCCAGGTAGGCCGCCAGCAAGGCCCGGGAGCCTTGCCAGCGACACTCGAACCGATCACTTGGGCTGGACACGGTCCAGAATGATGCGAACCATGCGCTGCAGCTCCGGATCTTCGGACTCGCTGCGTTCCATGAACCAGCCAAACATGTCCTGGTCTTCGCAGCTCAGCAAGCGCTTGTACAGGTCACGATCTTCCTGGCTCAGGGTCGGATAGACGTCCTTGCTGAAAGGGACCAGCAGTACGTCGAGCTCGAGCATGCCACGGCGGCTGTGCCAAAAGAGCCGGTTGAGTTCAGTTTGTTCGACCATGAAGCCCTCCTAAAATAGGCCGCCAGTATACAGAGGCCGCGCCCGAGGGACACGAGACGTTGGTCCGGACCTGTGAGCAAATAATGACAGAGGGCAGCACTCAACTACCTATTTTGCCGACAGCGCTCTATCATGGGACCCAGTCTTACTACCCTGCGATGACCCATGGCCGATTCTGCTTTTTTCTGCACCCTTTCCCACGAAGGCGTCCTCGCCGTCCGCGGCTCGGACGCCGGCAAGTTCCTGCAAGGCCAACTGACCTGCAACCTCAATTACCTCAATGAGAGCACCAGCAGCCTGGGCGCACGCTGCATGGTCAAGGGCCGCATGCAGTCGAGCTTTCGCATCCTGTCCGAGGCCGATGGCTTTGTACTGGCCATGACCCGCGAGCTGCTCGAGCCACAATTGGCCGACCTGAAAAAGTACGCGGTATTTTCCAAGGCCAAACTGACCGACGACAGCGATGCCTGGGTACGCTTCGGCCTGAACGACGGTGACGCCGCCCTGCAGGCGCTGGGACTGGGGGTGCCGGCGCAGGTCGACGGAATAACGCGCCACGACGGCTTGATTGCCGTTGTCGTGTCCACCGGGCGCATCGAGCTCTGGGTCCCTGCCCAGCAGGCAGCGGCGGTGCAGGCACAACTGGCCGCGCACCTTCCAGAAGGCACGCTCAACGATTGGCTGCTCGGACAGATTCGCGCCGGCATCGGCCAGGTCATGGCCCAGACCCGCGAACAGTTCATCCCGCAGATGATCAACCTGCAGGCTGTCGGTGGCGTCAGCTTCAAGAAAGGCTGCTACACCGGCCAGGAAATCGTCGCGCGCATGCAGTACCTGGGCAAGCTCAAGCGTCGCCAGTACCGTGTGGCCCTGGCCAGCGACCAACTGCCAGAGCCTGGCACCGAGATTTTCTCGCCTACTCACAACTCTTCGGTCGGTGAGGTGGTGCTGGCTGCCCGCGCCGCTGAAGGCTGCGAGCTGCTGGCGGTACTGACTGCCGACGCAGTCGAAGACAACAACCTGCACCTGGGCAGCGCCGACGGTCCCGACCTGACGCTGCTGTCGCTCCCCTACGCGCTGGATCGTGACCGCGAGATCCAGCGCTGAGTCACCCCTGCCCCGGCACTTGCCTACCGGGGCATTTCTTGAATTGCGTTAGAGAATCACCATGAACAAGCTGGCCGAGATGGTCCAGGCCCAGTTGCTGGCCGCCATCGACAACGATGACCTGGTGCTGCCGACCTTGCCGGAGGTAGCCTTGAGCATCCGCGAGGCCGCAGAAGACACCGAGATCAGCGTCAGCACCCTGAGCAAAGTCATTGGCCGCGACGCCGCGTTGTCGGCGCGCCTGATCAAAGTAGTGAACAGTCCGCTGCTGCGCGCCACCGTTGAAGTGACCGACCTGCAGACGGCCATCACCCGCCTGGGCATCAACTACAGCTGCAACCTGGCTATCGGTCTAGTCATCGAGCAGATCTTCCATGCCCGGTCCGAGGTAGTGGAGCGAAAAATGCGTGAAGTCTGGGCCACCAGCCTGGAGGTGGCGGGCATCAGTTACGAACTTTGCCTGCGACACACCCAGCTCAAGCCGGATCAAGGCGCCCTGGCCGGCCTGGTTCACCAGATTGGTGTATTGCCGATTCTGATTTACGCCGAAGAGCACAACGAACTGTTGTCCGACCCCGTGTGCCTGAACTACGTGATCGACCAGATCCATCCAGCCTTGGGCGACAAGATTCTCGGCACCTGGGAGTTTCCCGAGCAACTGGTCAAGTTGCCCGGGCGCGTCCAGGACCTGGACCGCTGCAGCGACCGGGTCGACTACGTGGACATCGTCCAGATCGCTCGGGCCCTGAGCCTGGGAACCAGCAAAACCCGCCCCCTGGCCGCCTTGCCGGCCTACCGGCACCTGGGCCTGCCCACCGGCACTGAGCTGGTCGCCAACGATTTGCTCAATGCCCGCAGCATGTTCCGTTAGTCAACGGTAAAACTGACCCGTACCTTCAAGCCGCCCCGCTCGCCGTCATGCAGGCTGATCTGAGCCAGGTGCGCGCGGCAGATCTCGCCGACAATGGCCAGGCCCAGGCCCGTGCCTTGGGCACTACGCCGATAGAAACGCTCGAACACCCGCTCGCGTTCGCTTTCGGGAATGCCAGGGCCGTCGTCCTCGACTTCCAGAATGCCCGGTGCGCTCACGCGCAAGATCACATTGCCGTCCTTGGGGGTATGTGCCAGGGCGTTGTCCACCAGGTTGCTGAGCAATTCGTTGAGCAAGGTAGGTTCTCCGCGCACATGCACGGACTCCTCGGCTTCCAGCGCCAAGGCAACGCCCCGGGCATGGGCCAGCGGCGCCATGGCCATGCCCAGCTCGCGGGCCAGCTGGCTCAGGTCAAGCACTTGCGCGCCCCCCTCGGCAATGGCCCGCGCACCATTCTCCACCCGTGCAAGCGACAGCAACTGATTGGCCAGGTGGGTCAGGCGATCAGTGCCCTGGGCGGCAGACTCCAGGGTGTCACGCCAGACCTGCGGCTCGCTGGAGCGTAGCCCCAGTTCAACGCGGGCCTTGAGGGCCGCCAGTGGAGTACGCAACTCGTGAGCGGCTTCGGCAATGAACTGGGCCTGGCGCTCGAACTGCCCGCGCAGGCGTTCGGTGAAATGGTTCAAGGCCCGCACCAGCGGACTCAACTCACGCTGAACTTCGACCAATGGCAATGCCCGCAGATCGTCGGGCTGACGTTCTTCCACGGCGCGGCGCAAGCGCTCGAGCGGACGTAGCGCGGCGCTGACCGCGAACCACACCATCATCAATGCACCCAGCGCCAGCATCCCCAGGCGCAACAGGGTGTCGGCCATCAGTCCGCGCGCCATGCGCACGCGCGCTTCTTCAGTCTCGGCCACACGGATCTCGGCCATGCCGTTCATGTTCGGTTCGCTGACGGGTTTGAGCAGGCTCACCACCCGCACATCCTGGCCCAGGTAGCGGGCGTCGTAGAAGCGCGCCAAGGCCGGGTAGTCGTCGGTGCGCGGAGTGCCCGGCGGCGGCGGCGGCAAGTTCTCGTAGCCTGAGATCAGACGCTGGTGAATATCGTTGACCTGGTAGTAGATACGCCCGGCACTGTCATAGGCGAAGGTGTCCAGTGCGACGTAGGGCACATCGGCGCTGAGCGTGCCATCACGCTGGGACAAGCCCGCAGCGATGGTGCGGGCCGACGCCAGCAAGGTACGGTCGTAGGCGGTGTCGGCAGCCTCCCGGCCGTTCCAGTAGGCACTCAGGCCGCTGGCCAGCATCAGCACCACCAGCAGAATCGCCAGGTTCCAGACCAGCCGCCCGCGCAGGCTGCCGCTATCAAGCATCGCGGTGCTCGAGCAGGTAACCGAGCCCCCTGAAGGTGACAATGGCCACGGCATGCCCATCGAGCTTCTTGCGCAAACGATGGACGTAGATCTCGATGGCATCGGCGCTGGCTTCTTCATCCAGGCCGAAGACCTGAGCCGCCAGTTGCTCTTTGCTCATCACTCGCCCCGGGCGGGCGATCATGGCCTCCAGCACGGCCTGCTCGCGGGAGGTCAGGGTCAGTAGCTCATCGCCCAGGGTGAAGCGCCGGGTATCCAGGTCGTACACCAGCGGACCACAGCGTTGCTGGCGCTCACCACCGAGCACGCTGCGGCGCAGCAAGGCCTTGACCCGTGCCTCGAGCTCGGTCAGTTCGAATGGCTTGGCCAGGTAGTCATCGGCGCCCAGGTTCAGGCCGTGGACCCGGTCCTTTACGTCGCTGCGCGCTGTCAGCATCAGCACCGGCAGGGTCTTGCCGCGGGCGCGCAAGCGCGCCAGCACTTCGAAGCCGTCCATGCGCGGCAGCCCCACATCGAGCACGGCCACCGCGTATTCCTCACTGGCCAGGGCCAGGTCGGCGGCCACGCCATCGTGCAGCACATCAACGGTCAAGCCGGTGCTCTTGAGGGCCTGGGCCACGCTTTCTGCCAACTGCAGATGGTCTTCGACGAGCAGCACACGCATCGATTTCTCCCCGGTTGCGTCACGGTCAATGGCGCGGAGTGTACAGCCGACAGCCCGCCTGTGAAGCCTTCGCAACGATGAAAAGCTGCTGAAAGGTTAGCGAAAGGTTCAGCCCCTAGCATCCTCTCACGGCTCACTCTGCTTGCCGTACAACCGAGCCTTCAGGCTCGAACTAATAAGAACAATAACGGAGTTACTCGACCATGCTGTCCACGCAGCCTCAGGCGTATTCGCCTATCCGTCGCTTGCCTTCCCGCCAGACCGCAGTTGCCAGCGCCCTCGCCCTTGCCGGCGTCGCCCCGCTCAGCCAGGCCGCCTTCTTCGAAGACAGCAAGGCCACCTTCGAAACCCGCAACATGTACTTCAACCGCGACTTTCGCGACGGCACCAGTGCCCAGCAATCCAAGCGTGACGAGTGGGCCCAGGGCTTCATGCTCAATTTCGAGTCAGGCTACACCGACGGCACCGTAGGCTTTGGCCTCGACGCCCTGGGGATGCTCGGAATCAAGCTCGACTCCAGCCCCGACCGCACCGGCAGCGGCCTGCTTCCGACCCACGATGACGGGCGCGCCGCCGACGAGTACTCCAAGCTCGGCCTGACCGGCAAAGTGAAGATCTCGGAAACCGAATTGAAAGTCGGCACCCTGATGCCGGAACTGCCCACCCTGCAACCCAACGACGGCCGCATCCTGCCGCAGACCTTCGAGGGCGGCTTGCTGACTTCCGGCGAAATCAAGAACTTGACCTTCACCGGCGGACGCCTGGAAAAAGCCAAGGACCGCGACAGCACCGACAACCAGGACATTGCCCTGAACAACAAGAACGGTCGATTTCTAGGCACTGTTGCCGGCAACCATTTCGACATGGCCGGCCTGGACTACAAGTTCACCGACAAGATCACCGGCAGCTACCACTGGGCCCAGCTCGATGATGTCTACCGCCAGCACTTCGTCGGCATGATCGCCAGCCAGCCGTGGGGGCCCGGCACCTTCGGCGCCGATTTGCGCATGGCCTTCAGCGATGACCAGGGCCAGGCCCGTGGCGGCAACATCGACAACACTGCGCTCAACGGCATGCTCAGCTACAGCGTCATCGGCCACAAATTCAGTGCCGGATACCAACACCTCTCCGGCGACACGGCCTTCCCCTACGTCGACGGTGCCGATCCGTACCTGGTCAACTTCGTCCAGATCAACGACTTCGCCGGCGCCGACGAACGCTCCTGGCAAGCTCGCTACGACTATGACTTCGCCAAACTGGGCATTCCCGGCCTGACCTTCATGACCCGCTACATCAACGGCGATAATGTCAGCCTGGCCGATGGCGGTGAGGGCAAAGAGTGGGAACGCAACACCGAGTTCAAGTATGTGGTGCAAAGTGGCGCCCTGAAAAACGTCGCCGTGCGCCTGCGCAACGCCACCTTCCGTTCCAACTTCGCCCGCGATGCCGACGAAGTGCGACTGCTGGTGAGTTACAGCCTTGCGCTGTGGTAGTCCCCGATAACAATAATGCCAACGGAGATAGACGATGACCTTTGCACTGCGCCGTATTGCCCTCGCCACTGCCTGCCTGATGCTTGCCGGCCAAGCCGGGGCGGGTGAGCCCAAGCGTCCTGAATGTATCGCCCCCGCCTCCCCCGGCGGCGGCTTCGACCTGACCTGCAAACTGGTGCAAAGCGCCCTGGTCAACGAGAAGATCCTCAGCAAACCCATGCGCGTGACCTACATGCCCGGCGGTGTCGGTGCAGTAGCCTACAACGCCGTAGTGGCCCAACGCCCGGCCGATGCCGGCACCCTGGTGGCCTGGTCGAGCGGTTCGCTGCTGAACCTGGCCCAGGGCAAATTCGGTCGTTTCGATGAGAACGCCGTGCGTTGGCTGGCCGCCGTCGGCACCAGCTACGGCGCTATTGCAGTGAAAAGCGACTCACCATACAAAACCCTCGATGATCTGGTCGCCGCGCTGAAAAAAGACCCGAGCAAAGTGGTGATCGGCTCCGGCGGTACGGTCGGCAGCCAGGACTGGATGCAGACGGCACTGATCGCCAAGGCCGCCGGCATCAACCCGCGCGACCTGCGCTATGTCGCCCTCGAAGGCGGCGGCGAAATCGCCACCGCGTTGCTCGGTGGGCACATCCAGGTGGGCAGTACCGATATTTCCGACTCCATGCCACACATCCAGAGTGGCGACATGCGCCTGCTCGCGGTGTTTGCCGAAAACCGCCTCGACGAACCGGAAATGAAAGACATTCCGACCGCCAAGGAACAGGGCTACGACATCGTCTGGCCGGTAGTGCGCGGCTTCTACATGGGGCCGAAGGTCACCGACGAAGAGTACGACTGGTGGAAAGCCTCATTCGACAAGCTGCTGGCTTCCGACGATTTCGCCCAGCTGCGCGACCAGCGCGAACTGTTCCCCTTCGCCATGACCGGCGCCGAGCTGGACACCTATGTGAAGAAACAGGTGGCCGACTATAAGGCCCTGGCCAAGGAATTCGGGCTGATTCAGTAAGCTTGCAACCCTCCTAAAGAGCATCACGGGGCAAGCTCGCTCCTACAGTAGGAGCGGGGTTGCCCTGCGAATAGAGGATTCCCCCAATGATCCTGCAACGCGTCTTCGCTTTGACGCTGCTGGCCGCCTGTGTGGCGCTGGCAGTCATGGCGTGGCCCTACCAGGCCGCGTTTTCCTACGAACCGGTCGGCCCTCGCGCCTTCCCCCTGTTGATGCTCGGCCTGATGGGCGTCGGTCTGCTGTACCTGGCCATTCGCCCTACCGCCATCGTGCGCAAGGACGACGACCCGGAGCTTGACCGCGAAACCCTGTGCAAGGTCGGCTTGTGTGTCTTGCTGCTGCTGGTGTTCGCCTCCACGTTCGAGTCGCTGGGCTTCATTGTCAGCAGCATCCTGATCGGTGTGCCGATGGCCCGCTTGTACGGCGGTCGCTGGCTGCCCAGTGCGGTCATCATCAGCCTGATGAGCCTCGCCCTGTACTGGCTGTTCGACCGCGTGATGGAAGTTCCACTGCCCCTTGGCCTGCTTGACGTTCTGGAGAACTGACATGGATACCCTTGGATATCTCGGCCAGGGTTTCGGCGTTGCGCTGAGCCCCTACAACCTGGTCACGGCCTTGTGCGGCACCCTGATCGGAACCGTGGTCGGCCTGCTGCCGGGCCTGGGCCCGATCAACGGCGTCGCCTTGTTGATCCCCATCGCTTTTGCCCTGGGGCTGCCGCCGGAGTCCGCGCTGATCCTGCTGGCGGCGGTGTACCTGGGCTGTGAATACGGCGGACGGATCAGCTCGATTCTGCTCAACATCCCCGGCGAAGCCTCCACGGTAATGACCACCCTCGATGGTTACCCCATGGCCCGCAAAGGCCTGGCGGGCGTGGCCCTGTCGCTGTCGGCATGGAGTTCGTTCATCGGCGCGTTCATCGCCACCTGCGGCATGGTGCTGTTTGCCCCGTTGCTGGCCAAGTGGGCGATTGCCTTCGGGCCCGCTGAATACTTCGTGCTGATGGTCTTCGCCATTATCTGCCTGGCCGGCATGGCCGGGGACAAACCGCTCAAGACCTTTATCGCCGCATTGATCGGCCTGTTCCTGTCGGGTGTGGGCATCGACGCCAACAGTGGTGTGTATCGCTTTACCGGTGACAGCGTCCACCTGGCCGACGGCATCCAGTTCGTCGTGCTGGTACTGGGCCTGTTCTCCATCAGTGAAATCCTGCTGCTGCTGGAAAAGACCCACCACGGCCACCAAGCGGTAAAAGCCACCGGGCGCATGATGTTCAACCTCAAGGAGGCGGCCTCGGTGTTCCTGGTGAACATTCGCTGCGGCGTCCTGGGCTTCATCATGGGCGTGTTGCCTGGCGCCGGTGCGACCCTGGCCAGTGCCGTGGCTTACATGACCGAAAAGAAACTGGCAGGTGCCAGCGGCAAGTTTGGCCAGGGTGACAAGCGTGGCCTGGCCGCACCGGAGACGGCCATTGGCGCTTCCTGCTGCGGCGCCCTGGTGCCGATGCTGACCCTCGGAGTTCCAGGCTCAGGTACCACTGCAGTGATGATCGGCGCCCTGACCCTCTACAACATCACCCCCGGCCCACTGTTGTTCCAACAGCAACCCGACATCGTCTGGGGCCTGATCGCCTCGCTGTTCATCGCCAACGTGATGCTGCTGATCCTGAACATTCCGATGGTGCGTATCTTCACCCGGATTCTCTCGGTGCCCAACTGGACCCTGGTGCCGGTGATCGCCATCATCACCGCGATCGGTGTGTACGCGGTGCATGCCACTACCTTCGACCTGTTCCTGATGATCGCCATCGGCATCTTCGGCTACATCCTGCGCAAGCTGGACTTCCCGCTGTCGCCGCTGCTGCTCGGCTTCATCCTCGGCGGCCTGATGGAACAGAACCTGCGCCGGGCGTTGTCGATTTCCAATGGTGGCCTGGAGATTCTCTGGTCCAGCCCAATCAGCATGACGGTCTGGGCGCTGACTGGCCTCATGGTGATCCTGCCGTTCGTGCGCATCTGGCGTAAACGCAGCCTCCAGCGTCGTGCCCTGGCCGATGTCTGATGGGCCATTGAAGCTGTATTGGGTCACTGGCCTGGTCGGCCTGGCTGGCGGATATCTCGCCAGCCTCATCGGCTGGCCGCTGCCGTGGATGGTCGGCTCGTTGCTGGCGATCATCCTCGTGCGCTGCCTGACGCCCTGGCAATTGACCGAGATTCCTGGTGGGCGAAAATGTGGCCAGTGGATCATTGGTATCGGCATCGGCCTGCACTTCACCCCGGCGGTGATCGAACAGGTGGCCAGCAACTTTGGCCTGATCTTCTGCGGAGCGCTGATTACCAGTGTCTCCAGCCTGGTCGGTATCTGGCTGTTGCGCCGTACCGGTGAAGACCGCGCCACCGCGTTCTTTGCCAGCATGCCGGGTGGTTCCGGGGAGATGGTCAACCTCGGCGCGCGCAACGGTGCGGTGCTCAGTCGGGTCGCTGCGGCCCAGAGCCTGCGAGTGCTGGCGGTGGTGCTGTGCGTGCCGGCGGTGTTCAAGTACTTGCTCGGCGATGGCGTGGCGATCACCCATGCCGGCAGTGTCAATTGGGGCTGGCTGGCAGTGATTTGCCCGTTGGGCATCTTGCTGGCAATGGTCTGGCAACGCATGAAACAACCCAACCCCTGGTTGTTCGGCCCGCTGCTGGTGGCCGCGGTGAGCAGTGTCGGCGCCGACTTGCAGATTGCCCTGCCCGATGGCGCCAGCCAGATCGGCCAGTGGTTGATCGGTAGCGGCCTGGGGTGTCACTTCAATCGTGCGTTCTTTCGGCGGGCACCGTCGTTCCTGGGCCGGACCCTGGTGGCCACGGCCCTGAGCATGCTGATCGCCGCCGCTGCTGCCTGGATCCTGAGCAACCTGACCCAGTTGGACCTGCGTTCGTTGACCCTGGGCATGATGCCCGGCGGTATTGCGGAAATGAGCCTGACGGCCGAAACCCTGCAACTGTCCGTTCCCTTGGTAACTGCGCTGCAGGTGATGCGCTTGCTGTTTGTGCTGTTCTTGGCCGAACCCTTGTTCCGCCACTGGCATGCCGAGCGCAGCACCCTGCCGGACTGACACAAAAAAAGGAAGCCTCGGCTTCCTTTTGTCTATCCCGCAACCCTCACAACGGCGGCAACGCCCATTCCACCGCTGCCAAACCGTGCTGCTCGAGAAACTTGTTGGTACGGCTGAAGTGCCCGCATCCCAAGAAGCCGCGATAGGCCGACAACGGTGACGGGTGTACCGACTTGAGCACCAGGTGTTTGGTGGCATCAATGAGCTTGGCCTTGCTCTGGGCATGGGCACCCCAAAGCAGGAACACCGTATTGGGCTGGTGCTCGCTGACGACCTCGATGACCCGATCGGTAAAGAACTCCCAACCTTTCTTGGCATGCGAGGCAGCATTGGCTCGCTCCACCGTCATGGTGGTGTTGAGCAGCAACACGCCCTGCTCCGCCCAACTTTGCAGGTACCCGTGCTTGGGAATCTCGATATTCAGGTCGCGCTGCAGCTCTTTGTAGATGTTGACCAGCGACGGCGGTGTCGGAATACCTGGCTGTACCGAGAAGCACAGACCGTGCGCCTGGCCTGGGCCGTGATAAGGATCCTGACCGAGGATGACCACCTTCACCTGGTCCAGCGGCGTGGAGTTGAGTGCGTTGAAAATCATCGGGCCAGGGGGGTAGATCTCTTTGCCGGCCGCATACTCCTGGCGTAGAAACTCGCGCAGTTGCTGCATGTAGGGCTGGTCGAACTCGGCGCGCAGCGCTTCTTTCCAGCTCGGTTCAAGTTTGATGCGATCGTCGTCAGTCATGGGGCCATCCGTAAACAATGGCGCGACACTAGGAAAGCTGCCGGTGCTTGTCAATCGTTCCGACCGGCGACCGGCACAATCACCAGCAGCGACCATACTTGTGCGGATCAGATGAGTGAGGCCGCCCATGCTTGTACAGTGCGAAGAACAGACCGGCGTCGATGGTGCCCGTCTCGGCATCGTCACCCTCAACAGCGAGAAAGCCCTCAATGCCCTGTCGCTGCCGATGATCGAGGTGATCGACCAGCAATTGGCCGAGTGGGCCGACAACCCGGACATTGTCTGCGTACTCCTGCGCGGCGCCGGGCCCAGGGCCTTTTGTGCCGGTGGCGATGTGCGCAGCCTGGTACAGGCATGTCGTGATCATCCCGGCGAGGTTCCACCGCTGGCCGCGCGTTTTTTTGCCGCTGAGTATCGCCTGGACTACCGTCTGCATACGTACCCGAAACCCTTGTTGTGCTGGGGGCATGGTCATGTGCTCGGCGGCGGCATGGGATTGCTCCAGGGCGCCCGTGTGCGCATCGTCACCCCCAGCAGCCGCCTGGCCATGCCGGAGATCAGCATCGGCCTGTACCCGGATGTCGGCGCCAGTTGGTTTCTCGCCCGCATGCCCGGCAAGCTCGGCCTGTTCCTGGGCTTGACCGGCGCCCCCCTCAATGCCCGCGATGCGCTGGACCTGGACCTGGCCGATCGCCTGTTGGGGGAAAACCAGCAGGAAGAACTGATCGACGACCTGCTGCAGTTGAACTGGCAGGAACAGACCGCACTGCAACTGAACAGCCTGCTCAAAGCCCAGCAACAGCGCGCCCGGACCGACATGCCCGAAGCCCAGTGGCTGCCCCGTCGGGAAAAAATCGATGCGTTGCTCGATGTCGCCGATCCGGTCTGTGCCTGGCGGGCGATCGTGCAACTGCGCAACAGCAGCGACCCACTGTTGGCCAAGGCCGCGCAAACCTTGCAGGAAGGCTGCCCGCTGACGGCGCACCTGGTCTGGGAGCAGATTCAGCGCGCACGGCACCTGTCACTGGCCCAGGTATTCCAGATGGAATACGCCATGAGCTTGAACTGCTGCCGGCATCCGGAGTTCAGCGAAGGTGTGCGGGCGCGCCTGATCGACAAGGACCAGAAGCCGCGCTGGCACTGGCCGGACATTGCCAAGGTGCCAGCACCGGTCATCGCCGCGCACTTTGCCAAAGTATGGGAAGGCCGCCATCCACTGGCAGACCTGATCTGAACTACCTAGCGATGCCACTTGCGGTCATAGCGACCGTCGCGGTTGCGATCATGGCGTGAGGGGGCTTGCCGGTAACGGTCATACCCACGGCCCGGATAGGACTTGTAGTAATGCTCTGGCGCCGAACGGTAATAGTGCGGCGTGGAGCGGTAATAGTGGGGAGGTGGGCGGTAGTACTGCGGCGGAGCCGAGTAATAGCGCTGCTGCGGCACGACATAATAGCCGCGGTTGTAGGGATAGGCTGGCCGGGAGTAACCCGGATAACCATAACGGTCGGCGGTGTAGATCTCGGTGCGGTGGTAGTAACCATTTCCTCCATAAGGGACACACGCGGCGGTCAGCGAACTCAGCACTGCAATCAGCAAAAGTCGGCGATACATGGCGGCCTCCCGGACCGCTGAACTGCCCATCCCAGCGGCGCTGGTCGGCGTCGATCGGCAAGCGTTCATCGACACAGATTAAGACCGTGCAAAGCTGATCCGGTGCCCGCCCTGCAATAATTTGAAACAACGCCGATAACCTCAAACTTTGTCCAGTTATTTTCCGGCCACACCACTAGAATGAACGCCACTGGCCTAGATCAAGGGAATGTCATGCCGTCTCGCTCCGCCCTGTTTTCGCAGCGCTCGCTGATACTGACCTTGCTGCTGTTGCTTGGCTGCGGCTTTCTGGCCACCTCCCTGATCAGTTATTTCGCCTCACGCAGCGCTATTCGCGACAGCATCGTCAACACCGAACTGCCGCTGACCTCCGATACCGTGTACTCCGAGATCCAGAAGGACCTGGTTCGGCCGATCCTGATTTCCTCGATGATGGCCCACGATACCTTCCTGCGTGACTGGGCCCTTGAAGGTGAACACGATCCGCAGCAACTGTCCCGCTACCTGAACGAGATCATGGGCCAATACCGGGCCTACACCGCCTTTTTTGTCTCCAGCCGCACGGGTAACTACTACCAGGCGCAAAAAGGCGTACTCAAAAAGATCGACCCGAACGAACCCCGTGACGCCTGGTACGGCCGTGTTCTGAAAATGGACGATCCCTACGAAATCAACGTCGACCTGGACATGGCCAACCAGGACCGGCTCACGGTGTTCATCAACTACCGCATGTTCGACTACGACGGCAACTTCATCGGTGTCACCGGTATCGGGCTCACGGTCGAAGCGGTGGTGCGCCTGATCGACGACTACCAGCAGCGCTACCAGCGCCAGGTATTCTTCGTCGATCCCCAAGGGCGTGTGGTACTCACCGGTTCCAATGGCGGCCCCCATGGCGCGCGGACCGGCCAGTCACTGCGCGAACTGGGCGGGTTGCGCGATCTGCTGAAGCAAATGCCAGTGCCGGTCAGCGGCAGCCATGAGTACCGCAATGACGCAGGTCGCAGCCACTTTCTCAACATCCGCCTGGTGCCTGAACTGAACTGGTACCTGTTCGTCGACAAACGCGAAGATGGCGCACTGGACAACGTGCGTCAGTCGCTCTACCTGAACCTGGCGATCTGCACCATCATTGGCCTGGTGGTGCTGTCGCTGCTCAATGCCATGGTCAAACGCCATCAAGAAAGCATCGAAGCCCTGGCGACGCTCGACAGCCTGACCGGCCTGCCCAACCGTCGAGGCTTCGACCTGCTGGCAGCGCAGGCCCTGCAGGAGTCCCGGCGTGAGCCCAATCCATTGGTGGCGCTGTTGATCGACCTGGATCACTTCAAGGCACTCAACGACACCCACGGTCACCTGGCCGGCGATGAAGTACTGCGCCAATTTGCCCAGGTGCTGGAGAACTGCCTGCGCCAGGCAGACATCATCTGCCGCTGGGGCGGCGAAGAGTTCATCGTCCTGCTCAAGGACACCGACGGCGCGCGCGCCCGGGAAATCGCCGAAAAGATCCGTCAGCGTACCGAGGAGCTGGCCTTCAACTTCGCCGGCAAACCGATCAGACTGACCACCAGCATCGGCTTGAGCACCCTGCAGCGCGAAGATACCCTGGACAGCCTGATCGCCCGCGCCGACCATGCGCTGTACCGTGCCAAACAAAGCGGACGCAATCGCGTCTGCACAGAGATGCCCAGGTCCGACAATGAGTGATCCCCAACGCTGCCCTGCCTGCGGCGCCAGCAATCGCTGCAGCCTCGCCGACCCGCGTACTGCCGCCAAGGCCTGCTGGTGCTACAGCGTCAGCATCGACCCCAAGGTGCTTGAAGCCTTGCCCGCCGAGCTACGCAACAAGGCCTGCCTGTGCCCCGCCTGCGCCCAGGTACTGGAACAACTGGACGCAGCAAAAGCAGCCAGCGACCGTTAAACTGCCACGCCCAGCCCCCGGCCTTGTATGCGTCTCGATCGTTTCCTCAGCAACCTGCCCTGCTTCAACCGCCAACAAGTACGCCTGTTACTGGTGGAGCGGCGCGTGCGTGTGGACGGCTATTGCGTGAGCGACCCGCGCCTGGAAGTACGCGACTTCAGCCGCATCGAAGTAGACGACCAATTGTTGCAGGCCGGGCGCCCGGCCCGTTACCTGATGCTGCACAAGCCCCAGGGTTGCGTCAGCGCCACTCAGGACCCGGAACACCCCACCGTGCTGGACCTGATCGACGAAGCGAACAAGCACGAGCTGCACATAGCCGGGCGCCTGGACTACAACACTACGGGCCTGATGCTGCTGACCAACGATGGCCAATGGTCGCGGCGACTGACCCAACCGAAAACCAAACTGCCCAAGGTCTACTACGTAGAGACCGAGCAAGTGATCGAACCCCGTTACATCGACACCTTTGCCCAGGGCTTGTACTTCGCCTTTGAAGACCTCACCACCCTGCCCGCCGAACTGACCCTCATTGGTCCGCGCAGTGCCCGCCTGAGCATCGTTGAAGGCCGCTATCACCAGGTCAAGCGCATGTTCGGCCACTTCGACAACAAGGTGCTGCGCCTGCACCGCGAGCGCATGGGCCCGCTCACCCTCGATCCAGGCTTGCGCCCGGGCGAGTACCGAGCGCTCTATCCCGAAGAAATCCAGGCGATCTGAGCCGGCGACCGCTTGGCGGAAAAATTCCGTCAATTGCCCCAAAGGCACTTGCGGGTTGGTTCGCTGCCTGCTTGAATCCAATCGTCGGTCTGCATGTGACTTGCCAGTCACGCCCGTAGTCCAAGACACCTTTTTGCTGGCTACCGATGCCTCGATGCACTGGAGTCCGGCAGATTGCCCACCTAGAACAATACCCGTCGACCAGGCATTAGCGGATCGACAAGGGCCCTCGGTTTCTCTTCAAGGCGTATGCCTACCTGTCATAAAGAACGCGCATCCTTGCATGTGCGAACACCCTTTTTGCGCCAGGAGTCGACGACATGAGGCCAGAAATTGCTGTGCTTGATATACAAGGTCAGTATCGGGTTTACACGGAGTTCTATCGCGCAGATGCCGCCGAGAAGACGATCATCCTGATCAATGGATCATTGGCCACCACGGCCTCCTTCGCCCAGACGGTGCGCAGCCTGCATCCACAATTCAACGTCGTGCTCTACGATCAGCCCTACGCCGGCAAGTCCAAGGCGCACAACCGCCACGAGCGGCTGCTGACCAAGGAAACGGAAGGGCAGATCCTGCTGGAGCTTATCGATCACTTCGCCGCCGACCACGTCATGTCGTTCTCCTGGGGCGGCGCCTGCACCTTGCTGGCCCTGGCGCACAAGCCGCGGCGCATTCAGAAGGCCGTGGTCAGTTCGTTCTCGCCGGTGATCAACGAACCGATGCGCGACTACCTGGAAAAGGGCTGCCAGTACCTCAGCGCCTGCGACCGCTACAACGTCGGCAACCTGGTCAACGACACCATCGGCAAACACCTGCCGTCGCTGTTCAAGCGCTTCAACTACCGGCACGTCAGCAGCCTGGACAACCACGAGTACGCGCAGATGCACTTTCACATCAACCAGGTGCTCGACCACGACCTGAACAACGCACTGCGCTCGGCCCGTGTGATCGACATCCCGGTACTGTTCATGAACGGTGAGTGGGACGAATACACCACCATCGATGACGCCCGGCAGTTCAGCCAGCACGTGCGCAACAGCCACTTCAGCGAAATCCGTGCTGCCGGCCACTTCCTGGACATGGAACACAAAGCAGCCTGCAATCAGACTCGCGATGCCTTGCTGGGTTTCCTCAAGCCGGCAGCCGTGCGTGAACCTCGTGTCCGTTACCAGTACGGCCAGGAGCACCATGCACTGGCGATCTGAAACCCCTGGACGGCGGTAGCGCAGCCTCCTGCATCAGCGGCCCGTTGGGGCAGAAGGAAGATGCAAGACCTTGCGCTACCCGCCACCGATCACCGCCTTTATTTCCAGGCAAGGCTTCAAATCGCAGTGCGCTTCTGGTACAACGTCTGGCCTGAAAGCGGGTGTCGTATAATGGCATTACTCCAGCTTCCCAAGCTGATAACGAGGGTTCGATTCCCTTCACCCGCTCCAGTTTCCCCACGGTTTCAGCACACCTGAAACGCAGGCTTACCTCTCTGGCGAGCCACCTGTCCCGGCCCAAGGCCAATCCCCTCCCCACTCTGTTGATTACCCTCCTGTCCCGACATACCCGTCTCGGGCTGAACAACGCTGTCTTTTGATCTGGCGCGCTGCTATGTCGGACCAAGGTGCGCTTTAATGTCCGATACCGCGCTTTCCCGCCACGTCGCGAAACACTCGAAAGGACCCGTTCATGTTTCTCTCCCGCTGGCTTCCGGGCCTTTCCAATCTGCTCCATTACCGCCGCGAGTGGTTTCATGCCGACCTGCAGGCCGGTCTGTCGGTGGCGGCAATCCAGATTCCAATTGCCATCGCTTATGCGCAGATCGTCGGACTGCCGCCGCAATACGGCCTGTACGCCTGCATCCTGCCAATGATGGTCTATGCCCTGATCGGCAGTTCACGGCAGCTGATGGTCGGCCCTGATGCGGCCACCTGCGCCATGGTTGCCGGTGCCATTGCGCCACTGGCCATGGGCGATCCACAGCGGCTGGCGCAACTGTCGGTGATTATCACGGTGCTGGTGGGGTTGATGTTGATCGGTGCGGGGGTGGCACGCGCTGGTTTTATCGCGAGCTTCTTCTCTCGGCCCATCCTGATCGGCTACTTGAACGGTATCGGCTTGAGCCTGCTGGCCGGGCAATTGGGCAAAGTGCTGGGATTTCGCATCGAGGGCGATGGTTTCATCCTGAGCCTGATCAACCTGCTGCAACGCCTCGGCGAAATCAAGTGGATGACCCTGAGCATCGGCCTTGCCGGGCTGGCCTTGCTGATCTGGCTCCCCCGACGCTACCCGCGCCTGCCCTCAGCATTGGTGACCGTAGTGTTGGCGACCCTGGTCGTCGGGTTGTTCGGTCTGGATCGCTATGGGGTGGCGGTGCTTGGCCCGGTGCCGGCCGGTATCCCGCAACTGGCCTGGCCACAAACCAACCTCGCGGAAATGAAGAGCCTGCTGCGTGACGCCCTGGGTATCGCCACGGTGAGTTTTTGCAGCGCCATGCTCACCGCGCGCAGTTTCGCCGCCCGCCACGGCTATGCGATCAACGCCAACCATGAATTCCTGGCCCTTGGGGTGACCAACATCGCCGCCGGGGTTTCCCAGGGGTTTGCCATCAGCGGTGCCGATTCGCGCACCGCCGTCAACGACATGGTCGGCGGTAAAAGCCAACTGGTGGGGATTATCGCCGCCCTGGTGATTGCCGTGATCCTGCTGTTCTTCACCGCACCCATGGCCTGGATTCCGCAGGCGGCCTTGGGGGCGGTGCTGCTGATGGCCGGCTGGGGCCTGATCGATGTGAAATCCCTGGGGCGGATCTACAAGCTCAGCCGCTTCGAGTTCTGGCTGTGTGTACTGACCACCATCGGCGTGCTGGGTGTCGGCGTGCTGCCAGGCATCATCATCGCCGTGACATTGGCCATCCTGCGCCTGCTCTACAGCATCTACCAGCCTACCGATGCAGTACTGGGCTGGGTGCCGGGTATCGAAGGCCAGGTCGACATTCGTCGACACAAGGATGCGCGCACGGTGCAAGGGCTGGTGGTGTATCGCTTTGACGATGCGATCCTGTTCTTCAATGCCGACTACTTCAAAATGCGCCTTCTGGAAGCAGTGCAGCGTGAAGACGAACCGCGGGCGGTGCTGTTCGACGCCGAGGCGGTCAGTTCCATTGATGTGAGTGGCATATCGGCATTGCGGGAGGTGCGCGACACCCTCCACGCACGTGGCATTCACTTCGGTATCGCCCGGGCCCAGGGGCGCTTCCTGCGCATGTTGGTGCGCTCAGGAATTGCCCGCGAGATGGAAGACGGCATGCTGTTCGGCTCGGTGCGCTCGGGGATACGGGCGTATCGGGTGTGGCGCAACCGGATGCGCAAGGAATGATCGCGGGGCAAGCCCGCTCCTACTGGTAGGAGCAGGCTTGCCCCGCGATGCGATCCCCTCAGGAACGCGGCATCAGCCCTGGCAATGCATGCATCAGGGCGTTGATGGCAAAGCCGATGAACATCACCCCGCAAGCACGGGTGATCCACAGTTCATAGCGGGTGTAGAGGGTGCGCACATGACGGGCGCCAACAATGGCGATGAGGATCACATATGCCAGCAGGCCGCCCAGAAAACTCAAGGCAATCAGCGCCGGCAGCATCGACCACTCCAGGGTTTCGGCGCGGCTGGAGATCAGCGCTGTGAAGGTCGCCACTGCCACCGGATAGGCCTTGGGGTTGGTCAGGCCGAAGACGATGCCATGCCAGAACGGCTTGCGCACCGGCCCTTGCTCGCCATTGCCGTTGCCCGGGCGGCTGCGCAGGGCACGAAAGCCCAGCCAGAACAGGTAGAGACCACTGACCAATCCGAGGATGTCGAACACCGAGCTGCCAATCTGCCGGGCACCGACGATCGCCACCAGCGCCGTGCTGCACCAGAGCACATCACCCAGCAGGTGCCCGCAGAGAAACCCGGCCCCGGCCTTGCGCCCGCGGGAGGCGCCAATGCCCAATACTGCGAGCACACCCGGGCCCGGGGTGATGCCATAGATAAATCCGGAGGCCAGCACGGCAAGCAGCAGCGAAAAGGTCATGGGCAAGTGAATCCTGAGCGATTGCCAAAGCGCGGAGTCTACGGTAGGCGCAGGCGCCAGACCAGATCATCAATAGCCGTTGGCGTCGAGAATCTGCGCCTCGCCAAGAGGCAATGAGCGAGAGAAATAGCGCAGCAATTGACCGCTGCGGTTGGTGAAGATGCCATCGACCCCCGCCGCCAGCACCTTGTCGAAATCCACCGTCTCATCGACGGTGTACACATGCACCAGCAAGCCCTTGTCGTGAGTCATGCGGTTCATCCACGGCTGCACCAGGTCGGCATAACTCTGCGCGCCGCCCGCCGTGCGTGCCGCAGACGGTCCGGTGCCGATAGCGCCCGCCGCTTTGGCGTAATCGAGCCAGCGCTCGAACTCGGCCTTGCTGCTGGGTTGCTGGCGGGCATAGAACGCGGCCTTGTCGGTCTCGCCCGACTCGACAAAGGTCTGCCCCGAGGCCGACGCCATGCCACCCTTGCCGACCCACAACAGCAGCACCTTGGGTACCTGCGGCATGTGCTGGTGCAGCAGCGCCAGGCTGTTGCGGTCAAAACTCTGCAGTACCACCCGGCCGGGTTTGTCCAGCCAGCCACGGGCCTGCAACGTCGCCTTCAGGTCCGCCTCGATACCGGGGAACAGGCTTGGCACCTTGGTCTCGATGTACAGCCCGGGACGACGCTGCGAATTGCCCTGGGCAATGTCCATCACCTCGTCGAGGGTGAGTATCTGCTGGCCGTTGAAACGCTCACGGGCGCGTTCGGGGTAGGCCTGGTTGAACCAGCTGCCGGCATCCAGCGACTTGAGCTCAGCCAGGGTGAAGGCGCTCACCGGGCTGTTCCGGCGTTCGGGAAAGCGCTGGGCCACATCGCTGGTGCGTTGCAGGTCATCATCGTGTACCGCCACCAGCACACCGTCCCGGGTGCGCTGCAGGTCCAGCTCCAGATAGTCGGCGCCCAGCTCCCGGGCCAGCACATAGGCTGGGGCCGTGGATTCCGGAGCATCGAACGAAGCGCCGCGATGAGCGATCACCGCCGGATACGGGATACCCTGCCTGGCCGCCAGCTCACTGCCCTGCCCCGCGTCGACCAGCCCGGCCAGCGGCAGCACCGCCAGACAGCACCAGCGACGCACGCTCTTACCCCTCATGAGCATTCCTCTTCATTGATCGCGAACCCAGCATAGTCGCCGAGCCTGATGACAAGGGTGTTGCGTGCTAAAGTCGCGCCGATCGAAACACATGCCGAACAGAGAACCTCATGCCCCACGCCGACCTCGACGCCAGCCTTCACCTCTGGCCAGACCTGAACCGCGCACACCCCAGCACCGGCCTGCTGCTGGGCAATGGTGCCAGTCGTGCGCTGTGGCGACCCTTCACCTATTTTTCGCTGTTCGAAGAAGCCCAGCGGGTGCGGCACAAGCCTCTGAACCTGACCGACCAGGCCCTGTTCAAGTCCCTGGGCACCGAACTGTTCGAGCCGGTGCTCAGTGCCCTGAACGCCACAGTGCGCATCAATGCCGCCCTGGCCGTCAGCTCGTCGGCGCCGCTGAATCGCTACTACACCATCAAGGAAGCGCTGATCCACGCCGTGCGCAGCGTGCATGTTCCCTGGCGGTTGCTGCCGATCAACACCCTGCAACGCCTCAATGCCGAGCTGCGCACCTACCAGAGCGTCTATTCGAGCAACTACGACCTGCTCTGCCACTGGGCAGCCAGCCAGGCGCCGGAAGGCTTCCAGCCGTTGTTCGATGAAGAGGGCCACTTCGATATCCGTCAGACCCGTCGCCCCGGCACCCGCCTGCTGTACCTGCACGGCGGCCTGCACCTGCTCAAGCAACCCGACGGCAGCACTCGTCAACGCAGCGCCAGCGATGGTCAATTGCTCGATGGCTTTGCAGTGAACACCCCGGGTGACGTGCCGTTGTTCGTCAACGAAGGCAGCAGCGACGACAAACTCAAGGCCATCCGCAGCTCCGACTACCTGAGCTGGTGCCTGGGCGAACTGGCGGTGCATCAGGGCGGGCTATGCCTGTTCGGCCAGCACCTGGACAACAGCGACCGCCACCTGCTGCAAGCCATCAAGCAGGCACGCCCGACGCACCTGGCGATTGCCATACGGCCCTTGAGCGAGGCTTCGATCATCAGCCAGAAGCAGCACTTCACCCAACGCTTTGCAGACACGCCTGGGCTGGCCCTGCATTTCTTCGACGCCACCAGCCACCCACTGGGCGCCACAGACCTGGAAGTCCCCGTTCCGGTAACAACACGCAAGCGACGTTGAGCCGATACGATTTACCCATAGCAAATGACAATTATTCTCGATACCATTCGCAACTTTCCGCCCTGCGCGTTCCTGGAAAGTTTGCATGCAACGCCCCAAACCCGACCCCATAGCCCATGACACTTGTCGTGGGTTCTATGCCGACATCCTGCACTTTTTGCGCAAGCGCACCGACAATGCCAGCGATGCCGCCGACATGACCCAGGACGTGTTCACCCAATGGTTGGGGTATCGGGATCGCGCCCGCGTGGAGCAGCCTCGGGCGTTCCTGTTTCAGGTGGCGCGCAACCTGTTGAGCGATCACTGGCGCCGGCAGAAGGTACGCCACACCGTGCTTGAAGAAAGTACCGAGGCCGATGAGCAGGCGCCAGCCGACACCCGCAGCGATCCGCTTCACCACGTCCAGCACCAGCAACGCCTGGACCAGCTCAAACAGGTACTCGCCGAGCTCTCGCCGCGCCGCCGCGAAGCCCTTATGCTGCACCGTTTCGAAGGTTTGACGCAGGCACAGATCAGTGAACGCATGGGCATTTCGGTGAGCATGGTGGAAAAACACATTGCCGCAGCCCTGCTGCAGTGCAAGCAACGCCTGGACAGTGAAAACGGCATGGAGCAGCCAGAATGAACCCCACTCTCGGCACCGAAAAGCCTTCGGTCGATGCCCAGGCTTCCAGCTGGTTTTCCCATAACCGCAACAACCCTTCGCGCGAGGCCCGCAAGGCGTTTGCACAGTGGATGCAGCATCCCGAACATGCTCGCGCCTACACCCAGTTCGAACAGCTATGGGATGACCTCGCCGAACTCACGCAGATGAACCCGCCCGTGCCCCTCGTGCCACGCAAGGCCCGGCACTGGCGCCCGGCACTGGCGACTGCCGCGGCACTGTTGTGTGCCTTGCTGGTGGGCAACCTGGGTGGGGTACCTGGTCACTCCAGGCAGACCGTGGCGGTCAACAGCGAACCCCAGACCCTGACGCTGCCCGACGGCAGTCAAATGAACGTCAACGCCCACACGCGCCTGCGCATCGAGTTCGACGCCGAGCGCCGGCTGATTCACCTGGATCAGGGACAGCTGTTCATCGACGTCGCCGCCGACAAGGAGCGCCCGCTGTTCGTCGATGCCGGCAGCGCCGTGGTGCGCGTGGTCGGCACCGCCTTCGACCTGCGCCGCGGCCAGCGGGAGCTGGT
>RCUI01000048.1_pt1 | contig 44186 bp, 47 predicted proteins | sample 2166121 | NCBI WGS metagenome assembly RCUI01 (sample SAMN09932700, study PRJNA488358) | compost metagenome | feature: garden; material: soil; isolation source: compost soil in succinic acid-enriched culture | place: Germany: Experimental Botanical Garden Goettingen | collected 2016-01-27
CTTGGCATCGAGATCATGGTGGCAGGGATCAAGGGAGTCTTTCCCGGATTGATGTGATTCAGGTCTGTTTTGTCGGAGCCGGTCCTCGTGACCGGCTTTTTATTGTTTCTTTTTTGTTAGTCATTTCCTAGAATCGAGCGGCTTTGTATGAAAAACACCCATTGCGCGATATTTAAATGCTGAATAAATGGTTTAAAGCTGTTTTTTTGACCGCCAAAGCCGTCCCTACCTGATGATATCTATTGCATTATCAGAATTGTCAGGGAATTATGCGGGCAGCGGGATTTTTATCTCGTGAATGGACAAATGCATGGAATGTTCTTGTTGGAGTATGGAAATGACTCATAGAAAAACAATTATTAATACCCTTTTATTGACCGCACTCTTTGGTGGCGCCACCCTGGCCCACGCCGCCGACGTCCCCGCCGGCACCAAGCTCGCCCCCGAGCAGACCCTGGTGAAAGGCAATGGCTCCGAACCCGCCACCCTGGATCCCCAGAAAGTGGAAGGTACCCCCGAATCCAATGTATTGCGTGACCTGTTCGAGGGTCTCGTCAGCTCCGGCCCCAAGGGTGAGACCCTGCCCGGCGTCGCCGAGTCCTGGGAAACCAAGGACAACAAACACTACGTGTTCCACCTGCGCAAGGATGCCAAGTGGTCCAATGGCGAGCCGGTGACCGCCCATGATTTCGTCTTCGCCTTCCAGCGCGCGGTGGATCCCAAGACGGCTTCTCCTTACTCCTGGTACATGGAGATCCCGACCATCACGAATGCGACCGACATCATCGGTGGCAAGAAACCGGCCGACACCCTGGGGGTGAAAGCCAGCGACGATTACACCTTCGAAGTGCAGCTGGAGAAGGCGGTGCCTTACTTCGTCAGCATGCTCTCTCACACCACCACCTATCCGGTGCCCAAGAAAGTGGTCGAGAAGTTTGGTGACAAGTGGACCCAGCCCGGCAACATGGTTTCCAACGGTGCCTATGTGCTGAAGGATTGGGTGGTCAACGAGCGCGTCGACGTCGAGCGCAACCCCAGCTACTGGAACAACGCCAAGACAGTGATCGAGAAGGTCACCTACCTGCCCATCCAGTCCACCAACGCCGAGCTGAACCGCTACCTGGCCGGTGAAGTCGATCTCACCTACAACATGCCCATCGAGCGCTTCAAGCAGATGAAGAAGGAGCACCCGAACGAGGTGCAGGTGAGCGGCTATGTGGGCACCTACTACTACCAGTACAACTTCAAGCACAAGCCGTTTGACGACGTGCGGGTGCGTACCGCGCTCTCCTATGCCATCGATCGCAACGTGATCGCCGACAAGGTGATGGGCAAGGGCGAGACCCCGGGTTACACCCTGGTTCCTGACTTCGTGGACGGTTTCAAGCCGGTGGCCCCGGCCTGGTCCAAGCTGACCCAGGCCGAGCGTGATGCCAAGGCGAAAGAGCTGCTGACCGAAGCCGGTTACGGCCCGGGCAAGCCGCTCAAGTTCGAGCTGCTCTACAACACAGACGACAACCACAAGAAGGTGGCCGTGGCCGTTGCCTCCATGTGGAAGAAGCTGGGGGTGCAGGTGAGCCTGGTTAACCAGGAGTGGAAGACCTACCTGGAAACCAAAAAGCAGGGTAACTTCGACGTGGGTCGCGCCGGCTGGATTGCGGACTACAACGAAGCCTCCTCCATGCTGGATCTGATGCAGACCACCCACGGCAACAACGACGGCAAGTACTCCAACACCGCCTTTGACAAGCTGATGAGCGAGTCCCGCAATCAGGTGGATGCGGATGCGCGCAACAAGCTCTATGTCCAGGCCGAAGATATCCTGGCCAAGGACATGCCGATCGCCCCCATCTATCAGTACGTGACCTCGCGCATGGTCAAGCCCTATGTGGGCGGCTACCCGGCCAACCCGCTGGACAACCTCTACAGCAAAGACATGTACATCATTGCTCACTGAGTAAAGAAACAAGTCGCATAACAAGCAGGCCCGCCAGACGGCGGGCCTTAGTATTAAAACCGCGACCCTTTGGAAGCAGTACAGGACAGGAAATGTCTATGTTGAAATTCATCCTTAAACGTCTACTGGAAGCGATCCCGACTCTGCTGGTCTTGATCACCGTCTCCTTCTTCATGATGCGTTTCGCGCCGGGTAACCCCTTTACCAGCGAACGCGCCCTGCCGCCGGAAGTGCTTGCCAACATCGAGGCCAAATATGGCCTGGACAAGCCCATAGGCGTGCAATACCTCACCTATCTGGGCAACCTGGTCCAGGGCGATCTGGGGCCCTCTTTCAAGTACAAGGACTTCACCGTCAATGATCTGGTGAGCCAGGCGCTGCCTGTTTCCGCCAAGATAGGGAGCGCGGCTTTCGTCCTTGCCGTCTTGCTGGGAGTCACCTTCGGCACCATTGCGGCCTTGAAACAGAACACCTTCATCGACTATCTGCTGATGTCGTCGGCCATGGCCGGGGTGGTGATACCCGGCTTCGTGCTGGCGCCCTTGCTGGTGCTCTTCTTCAGTATCTATCTGGGCTGGTTCCCGGCGGGAGGCTGGCAGGGGGGCGGGGTGCAGTTCATGGTGCTGCCGGTGTTCGGCATGATGATGTACTACATCTCCGCCATCTCCCGCATCATGCGTGGCAGCATGATCGAGACCATGAACTCCAACTTCATCCGTACCGCCCGCGCCAAGGGGCTGCCGCTGCGCCATATTATCCTCAAGCACGCGCTGCGTCCGGCCATGCTGCCTGTGGTCTCCTACCTGGGCCCGGCGTTTGTGGGCATCATCACCGGCTCAGTGGTGATCGAGACCATCTTCGGTCTGCCGGGTATAGGTCAGCTGTTCGTCAACGGTGCCCTCAACCGTGATTACTCCATGGTGCTCGGCCTGACCATTTTGGTCGGGGCGCTGACCATCACCTTTAACGCCGTGGTCGATATTCTCTATGCCGTCATCGATCCCAAGATCCGTTACTAAGCCGGGAGTACATCATGGTAGTCACAACTGAAAAGCGCGAAGCCGTCGAGGCGTTCGCCCAGAAAGTGGAAGTGGTGGAAGGACGCTCCCTGTGGAAGGATGCCCGTCGCCGTTTCCTGCGCAACAAGGCGGCCCTGACCAGCCTCATCATCCTGACCATCATCGGTCTGGCGGTGATCGTCGGGCCGCACCTGTCCCAATACACCTTCGACGATCCTGACTGGGGCGCCATGCAGGCCGCCCCTGACATGGAGACGGGTCACTGGTTCGGTACCGACAGCCTGGGGCGCGATCTCTTCGTGCGGACCCTGCTCGGCGGCCGCATCTCGCTCATGGTCGGCATCATGGGGGCCGTGGTGGCCGTCATCATAGGCACCCTGTATGGCGCCGCCTCCGGCTTCATCGGCGGTCGCGTCGACAGCCTGATGATGCGGGTACTGGAGATCCTCAACGCCTTCCCCTTCATGTTCTTCGTCATCATGCTGGTGACCTTCTTCGGTCGCAACCTGGCCCTCATCTTCCTCGCCATAGGCGCGGTGAGCTGGCTCGACATGGCGCGGATAGTGCGAGGCCAGACCCTGAGCCTCAAGAGCAAGGAGTTCATCGAGGCGGCCCACGTCTGTGGCGTCTCCAAGTGGAAGATCATCACCCGTCACATAGTCCCCAACGTGCTGGGCATAGTGGCGGTCTACGCCACCCTGCTGGTGCCGGGCATGATCATGTTCGAATCCTTCCTGAGCTTCCTGGGGCTGGGTGTGCAAGAGCCCATGACCAGCTGGGGTGCCCTGCTGGATGAAGGCTCCAAGTCGATGGAAGTGGCCATCTGGCAACTCCTGTTCCCCGCCGGTTTCATGGTGGTGACCCTGTTCTGCTTCAACTTCCTCGGGGATGGTCTGCGTGATGCCCTCGATCCAAAGGATCGGTAAGACGCCAACGGCGCCATAAGACCCATCCGCTGAACGCGCGGCGTCAGCCGGATGGGCAGGAAAGCATCACGAGAGATCGATAAGGAGTTTTGATATGAAGTTACTGGATGTGAAAGATCTGCGGGTCGAGTTCAAGACCCCGGATGGCAATGTGGTGGCGGTCAACGACCTCAACTTCTCCCTCTCTGCCGGCGAGACCCTGGGGATCGTCGGTGAGTCAGGCTCAGGCAAGTCCCAGACGGCCTTTGCCATCATGGGGCTGCTCGCCAAGAACGGCATCATTACCGGTTCTGCCAAGTTTCAGGGGGACGAGATCCTGAATCTGCCGGAGCACAAGCTCAACAAGATCCGCTCCGAGAAGATCGCCATGATCTTCCAGGACCCCATGACCTCCCTGAACCCTTATATGAAGGTGAAGGATCAGCTGATGGAAGTGCTGATGCTGCACAAGGGAGTGAGCAAGGCGGCGGCGTTCGAGGAGTCGGTGCGCATGCTGGACGCGGTGAAGATCCCCGAGTCGCGCAAGCGGATGAACATGTACCCCCACGAGTTCTCCGGTGGCATGCGCCAGCGGGTGATGATCGCCATGGCGCTCTTGTGCCGGCCGCAGCTGCTCATCGCCGACGAGCCGACCACGGCGCTGGACGTGACTGTGCAGGCCCAGATCATGACCCTGATGAACGAGCTCAAGCGGGAGTTCAACACCGCAATCGTCATGATCACCCACGATCTTGGCGTGGTGGCGGGCATCTGTGACAAGGTGCTGGTGATGTATGCCGGTCGCACCATGGAGTACGGCCGGGTCAACGACATCTTCTATCGCCCGAGCCACCCCTATACCGAAGGCTTGCTGCGCGCCATTCCCCGTCTCGATACCGAAGGGGAAGTGCTGCCCACCATACCGGGCAATCCGCCCAACCTGCTGCGTCTGCCCACCGGCTGCCCCTTCCAGGAGCGTTGCCACCGGGCGCACGAGATTTGCGGCCAGCAATCTCCAGTCCTGACCCCCTTCGGCGACGGACGGACAAGGGCCTGCCACTGGGTATCGGATGCCATGATCAACAAGGAGGCGAACTAATGGGTGGTGCAATTTGCGGTCAGCAGCCCTCCATGTTGCTGACGCCCTTCGGCGACGGACGGACAAGGGCCTGCCATTGGGTATCGGATGCCATGATCAAGGGGGTGAACTGATGGGTACTGACAAGAAACTGCTGCTGGAAGTGTCTGACCTCAAGGTTCACTTCAGCATCAAGAGTGACAAGGCCTGGCCCTGGGCCAAGCCCTCCGCCCTGAAGGCGGTGGATGGTGTCACCCTGCGCCTCTACGAAGGGGAGACCCTGGGGGTGGTGGGGGAGTCCGGTTGCGGCAAGTCCACCTTCGCCCGGGCCCTCATCGGCCTGGTGCCGGCCACCGACGGCAAGGTGGTGTGGCTGGGCCAGGATCTGACCAAGCTCGAGCAGGGGGCGCTGCGGGAGAAGCGCAAGGAGATCCAGATGATCTTCCAGGACCCGCTGGCCTCCTTGAACCCGCGCATGACAATCGGCGACATCATCGCCGAGCCCCTGGTCACCTTCTATCCCAATCTCTCAAGGGATCAGGTGAAGGAGAAGGTGCGGGCCATGATGACCAAGGTGGGGCTGTTGCCCAACCTGGTGAACCGCTACCCCCACGAGTTCTCCGGCGGCCAGTGCCAGCGCATCGGCATCGCCCGGGCGCTGATCCTGGAGCCCAAGATGATCATCTGTGACGAGCCTGTCTCGGCACTGGATGTCTCCATCCAGGCCCAGGTGGTCAACCTGCTCAAGTCCCTGCAAAAGGAGATGGGGCTCTCCCTCATCTTCATCGCCCACGACCTGTCCGTGGTCAAACACATCTCGGATCGGGTGCTGGTGATGTATCTGGGCAACGCGGTGGAGCTTGGCACCCGTCAGGAGATCTTCGCCAATCCCCTGCATCCCTACACCAAGGCGCTGATGTCGGCGGTGCCCATTCCGGATCCGGATCTGGAGCGCAGCAAGGTCATCCAGATCCTGGAGGGGGACCTGCCGTCGCCGATGAATCCGCCGTCCGGCTGCGTGTTCCGTACCCGCTGCCCGGTGGCGGGCCCTGAGTGCGCCAAGACCCGCCCCATGCTGGAGGGGAACTTCGATCACGCCGTCTCCTGCCTCAAGGTGGATCCGCTCTGAGGGCGAGGGCGTGAACGAGCATACGGGGCACCCAGGTGGTGCCCCGTTTTATTTCCATCCGCGGTGAAGATGCCCCTTGGCGCCACCTTTGGAGGCTGTTACTATCCGCCGCACAAGGGGAGTAACTTCTCGCCGGTTTGTCGTCATTACGGTGCACCCATATCCTGCAGTGCACCCGGCAGCCGGGCAGTCGATGAAAATTGGCTGTAAGTGAGACCTTGCCGAGAGGCAAGGTGTATCTGCTCCAAACGCAAACCCACGCCTCTCGGTCGTGGGTTTTGTCGTTTTGGGAGAAGTGAAAAATGGGTGAATGGTGGATGTGGACCGGTTTCTTCAGCATAGTGCTGGTCCTGTTGTGGATTGACATCCGCTTTGTCGGCGGCGGCAAGGCGCACAAGGTGTCCCTGAAAGAGGCGGGGATCTGGTCCCTCGTCTGGGTCAGCGTGGCCCTGCTGTTCAACCTGGCCATCTGGCTCTGGCTGGATCACAGCGCCGGGCGTGAGATCGCCAACGAGAAGGGGCTGGAGTTCCTCACCGGCTACCTCATCGAGAAGGCGCTGGCGGTGGACAACGTCTTCGTCTGGCTGATGCTGTTTGGCTACTTCGCCATTCCGGCCGAGCTGCAGCGCCGGGTGCTGCTGTACGGGGTACTGGGTGCCATCGTGATGCGCGCCGGCATGGTGTTCGCGGGCAGCTGGCTCATCGAGCAGTTCCACTGGATCCTCTACCTGTTTGGCGCCTTCCTGCTGCTGACCGGGGTCAAGATGCTGTGGGCCGCCGACAAGGAGCCGGATCTCGCCAACAACCCGCTGCTGGGCTGGATGCGTCGCCGCTTCAAGGTGACCGAGACCCTGGAGGGGGAGAACTTCTTCGTCTGGCGTGACGGTGTGCGCTATGCCACCCCGCTGCTGCTCATTCTGGTGCTGGTGGAGGTGAGCGATCTCATCTTCGCGGTGGACAGCATCCCGGCCATCTTCGCGGTGACCACGGATCCCTTCATAGTGCTGACCTCCAACATCTTCGCCATCATGGGCCTGCGCGCCATGTACTTCTTGCTGGCCGGCGTCGCCGAACGCTTCGCCCTGCTGAAATACGGTCTGGCGCTGATCCTGATGTTCATCGGGGTCAAGATGCTGCTGCTCGACATCTTCAAGATACCGACCGGCATCGCACTGGGCGTGGTCGCGCTGATCCTGCTGGCCTCCATGGGGCTCAGCCTCTGGGTGACCCGCAAGAAAGTGACCGACCAGAAGACGGTGTAAGTAACCACAAGAAGGGCTCCCTAGGGAGCCCTTTTTCATATCGGATCTGTGCTTAGCGCTTGATCTTCTTGGGGTTGGTGTAACCCCAGATGGTGTACATGTCCGCCAGCAGGGCGCCGTTGTACTCCTCCAGATCCGCCTGCTTCACCTCGGCCTCACCCTGACGGCCGAACAGCACCACCTCGTCACCGGGTTTCACCCCTTTGAGATCGGTCACGTCCACCATGATGGTGTTCATGGAGGTCTTGCCCACCACGGGCACCTTCTGGCCCTGGATCAGCACATAGGCCTTGTTGCTGAGCGCCCGGCGGTAGCCGTCGGAGTAACCCAGCGGCAGGTTGGCGAGCAGGGAGTCGCGCTTGAGGGTGAAGGTGCGGTCATAGCCGACGGTGTTGCCCGCCGGGTAGTGGTTTACCGAGGCGACCTGGGTCTTGAACGCCATCACCTTCTTGTATTCGGTGTAGGAGGGGATGGTGTCGCCGTAGATGATGCCGCCCGGGCGTACCATGTCAAAGTAGGCTTCCGGCACTTCCAGGGTGGCGAAGGAGTTGGCGGCGTGTATGGTGAGCTTGCTGCGATCCAGCTTGCCCGCGTCGATCAGCCACTGGTAGTCCAGCTTGAACTGGGCCAGCCCCAGCTTGACGTCCTCTTTCTCCTCCACCGGGAAGTGGGTCATGATGCCGACCGGGGTGATCCCCTTGAGCTTGACCATGGCCAGGGCATCTTCCTTGGCGTCCGCCTGGCGCAGGTCGATGCCGTTGCGGCTCATGCCGGCGGAGTTAAGACCTATGTGCACCGGAATGGTGGTATGGTGGCGCTGGGCGATGTCGGCGATCCCCTTGGCGCTCTCCAGGCTGCCCACCAGCTCTTCCAGCTTGTAGGGTAGGGCCTGTTCCACTTCGGCCGGGGTGGCGGCACGGACCCGCATCAGGCGGCCCTCGAAGCCCTTCTCGCGGGCCACGCGGGCCTCTTCATTGCTGGCGATGCCGATGCAGGGAATGCCCGCCTTGACCACGGAGGGCACCAGCAGATCGATGCCGTGGCCGTAGGCGTCCGCCTTCATGATGGCGCAGATCTGCGGGCCCTTGTCGCCGAGACGATCCTTGAGGGTCTGGATGTTGTGCTCGAAGGCGGTCAAGTCCACCTCCAGCCAGGCGTTGGCGGCGGTCTGCTCCTGACCGTTGCGGGTGTCGCTGGCGAGCGGCAGATAGGGGGCGGCGACGGCCTGGCCGGCGAGCAACCCGAAGACCAGGGTCGCGAGCAGGGTTTTCTTGTGCATGGGATGGTTCCTTTTTTATTGTTTCGTTGAGGATGGGCCCCTGTCAGATGCGGGCCGCGGCATGGCTGGGTCAGCATGTTGCTATGCTAATGATATGTTTCACTTTTTACCCAGATGCCGACGCTGCGAGTGTATCGCAATGGCGTCATTTGTGGCACTTGTTGCAGGAAGAAAATATGCGTTTTGAGCTGCGTATTCCGCCCTTGTTGCTCTTTGTCCTGCTCGCCCTTGCCATGTGGCTGGGACGGGGGGAGGAGAGGGGGAGCGGGGTTTTGCTGGTGCTGGCCACGGCGTTGCTGCTGGTAGGGGCCGTGCTGGGGGGCGGGGCGCTGCTGCACTTTCGCCGGGAGCGTACCAGCGTCCATCCAATCCGCTTGCAGCAGAGCCGGGTGCTGGTGACCCGGGGGGTCTATCGCATCAGCCGCAACCCCATGTACCTGGGGCTGCTCTGCTGGTTGCTGGCGCTGGCCTGCTATCTCGGGGGCCCCTGGGTCTGGCTCGGGCCGCTGTTGTTGCTGGGCTGGCTCACCCGCTTTCAGATCTTGCCGGAAGAGCGTGCCCTGCGCGCCCGCTTCGGCATCAGCTATGTGCAGTACTGCCGGCGGGTGAGGCGCTGGTGCTGACCGCCAAACGAAAAAAGGCCCGCAGTTGCGGGCCTTTTGCTGGGTGTCCTTGACTCAAGCCTTGGCGAGTTCGCCCTCGGGCTGGGTCTCTCCCAGGCTGTCTTCCGTCTTGGCCACCACGCTGGCGGCGATGGCGTTGCCCAGCACGTTGGTGGCGGAGCGACCCATGTCGAGGAAGTGGTCTATGCCGAGCAGCAGCAGTATGCCGGCCTCCGGGATCTGGAACTGGTTCAGGGTGGCGGCGATCACCACCAGGGAGGCGCGCGGTACCCCGGCCATCCCCTTGGAGGTGACCATCAGCAGCAGCAGCATGGTGATCTGCTGGGCCATGCTGAGCTCTATGCCATAGGCCTGGGCGATGAACATCACCGCGAAGGTGCAGTACATCATGGAGCCGTCCAGGTTGAAGGAGTAGCCCATGGGCAGCACGAAGCTGGCGATGCGCTTGTCACAGCCGAACTTCTCCAGCCTGTCCAGGGTCTTGGGATAGGCGGCCTCGGAGCTGGCGGTGGAGAAGGCGAGCAGTATGGGCTCGCGGATCATGGCCAGCAGGGTCAGGATGCGGCGGCGGATGAAGAGGCTGCCCATGGCGATGAGCAGCAGCCAGAGGCAGGCCAGGGCCAGGTAGAACTGGGCCATGAAGGTGCCATAGGTGGCGAGGATGCCGAGCCCCTCCTTGGCGACCATGGCGGCGATGGCGCCGAATACCGCGAACGGGGCGAAGTTCATCACGTAGCCGGTCACCTTCAGCATGATCTCGGCGCTGCTTGCCATCAGCTTGACCACGGGTTTGGCGGCATCCCCCAGGGCGGCGGCGGCCAGCCCGAAGAAGAGGGAGAACACCACGATCTGCAGGATTTCGTTGGTGGCCATGGCCTCGATCACGCTTTTCGGGATGGCGTGGGTCACGAAGTCCTTGAGGGAGATGGCGGTGGCGGCCACCCCTGAGCTGGCGCCGTCATCGGGCAGGGAGAGGGAGAGGCCGACCCCGGGCTGCATCAGGTGCACCATCACCAGCCCCAGGGTCAATGACATCAGGGAGGCCAGCATGAACCAGCCCAGGGTCTTGGCGCCGATGCGCCCCACGGTGCGGGTGTCGCCCATCTTGGCGATGCCGACCACCAGGGTAGTGAACACCAGGGGGGCGATGATCATCTTGATGAGGCGCAGGAAGATGTCGGTCAGTATGGTGATGTCACTGGCAAAGGTGGCGGCCTGGGCCGGGGCAAACAGGCGATAGCCTTGCCCGGTAAAAATGCCAAGCAACATCGCAATGAGGATGGCAACGGTCAATTTGTTCATTTTCATGGGGGGACAGTCTCGATATGTGCAGTGCCTGTGCAGGTGGGTTTGGTGCCACCTAAGTCCGTTTTTGTGATCCGGGCCATGGAATCCTGACAGCCGGTATGCTGGCAGCATGCCTAATCATGGAGGGGAAATCCAGCGACTTATATCAGAACTTTATGTTGCAATTAGTTGTATGTGATGTAGATCTTGTAAATTAATTATATTAATCACTGTTTGTTTTCATCTTTGCCAGATAAATGGCTTCCAGGCTCTGGTCGTCCAATGGGGCTCTCCCGAGGGAGAAGATCAGCAGTGCCGAGGTGCGGTGCTCTACCTGCATCTCGTCCATGAAGGTGTCGGGTTCGTACTCATCGAAGCCGAACTGGGGGCGGCTCGGGGTCACCCTGACCGCATCCCGCGACAGGGTCAGCGACTGCACCTGCACCCAGGCATACCCCTGCGCCAGCGCCATCTCCCCCGCTCGCTTGAGCACGTACTTGCGGGCCGTCTCCCTGTCCACCAGATCGTTGCCCACAAACTCCAGCTGCCAGCGGGTCGCCCCGAGCTGGGTCTGGGAGAAGCCTGTCTGGCCGTTCCAGAAGGACTTTTCGCTGTCATAGGCGGTGGCGCAGCCGCCGAGCAGCAGCGAGCCGCACAGGGCGAGGACGAACAAGAGGGGGGAGCTTGGTGACATGGTGCTGGCCCTTGGCTGAGAGGAGGTCACTACAGCACAACGGCGCCCATGAGACAATCGCCTGCCAGGGCGTTGCCTTGGAGAGACAAAAAGAAAAGGCCTTGTCGTTTGACAAGGCCTTTCTCGGGGAATTTGGTCGGTGTGAGAGGATTCGAACCTCCGACCCTCTACACCCCATGCAGATGCGCTACCTGGCTGCGCTACACACCGACGGAGTCAGCTCGGCTGACGGGGAGGGAGTTTATGGAGATGCCCCGACCCTGTCAACAGGGGAAATCCCGCGCCGAGATCGTTTGCCTGCTTTGCGAGCAACTTCGGATCAAAGTGCGACCAGTCGCGCATTTTGTCAGCACTCAGCCGCCCTCTTGCATGAAAAACGGCCGCCCTGAGGGGCGGCCGTTTGGCGTGAGTAACAGGCGTCGCTCTCAAGCAGGGATCAGCGGTTGAAGGTCAGTCGCTTGCCCAATACCTGATCGGTGACCTGGCCGTTCTGCCAGGCGATCTGGCCGTTCACCAGGGTCATTTCGATGGTGCTCTGGAAGCGGTAGCCGTTGAAGGGGGACCAGCCGCACAGGTAGAGCAGGTTGCTGTCGTTGACCACATAGGGCTTGCCGAGATCCAGCAGCACCAGATCGGCGAAGTAGCCCTCGCGGATGTAGCCGCGATCCTGCACCTGGAAGCGCTCGGCCACCGCGTGGGAGGTCTTCTTGACGATAGTCTCCAGCGAGAAGACGCCGTTGTGGTAGAGCTCCAGCAGCGCCTGCAGGGAGTGCTGCACCAGGGGCACGCCGGACGGCGCCTTGAAGTAGCTGTTCTGCTTCTCTTCCCAGGTGTGGGGGGCGTGGTCGGTGGCGATGATGTCGAGCACGTCGTTGCGCACCGCATCCAGCAGGGCGTGCTGGTCGGCGGCGCTCTTCACCGCCGGGTTGCACTTGATCTGGCTGCCCAGGGTGTCGTAGTCCGCCTCGTTGAAGAACAGATGATGGACGCACACCTCGGCGGTGATGTTCTTGTCCTTGAGATCCTTCAGATCCGGGGTGGCGGTGAAGAGCGATAGCTCCTTGGCCGTGGTCAGGTGCAGCACGTGCAGCTTGGCGCCGTACTGCTTCGCCAGCCCCACCGCCATGCTGGAGGATTTGTAGCAGGCGTCGGCGCTGCGGATGCGGCCGTGCTCGCGCATCGGCACATCCTCGCCCCACTTGGCGCGGGCCTCGTCTTCCAGCACCTTGATGGAGGGGGTGTCCTCGCAGTGGGTGACTATCATCACCGGGCTCTCGCGGAAGATGGCCGCCAGTGTCTCCTGGTTGTCCACCAGCATGTTGCCGGTGGAGGCTCCCATGAAGATCTTGATGCCGCAGGACTGCTTGGGATCCAGCTTCTTGATCTCTTCCAGGTTGTCGTTGGTGGCACCCAGGTAGAAGCTGTAGTTGGCGGCGGCGGAGTTGGCGGCTATCTGGTATTTGGCTTCGAGGGCGTCGATGGTGGTGGTCTGGGGATTGACGTTGGGCATTTCCATGAAACTGGTGGTGCCACCGGCAACGGCGGCCCGGGATTCACTGGCGATTGTCCCCTTGTGGGTCAGGCCAGGTTCCCGGAAATGGACCTGATCATCGATCATCCCGGGGATGAGGTGACGGCCTGCGGCATCGATCACCACGGCATCGGGGGCGCTGATGTCCGGGGCGATGCGGGCGATCCGCTCACCCTCGATCAAGACGTCGGAAGCATAGATGCGGCCTTCGTTGACCAGGGTGGCATTCTTGATAAGCAATTTGTTCATGGGGGGTTCCAGTTCCTTTGCCGATAATCCGGGGTCATAATATCGCAAACTGCACTTTCTCTGTAGCAAGGCCTGAGTAATGAAGTTATTTGTTAGAGATTTGACTGTGATCGATTCCAGCTATCTGTGCGAGCGTCGCGGCATGGTGGGGGAGAGTTGGCTGGTGGACATCGAGATGAGCGGCGAGCTCAACGAGATGAGCATGCTGCTGGACTTTGGTCGGGTGAAGAAGCTTATCAAGTCGATCATCGATGAAGAGGTGGATCACAAGCTGCTGGTGCCGACCGAGAGCGCCCTGGTGCACATCCACCCCCTGGACGACGACGAGTGCACAGTGGATCTGCTGCGCCCGGGTCGCTCCATCCACCTGCGCTGCCCGACCCAGGCGTTTGCCTTCATTCCCGCCCCCCAGGTGGACAAGGAGTCGGTGACCCGCTATCTGCTGGCGGTGCTGGCCAAGCGCTTGCCTGGCAACATCAAGGATCTCTCCCTGACCCTGCGTCAGGAGAAGATCGAGGGCGCCTTCTACCACTACAGCCATGGCCTGAAGAAGCACGACGGCAACTGCCAGCGCATCGCCCACGGCCATCGCTCTCCGGTCGAGATAGAGGTGGACGGGGCGCGCAACGAAGAGCTGGAGCTGAACTGGGCCGAGCGCTGGGCCGACATCTATCTCGGCACCCTGGAGGACAAGGTGGCCCTCTCCGAGCTGGAATTGAGCGAGCTGGCCAAGGCCGAGCTGGGAGAGCATCACCTCGGCTTCAAGTACACAGCGCCCCAGGGGCTGTTCCAGCTCGCCATGCCAGCCGCCGAGGTGGAGATGATAGACACGGACACCACCATAGAACTGCTGGCCCACTATATTGCCCGCGAAGTGAAAAAGCAGGTGGGGGACAAGTTCGTCAAGATTGTCGCCTATGAAGGGGTCGGCAAGGGCGCCATCGCCTACGCCTGATCTCCCTGCAAGCCGCCATAAAAACGAGGCCCCGCATCTGCGGGGCCTCGTCGTTTCACATGGCTCGGGGCGTCAGGCGCTGAGGCGGAAGCGCTGCACCAGCCCCTCCTGCTGCTCGGCCAGGGAGTCGAGCTGCTGGCTGGTCTCGGCGACCCGCTCTATGCCCTGATAGTTGAGATCCGAGATGTCGGAGATGCGGTTGAGGTTGGTGGCGATGTCGGCGCTGGTGGCCTGCTGCTGCTCGGCGGCGGAGGCTATCTGGCTCGACATGTCGCTGATGAGCACCACTATGCCCTGCACCTCCTCCATGGCGTTGTTGGCCTGGGAGCTCTGATCCACGCAGCTGTCCATCTCGCGGGAGCACTCCTGCATCACGTTGACCGCCCGGGCGACCCCCTGCTGCAGGTTCTCGATCATGGTCTGGATCTCGCTGGTGGACTGGGCGGTGCGACCGGCCAGGTTGCGCACCTCGTCCGCCACCACCGCAAAGCCACGACCCTGCTCGCCGGCCCGGGCCGCCTCGATGGCGGCGTTGAGGGCCAGCAGGTTGGTCTGCTCGGCGATGCCGCGGATGACGTCGAGGATATTGCCAATCTGGCCGCTCATGGCGCTCACGTCGGCGATGACCGCACCGGTCTGCTGCAGCTTGCCCGCCAGCTGATGGGTGGTGGTGATGTTGCCTGCCATCACCTTGCGGCCCATCTCGGAGGCCTTCTCCACGTCCTGCACCCGCTCCAGGGTCTGGTTGGCGGCCTGGGCCACCTCCCGCACCGAGGCTTCCATCTGGGTCATGGCGGCGGCGACCGAGGCGGTCTCCTGACGCTGTTTCTCCAGATCCGCCCGCACCGATTCGGTGGTGTGGCGGTTGTCGTGGGCGGCGCTGTTGAGCTGGGTCGAGGCCTGGGAGAGTTGCCTGAGCACGTCTCCCATCTGCTGGATCAGCAGGTTGATCTGGCTGCCGAGCTGGCCGAACTCGTTCTGGCTCTTGAAGCCGACCCGCTGGGTCATGTCACCCTGGGTCACCTCGGTCAGTACCCGCAGCAGCTCTTTCAGGGGGCGGCGTATGGCCTTGCCCAGGGTGAAGGCCACCAGTATGGCGACGAAGATGGCGATGGCTATGCTGATCCCCTGGGTCAGGGTGCTCTGGGTCTGCACCCGATCGGAGGCCTTGATGCTGGCGTTCATCAGCTGCTGGCTCTGGGCGGTGATCCCCTCCAGCTTGTTCTGGATGCTGACGATGAGCTGGCTCGCCTGCTTGCTCTGCTCGCGCATGGTCTGCTGCTGCTTCATCAGCGCCAGGTACTGGGCGAGCACCCCTTCATTGGCGGTGGTGTCGCGCACGAAGCCATGGACGTAGTGGCCCATGTTGTTGTCGAACTCCTTGAGCTCCCCCTGGAGATCCTTGATGGTGCTGTTGAAGCCCTCGATCTGCATCTTGTTGCGCTTGAGCGCCGCTTCTATGGGGGCGGGGATGCTCTGGTTGAGGGCATCCATGGTGGAGAGCTCGATGGCGGAGAGCTTGGTGGTCAGGGTCTCGGAGAGCATCTTGATGAAGCTGTCGTCGACGGTGACCATCATGTCGCCGAGGTTCTTCTTGAACTGGGGCAGGCTGACCTGGAACTGGCCCTTGGCCTGGTTGACCTTGTGCAGCCGGGTGAGCAGGGCTTCGTGCTCGGTGGGCAGGGTCTGGGTCAGCTGCAGGTAGTCAGCCACCAGCTTGCCGAGGGCTGTCATCTCCCCCTGCAATTCGGGGTGCGTCGCCACCTGCTGCCTGAGGGTCGTCAGCATCTTGTCGACCTGACCCTTGGCCTGCTGCAGCTCGGCCACTTCCGCCGGCAGTTGCTTGGGATCCTGCTCGGTCAGCACGTCGGTGAGCCACTTGTTGGCGCTGAGCAGGCTTATCTGGGTCTGGCTGCTGGCGATCACCAGCGGCATGGACTCTTGTGTTACCTGATCCAGGGCATCGTTGAGTTCGCTCTGGCCGCGAAAGGTCAGTACCGCGCTGGCGACCATGACGGCGACCAGGATGGCAAAGCCCAGATAGACTCTCTGTAAGATCGAGAGGTCTGACATTGTTTGTTTCATTATTGTCCCGCTGTCTATGCAAAAGTCCCTTGCCTGAGTACCCCGTCCCTTTGGTACCCTGCATGCCCCCACGGGGAATGCCGCTGGGGTACTCGGGACGTCATCCTCACTATCGGTATTCTTCACAATAACTGAAGTGATTGGGACAACGGCTGTGTCAAATGTCGGCTTGTGTCACACTTGGCGGGCTGTGGCGACATTTTTGGGAGTCGCTTGAGTTTTGCATTGAATTTTCTTTTTCATATAAAGGAGTTACCCATGGCGCAAGAAACCATTTTCAGCAAAATCATCCGCAAGGAGATCCCCGCCGACATCCTTTATCAAGACGATCTGGTGACCGCCTTCCGCGACATCCAGCCCAAGGCCAAGACCCACATACTGATAGTGCCGAACGTGCTGATCCCCACGGTCAACGACGTGGAAGCGGATCACGAGCTGGCGCTCGGCCGCATGTTCACCGTGGCCCGCAAGCTGGCGGCAGATGCCGGGATCGCCGAGGACGGCTACCGCCTCATCATGAACTGCAACCGCCACGGCGGGCAGGAGGTCTACCACATCCACCTGCACCTGGTGGGTGGCCAGCCGCTGGGACCCCTGCTCAGCCTGTGATGCGTCCCGCCTCATTGACCGGCCTGCTGTTGGCCGGTCTGCTGCTGGGAGGCTGCGCCTCCCGCTGGCAAGATCTCTTCGTCTCCTATTCCGATCAGATGGTGCCCCTGCGCAACCAGCTGCTGCTGGGTCATGCCGCCGAGGCGCTGCCGAAGGTGCGGGAATCGACCCCGGGGGACGACACCTATGTGCTGGATCAGCTTGAGAAAGGGCGCATCGCCTGGCTGGCGGGTCAGGATGCGATCAGCAAGCAGGGCTTTGCCGCCGCCGACAGCCGGCTCGCTTGGGAAGACAATCAGGCCCGGTACCGCCTGAGCCAGGGGCTGGCCCAGGCGGGCAGCCTGCTCACCAACGATCAGACCATGGCCTACCGGGCGCCTGACTACGAGCGCACCATGCTGCACCACTATCTGGCGCTGAACTACCTGCAACGGGGGGATGCCGAAGGGGCCCTGGTGGAGGTGCGCCGCGCCAACCAGGTGCAGGAGCGGGCGCTCAAGGCGCGGGCCGACGAGGTGCGCAAGGCGAAGGAAAAGAGCGAAGAATCAGAAGCAGATGGGGAGATGCGCCAGCTGATGTCGCGCGGGGCACCCGAGCTCGATCGCCTGATAGGCCAGGTGAAAAACGGTTTCCAGAACGCCTACACCTTCTATTTCTCCGGCGTGCTCTACGAGGCGGCCGGGGATCTCAACGACGCCTGGGTGGACTATCAGCGCGGCTACCAGATAGCGCCGGACAACCAGAGCCTGCAGGATGCCTTGCTGCGCCTGGCGCGGCTGCGCGGCTCCGCGGACGAGCTCAAGGAGACCGAGAAGAAGGTGGGCCGCAAGGCGCCGCCACTGGCCAAGGATCAGGGCCAGCTGGTGGTGCTGTTTGAAGATGGCCTGATCCCGGCGCGGCGGGAGATCTTCCTGCCGCTGCCCATCTCCACCTCCAGCGGCGATTTTCGTACCTTTACCGTGGCGGTACCCTATTACGACAACAGGGCCAGCGACACTGGCCCGCTGACGGTGTCGGCGGGCAAACAGGCCGGGCGGACCAGCTCGCTGGTGCGACTCGAGGCGCTGGCGGCCAAGGATCTGCAGGAGCGGCTGCCCGGCATGCTGACCCGCCAGGCGCTGCGGCTGGTGGCCAAGGAGCAGGTGCGGCGCACCGCGGCCAAGGAGGGGGGGGATGTGGGCAACATCCTGGTGGGGATCTTCAACACCCTCTCGGAGCGGGCCGATACCCGCAGCTGGCTGACCCTGCCCGCCGAGGCATCGAGCTGGCAGGGAATGGTCCCGGCCGGGGAGGTGCAACTCCAGCTGGGGGCGGGCAGCGCCATGCGCACACTCCCCCTCACAGTGCACGCCGGGCGCACCACACTCGTCTGGGTGCAGCGCCTCGGCGCGGGCCTGAGCACCCGGGTGATGCCCCTATGAGTGCCCCTTTGGGCAAGGATCACAGACTGACCGGTTCGGCCCCTCGGCCACCGGCAAGGAGAACAAGATGAAAGCACATGGCTTGGCCCTCGGGCTGGTACTGCTGCTGGCGGGGTGCGCCACCAATACCTCCGGCGTGGCGCTCTATGGCGCGGCCGGGGCGGCGGCGGTGGCGGAGCAGCACCAGAACGTCAACGTCACCCTGACCGAACTCAGCCGCCGCCAGCAAAACGGCCTGCTGCAGGTCAACGTGGCCGCCGCCAGCACCCAGCGCGGCGACAACAAGTTGCAATACCTGTTCTATTGGTATGATGAGGCCGGGCAGGAGGTGGCCAGCGATGGCCGCGGCTGGACCCCCATCAAGCTGCACGGCTACCAGACCCGCACCCTGTCCGCCCTGGCGCCGAGTCCGGCCGCCCGGGGCTACCGGATTTACGTACGCGAAGTGATTGAGGAATCGAACTGATGAGAATGAACCATGCCCTGCTGATCCTGACCGGCGCCCTGCTGCTCGGCGGCTGCTCCAGCACCACAGTCAGCTATGGCGATCCCACCGAGACAGAGACGGTGACGGTGGATTACGGCTCCTCCGACTTGCAGGCCATCGCCGACAAGATGGCGGACTCCATGCTGGCCTCACCGGTCACAGGCGAGATCACCGCAGGGGGCCGTCCCGTGATGTTCATGGACTCCATCCGCAACAAGACCTCGGAGCACATCGACACCGAGGCCATCACGGACACCATCCGCACCAAGCTGCTGCGATCCGGCAAGTTCCGCTTCGTCGACATGAGCAAGGTGAGCGCGGTCAAGCAGCAGCTCGAGTACCAGCAGAGCAGCGGCATGGTGGATCCCGCCTCCATGGTGCGGCTGGGCAAGCAGACCGGCGCCCGCTACATGGTCTATGGCAACCTGGCCAGCATCGTCAAGGACAATGGCAAGGTGAAGGACGTCTACTACCAGATGACCATGAACCTGATGGATCTGGAGAACGGCGAGCTGCTGTGGGCCGATCAGAAAGAGATCCGCAAGCAGGCGAAGACCTCCACCTTTGGCTGGTGAGGCGACCCGGCAGCAGGGGGATCTGGCGGAGCTGAGCCTGCTGGCCAGCCTGCCGGCCCCCTGGCACCAGGGGCGCCTTGAGCCACTGGCGAGCGGCCTGACCAACGGCAACTACCGGCTGCACCTGCCCTCGGGGCAGAGCGGCTTCCTGCGGCGCGGCCACCCGGATCCGGTCCGGCTCGGCATAGACCGCGCCACCGAGTGGCAGCTCTATCAGGGGGCCGTGGGGCAGGGGCTGGCCTTGCCCTGTTATCACAGTGAACCCGCCAGCGGCCTGATGCTGCTGGCGTGGTGCGACGAGCCGAACTGGGCCGAGCAGGCGCCGCCCCTCGCCGAGCAACCGCCCTTGATGGCGGAGGTGCTGGCGCGGCTGCATCGCCTGCCGGTGCCCGCCGTGGTGATGGCGGTGCGGGCCCACAGCGCCGGCTATCGGCAGCGCCTGGCCCAGGTGCCCCCCTGGTTGCCGGCGCTGGAGCGGGCCCTGCTCGCGAGCCACGAGCCGGACGACTGCTGGCTCCCTTGCCATCATGATCTCAATCCGGCTAACTTGTTGGGCCACAGGCCCTGGGTCATCGACTGGGAGTATGGCGCCGCCGGTCATCCCGGCTTCGAGCTGGCCAGCATACAGCGCACCCATGGCTGGAGCGAAGAGCTGCGGTGCCAGTTGGAGAGCTGCTATCTTGAAGGCAGGGGAGGCGCTCATAAGCTGCTCAATGGCAAGGGATTCCAGGCCGATGCCTTCCTGCCCTGGGTCGATTACATCGGCCTGTTGTGGGCGCTGCTGATGGCGGAGCAACAACCCGGGCCCGACTATCAGGCCCTCATCGACATGAACCGCCAGCGCCTGGAATGAGATAGGCCAGAGGCCAGCGCGACGCTTATTTTCTACGACTTGGAGGCATGCATGGTGACCAGATTCTCATGGCGTCAACCCCGCAGCTGGAGCCTGCTGCTGCTCTGCCTGCTGCTGACCGGCTGCGCGACCCGGGTGATCTACTACTGGCTCGACTCGGCCATCGTCTGGCAACTGGACGACTACTTCTCCCTGGATCGCAGCCAGAAGACCCTGCTGGACAAGGAGGTGAAGGGGCTGATGGCCTGGCATCGCCAACACGAGCTGCCCATCTATGCCCGGGATCTCGATGCCCTGGCGAGGGCAGTGGCCAGCCCCATGACCCCGGCCCAGGTCACCCTGCACCTGGACCGCACCCAGGCCAGCCTGACCCGCACCCTGGAGAACGCCATTCCCCGCACCGTGCGTCTCGCCAGCACCCTGACCGATGCCCAGGTGGCGCGCTTCATGACCGATAGAGTGAAACGCCAGCAGGAGCGCAAGCATGATTTCGCCACCGAGCCCAAGGCGCAGATGCTCAAGGAGTTTAGAGAGAAGATGAGCGAGCGGCTGGTGTTCTGGATTGGCAAGGTGAAGCCGGCCCAGGAGCCGCTCATCGCCCAGTGGGCCGAGTGGCAATACGAGATGATGCCCCCCTGGCTGGAGTTCCAGGAGGCCTGGACCAAGGAGCTGGAGCGGCTGATGAAGCAGCGCCAGGACCCGGACTTTGGCAAGGAGCTGACCCGGTTGCTGCAACAGGGGGACGGCCTGATGGATGGCCGCTTCACCGGTTACACCGACCAGTCACGCCAGCGCACCATACAGTGGCTCAGCGCCCTCAGCCAGTCGATGGATCTCTCCCAGCGCGCCCACCTCTACACCCTGCTCAAGGACTATGCCGAGGACTTCGAGGCCATGACCCGCAGCCGCTGATTGGCAGGATCCGCGCCGCAAGGGCGGCAGGCGTCATGGCCTGCCGCCCTTGTCCTTGTGGGGGGGCTATGGTAGTTTGCCCTTTCTATTATTCGGGAATTAACTTTTTGAGCCTGCTGGACAAAGTGAAACTGGCGGCGATGACCCTGCTCATCGCGCTCACTCTGTTGCTCTCTACCGTTTCGGTGGAGGGGCTCAAGGTACCCGCTTCCCAGCACGCCGCCCAGCTGATGGGGGAGGCCGCGGATCCCGCCGACGGCGCCCAGATGAACCACGGCGCCAGCGACAGCGACGACGGTGTCGTCAAGTTCGTCGGCTCCCACCAGAGCCACCTGCTGCGCCTCGAGCACTCCCTGAGCCGGGATCATCAACCCGGCAGCGTGGTCTACGAGCTGGTCATGAGCTGGGCCCAGCAGGCCATACTGCTGCTGTTGTGCGGTCTGCTGCTCTACGCCGCCCTCTTCTACCCGAGGACGAGCTTTCGCGATCACTTCGCCAGTATCCACCGGCGCCGCCTGCAGCGCCGGCACCTGCAATACCGCTTCTCCCAGAGCTTCCTCGCCTGACCCCGATGGGGTCAGTCTGCCTGCTGTTGCCTCATCTTCTCTCTGTTGCTGTTCACTTTTAGTGAACGGCTAGGCTGTCTTGTTTCATTTTTTTGCACGGTGCGACCCGGTGTCGCCCTTGCCATCGCCTGACAGAGGCCGATTTCATGAGAAAAAAGAGTCATACCATACTGAACCGCATGAGCCCGTGGCAGTACGCCCTGCTGCTGCTGATGCTGGTCACCTTCACCTTCTATTCCCTGCCCACCTTCTTCGGTGAGCAGCCCTCCCTGGGCCTCCATGGCCAGACCCGCCTGAGCGGGGCGCAGCAGCGCCTGCTGCAGGAGCATCAGATAGCGCCCCAGAAGCAGATCGAGCAGAAGGAGCGGATCGAGCTGGTGTTCGCCACCCAGGCCGAGCAGCAGCGGGCCAAGCAGTTGCTGGAGCAGCAGGGGGTGGACAGCGCGGCCCTCACCCTGGAGTTTCACTCCAATGCCCCGACCTGGATAAGCCAGCTCGGCGCCGATCCCATCAAGCTCGGGCTGGACTTGCGCGGCGGCTCCCAGCTGCTGATCGGGGTCGATGTGGACTTTGTCATCGACAACCAGACCAAGAACCTGGTGGATACCCTGCGCACCCGCTTCCGTGAGGCCAACCTGCGCGGCGCCAGCGTGATGCGCACCGCCCAGGGGGCCCTGGCCGTCACCCTGCCGGACGTCGACGGTCAGGAGGGCTGGCTCACTATCATCAAGGAGAGCGCCGGCACCCGTCAGGATCAGTGGAAGCTCTCCCGCTCCGGCAATGAGCTCAAGCTGGTGCTGAGCGACGCAGAGCGCACCCTGCTGGTGAACAACGCCGTGACCCAGAACCTGTCGATCCTCAAGAAACGGATCAACGAGCTCGGCATCGTCGAGGCCTCGGTCCAGCGTCAGGGTCAGGACGGCATCCGCATCGAGCTGCCCGGGGTGCACAACCCCAAGCAGGCGAAAGAGGTGATAGGCGCCACCGCGTCCCTGGCCTTCTACGAGGCCAAGGCCGACAGCCGCTTCTTCATGGCGGATCGCAACGGCCAGGCGGTCGGTCTGGCCCGCAAGCCGGTGCTGAGCGGCGAGCACATCGTCGATGCCCGCGCCAACATGGGGGAGATGGGTCAGCCCCAGGTCAACATAGTGCTCGACACCCTGGGTGGCAGCAAGATGAACCAGTTCAGCCGCCAGCACGTGGGCAAGCCCATGGCCACCGTCTTCACCGAGTACAAGACCAACGCCGAGGGCAAGCTTCGGGCCAGAAGCGAGGTGATCAACGTCGCCACCATACAGACCGCCCTTGGCAACCAGTTCCGCATCACAGGGATTGGCAGCCTGCCGGAGGCGCAGGAGCTCGCCATGCTGCTGCGGGCCGGCGCCCTCACCGCGCCGCTCAAGATCCTGGAGGAGCGCAGCATAGGCCCGACCCTGGGCTTGCAGAACATAGAGGCGGGCTTCACCGCCCTGGCGTTCGGCATGGCGGGCATGATGCTGTTCATGATGGCCTGGTATCGCAAGTTCGGCTGGGTCGCCATCACGGCGCTCATCGGCAACCTGCTGATGCAGGTGGGGATGCTGGCGGTGCTGCCCGGCGCCGTGCTGACCCTGCCCGGGATCGCCGGTCTGGTGCTGACGGTGGGCATGGCGGTGGACACCCATGTGCTCATCTTCGAGCGGATCAAGGACAGGCTGCGGGAGGGGGGCTCGTTGGCCAACGCCATCGACTTTGGCTATCGCTCGGCGTTTCGCACCATCTTCGATGCCAACATCACGACGCTCATCTGCGCCGTGGTGCTCTATGCCATCGGCTCAGGGCCGCTGCAGGGCTTCTCCATCACCCTGATCCTGGGGCTCATCTCCAGCATGGTGACCGGCATCTGGGGCACCCGCGCCATCATCAACCCCCTGTGGGGCAACAGCCGCGCCAAGCTGCTGAGGGTATGACCATGACTGACACCCATTGCCTGCGTCATAGCACCGCGCGTCCGAGCGAGCTCCGCGCCACTTGCTTCCGGTTGGGAAGCCCAAGCCATCTGCTGTCGAGGGAAGAAGAATGCTGAGAATGATCATTGCCATGGGCCTGACCCGCTGGCGTTACATCGGGATGTGGGCCTCGGTGCTGCTGACGGTGGCGAGCATAGCCGTGCTCGCCATCAACGGGCTCTCCCTCGGGCTCGACTTCACCGGCGGCATACTGCTGGAGTTTCGCATCCAGACCCTGAAGGAGGCCCACGAGCTCAACGCCCTGCTGAGCGCCCCCCTGGCCGGGGCGGTGGAGCTGCACGGCGCCGGCGTGCCCGGGGAGTGGCTCATCAAGCTGCCTCCCCACGAGCTGCCCTGGGCAGCGGAAGATCTGGCGACCATGCTGGGGCAGCAACTCGCCCTGCCGGTGGAGCTGCTGCGCACCACCATAGTGGGCCCCCAGGTGGGCGCCGAGCTGTTCCAGCAGGGGATGCTGGCGGTGCTGGTGGCGTCGCTGGCCATCTCCGCCTACCTGGCGGTGCGCTTCGAGTGGCGCCAGGCCATCGGCATCCTGGTGTCTGTGCTGCACGACGGTCTGGTGGCGCTGGGGTTGCTGGCGCTGTTCAACATCGAGTTCGACCTCAACGTCATCGCCGGCCTGATGGCGGTGATCGGCTACTCGCTGAACGACAGCATCGTCATCTCGGACCGGCTGCGGGACCTGCTCGGCTCGCGCACCCAGATGGGGATCCACGACTGTTCCGATGTGGCCATCAAGGCCACCTTCAGCCGCACCATGATCACCTCGGGCACCACATTGTTCACCGTGGGGGCCCTGCTGCTGTTCGGTGGCGACGCCCTGTTCGGCTTCTCCTTCACCCTGTTCGCCGGCATCCTGGTGGGCACCATCTCCTCCATCACTGTGGCTTCCACCGTGCAGGAGCTGCTGGGGCTCTCCCCCCAGGCCTACCAGAAGAAAGAGGAGGAGCTGGCCGAGGCGGCGTGATGCCTTTGCCATTCCCTGAATGCAGAACGGGCCCCACTGGGCCCGTTTTTTATGCGCGTTTGGCGGCGCTGCTCAGAAGCCGGAGCCCGGTTGCTGCAAAAATTCGGCCTCCTCCGGGGTGCTGGTGCGCCCCAGGATGGCGTTGCGGTGGGGGAAGCGGCCAAAGCGCTGGACGATCACCTGATGGCGGCGGGCGAAGTCGGCGAATCCCTCGAAGGTCTCGCGCGCCTGGCCGTCCCCCTGCTCGGCCGCCAGCGCCTCGAACAGGGCCACGCTTCTGGCCTGCTGCTCCCGGGACTCCGCATGCTCCAGCGGCAGGTAGAAGAAGACCCGCGCCAGCGGGGAGAGGGCCTTGTCCGCGCCAAGGGAGAGGCCCCTGAGGCAGAGATCCCGGGCCTTGGCATCCTGGGCAAAGGCCGCCGGGGTGCCACGATGAAGGTTGCGCGGCAGCTGGTCCAGCAGCAGGATCAGCGCCAGCCTGCCCACCGGCACCTCGGCCCAGTGGGCGAGCTCGCCCTCTGCGGCGGCCTGTGCCAGCTCGCCGAAGCGGTGCGCCAGCAGCGCGTCCGTCTCGCGGTTCTTGCCCCACCAGAGGGGGGCTTGCCGGGCGGCGCGGGGGGCATCGCCTGAGTCGTCGCCAAACCAGAAATCGAGCAGAGGTTGCCAGGGTTGCAGTAGCATTAACACACTCCTTGAGAGTTGAATTTCTCTTGTGATAGCACATGGTCAGAGATAACGATATGTCTGGTAAGGATTCATTATGAACAAGCACCTGAAAGCATCGCCCTTACTTCTATCCCTAGTCGGGGCTGGTGATGCACTAGCTGAAGTTAACTCATGGGATGCTGAAGAGTTGGGGAAGACATACGCCCTAGCTGAACTATGCATAGATGCGATGCGTGATAAGCACGATTGGAAGTTGAATCGAGACCTTAAAGACCTTCTGGCGGCCACTGAAACGGAAGTAGAAGAGAGCCAAAAGTACCTAAAGAAGATTGACCGTGGTTATGATTATGCTACCTCTGATTTCAGAAAGCTGAGCAAAGACGAAGAAGATAAAACGTGTTATAAACTTGTTCATCAATAAGTGATGTGTGAATGTACATAGGTTTGTTACTAATCGTTTAAACGTGATAGGGGATTGATAGAGATGGCAACACTGACAGAGAAGCAAGAAGCAGTGAAAGAAGTTTTAGGTTCTAAGAGTTCCATTAGAAGGTTTGCTGCTGATACTAATTTACATCTGGAAGGTTTGAAGAGATTCATAACTCTAATTCAAAGTGTTATAGATGATGAAGAGGAAGCTAAAAAGAAATTGGCCGATAATGTAGCAAAATCCATGCAAGAACTCAGAGTGAAACTTGTAGGTGGTGGATACTCAGAAACAGAAGCTACTAAGATGCTGGCGGCTTTATCTAATAACTCAGATGTTCAAGTTACATCAGGTTCTAATTCTGTTGATGGTGGGAAAGTTAAGGCTGATAGAGCAACGCTGAAGAAATATGAATTTGAGTTTACATGGAAAGGTAAGGATTACAAAGCTACTCGCACTGCTGGGGGGAGGTTAACGGATGAATGGAAAGAATATATGAGTGAAAAAGGTTACTTCACCAAGGATGAAAAAGGTGAATTCATACTTGATGATAATGGTAATAAGATACCATCCCTTAAAGCTTGGGTTGATGCAGAAAATCTTCAACCAATAGAAGTATGATAATCCCACAGGAGGCTCTAGAAACGATTCTAACAGCCTCCCCATAAATACCCCTGTCAGTAAGCAAACAGAACATCTATACACGCTCCCAGGCCCTTTATGAACCGTGCTTATATCTACGCCAGAACATCATCTAAGAAGCAGCAAGGAGAAGACCGACAATCTATCGACTCTCAGATTGCCTTAGCAAAACAGTTCTTGGTGAACCACCCCGAGTATGAGCTACAAGATACCATTATCGACGCTGCATCAGCTTATAGAGGTTCCCATCTAGATGCTGGTTTGGGTGAATTCCTGAAGAAAGCAGAGAGGGGGGAGCAAGAAGGAGATTTGCTAATCGTTGTTTATACCGACCGATTAACCCGACTCCCCATTGATGATGCTTTCGCTCTTTTAAAGCGCTTGGCAGTGTGTAAGGTGAATTTAGCTATCACCTCTCTAGGTCAGTTAATTAGATATAACGACCCCCTAGAATTCGGTCTTAGGATGACGTTAACGGCGCTCTTCCATCTTAGCCATAGTGACTCATCCATCAAATCAGCAAGGGTTAGAGCTGCCTTTGATGAACGTTTAAAGAAGATTAAAGAAGGAACACATAAGAAGAGCAAAGGACTTCCTGCTTGGATTACTCTTGAGGATGGGGAATACATTCTCAAACAATCGCATAAGGATATCATTAGGCGGATATTTGAACTCAAGATTTCGGGTGTTGGTGTATTCAGTATTGCCAAGATACTACTAACTGAAGGTGTTGAAGCGTTCACCGATAGAGGGTGGTCTATAACCTATGTCACTTTCCTATTGAGGAATGCGGCTACCTATGGCGCCTATCAGCGGTTTGTTAGTTCTCATGAGGTTAACGCTGAAGGGAAGAGGGTAAGAAAGTCTAGGCCTAGTGGTGAACCTGTAGAGGGTTACTATCCCGCTGCGGTCACTAAGGAAATGTTTGATGCTGCTGAGTATAGCTTTCAGTTAGGACACAACAAAGGGAGAAGAAACCCAACAAAGAACCCATTTAGAGGCTTGCTGAAGTGCATTCACTGCGGTTCCTCCATGGTTATCAATACATCAGGGCCAAGAATCTATCTTAGGTGTCAGAAGGCTAGGGATGGTGTAGGTATAGCCATCTGTCCCAAGAGCAATAGAGTTCGCTTTGAGGTGATTAGTGAGCGCATCCTGAAGGCTGTTGCCAGTTTAAACCTGCAAGTGGTGGAGGCAGCAAGGCCAAAGAAGCAAGCCATTAAGGCTCGAATAGCCAAAGTGGAGAAGGTAATAGAGCGTCACTATAGAATAATTTCAGATAGTGACGATGATGCTATGGTCGAACGTAGCACCTCAGAAATTAAAACTCTAAACACAGAGAAGCGTCAGCTGGAGCAGGAGCTATTGGCAGCAAGCAGCACCATCCCCGCCATCAGTTTGAAAGACCTTGGAAGTGACCCGCAGGGCTTTAATAGAGCAATGCTAGAAGTCTTTGAGTATATAAGATTTGATAAACGTTACATGGCTTTTAAGTTGAGAGGTTTCTTTGGTGTTCAGTGGGACGAGCTGGTTATAGATTGGAATGAGCCCGGCATAGAGCAGGAGATAGCTGATAAGTTGGAGTTTATGCAGATTATCAGTGAGTATAGGTAATTTACACGGAAATTAAAAAAAGGTGCTGAAATGAACATTACCCCAAAAATAAAATCATTAGTTGATGAATTAATAACTGAGTTCACATCTAATCACATAGCTGCGAATGATTCACTTGAGCAGTATGTTAAAGAACAGCGAGCAAATGGAGTCATTTTTATAGCTATTAGCAGCAGAAACTATATTGAGGATGAAAGTGAGATTATTGTGCCGCAACTATATCATTCCAGGGAAGCTGGCGAGAAGATTCGGAGTTTGGCGGAGGCAATACAATCTCACTTTGATATTAAATGCTACCCATCAGAATTGCACCCGTACCTTGAGGGTTTCTTTTGTAAGCTTATAAATGGAATTGTCGCGAGCAAGGATAGTAATCGTGATGCATTGGTATGTAATCTCTTAAAAAAAGAGCTTGAATCCATAAAAAAAGAAATCTTACATGTGATGGTTTTTTGCTTCCCATGTAAAGCCATGGGGTTAATGGAGAATGTAAAATTGTCTGAGCGGATATCAATAGTCCTATCAAGCGATGATGATTTGAACGAGGTTAGAAAAAAGAGCTATCTGCACGATAGGCATCATCTGAACAATGCATACTTAAAAGTAAGCCTCAAAGATAAGATGAGCCAAGAATTAGGGGCGAGTGTTGCCAAAAATACCAGCCGCTTTGTTGCAAACCTAATAAATATTGATGCCCATTTGATGCAGCTTAAAGTAATGCCTTGCGTTACATCGGATGCAAGACTAAAGAATGCATTCGACTTTTATCGAATAGTGGATAGTGATGGTGAAGCTAGAAATTCGGTAACCTATAATTTTCCATATGACCTCGAAAGCTGTTCGCAATACTGGAAGAGAATCATTGAGCATGCAAAAAGCTCGCAGCCGCACCTAGAATCTGATGTGGTGGCCGAGATACTCAGGTTGTGTGTTACTGCGGGTAAAACTAGGCGAGTTGTAGATATAATAATCAATGCAATCAACTGGTATGGGGATGCATACACGGAAACCAATTTAGAGTCTCAAATCGTAAAGTGTACAACAGCAATCGAGTCCCTTGTTAACTATAAGAAGTCGGACGGTCAGCTTACACAAACCATCATCAATAGGGTGTGCAAGATACGTAATGCTGAGGTAGATTCAGAAATACACAAACAAATTAGCTCCCTGTACAAAGCCAGAAGCGAGATTGTTCACGGTTCCCGATTGAAGGAAGTGTTGACATTTTGCTCATTAGAATTTTGCCGTGAAACTATATATTCGGCCATATCCGTGCTTAGTGGGTTTGAGTTGGGGCTGAGTGGCGAGGGCTACGCCAAGAAACTGGGGGTGTACATTGACGCACTTTAGTTAAACTAACCTTAAGTCGAGGCGGCACAAGAGCTCCCACTCGAAGCTTTCTGTTCTTATCGGGTTCTAATCATTTGAAGATGGCACTGAGAATAACTGAAATAACAACAATGTTAACAATCCAGCCTAAAACAGTTAATGTTTTTCTGAGGCCTTTTCTGAATCGAGTCCTTTCATATCGCAATGGTGTGTAGTATGGCGTTACCAGCTTTCTATACTCTGCGAGGATATTATTCAGTAGCTCCTCGGATTCCTTTAGACTGCTCCCGAAACGATACTGACGATGTAGCATATCCACTCGGCAATCATCAATAAGGCTCTTATCTGTAACTAGCTCATCTTTAGTTATGACGTCAAAGTCTTCAATAATAGTTTGATGTGGAGCTTTTATAAATGAGTGAGTTACAAAAGCATCGCAATCGACTAAGTTGTCTTTGGTGGTAAAATATTTTAACTCTATGTTCTTGCCTGCCTGTAGGTTGTCCACTAAGCATTGCCGCAAGAATTTATCAAATGGTCGGATATAACCAGCTTTGGGGCTCACTTCATCGCCACACCAATTATATTTAAAAAATTCCCCCTCCATTTTTTGGCCGCGCCAATCGAATCGTACATACTTGTCTGGTTTGGTCTGGTAACAATCGCGTATCGACATAAGGCTATCTCACTCAGCAAAATCAGTGTGTAAATGCACCCGCAGCACACTGGTTTTATAGATATCACGTAGTGTTGTGTTTATCAATAACACCTGAGAGGGATGAGGTGTAGATGGCTTAACTGTACCTGAAATGATGCCGGAAAGAGGGGGGCGGCACTCATTTGAGTGTGAGGGTGAGGTGCGTACAAGTCTAATCGCTTGCATAGCGTAGTCACCAAGGGTTGAAGTGTGAATGAAAAGGCTAATAAAAACACTAGACAGCAGGCTGTTTTTGTGAGTCAGGGTATTGACTTTTGATATTTTTCATGATAAGCTAGACCTTATGCGGTAAACATTGAAACGGAGCATTTATTAGATTTTTGTTTAACCCTATCAGTAACTGTAAGATTTCAAAAAGTGAAGCGATAAAGCGAAACAAAAAGACAAGAAGTTAATAAATAGTTACTTAATCACTATTCTTTCCCCTTCGGGTATCGCTACTCGCTCTTCTTCTGTTGTAGTGACACTTACAGAATTCTATCCCCCCTCAAAAGCATTTCATAATCCTTTCCTGGGCTCCTCATCGGCCTCTATGAAGCGTTTTTTGAATACCTCTTACCGCCCTTCGGTGTGTGCTAACCTTCCCTGATGGCAGAGTTATCATTAGGGTTCGTATGAGCATATCATCACTCCCCCTTACCCCCCTACTCATGGCTATGAGCACAGCAAACGCTCCATCAGATATCTATCAGATCTGTGAGGGGTTTGTTGAGGAATCCAAGGTATTCAGCACTTACAGCCCCTCCGACTTGGCTCTTGCTCGCTCAGCCCTATCTAAGGCTAGAGATGTGGCCAATGTCGAACTGCTGCTAAAGCGGGATTTTGATGGCCTGCTACAAACCTATGTTGCCAGAGGGTTGAGCCAGGAACAGGCCACATCAGAGATGCTGGGGGACTTGAAGGCTTGGATGGTAGCTCAAATCAACACAGGTATTACCTTGAATGGGGTGACAGATGAAAGGGAGTGGTCAATCATCTATAAGGGCTGCCTAGACAACATCAGGGGCTAGCGAGGGCTTGCAAGACAACCAAGGAGTGGGCATGGCAAACATAGGTAATATAATAATTTCAGCAATACTAGCGATTCTTGCTTGGTATCCCGTCGGAGCATTAATTTACTCGATTGATAGAAGAAATGATTCAGCTGTTATTGCTGCATCTTTAATTAGCTTTGTCATTTTTTGTTTCTCAGTGAAAAAGCTTCATGGCAAAAATATTTTTACTTCGGCAGCATCAAAGATTATCGGTTCAATTCATGATGCAAAAGATGGGGCTGAACTTAATCGAGAGCTTAAAAATGCCAACTTCTATGCCCAAGCTGAAGATGAACACGATAGAGGGGAGATTGATAAGGGGCTGTGGTCACAGGCCCTAGTTAACGCTAGGGGTGACGAAAGCTTAAGAAAAGTTGAGTACATGAAGTTGCGAGCTAAGCAACTGAAAAGGGAGAGCTCAAGAGATGGCGAAAGAGCGGGTTGAACAGCCTCCCAAGGTATTCATCCGCTTGTCACCCCGAAGCCCCTTTTTCTCCCATCTCTGAAAATATCCAAAATTCCTTACCCTCCAGGAATCTCATGAAGCACGCCAATGGTGTGCATCAACAATGCCTTATTATGCACCTGAAGGAGACTTGTAGGTCGCTATAACCTGCATGCTGAGGCTTGATTCATCCCATTGCTGGTGTAAGGCTTCCTCATCAATGCGAGTACCTTACAGAGGGCTGCATAGCTCCTTCGCTGGGGTGCGTGGGGTGGAGTAGAGGCTTATAGGTGTAGATAGGCTTATGTGGCCTCACCAGAGCACCTGTAACGCTCTTTCAGGTTAACTGCATACCCACCCATAGGGGGAGGCCAAGAATTGCCTATAGAGATGCCTGTAAGCTATTACGCAATTAGCTACTCGATTGCTCCCTTGTGGGAGTGGATATGAGGAGAGAGAAACAGAGGATGAATGGATAAATTTAATATGTAATTACTCTCTCGAATCCCTTTTAACATAATGACGATTAGACGCGGTTTATGATTTTGAGAATAAGAGCTTGAGAGCTATTTCATGGTTTCTGGTCACATATCTTAACTTATCTCTGTCTGCATCTTGTGGATAAGGGCTTGTGGATAACTCCTGAAATCTGGAAATGGTGAAAGGGGTGTTTTGAGAAGTTTTCGTATCAATTCTATGGGGTTCTAGGCAATCCTGAGAAGGGTTCATCGGGGAGGGGATTAAGGTAGGTTGGAGTGATGATAAGGATTGCTCGGTGCTTTGATTGCATCCTATGGAGTTGGCATGATGTTATTGGGGTTGCATAACCAGCCGATAATCCTGAATAGATATCAGTAGGGGTGCTGGGGGTTGCTAAACACCTAGATAGCCAGGAAGGGTGAATAGCTCCGAACAGGTGGGGTAGTGGTGGTGAAGAAAGTGGGAAGGGGTTTTTTTATGAGAAAATTTTTAGAGTTGAGAATCGCCCCTAAAGTGGTGCTAGCTGGTAATTAAGGTATTTAGGTTTTTTTAGCAAAATGCTTATAAGCCTTACTGTAACTGATTTGAGAGGGAATAATTAAATTAAATAATTCTCCATCGAGTCCCTATGTTGGCGTGGGAAAAGGGGTTGCCCCCTTTCTAATCACTGGCCCTTACTCTATACCGAAGGTTTCATTTACACACCAAGGAATGGATAACCTGAAGGCTTCAAAGTTAGCTGTGGCCTCATCTACCTGCGTTATGCAGTCTAAGTATTGCTTCCTCTTCTCGGTTGGTAACACCTTCTGACATTGCGCCATACTCATCATCAAATCAGTTTGACCATAAGCCACCTTGATGCATCTCTCAAGCCTGTGAAGATATGCGGTGTTGATAGGGTCTAGATACTCCACATCCTGAGCATGGATTTGTGTCGAAAGTAGAGTTAGCGATAGTAATAGTGATGTAATCTTCTTCATTTAATAGTCTCCCGTTAGTCTTTGTTAAGCTCTTCAGCAAGCCATTCTAGGGCTTGGAGATTCGCAACGTATTGTTTTCCGTTTCTGTTATGGTACGCCCTAAATGAGCTGCCCCTAGAGGTTGCTCCATGTTGCAGCATTAGTAAGTAAATTAAAGTTTTATCTAGCGATTCATTCAGCAGGTAATATCTTTGTTTGCAATCACCACAGTAGAATGGAAACTTAATGGCAGTTCCCTTTATGATTGCCTTGTAAGAACGCAATCTCCGTTTTCTTCTATTGCTTCTATCAATTTCTCTTACTGTGCGTAAAATATGTTCTTTGTAATCACTCTGCTTACTTATGGGTCTGCAAGGCCCTCTAATCACTTCTGTTGCTTTGGGTGTGGGTGTGCTAGGGATTACCTCTAAGAGAGCTTTAGGAGGGGGTTCAAGAGGTATTGCGAGGGGTTCTTTATGTGGTCTCCATGTGCTTTCTATTTTGTTTCTTATCTTGATGGCGGCAGCAGCTATTAAAGCTAACCGGTATTCCTTGAAGTCTTCCTCTAAGTGGTGGTCATATTCCATTAGGTCTCCTTATATTGCTAGATTCCATATCTATTTTTAAGGTGGGTTATGTAGCTCCTACTAACATCGAATCTCTTAGCGAGTGCTGATTGAGTTGAATCACCAGTCAAAAGGCATTCAATTAAAGAGATTGTTTTAGAAGCTGTTGGGTTGTGCTTGAGAAAGATTTCTAGTGCTTTCTGGTGGTGTTCTGGTTGACCTGTTTTCATGCGGCTTCCTGTGTCAGGGGTAAAGGAAGGTAGGTTATGGGTGACAGGTAAAGAGAGGTGGATGATTTACGGGGGTTAAAATCATCGAAGGATTTCACCCATCTCTTTGTAAACTCAGGGGTGATATGTCTAATCACATCACCGTTAAACAGTTCGCCAGATTCTTCATCAAACTCCTTAAGATGGTTATCCCAGTTGTACAGCACCCCATCCCTGCGGCAATCTTTCCCCCACGCCAAGGCTTTGATATGCGAGCCTTGGGCGTACATAGCTTTCTTGAATAGGAGTTCGAAGGGGTTGTGGGTGCAGCTTAGATAGAAGGGAGAGAGCATAATTCTCTGAGTACCGAATACGTCGGTCACTGTTCGGGTTAAGTCGTTATCTGATAAGGCTTTGAAGAGGCGCCCTAGTGAGGATTTGGACTCCCCTGAAATTGCTTCAAGTTCTCGTATGGTTTTAAACTGAAAACAGTTATCTTTCTTATCGAAAATCTTATTGCCTTGTTTTCTTGTTGAATCTACAAGGGATAGTAATAGCTGGTATTGCGGTTCTGATAGTGTGGTTTCCATATGTGGCGAATCTCCAATAGAAAAAGCCCACCCTTTTGAGGCAGGCTTGTAAAACAACGATGGGTAACTTTGAGCTAGTGAAAGGGGTTAGCCTAATCCTCTTGCGTTACGATGAAGAGGGTTAACCAGTCTCTTGGTGTGACAGAAGGAGGTGAAAAATATTTTCATTCACCATAGAACCAAGATATCACGTGTTTACATTATTGTCAACATATTTATTCATAAAAATGAATTCATAGTCATTAAATGTGATTGTTATTTATCTATATCATTGATTTTAATGCTGTAACCGCTTGTTGATATTCATTGCTATTTGTTGTGGTGGGACAAGGGTTTTCATATAAGCCAATGATTTATAATAGAAATATCAGTTGTCTGGAGCAATTTCCTAGAGTAGGGGCCTGTGAAGAATAGCTGTTCGTGAGTGTTTACCTTGGTAATATTGGACAAGCCGGAAGAGGTTTTTTAGTTCCTTAGTGGGAATCACCATAACAGGGGCCATAGGCCAGAAAATTTATAGTAATGTTGTCTTATCGGGGCGCTACTCGCTTTCTCCCCTCTGGGTGATAGCTACACCTATAGGAATCTCAAGGTGTTCATAGCGTGGCTGTAAATTGGTTCAGTAGTTTATGAAATAGCTTGAGAGGTTACTTACGAGATGCCCTCTCTCCGAAAAGGGAGCGAATAGCGAACAAAGATGACAAATCTATTGGTGGTTTTTAAAGTCTCCAGTTTTATTCGCATTTGCTGAGTTTATATGCTTTCCGATATGAGGAAATGCTCGTTTGGTGCATATATATGTTGACAAAATGCATAAAATGCAGTATACTATTAAAAGAGTGGGATAAAGACTTTCATAAGGATGTATTGCTAGTAACTCCTTCATAACCTCGTTATGGCTTGCTTCAGTCGGTAATGCATCTTTATTAAAGTCTTTCACGCAGTCAATAGTGCTCCTTTTGTAACTTAAGAGTGGCCACCTTCAGGGTGGCTTTCTTTTATCTCCTGCGTTTCAGCACTCTGCCTATAATCATATCGTTCAATCTACCAATCAATCTAAATCCATAGGAGATAATACCTGTGCCTAAAATCGTGCCTAATCACTTGTTAAGAAACCACACAATCAATGTTTATCTGAGGAAGTCAGAAAAGCAGGAAATCCTAAAGGAGTTAGAATCTCGCGGTGTGACTGCTCGTGACGTTCTGCTAGACACCTTACAACAAGATAAAAACCAAGGAGAATACCAATGAAACCAACATTTGAAGAAGTGATTCGTAAAGGGTTGTTGAATCCTACCTATGAATCCGACATTGAAAAAGAATCAGTGATTACGAATGAGGGGGCTTCCCGTGTTCGCATCATTGATACAACCAAAACAGCAGAGCTTAAACTCGTTAATGGGGTCACTTCTTACAGGGACATTATTAAGGCTGCAAGTGTAGCAGGTCTTGATGTTAGTGAAGTAATTGCAAAGCTGGATAAGCTTGTCGATAGTGATGGAAAGATTCTTAAATCTTCATTGCTAGAAACCTTAACCCAATAAAAATTAAAGGAGCAATATATGAAATTCACAATGACTGATGTTAGAAGAAATCCAAGTTTGGGTACTCTTCAACTTGAAGGGCTTACCCCATCTCAAAGAAGGGCTGCAATAACCCAAGATAATAAGATTGCACAGCAACATGCCAGAGCTGAAGGGGAAATGATTAATCGACAAGTTGAAGTGGCCCGCCAGAAGGTTGAGAGTAAGACTGAAGCAGCCCTTCAGCGTCTTGTCAGTGGTGAGGGGCAGAACTGGGTAGATATCACCTATCTGTGTGACCTCTTCGAGAATCGAGGTGAAGAGCCTGATGAGCACTCCTCAAGCATGTTTGAATATCGCCTCAGCCAGGAATACACCATGATGAAGCGAATAGAGCAGGTAAAGCTGGATAAAGCCCACAGGGAGAAGATTAGCAAGATGGAAAGTGATTTTGTTCGTTATATCTCGATGAAAGATAAGCGAGACACTAAGCAGCTTGTGGAGAGTTTCCGTGGAACGCCGTTCGAGAAGATAGTTAATCTAGTGGATGAGAAGGTTGTGAAGCGACCTGTAAAGGCCTCCAAGCCAGAATGATAAATAATAGGAGTAAGAATGGAGTTAGTGATTTTTAAATGCCCTTCCTCAGGTGTTGCGTACACCACCAAGACATACTCTAAGATAGATTTTGAATCAATTGCCGAGTCGGTGCCTCTTCTTGCTCCTTTCTATAGCGTAATGTCGGACTCTGAAAGCTTATCTGTTACCAGTAATAATAAAACTGATGGTGAGATACTTTGTCCAACCACTCGCCACATTTTAGCTTTCTACTATCTGAAAGAAGGCCTTATAGAGGAGGGGAAAGCATTGCTCAGAGCGTTAAAAGGAGAAGTAGATGAGTGAAGAAGATAGTAAAGAATTAACCATTACAAAGAAAAGAGTTGGTAGGCCAAGAAGTATCAACCTCCCCTTAAGTATGAACACCCCACCCCCTGCTAACAAATCTCAGATACGGGAAGAAGTCCTTTCGCAGCTTCGAAGCTTTAACAGTGATTGGCAGCCTACCCGATTAACCCACCATCTTAAAGCTGCGTCTCTGCTGCTTAACTATGCTCTATCGGAAGATGATGAGAAGGTGATAGAAGAGGGGGAGCCTAAAGGATTTGGTGTTGATGCGACAGAGGTTCAGGGTGAAAGCCTTGAGCGCATTAAAGAAGGACTTAAGGAGTTCTCACTATGATTATGACTATAAATGATAATGAAGAGGGTTTGAAGTCACTATTCAATGATGGGCCTCACCCTCTAGGCCCCAAAACCAAGGAGAAAGATAAAAATGATAAATGAGTTCGGAAAAACATATAATATATTTACGATTCCCACGAGTCCTTCAACTCTAATGCGAATCCTTGATTTAAAGCAGTGGGAGTGTAACCCAGACCCTATGACAACCCCGTGTGATGAAATCATGGAATTCTCTGAATACCAACTAACTTGCCCACAAGGACATGAGTTTGTAAAAACTCTCCATGGCATTGCTCGATATCCTTATTGCCCTGTATGTGGTGAGTAATGAAAGCACGTAGGCGACTTTGGTATTTCTACAAAGAAGAGCAGCAAAAGAAGAAGGAGGGGGAATGTATTATAGAGTTGATAAGAGCATCATAAAAATCCCCTCAGAGTATGGATTCATCACAGTACCCCTTCGGCTTGGACTTGATGCCCATCTGTTTGCAAAGCGTTACACAGGATTGCTATCCGAAGCTATAGGGAACTCTGATGGCTCTTCTATGAGGGTTATCTCAACCTTGATAGAAATGGTAGATATTGAAAGGCTAGATGATACCTTGGCTGACATATTCAATGGCCTGTGCATAGAAGGCAAACCTATAGACCTTCAAGAGCTATACTTACCACTAGGCTTTGTTGTAGGGATAGCTCTGATAGTTCTTAAAGAGAACTGTAAACCTATCCTCACTTCCAAGTACACCCCATCAAGAACCGTCCAAGGCATCAAGAAAGGTGCTGCTGCAACAGTGAATAGAAGCATGGAGAATGTCAGTACATCATATCTGAGTGATTCAAAGCTCCTAATCCTTGGTCTTGCTAATAGTGCTTTCTCAGGAGGACATGATTACCAGTTCTTTTTGGAAAGTTGCCCACTACAGACTTTCTATGACTTGCTCGAATTCAAAACTATCTCTGAGAGCATCCAGATAGAAGACCAACACGAGAAGATGAAACAACAACCAAAAAGAAAATAAACACGGGAGCTACTAATGAACAATGAAGAGGGTTTATTTCAAAACCAATTCGGAAAGATGAAGATACAAACTGCTGAGTACCACAAAGGTTTCTTTGTAGGGGTACATCTTCAAGCTTGCTATAACGATGATGAAGCCACGGCCAGATTAACCGCACTCACCGATACTCTTACAGAAGTGTATAACCATCTCCCTGAGCAGCTACAGGATGCAACAGACGGCCTCCTAGCTGGTTTAATGGAGGGGTAATGGATGGCCAAGAAAATCACAATCACTGAGTTAGTGATTAAAATGTCCGCCGATACCAAGGAAGCGGTTAAGGGACTAAAACAGATAGAGAAGCTTACCCAGAGCCAGATATCTAAGGCTCAAAAGGCTGATAAGCAAGCAGCCAGGAGCAAGGAGCGAGAAGCTGTTAAGCAAACCCGCAATGAAGAGGCTCGAATCAGACACCGTGAACGTCTTCAGTTGAACTCTCAAAAAGCTGCCCTACAGAAAGAGAAGCTATTGCTTCAGGATAAACTGAGGAACGGCCAGCGAGTTAGGCGTCAAGAAGAGGCGAACCACCGTAAAGCAATGCGTGAGCAACAGCAGCGGGAGAGGGCATCTAAGAGGCCTAAGAGTAGTTCTGGGAGTGGTGGCACTTCGATAGGAAATATCGCCATTGGCTCAGCTCTGGGGGCTGGCATTGCTTCAGCTATCACTGGCGCTATACAAGCAGGGTTCGCGCTATTCGATGCAAGTAAATCCCTGACCATGGCGAAGGAGCGCATCACAACTAACACCTATGGGCGTTACAGAGCCCGTGGCATGTCTCCTGAAGAAGCCAAAGCGAATACCACAAAAGATGTTGCCGTTATCTCTGACTTGAATAAACAGTTCGGGTACTCCTTCGAGACAACGGGGGGAGCCTTCCAGGCTACAACCTCATCCGGTGCAACTCGTGAACAAGCTACTCAGCTTATCAGTACCCTGTTACGTGAGTTGAAGTCTTCAGGGGCCAATGAAGACGCAGCATTCGCTTTCATACGTGAGGTGAAGCCTCTCCTTGCAGGTGGTGACATATCAGCCCAAAGCTCGAACCAGATTGAAAACTGGGGATTGCTACCTGTTCTAGCTTCCATGATGGGTATCACTGAAAAGGCCCTGTCGAAGATAGCCAAGGATGGGAAGTTGGCTACAGAGACGGGGAAGCTCAACATCAAGACCCTTCAGAAGAATCTGGACGCTAAGGGTGTTGGTAAGTACATCGCTGAAGATACCTCGATGAACCCCGTTACGGTTGCTCAGCAACAGCTAGACGCTGCTATGAATCGCCTGAAGGATACCTTCGCTGTTCACTCATCCACGGGGATTGCTGCAAGTCTGAATTCTCTGGCCGAGTCTCTAAGCAATCCTTCTACCCAAGCGATGATAATCCAAGCGGGAGAGAACTTCGGGAAGCTGCTGGTCAGTGCATCATCAAGCCTTAACCAGTTCGTTGAAGCGGGTGGCCTAGATAAGCTTGCAGCCATGTTTTCAAGCGAGAACCTAACTGAGTTATCCAAGAACTTCAGCGACTTCATGAGAATCATGTCTGCCTTCTCTACAGTGGCAGATGTGTTTGTACGACTGGGTGACAATATCGGAAGAATGGCCGCTGAGTTGTTCGGGGGTTATGTTCAGCCAGAACATAAAGCCTACGCTGAGAAGGTGGGGCAGGGGAGCGGCATTAAGACGGTGACAGACCCCCTAGAGAGTTCTACCGGATACTCTGCGATGAAGCGTGAGATTGACAAGGTGAACCGTGTAACCCCTGTGAGTGTCGTCCAGATGCAAAGTAGCCCGCTTCTAGCTCCTGCTGGTGTTGGCGTGGGGTCTACCCCAAGCTCTACCAGCATTGACCAGAGCAAGCACATCACAGTACACGGGGACGTTACCTCTACCTTCATGGGTGATATGGAGTCCAGAGGTTACTCACTGTTTGTTGGTAAACAATAAGGCTCCTTCGGGAGCCTTTTTTATTACTATGGGAAGGTGTGAGACTCATCGTAGAGGTATCTCTTTTTCTATTCTGGTAAGAAGTTTCACTGCATCGCTCTTAAAAATTTGGTGACCTGCTCTGATAGAGTTCCCATAGTCAGATAGCTGGTTGTAATAGTTCTTTGAGTTAGCTTCATACACTTCTTGTGCCTGAAGTTGAGGGTTGTTCCTAAACTCCTCGAAGCGTCTTGTGAAATCAGTGTTCTGTCTAAAGGTATCAACCATGCCTTTAGAAAGAGTATATAGGTTTATTATCTCCATTCTTAAGCTAGGGTCTTTTATTCTACCTATAAGCTCTGAGTTGTTATTGAAAATAGTGAAGTAATCTTCTTGAATCTGATAGTGAAATAAAAGAGGGGTGTTTTCATTGCTTGCTTCCACATAGGCCCCAAGCGTTGCCATATAGCGATTATATGCAGCTAATATTTCTGTATGAATAGACCAGATAAAGCCATTTATCAAATTTTCCTCTGCTCTATCCGCTGCTCTGCTTTGGAGGCAATGGGAAAGCCAATTAGCTAGTAAAGTCAGGAGTCCACCGATTAAAGCACCAATTAGAGCAGCCAGTAGTTCTGAACTCATGTTGCAACCTCGTTTAGTGAAAATGCTAATGCGGATAGGCTGCATCCAAAGCGTGGAGAATGCCAGGGGAATCCTACAAATAGGGGGGGCATATTGGGATAGTGCAGTAACTCAACACTCATCCACGAGTAAGGGTTTTAGGAGAAAAATTGAGTGTGCTATTGACTTGGCAACTAGGGTTGCATGGGAACTCCTTGGGCCTGAGGCCTTGAGGTGAAACAAGGCCGATTGACCCTGTCATGGGGGGCTGCCGAAAGGGCGGCTTCTCGTTACACTGTGCCATCTTTTGCCTGAAACAAGGAACCCCTCTCTGCTCGGCACTCGCGTGTGGCACCGGCCAGGTGAGATGGCCTGCGTGCCGGAGGGAATTTTCCCACTGATATAAGGAATGCCTGATATGGCCGGAACCAGTTTGTTGGCCCTGCCGGGCGATATTGCCAGCGTGCCGGGTGACGTGGCCCTGATGACCAAGGCGGTGACCAGGAAGAGCGCCGTGCTGCCTGGGGCGATGTTTCCCACTGATATAAGGAATGTTTGATATGGCCGGAACCAGTTTGTTGGCCCTGCTCGACGATATTGCCAGCGTGCTCGATGACGTGGCCCTGATGACCAAGATGGCGGCCAAGAAGACCGCCGGTGTGCTGGGGGACGATCTCGCCCTCAATGCGGAGCAGGTCTCCGGGGTGCGGGCCGAGCGGGAGCTGCCTGTGGTGTGGAAGGTGGCCAAGGGCTCGTTTCGCAACAAGCTGATCCTGGTGCCCGCCGCCATCGCCATCAGCGCCCTGATCCCCTGGCTCATCACCCCCTTGCTGATGCTGGGGGGCGCCTACCTCTGCTTCGAGGGGGCCGAGAAGCTGGCCCACAAGTTCCTGCCCCACGACAGCGGCGAGACGGCCTCGTCAGCGCAGGCGATCCCGGACGATCTGGAAGCCTTCGAGCAGCAGAAGATAAAGGGGGCCATTCGCACCGACTTCATCCTCTCCGCCGAGATCATCGTCATCGCCCTCGGCACAGTGCAGGGCTCCAGCCTCGGCCTGCAGATTGCCGTGGTGGCGGGCATCGCCCTGCTGATGACGGTGGGGGTCTACGGCCTGGTGGGGCTCATCGTCAAGCTCGATGACATAGGCCTGCACCTGTTGCAAAAACCCGATGCCAGCGTCCTGCGCCGGGCCCTGGGACGGGGGCTCCTGGTGACGGCGCCCCGGCTGATGCACCTGCTGGCCCTGGTCGGCACCATCGCCATGTTCATGGTGGGGGGCGGCATTCTGGTCCACGGCTGGCCCTTTGCCCATCACCTCATCGAGGGGGTGGCCGCCAGTCTGGCACCCCTGGCCGGGGGCGCCGTGCTGGCCGCGGTGACGCCGACCCTGCTGAGCGCCCTGGTGGGGGTGGTGGCCGGCCTGCTGCTGGTGCTGGCCATGACCCTGGTGGGCAAGCTGACTCCCGCGAAATAACAGCGGCGGTCGCTCAGGAATCGTCCCCTGCCGACAGGGGGCGTCGCAGGTCGGATCTGCTGTTTGTTGACCAGAATGGGGGCTAGGCAAGGGCCGGCCCCCTTCGTACTATTTGGCGGCCACTGCCCACAGAGGCGGGGCGCCCACATGGACGCAAACAGACAAGGACAGTTATGACCACCACCCTCTGGCAGGATGATCACATCTATGCCGCCCCCGATTGCCCGGCCATCGACGCCGACTTCCAGCGCGCCGCAGAGGCCCTGACCGAGATCGCCAACCTGCTGGCCAGCCTGCCAGAGACCCGGGACATCAATGCCTTGCGCCACCTGCTTAGGGCTATTCGCCGCCAGGCCAATGCCGTGAAAGCCCAAGCCTGGAACAGCCAGACCTTCGCCTACAACAGGCTCAGCCGCAACGGCCGCGACGAGGCCGCCCGGGTGCTGCTCTCCCGTGGCCAGCAGTTGCAGGCGAGGCTGGCCCAGCTCGTCAAGCCGGTGGCCCTGTTCTGGCTGAACGCCCCCGAGGATCAGGTGCGGGCCCTGCTGCAGGATCCCGAGCTGTTCGAGCTGGCCTACCTCATTCGCCACGATCGCCGGTTGCAGGATCAGGCCCTCTCCCTCGAGAGCGAGCAGCTGATCGAGGGGCTGGCGGTGGACGGCCTGCAAGCCTGGGGGGATCTCTACGACAGCCTGGTGGCCAGACTCAGGCCAGTGGTTGCGGGGGAGCCCATGGGGCTGGCCCAGGCGGACAACCTGCTCGCCCACCCGGACAGGGCGCGGCGCGCCAGCGCCTGGCACGGCATTCAGGCCGCCTGGGCCGGGGAGCAGGAGACGGTGGCCGCCATCCTCAACGCCATCAACGGCTGGCGCAACGAGCTGGCGGCCCAGCGCGGCAAGGGGCGGCGGCTCGATGCCCTGGATGTTTCCTGCCACCAGAGTCATATCGAGCGCAGAACGCTGGAGACCCTGATGGGGGAGGCGGATGCCCACAAGGCGCTGGGCAGGCGGGCCCTGCGAGCCATGGCCTGTGCCCAGGGGATAACGGATTTTGCCCCCTGGGATCTCTATGCCCCGGCGCCTTATGGGGCGCAGGCCAGCGTTGGTTTCGGACAGGCGCTGACCCTGGTGGCCGATGCCTTCGCCGCCTTCGATCCCGAGATGGGGGCCTTCGCCCGCATGATGGCGGATCGGGGCTGGATCGATGCCGCGCCGAGCGACAACAGGCGCAGCGGCGCCTATTGCACCGAGTATGCCGACCCCGCCGAGCCCCGGGTGTTCCTCACCTTCGAGGGCACCATGGACAACGTCATCACCCTGGCCCACGAGCTCGGCCACGCCTGGCACAGCTGGCTGTTGCGGGACGCGCCACTGGCGCAGCGCGACTACCCCAAGACGCTGGCCGAGACCGCCTCGCTGTTTGCCGAGACCCTGGTGCGGGACGCCCTGCTCGCCCGTGCACAGACCCGCGAACAGCGCCTGGCCATCGCCTGGATGGACGGGGAGCGGGTCGCGAGCCTGCTGCTCGACATCCCCTCCCGCTTCCACTTCGAACGGGCGCTGGTGGCAGGCCGGGCCCAGGGGTATCTGGGGGCGGGCCAGCTGAGGGCCATGATGAAATCCGCGAAGCAGCAGTGGTATGGTGACAGCCTCAGCCAATATGACGAGCTGTTCTGGGCCAGCAAGGGTCACTTCTCCATCGCCGAGTTCGGGTTCTACAACTACCCCTATCTGTTTGGCTACCTGTTCAGCCTGGGGCTCTATGCCCAGAAGGAGCGGGTCGGTGCCGACTTCGTGCCGGCCTATCGGGCGCTGCTCGCCGACACCGGCCGCATGAGCGCCGAGAGCCTGGTGGAGAAGCACCTGGGGGTCGACATTCGCGAGCCCGCCTTCTGGCAAGAGAGCCTGCGCTCTGTGGAGGAGGCGGTCGAGCGCCTCGAGCGGCTGGTGTAGTTGCGAGTCGTCTCGACTCCTCCTGAGCTCTGGCAAGAGAGCCTGCGCTCTGTGGAGGAGGCGGTCAGCCGCCTCGAGCGGCTGGTGTAGTCGCCCGTGTTTGATCCGGCTGGTGTCGCCGCCAGCCTTGGTATTCCTGTTCGTGGCCCTGGGGCCACCCCTGTTTCACGACGGGCCGGACCCGTCTCTGACAATGAGCGTTCGATGCAACAACGAGTCTACCCACAGCAGTGGCAAAATCAGCACATCTACCCCTCCCTCGACAGC
>RCUI01000049.1_pt1 | contig 44051 bp, 40 predicted proteins | sample 2166121 | NCBI WGS metagenome assembly RCUI01 (sample SAMN09932700, study PRJNA488358) | compost metagenome | feature: garden; material: soil; isolation source: compost soil in succinic acid-enriched culture | place: Germany: Experimental Botanical Garden Goettingen | collected 2016-01-27
TGGCAGCCTTGAACCTGTGGCTCAGCGAACAAGGAATCTGACCGATGAAAGCCCATGCCTCACCCTATGGCCAGCGCCTGGTGCGCGGCCAGGTGCCGACCTATGAGCGTTTGCAGGCACAGTTGGCCGGCGATGGCAGTGATCCCCACGAGCAACCGCGCTCGTTGCATTGCGGCTGGGGTCGCCTACTGATCGGCCACACCTACCCGGACCCGGCCAGCCTTGCCACTGCGCTGCAGGACGAGCGCCCCGGCGAACGCGATATCGCCCTGTACGTGGCAGCGCCGCAACAAGTGCTGGCCCAGGCGCCTCATCAACTGTTCCTCGATCCCTCCGACACCCTGCGCCTGTGGTTCAGCGACTACCGTCAGGCCCAGCGCGTGTTTCGCGGCTTCCGTATCCGTCGCGCGCAGAGCGACAGTGACTGGCAGGCGATCAACGCGTTGTACCTGGCCCGCGGCATGCTGCCCATTGATCCTGCGCTGCTCACCCCGCGCCACCTGGGCGGGCCGGTGTACTGGCTGGCCGAAGATGAAGACAGCGGCGCGGTAATCGGCAGCGTCATGGGCTTGAACCATGAAAAAGCCTTTGCCGACCCCGAGCACGGCAGCAGCTTGTGGTGCCTGGCAGTCGACCCGCAGTGCACCCGCCCCGGGGTCGGCGAAGTGCTGGTGCGCCATTTGATCGAGCACTTCATGAGCCGTGGCCTGAGCTGCCTGGACCTCTCGGTGTTGCACGACAACCGCCAGGCCAAGCGCCTGTACGCCAAACTGGGGTTTCGCACCCTGCCCACCTTCGCCGTCAAGCGCAAGAACGGCATCAACCAGCCGCTGTTCCTGGGACCCGGCCCGGAAGTAGGCCTCAATCCGTATGCCCGGATCATTGTCGAGGAGGCGTATCGACGTGGTATCGATGTGCAGGTCGATGATGCCGATGCCGGGCTGTTTACCCTCAGCCTGGGGGGGCGGCGGATACGCTGCCGCGAATCGTTGAGTGACCTGACCAGCGCCGTGAGCATGACCCTGTGCCAGGACAAGAGCCTGACCCACAAGGCACTCGGCAATGCCGGCCTGCAACTGCCCGCCCAGCAACTGGCGGGCAATGCCGACGACAACCTGGCCTTTCTGGAAGACCACGGCGCAGTAGTGGTCAAGCCACTGGATGGCGAACAGGGTCAGGGGGTCGCGGTCAACCTGACCACGCTTGAGGAAATCAATCAGGCAATCGAAAACGCCCGCCGCTTCGACAGCCGCGTACTGCTCGAAAGCTTTCACCAGGGCCTGGATTTACGCATCGTGGTTATCGGCTTCGACGTGGTGGCTGCCGCCATTCGCCACCCGGCCCAGATCGTCGGTGACGGCCAATTGGCGGTAGGGGCGTTGATCGAAGCGCAAAGCCGCCGGCGCCAGGCGGCCACCGGCGGTGAGAGCCGCATCCCGCTGGACGACGAGACCCTGCGTACCTTGCATGCCGCCGGCGTCGATTACGAGACGGTACTGCCCGCCGGCCAGCGCCTGGCCGTGCGTCGCACCGCCAACTTGCACACCGGCGGTTGCCTGGAAGACGTCACCGAACGCCTGCACCCGGTCCTGGCCGACGCCGCTGTAAGGGCGGCCCGCGCCCTGGATATCCCGGTGGTCGGCCTGGACCTGATGGTCGAGGCGGCCGACCAGCCCGAACACGTCTTCATCGAAGCCAACGAACGCGTCGGCCTGGCCAACCATGAACCGCAACCTACCGCCGAACGCTTCGTCGACCTGCTGTTTCCACACAGCCGGCCGGCCCCATGATCACAGGAGGCCGCATGACCGAAAAACTCCCGGAGCCAGACCTCACCTACCTGCAAAAAGTGCTGCTGGAGATGCTCGCCATTCCCAGCCCCACCGGTTTTACCGACACCATCGTGCGCTACGTCGCCGAGCGCCTGGAGGAGCTCGGCATTCCCTTTGAGCTCACCCGGCGAGGCACCATTCGCGCCACCCTCAAGGGTCGTAAAAGTTCACCGGACAGGGCCGTATCCGCCCACCTGGACACCATTGGCGCCAGTGTGCGCGCCATCCAGGACAACGGTCGCCTGTCGCTGGCGCCGGTGGGCTGCTGGTCCAGCCGGTTTGCCGAAGGCAGCCGGGTCAGCGTGTTTACCGACAACGGCGTGTTGCGGGGCAGCGTCCTGCCCTTGATGGCCAGCGGGCATGCCTACAACACCGCCATCGACCAGATGCCGGTGAGCTGGGAGCATATTGAATTGCGCCTGGACGCCTACTGCACCACCCGGGCCGACTGCCAGTCGCTGGGAATCGATATCGGTGACTTCGTGGCGTTCGACCCGCTGCCGGAGTTCACCGAAAGTGGCCATATCAGTGCCCGTCACCTGGACGACAAGGCTGGCGTGGCCGCGTTGCTGGCCTCACTCAAGGCGGTGGTCGACAGCGGTGCACAACCCCTGATCGACTGCCATCCGCTGTTCACCATCACCGAGGAAACCGGCTCCGGTGCCGCAGCCGCCCTGCCCTGGGATGTCAGTGAGTTCGTCGGAATCGACATCGCCCCGGTCGCTCCGGGCCAGCACTCCAGCGAACATGCGGTGAGCGTGGCGATGCAGGATTCGGCCGGCCCCTATGACTATCACCTGTCACGCCACTTGCTGAAGCTCGCTCGCGAAAATGAGCTGCCGGCTCGCCGTGACCTGTTTCGCTATTACTTCAGCGACGCTCATTCGGCGATCACTGCCGGCCACGACATTCGCACCGCATTGCTGGCCTTCGGCTGCGATGCTACCCATGGCTACGAGCGCACCCACATCGACAGCCTGGCCGCCTTGAGTCGATTGTTGACCGCCTACCTGCTGAGCCCACCGGTATTTGCCAGCGACTCGCACGCCACCGGCAGTTCGTTGGAAAGCTTCAGCCATCAGTTGGAACATGACGCGCAGATGGAAACCGAAACCCGGGTGCCTGCGGTCGACAGCCTGATCGGCAACAAGCACTAGCGCCTACACAGTCAGGGCAGCTTTGGCGTAGCATACCGTCACATTTCGCCAAACCTGCCCTGTGCCCATGCTGATTCCCTACGAACAACTGGAAGCCGAAACCCTCACCCGCCTGATCGAGGATTTCGTCACCCGCGACGGCACCGACAACGGTGACGACACCCCACTGGAAACCCGCGTGCTGCGGGTGCGTCAGGCGCTGGCGAAAAAGCAGGCGTTCATCCTGTTCGATCTCGAAAGCCAGCAATGCCAACTGTTGGCCAAGCACGATGTGCCCAAGGAACTGTTCGACTGACTACTGCTCGGTCTTGGCCTTCTGCGCGGCGATCTGTTGGTGGATTTCCGCCCGGTGTACGTCGACATGACGGGGTGCGCTGATACCAAATCGCACCACATTCCCGTCGACCGACAACACCTTGACCTTTATGTGATCGTCTATAGCGATGATTTCGCCTATTTCGCGGCCTATTACCAACATGCTCCGATCCTCCACTGTGCTGAGAGCTCGGAGACTGCACCGGGTACCTGCGCCCTTCAATACTCTGATGAATAATTAGCCTATTCCCACCAGAATCAGCGATTTTACCTACAAATGCCCCGTTTCTTTACACAGTCAGGCGCTCTGCAAGCGTGGCCCAAACACAATGATGCTGGCACCCAGCACACAAAGCAGCGCACCGATCCAGTCGCTGCCCAGTGGACGCACACGCTCGACAAATGCCAGCCAAAGCAATGAGCTGACGATGTAGATGCCGCCATAGGCGGCATAGGCGCGCCCGGCATAGGCGGCCTCGACACGCGTGAGGATCAGCGCGAACAGGGTCAGGCTGAGCAATGAGGGGGCTATCCACCAGGCACTCTTGCCCAACCGCAGCCACAAGTAGAAGCCGTAGCAACCGGCGATCTCGAAGATCGCCGCGAGGAAAAACCACAAGTAGTTGATCACTTCAGTAATCCTGGCCCAATTGAAAAACGGCCTAGGGTAACTGATTCTGCCGCTGCCGCAGGCGCGATCCACCGCAAGGCGACCGTGAACACCGCAGGGCGACTGCTGCGCAGCCGACCGCAGCCTGGCGCCAGCGGCTACAGGGCTTCAGCCTTGGCTGGGCTTTGCCTTGGCGCGCATCTTCTCGGCCATGACAGCCATCTCGTCATACAGCCGTTGCGGGGCACGCTGCTTGAGCGTCCAGGCTTCGCGCCCCAGCTCGTGAGGCAGGATCATGAACGCGCCAGCGGCAACCTGTTGATAGATGTAATCGGCGATATCGGCAGCCGTAATCGGCGAGCTTTCCAGCAACTTGCCCACCTGGGCCTTCATCGCCGGGGTCGGTCCACGGAACGAATCGAGCAGGTTGGTCTGGAAGAACGACGGGCACACTACATGCACCGCAACTTCCTGCTGGCGCAATTCGACCAGAAGGCTTTCAGAGAGGGCCAATACCCCCGCCTTGGCCACGTTGTAGTTGCTCATGGCCGGCCCCTGCATCAATGCCGCCATCGAGGCGATGTTGATGATCCGCCCCTTGCTGCGCTCCAGCAGCGGCAGGAAGGCCTTGCAGCCCTTGACCACGCCCATCAGGTTGATCGCGATCTGCCAGTCCCAGTCTTCCAGTGACAACTCCGAGAAGAACCCGCCTGCAGCAACACCGGCGTTGTTGACGATCACGTCGATGCCGCCGAACTTCTCTTCACAGGCCTGGGCCAACGCAGTGAGCTGGCTGTAGTCACGTACATCGCAGCGCTGCACGAAGCCCTGGCCGCCTGCTTCCCTGACCAGCGCCAGGGTTTCTTTGAGGCCGGCCTCATTGACATCGGCCAATGCCAACTGCCATCCCTCGCGTGCCCAGCGCAATGCGATCTCACGACCGAGCCCGGAACCTGCACCAGTAATCATCATGCGGTTTTGCATAGCGGGACGCCTTGTACTGTTCTGGAAAGTTAGCGCCAGTGTAGCGAAGGCAATGGCCGCACCCACGCTGTATCAGGATGCTGAATAGCGGGGGCAAACAGCGGTGATAGCGGTTTATTAAACTTTTCTTTGTTGGCAGGAGTCGGAATTTACAGGCGGGCATGAAACGCATGACCGAACACAAGGATTTGATCCCAGACGCCTACCCTCTCAGCCAAACAAGGACACTGCCATGGGCACCATACTCATCATCATTCTGATACTGCTGTTGATCGGTGGCTTACCTGTCTTCCCGCACTCCAGAAGTTGGGGTTATGGCCCCTCAGGCATCATTGGTACGGTATTGATCATCCTCTTGATTCTGCTATTGCTCGGCAAAATCTAGGCATTAAAAAGGCAGCCTCACGGCTGCCTTTTTCATTGTGCCCCGCTAGATCAATGCGAGACCGCACCGCTGGCACCCAGGCCAGTCTGCGAGCGAACGAACTGCGGGAAAAACAGCGCACGCTCTTCATCAGCCGCCTTGGACTTGTCAGTGACCGAGAAGAACCAGATCCCTGCAAAGGCAATGATCATCGAGAACAGTGCCGGGTACTCGTACGGGTAGATGGCTTTCTCGTGACCGAGGATCTGCACCCAGATGGTCGGGCCGAGCACCATCAGCGCCACGGCACTGATCAACCCCATCCAGCCGCCGATCATGGCGCCACGGGTGGTCAGCTTCTTCCAGTACATCGAGAGCAGCAGTACCGGGAAGTTGCAGCTGGCAGCAATCGAGAACGCCAGGCCGACCATGAAGGCGATGTTCTGGCTTTCGAACAGGATACCCAAGCCAATCGCCAGAACCGCCAGGGCGATGGTGGTGATCTTCGAGACGCGGATTTCATCCTTCTCGTTGGCCTTGCCTTTCTTGATCACGCTGGCGTACAGGTCGTGAGACACCGCCGAAGCACCAGCCAGGGTCAGGCCAGCCACTACCGCCAGGATGGTCGCGAACGCCACCGCCGAGATGAAGCCCAGGAACACACTGCCACCCACGGCATCAGCCAGGTGTACCGCCGCCATGTTGTTGCCGCCGATCAGGGCGCCAGCAGCGTCCTTGAAGTCCGGGTTGGTGCTGACCAGCAGGATTGCGCCAAAGCCGATGATGAAGGTCAGGATGTAGAAGTAGCCGATGAAACCGGTGGCATACAGGACGCTCTTGCGGGCTTCCTTGGCGTCGCTGACGGTGAAGAAGCGCATCAGGATATGCGGCAGGCCGGCGGTACCGAACATCAGGGCCAGGCCGAGGGAGAATGCCGAGATCGGATCTTTGACCAGGCCGCCCGGGCTCATGATCGCTTCACCTTTGGGGTGAACCTTGATGGCTTCGGAGAACAGGGCATTGAAGTCGAAGTTGACGTGTTTCATCACCATCAGCGCCATGAAGCTGGCACCGGAGAGCAGCAGTACAGCCTTGATGATCTGTACCCAGGTGGTCGCGAGCATGCCGCCGAACAGCACGTACATGCACATCAGGATACCCACCAGGATCACCGCAACGTGGTAGTCCAGGCCGAACAGCAGCTGGATCAACTTGCCGGCACCGACCATCTGCGCGATCAGGTAGAACGCCACCACCACCAGCGAGCCCGAGGCCGACAGGGTGCGGATTTCTTTTTGCCCGAGGCGGTAAGAGGCCACGTCGGCAAAGGTGTATTTACCCAGGTTACGCAGGCGTTCGGCGATCAGGAACAAGATGATCGGCCAGCCAACCAGAAAGCCGATCGAGTAGATCAGTCCGTCGTAGCCGGAGGTGAACACCAGGGCGGAAATACCCAGGAAGGACGCTGCCGACATGTAGTCGCCGGCAATCGCCAGACCGTTCTGGAAACCAGTGATTCGGCCACCGGCGGCGTAGTAGTCAGAAGCCGATTTGTTACGCTTGGAAGCCCAGTAGGTGATGCACAGGGTGGCACCGACGAAGGCGACGAACATCAGGATCGCCGCAACGTTCAAAGGCTGCTTGTGCACCTCGCCGGTCAGGGCGTCGGCGGCCCAGACGGCAGGTGCAAAAATGCCGAAGGCCAGAGTTGCCAGAAGACGCCGGATCATTGCTGAGCCTCCTTGAGGATCGCTTTGTTCATCTCGTCGAACTCACCGTTGGCGCGACGTACATAGATCGCTGTGAGCACGAAGGCAGAGAGAATCAAGCCGACACCCAGGGGAATTCCCCAGGTCACGGAAGACTCGGGACTGAGCTTGGCACCCAGAATTTGCGGGCCATAGGCGATCAACAGGATGAAAGCAGAGTAGAGGCCGAGCATGATCGCCGAGAGAATCCAGGCGAAACGTTCGCGTTTTGAAACCAGCTCCTTGAACCGCGGGCTGTTTTGTATCGAGAGGTAAATGCTGTCGTTCATTGTTTTTGTCCTCGCAGCACAGATTAGGTAGAACCCACTCCACTTTATGCTGCCTTTGGACGCGCTCCAGACGACCTTAGTCTTAGATGCAACAGAGTTTTACCGAATCGGTAACAACCTTGAACGACAAGGCCGCAGCGCCATTTCGGCAGCTGCGGCCCTGGAAGGTGCCAGACAGAGGCTTTAAGCCATTATTTGGTGATCCACTCGGCGACGCGTTCCGGGTGCTTGGCTACCCAGTCCTTGGCGGCGGCTTCGGGTTTTGCGCCCTCTTGAATGGCCAACATGACCTCTCCGATTTCATCCTTGGACTGCCACTGGAACTTCTTGAGGAACTCGGCGACTTCCGGTGCCTTGGTTGCCAGCTCCTTGCTGCCGATACTGTTGACGGTTTCGGCGGCGCCATAAACGCCTTTCGGGTCTTCGAGGAAACGCAACTTCCATTTGGCGAACATCCAGTGCGGCACCCAGCCGGTGACGGCAATGGGCTGCTGTTTGGCATAGGCGCGGCCCAGTTCCGAGGTCATGGCGGCGCCTGAGCTGGCCTGGAGTTTGTAGCCACTCAGGTCGTAGTCCTTGATGGCCTGGTCGGTCTTGAGCATGACGCCGGAGCCGGCATCGATACCGACGATCTTTTTCTTGAAGCTGTCGTCGCTCTTGAGGTCGGCCAGCGATTGCGCCTTGACGTATTCGGGGACGATCAAGCCGATCTTGGCGTCCTTGAAGTTGGGGCCATAGTCGACCACGTTGCTTTTGTTCTTGGCCCAGTACTCGCCGTGCGTCACTGGCAGCCAGGCCGAAAGCATGGCATCGAGCTTGCCGGTGGCGACTCCCTGCCACATGATTCCGGTGGCCACAGCCTGCAGTTTGACGTCGTAACCTAGCTTCTGTCTGATCACTTCGGCGGCTACGTTGGTGGTTGCCACACTGTCGGACCAGCCATCGACGTAGCCGATGCTTACTTCCTTGGCCATCGCCTGCCCCACACCGATCGCCATTGCCAGGGCGGTACCCACCCCCAGGAGTCGTCGCATTTTCATCAAAGCTTCCCCTCGTCACGTCACGGAAGCTTCATCATCAACCTCGGGTGCCTGTAGTCCTTCTCTGACAACGACGTCGAAACAGCGAGAAACGACATCACATGGCCAGCAACCCCTATCGTTACATCAAGCAACATCCGCTCGTGCGAACTTTGCATGCAGGGCTTTAGCCTGTGCCATTTGCGGGTAGTATTGCCGGCTTTGCTCCCTGACGGTCCGATCCATGTCCCCGACTGCCCGCTTCCCGTTGCTGCCCTACCTGTTTGCCTGCCTGCTCGGCCTTTTCGCGCTGGGAGGACTCTGGTACGGCCTGGGCAAGCCGGTGGTACTGCCGGATGCGGCCAGCGCCACGCACAAGCTGCAGTGTGCGTCATACACCCCGTTCGACAAGGACCAGTCACCGTTCGACCAGCCGTTCCAGTTGCGGCCGGCACGCATGGATGCCGACCTCGCCTTGCTCTCCCAGCGCTTTGAGTGCATCCGCACCTACTCGGTGACAGGTCTTGAAGCCATACCCGACCTTGCCCGCAAGCATGGCCTCAAGGTCATGCTCGGCGCCTGGGTCAATGCCAATCCGGTAGACACGCAAAAAGAGATCAAAGGCCTGATCGCCGCTGCCAATGCCAATCCCGATGTGGTCAAAGCCGTGATCGTCGGCAACGAAGTCCTGCTGCGCAAGGAAGTCACCGGCGCGCAACTGGCCAACCTGATCACCCAGGTCAAGCGCCAGGTCAGCGTGCCGGTAACCTATGCCGATGTCTGGGAGTTCTGGCTGCAGTACCCCGAAATCGCTCCGGCCGTGGACTTCCTGACCATTCACTTGTTGCCCTACTGGGAAGATGATCCGCGCGGCATTGAAGATGCCCTGCACCATGTCGGCGAGATCCGCCAGGTGTTCGGCAACCGCTTTGCTCCCAAGGACATCGTCATTGGCGAAACCGGCTGGCCGAGCGAAGGCCGCCAGCGCGAAACCGCCCTGCCCAGCCCGGTCAACGAAGCGCGCTTTATCCGTGGTTTTGTCGCCATGGCCGAACAGCACGGCTGGCACTACAACCTGATCGAAGCCTTCGACCAACCCTGGAAGCGTGCCAGCGAAGGCGCCGTGGGCGGCTACTGGGGACTGTACGATGCCGACCGCCAGGACAAAGGCATTCTTGAAGGCCCGGTGAGCAACCTATCGCTGTGGCCGCAATGGCTGGCCGCCTGCAGCCTGCTGTTTGTCGCCACACTCTTGCTGGCAGGCCGCGTGCGCAGCACCCGAGCCGCCCTGCTCCTGCCACTGCTGGCAGCCCTGGGCGCAGCAAGCCTGGGATTCTGGGGCGAGCTGGTACGCATCAACAGCCGATTCGCCGGCGAGTGGGTGTGGGCAATGCTGCTGGCTGGCCTGAACCTGATCGTACTGGCCCATGGTGCCCTGGCGCTGGCCGCCCGGGATGGCTGGCGTGAACGGGCTTTCTCCTGGCTCGAGGCGCATGCTGGCTGGTGGCTGGCTGGCGCAGGCTTTGCCGCTGCGGTGAGCATGCTGGCGCTGGTGTTCGACCCGCGTTACCGCAGCTTCCCGAGTGCGGCACTGGTGCTGCCGGCGGTTGTCTACCTGCTGCGTCCGGTGAAGGGACCTCGGGCTGAAATCGGCCTGCTGGCATTCATCGTCGGTGCAGGGATTGCGCCGCAATTGTTCCAGGAAGGGTTGAGCAACCAGCAGGCGCTGGTGTGGGCAGGCGTGAGTGTATTGATGGTCGCAGCGTTGTGGCGCAGCTTGCGGGTTCGCACACCGGCGTGAACATCGGTCCTGCGCCGGGGTTTCAGCTTGAACGCCGTACCAACCGCAGCGCCGCCAGCACCACGGCAAATACCGCGAGGCTGGCGCTGTACAACACCAACGCGGGAATCCCGACCACCAGTGCCACTACCGCCACCCGCCACCCCGTCCGGGCAGGTATCACCTGCGCCAGCAACGCCAGCCCCAGCGCGGTCCAGGCAATCACCCTGAAATGAATCAACAAACCCAGCGTCGAGCGGGCCTGGCATTGCCACAGCTGCGCCTGCTCGACACAGGTGCCGACCCATTGGGCATCTTCCATCAACCCATAGCGCACCCCATAGCTTGCCGCCAGCCACATCGGCAGGCACAGCAACAACAGGATCAGCGGCAAGCGGTGAGACATGAGACACTCCGGAGTCGTCGAAATCGGCGCCCAGCATAATGGCCCGGGTCGTCTATGCAAGGCAAAAGCGCGAACCTCAGCTACTTTGAACTGAAGATAAATGGAACCAATTGTTGCCGTACCACGGCTGCAAACGGCACCATCTGGGACGATAAATGCCGGAGCGCCAGGCAACTTTGCAAGGGACACGACGGTCCTAGCCTGCGTAACGCACTTTGCTGCTGCTTTTTTGGGGATTCGTGATGCTTCGATTACTGCGCCTTGCTGCCCTTTCGGGCGGCCTTTTCTTGAGTGCGTCCGCTTCGGCGCTGGATATCGACGCTGCCAGCTACGGCTACCCGCTGACCAACCCGTTCGAGGCCACCATCGCCACCACACCGCCGGAGTTGCGCCCGGAGCTGCCCAGCGACGATGACATCGATCAGGCCGACTACAGCCTGAACATGCGCCCGGAGCGCGGCTTCAAGCTTCCGGACAATTTCTGGGCGGTGAAGCAGCTCAAGTACCGCCTGGCCGAACAGGACCACCCGGCACCGCTGATCTTCCTTATCGCCGGTACCGGCGCGCCCTACTCCAGCAGCATCAACGAATACCTCAAAAAGCTGTACTACAAGGCTGGCTATCACGTGGTGCAGTTGTCATCGCCCACCAGCTTCGACTTCATCATCTCGGCGTCGCGCTATGCCACGCCCGGCATCAGTGGTGAAGATGCCGAGGACCTTTACCGCGTCATGCAAGGCGTACGCGCGCAGCACCCACGCCTGCCGGTGACCGAGTACTACCTCACCGGCTACAGCCTGGGCGCCCTCGATGCAGCGTTCGTCAGTCACCTGGACGAAACCCGGCGCAGCTTCAACTTCAAGCGGGTGCTGCTGCTCAATCCGCCGGTGAACCTCTACACCTCGGTCAGCAACCTCGACAAGCTGGTGCAAACCGAGGTCAAGGGCGTCAACAACAGCACCACCTTCTACGAACTGGTGCTCAGCAAGCTGACGCGCTACTTCCAGCAGAAGGGCTACATCGATCTCAATGACGCCCTGCTCTACGACTTCCAGCAGTCACGCCAGCACCTGACCAACGAGCAGATGGCCATGGTCATCGGCACCTCGTTCCGTTTCTCGTCGGCCGACATCGCGTTCACCTCGGACCTGGTCAACCGCCGCGGGCTGATCACCCCGCCCAAATACCCGATAACCGAAAGCAGCAGCCTGACGCCGTTCTTCAAGCGTGCCTTGCAATGCGACTTCGACTGCTACCTGACCGAACAGGTCATCCCCATGTGGCGTGCCCGCACCGATGGCGGCAGCTTGTTGCAACTGGTCGATCAGGTCAGCCTGTACGCGCTCAAGGACTACCTGCAGACCAGCTCGAAGATTGCCGTCATGCACAATGCCGACGACGTCATTCTGGGCCCGGGTGACCTTGGTTTCCTTCGTAGCACCTTTGGCGATCGCTTGACCGTTTACCCTCACGGCGGCCATTGCGGCAACCTCAACTACCGCGTCAACAGCGACGCCATGCTGGAGTTCTTCCGTGGTTAAACGTCTTCTGCTTGTTTCTGCATTTCTGGCCAGCGGACTGGCCCAGGCGGACGAAACCGCACCGCGTGCCAGTGTGGTCGAGGCCGATGGCTTCACCGAGCCACTCAAGGAACTGAAGTTCAACCCCGGCCTCGACCAGCGCGAGTTCGAACGCTCGACCCTGGCAGCGCTCAACGTCTATGACCCGTTCGAGCCGATGAACCGCCGGCTGTACCACTTCAACTACCGCTTCGACCAATGGGTATTCCTGCCCGTGGTCAACGGTTACCGCTACATCACCCCGTCCTTTGTGCGCACAGGTGTCAGTAACTTCTTCAGCAACCTCGCCGATGTACCCAACCTGCTCAACAGCCTGTTGCAGCTCAAGGGCCAGCGGTCGATGGAGATCACCGCGCGCCTGTTGCTCAACACCACGATCGGTGTCGGGGGCCTGTGGGATCCGGCGACCAAGATGGGGATACCGTATCAGGGCGAAGACTTCGGCCAGACCCTGGGCTACTACGGCGTGCCTGAAGGGCCTTACCTGATGCTGCCGATCCTGGGACCGTCGAACCTGCGCGATACCGGGGGGCTGGCGGTGGACTTCGTCGCCGAGGACCAGATCAACTTCCTCAATGTGGCCGAGGTCAGCCGCGACCATCCGGAAATCGTTGTCCTGCGTGCCGTCGACAAGCGCTACACCACCCGTTTCCGCTACGGCCAGCTGAACTCGCCGTTCGAGTACGAAAAGGTGCGCTACGTCTATACCGAGGCGCGCAAGCTGCAGATCGCTGAGTAACGGCTGCCGCGAAGCATCACACCTGTTGGAGCCGGCATTGTCGGCGATGGGGGCAGTACGGCTTGCGCAGCTTCCGGTGTCTGGATTACGACCGCTTTGCGGTCGATCGCAGCCTGTCGGCAGCGGCTACAGCCCCAGGAAGCTGCACAACTCCCGTCGCTTGGCCAGCGCATCGCGACGCCCCAACTCGATCAGCTCGCTGCAATAACCGGCCTCGAACAACAGATAGCTGAGCACCCCGGCACCGCTGGTCTTGGTCGCTCCCGGCCCGCGCAAGAACAGGCGCAAGGCGGCTGGCAGGTCGCGTCGATGGCGGGCGGCAATCTCGTCCAGCGGCTGGCTTGGCGCAACCACCAGCACGTCCACCGGCGCCAGGCCCAGGCGTCGACGCTCCAGGTGTTCCGGCATCAGGTGGCTCAGGTGATTGAGGCGCTGCAGCAACTCGATGTCGTCTTCCAGGCTGTCGATGAAGGTACTGTTGAGCATGTGCCCGCCGATCTGCGCCAGGCTCGGTTGCTGGCCGCTGTAGATACGTGGCCGAGGCCCGCCATCGGTGGGCCGCTGCGGGTTGCCGCTGACACCGACTACCAGCACCCGGCTGGCCCCCAGGTGCAGCGCCGGGCTGATTGGCGCCGATTGGCGCACGGCACCATCACCGAAGTATTCCTCGCCCAGCTTGACCGGTGCGAACAGCAACGGAATCGCCGAACTGGCCAGCAGGTGCTCGACGCTCAAGCGAGTCGGCAGGCCGATGCGCCGGTGACGTAGCCAGGGGTCGATGGCGCCCTTGCCCTGAAAGAACGTCACCGCCTGGCCAGACTCATAGCCGAAGGCGGTCACTGCTACGGCGTGCAAGTGCTGCTGCTCGATGGCGTGGGCAATGCCGCTCAAATCCAGGTGCTCATTGAGCAGGCGACGCAGGGGGGAGCTGTCAAGCAGCGCCACCGGCACTGGCGCGCCCAACCCCAGCAGACTGTGGCCAACGAAGCGGCTGGCCTGGCGAATCACCCCGGGCCAGTCGCTGCGCAGCACCTGGTGGCTGCGAAAGCCCTGCCAGAAGCCGGTCAGGCGGCGGATCGCGTCGCCAAAGTGCATCGCACCGCTGGCGAGGGTCACCGCGTTGATGGCGCCGGCGGAGGTGCCAACGATCACCGGAAAGGGATTGGCCGCACCCGCTGGCAGCAAGTCGGCAATGCCGGCCAGCACGCCAACCTGGTAGGCGGCACGGGCGCCACCGCCAGAGAGGATCAATCCGGTGATCGGTGCTGGCATGAGACCTTCCTGGTAGTGGTAGTGATTTCAATCGCGGGGCAAGCCCACTCCCGCAGCCCCCGCGATCACTTCAACGTCGTTTTTCGTATAGCTTCGGCGCCCCCGGCGGCCTCGACTTGAAGCGCCGATGGGCCCACAGGTACTGCTCCGGGCACTCGCGCAAGGCCACTTCGATCCACTGGTTGATCCGCAGGCAATCGACTTCTTCGGTCTCGCCGGGGAAATCCTGCAGCGGTGGATGAATCACCAACCGATAGCCGCTGCCGTCCGCCAGGCGCTGCTGGGTGAACGGAATCACCCGGGCCTTGCCCAAGCGCGCGAATTTGGTGGTGGCGGTCACCGTCGCAGCCTGGATGCCGAACAGCGGCACGAACAGGCTCTGCTTGGCGCCATAGTCCTGGTCGGGTGCGTACCAGATGGCGCGTCCGCTGCGCAGCAGCTTGAGCATGCCGCGCACGTCTTCACGTTCCACCGCCAGCGAATCGAGGTTGTGGCGCTCGCGACCGCGGCGCTGGATGAAGTCGAACACCGGGTTGCCGTGCTCGCGATACATGCCGTCGATGGTGTGCTCCTGCCCGAGCAAGGCAGCGCCGATTTCCAGGGTGGTAAAGTGCAGCGCCATGAGTATGGCCCCCTGGCCATCACGCTGGGCAGCCTGCAGATGCTCCAACCCTTCGATGTGCGCCAGGCGCGCCAGGCGGGCCTTTGGCCACCACCAACTCATGGCCATTTCAAAGAAGGCGATGCCGGTGGAAGCGAAATTTTCCTTGAGCAAACGCTTTCGCTCGACGGACGGTAGTTCAGGGAAGCACAACTCCAGGTTGCGCGCGGCAATGTACCGGCGCTCACCAGCGACGCGGTACATCAGGGCACCCAGGGCACGGCCGATCACCAGCAATACCCGGTACGGCAGCTGCACGATCAGCCACAGCAGCCCAAGGCCCAGCCACAGCGGCCAGAAGCGTGGGTGCAGAAAATAAGGACGAAAACGCGGGCGATCCATTAAAGATTCCGGAAAGACAAGGGCCGGGCATTCTACAACGGTTCGGCACGGGTTGCGGCTAACCGGCGTTCTCGTTATAAGTCTGGGCACTTTTTCGTAACAAGCCGCCCAATGCAGACCATGAGCCCAACTCAATCGCCAGACTCCGCCCCCGTGTTCCAGCTCAAGGGCAGTATGCTTGCCATTACCGTGCTCGAGCTGGCGCAGAACAACCTTGAAGGCCTCGACCGACAGTTGGCGGCCAAGGTCGCCCAGGCGCCCAACTTCTTCAGCAATACCCCGCTGGTACTGGCCCTGGACAAGCTCCCGGTCAGCGAAGGGGCGGTCGACCTGCCCGGGCTGATGCGCATCTGTCGCCATCACGGCCTGCGCACCCTGGCCATTCGCGCCAACCGCATCGAAGACATTGCCGCAGCCATCGCCATCGACCTGCCCGTGCTACCGCCTTCCGGCGCCCGCGAGCGCCCCGTGGAGCCGGAACCCGAGGTGAGAAAGCCCGAGCCTGCGCCTGCCCCGCCGCCACCGCCTGAACCTGCAATCAAGCCGACCAGAATCATCACCACCCCCGTGCGCGGCGGCCAGCAGATCTACGCCCAGGGCGGCGACCTGGTAGTGGTGTCATCGGTCAGCCCCGGCGCGGAACTTCTCGCCGATGGCAACATCCATGTGTACGGTGCAATGCGTGGACGGGCGCTGGCCGGGATCAAGGGCAATACCCGGGCGCGGATCTTCTGCCAGCAGCTCACCGCCGAAATGGTCTCGATCGCCGGGCAATACAAGGTCTCCGAAGACCTGCGCCGCGATCCGCTGTGGGGGACCGGCGTGCAGATCAGCCTGTCCGGTGACGTGTTGAACATCACCCGTCTTTAACGGATACTGCCGCCATTTTCCGCGCAATTTTTTCACGATTGCCGATTTTTGTATTTTTGGGACTCGACGTCCTTTTTCATTAGGGGTGAAACACCTTGGCCAAGATTCTCGTGGTTACATCCGGCAAGGGTGGTGTGGGTAAGACCACCACCAGCGCCGCTATTGGTACCGGCCTCGCACTGCGTGGCCACAAGACTGTCATCGTCGACTTCGACGTCGGCCTGCGTAACCTCGACCTGATCATGGGCTGCGAACGCCGCGTGGTGTACGACTTCGTCAACGTCGTCAACGGCGAAGCCAACCTGCAGCAGGCCCTGATCAAGGACAAGCGCCTTGAGAACCTCTACGTGCTGGCCGCCAGCCAGACCCGTGACAAGGACGCGCTGACCCAGGAAGGCGTGGAAAAGGTCCTGATGCAGCTCAAGGAAGACTTCGAATACGTGGTCTGCGACTCCCCGGCCGGTATCGAGAAAGGTGCCCACCTGGCGATGTACTTCGCCGACGAAGCCATCGTCGTGACCAACCCGGAAGTCTCCTCGGTACGTGACTCGGACCGCATGCTGGGCCTGCTGGCGAGCAAATCGCGCCGCGCCGAACGCAACGAAGACCCGATCAAAGAACACCTGCTGATCACCCGCTATCATCCAGAGCGCGTGAGCCAGGGCGAAATGCTTGGCGTCGAAGACGTCAAGGAAATCCTCTCGGTCGCTCTGCTGGGCGTGATTCCTGAATCCCAGGCGGTGCTCAAGGCATCCAACCAGGGCGTTCCGGTGATCCTCGACGACCAGAGTGACGCGGGCCAGGCCTATAGCGACACCGTTGACCGCCTTCTGGGCAAAAATGTGGAACATCGGTTCCTTGATGTGAAGAAGAAGGGATTCTTCGAGCGCCTGTTTGGAGGCAACTAACCAATGAACCTTTTTGACTTCTTTCGTGCCAGCAAAAAAGTAAGCACCGCGTCGGTCGCGAAAGAGCGTCTACAGATCATCGTGGCGCACGAACGCGGCCAACGTAGTACTCCGGACTACTTGCCAGCCCTGCAGAAGGAACTGGTGGAGGTGATCCGCAAGTACGTCAACATCGGCTCCGATGATGTGCAGGTCGCTCTGGAAAACCAGGGCAGCTGCTCGATCCTGGAACTCAACATCACCCTGCCCGATCGTTGATCGGCGCCTACGGGTAACCTGCCACGGCGTGTGGGAGCGCGCTGGCCTCGCGATGCGATGTGACTGACATATCGCTATCGCGGGGCCAGCCGCCCCCACACGCCGTTGGCGTTTACAGAGAACACGCAATGCCGCTGTCCAATGTTCATATCCTCTTCGAGGATGATGCCATCCTCGTGGTCAACAAGCCGACCCTGCTGCTCTCGGTACCCGGGCGTGCCGACGACAACAAGGACTGCCTGATCACCCGCCTTCAGGAAAACGGCTACCCCGATGCCCTGATCGTCCATCGGCTGGATTGGGAAACCTCGGGGATCATCCTCCTGGCCCGCGATGCCGACAGTCACCGCGAATTGTCTCGCCAGTTCCACGACCGTGAAACCGAAAAGGCCTACACCGCCTTGTGCTGGGGCCAGCCGGAACTGGACAGCGGCAGCATCGACCTGCCCCTGCGCTACGATCCGCCCACCAAGCCACGCCATGTGGTCGACCACGAGCAGGGCAAGCACGCCCTGACGTTCTGGCGCATCCTGGAGCGTTGTGGCGACCATTGCCGGGTAGAACTGACGCCAATCACAGGCCGCTCGCACCAGTTGCGTGTACACATGCTGTCGATCGGTCATCCGCTGCTGGGTGACCGCTTGTATGCCTACCCTGAAGCACTGGCCGCCCACGAGCGCCTGTGCCTGCATGCGAGCATGCTCAGCTTTACCCACCCGGTTTCCGCTGAGCGTTTGCGCTTTGAGTGTCCGGCGCCGTTCTGAGTGATCGCATCGTGGGGCAAGCCCGCTCCCACTGTGGCTTGTGGGAGCGGGCTTGCCCCACGATGCTGACACCACAAAACCCCCACCAAGTACGTTAAACTCGCGCCACTGCTGTCTGGAGTGACCTATGCGCGATGCACTGAATCAAGGCCTGATCGACTTTCTCAAGGCTTCCCCTACGCCCTTCCACGCCACCGCCGCCCTGGCCCAGCGCCTGGAAGCTGCCGGTTACCAGCGCCTGGACGAGCGCGACAGCTGGGCCACCGTGTCCGGCGGTCGCTACTACCTGACTCGCAACGACTCCTCGATCATCGCTTTCAAACTCGGCCGTCATTCGCCGCTGCTCGATGGCATCCGACTGGTCGGCGCCCACACCGACAGCCCGTGCCTGCGGGTCAAGCCGCAGCCCGAGCTGCAGCGCCACGGTTTCTGGCAACTGGGCGTCGAAGTCTATGGCGGCGCCCTGCTGGCCCCGTGGTTCGACCGCGACCTGTCCCTGGCCGGGCGTGTGACCTTCCGCCGCGACGGCAAGGTTGAGAGCCAACTGGTCGATTTCCAGCTGCCGATTGCGGTGATCCCGAACCTTGCGATCCATCTCAACCGTACCGCCAACGAAGGCTGGGCGATCAACCCGCAGACCGAACTGCCGCCGATCCTGGCCCAGGTGGCCGGTGACGAACGTGTCGACTTCCGCGCCCTGCTGACCGAGCAACTGGCCCGCGAGCACGGCCTGAACGCCGATGTGGTACTCGATTACGAGCTGAGCTTCTACGACACCCAGAGCGCTGCCATGATTGGCTTGCACGGCGAATTCATCGCCGGGGCGCGCCTCGACAACCTGCTGTCCTGCTATGCCGGCCTGCAGGCCCTGCTCAATGCCGACAGCGACGAAACCTGCGTGCTGGTGTGCAACGACCACGAAGAAGTCGGCTCCTGCTCGGCCTGCGGTGCCGATGGCCCGATGCTCGAGCAGACCCTGCGCCGCCTGCTGCCCGACGGTGACGACTTCGTCCGCGCCATCCAGCGCTCGCTGCTGGTGTCGGCCGACAACGCCCATGGCGTTCACCCCAACTATGCCGACAAGCATGACGGCAACCACGGCCCCAAGCTCAATGCCGGCCCGGTGATCAAGGTCAACAACAACCAGCGCTACGCCACCAACAGCGAAACCGCCGGTTTCTTCCGCCACCTGTGCATGGCCGAAGAAGTGCCGGTGCAGAGCTTCGTGGTCCGCAGCGACATGGGCTGCGGCTCGACCATCGGCCCGATCACTGCCAGCCACCTGGGTGTGCGCACGGTGGACATCGGCCTGCCGACCTTCGCCATGCACTCGATCCGCGAACTGTGCGGTAGCCATGACCTGGCGCACCTGGTGAAGGTGCTGACGGCGTTCTATCGCAGTCGCGACTTGCCTTGATTGCGTAGCGCCTGCCTCGCCGGCACGCCAGCTCCCACAGGTACTGCATACACCAGACCTGATGGGAGCTGGCTTGCCAGCAATGAGGCCGGCCCAGGCAAACTGCCTGATCCCGGTCAAGCCCCCTCCCGCTGTTTCCCGCTATGCTTGCCTCATAACCGTCAGATCCAAGGACCTTGCCGCATGTCAGCTTTCCAATCCCTGTTCCTTCCAGTCATCGCCGGCCTGATCCTGCTGACCGTGGGTTTCAACATGCGCGACCGCAACATCGGTGTGTTCATGATGTGGATCGGTACCCTCGGGATGATCGGGATCATGTGCTGGAAGATCCTCGAGAAACTCAACTGACAAATACACTACACTCGGGCGATTGATCGTTTTGAGGTTGATTGTCCGGTGCCTGTCTTCTTCCGCGTTTTAACCCTGTTCCTGGCGTTGTTCATCGTGGCGCCCTCGCACGCCGCCGGCCTGCCGAGCCTGCTCGGTGGCAGCAAGGCGCAGCCCGAGGCCACCGAGCCGCTGGCGCAGTCACTGGATGAAGTGATCAAGTCGCTGGAAAACGACCAGCAGCGGGCCAAGCTGCTGGCCGACCTGAAAAAGCTGCGCGACAGCACCAAGCAGGCCCAACCCAGCGCCGAACAAGGCGTACTCGGCCTGATCGGCTCGACCTTCGGCGAACTCGAAAAACAGTTCAGTGGCGAGGCAAGCCCCTTCAACCGCTGGACCCGCGAACTGGAACTGGCCAAGATCGAACTCGATGCGCGCATGGTTCCCCTGCACGAATGGCCACCCATTCTGTTCGGCTTCGCCGCCATCATCGCCATCTGGAGCCTGGTGGCCTACGCCCTGAACTGGGCCAGCCATCAAGTACGGCTGCGCTTTGGCCTCACTGAAGAGCTGCCACAACACCCGCGCACCTGGGACCTGGTGCGTTTCGCCTTGCGCAAACTCGGGCCGTGGCTGGTGGCACTGGTGATCACCGTGTACCTGAGCTTCGCCCTGCCCTCGTCACTGGGCAAGTCGATGGCCATGGTGCTGGCCTATGCCCTGGTGGTAGGCACGTGTTTCTCGGCCATCTGCGTCATCGCCTTCTCGCTGCTCGACGGCCCTCACCGCCATCGCGCCTTGCACATCCTTCGTCACCAGGCTTTTCGGCCACTGTGGTTGATCGGCAGCTTCGCCGCTTTTGGCGAGGCGATGAACGACCCGCGCATGGCCAGTGCCCTGGGCGATCACCTGGCCCACACCCTGGCAACCCTGGCCAATATCCTTGCCGGGCTGTCTTCCGGCCTGTTCATCCTGCGTTTCCGGCGCCCGATCGCCCACCTGATCCGCAACCAGCCGCTGTCCCGGCGCCTGACGCGCCGGGCCTTGAGTGACACCATCGAAATCCTCGGCACCTTCTGGTACTTGCCTGCCCTGGTACTGGTAGGGATCTCGCTGATTGCCACCTTTGTCTCCGCCGGCGATACCAGCACCGCCTTGCGCCAGTCATTGATGTGTACGGTGTTGCTGATCCTGTGCATGGTCATCAACGGCCTGGTACGCCGCCACGGGCTCAAGCCCCTGCGCGCCCATCGCCGTCATGCCGTGTATGGCGAGCGCCTGCGCAACTTCGGCTACACCCTGGTACACATGACCATCTGGCTGGTGTTCATCGAATTGGGGCTGCGGGTCTGGGGCCTGTCGCTGATCACCTTTGCAGAGGGCGAAGGTCATGAAGTGGCGGTGCGCCTGTTCGGCCTGGCCGGTACCCTGATCGCCGCGTGGCTGGTGTGGATCCTCGCCGACACGGCGGTGCACCATGCCCTGACTCGCTCACGCAAAGGCCTGGCCAACACCCGCGCGCAGACCATGATGCCGCTGATCCGCAACGTGCTGTTCGTGACTATTTTCATCATTGCGGTGATTGTCGCCCTGGCCAACATGGGCATGAACGTCACCCCGTTGCTGGCCGGTGCCGGTGTGATTGGCCTGGCGATCGGCTTCGGTGCCCAGTCACTGGTGGCCGACCTGATCACCGGACTGTTCATCATCATCGAAGACTCCCTGGCCATTGACGACTATGTCGATGTCGGCGGCCACCTCGGCACGGTCGAAGGCCTGACCATCCGTACCGTGCGCCTGCGCGATATCGACGGCATCGTCCACACCATCCCGTTCAGTGAAATCAAGAGCATCAAGAACTACTCCCGCGAGTTCGGCTACGCAATCTTCCGCGTGGCCATCCCCCACAGCATGAACATCGACCAGGCCATCACCTTGATCCGCGATGTCGCCCAGAAGCTGCGCAACGATCCGTTGATGCGCCGCATCATCTGGTCGCCGCTGGAGCTGCAAGGGGTGGAGAGCTTCGAGTCAGGCTCGGCCGTCCTGCGCGCTCGCTTCAAGACCGCACCGATCAGGCAATGGGAAGTGTCGCGGGCGTTCAACCTGGCGCTCAAGCGTCAACTCGATGAAGCCGGGCTGGACCTGGCCACCCCACGCCTGAGCGTGCAAGTGATCACCGCCGGCGCCGGTACTCCGTTCAGCGAAGCCGAGGCAAAGGCCTAGCCCGCCTGGGCCTTGATCCGGATCGCGTCGTGGCGCCAGTACTCCAGGTCGCAGTCGATCAAGCGCCCCTGCTGGTCACTGTTGACCCGGGAGATGTGCAACCCCGGGCTTCCCGTGGAAACCTTGAGCACCGTCGCTGCCGCCAGCGGCAACGCCGTGGGCAGAATCTCGAAGCGTACCCGGCCGTAGTGGATTGCGTAGTGCCGCGCATACAGTTCGGTCAACGACTGGCTCAAATCATGTTCAAGAATGCCGGGGAAGTACTCAGGGTTGAGGTAATGCTCGGCATACAGCACCGCACGCCCGTCGATACGCCGCAGGCGGCAGATCTGGATCACGCTCGACAACGGCGATAGCTGCAAGCGCGCACACACCGAAGCCGCCGCCGGTTGCAGGCGCGCCGATACTAGCTCGGTACTGGCCTCCCGCCCCTGGGCACGCACCATCGCATGGAAATGACTGCGCTCGTTCAGGTCGTATGTGAGGCGCTCCGGCGCCACGAACCAGCCGCGCCGATCCTCCCGATAGATCAGCCCGCGTGCCTCCAGTTGCACCAGCGCCTCACGCAAGGTGATGCGCGTGGTATCGAACACCTCACTGAGTTTGCGCTCGGCGGGCAGCTTGCAACCGGGCGGCAGAAGGCCATGCTCGATCTGCTCCTGCAGGGCATGGCAGATAGCTGTTACTGCTCGGGGTGGCAGTGGCGGCATCAAAGGTTACCTATCTGGACTAGTCCAGCACCGGCAGCGCACACAAATGGCGCCTACAGGGCTATGAGAATAGAGCAAGCCTAGGCACTACAGATGAATGCCAGATGACAGCCAGGGTGGTCTACGCTTGATTTTCAGGGGCGCAGACCCTGGCCGGGCGGTCGGTATGGACATCAAATTGTCATGCACCATGCCTACCTTGGCTCAGGTATTGCTGACCTAGACCAACCGAATCGCAATTACGTCCAACACCACCATTCGCGTTTTGCAAGGCACCCACCAAGGAGCTTCGGATGAAACAGCTTTTTCTGGCGTCACTGCTAGGCTCGACCATCGCCCTGTGTACTTCGGCAATGGCTGCCGACACCGACCTCAAGGCCCTGGAGGACGCCGCCCGCAAGGAGGGTGCCGTCAACAGCGTGGGCATGCCCGATGCCTGGGCCAACTGGAAAGGTACCTGGGAGGACCTGGCGAAAAAATACGGCCTCAAGCACATGGACACCGACATGAGTTCGGCCCAGGAAGTGGCCAAGTTCGACGCCGAAAAAGACAACGCCAGTGCCGACATCGGTGACGTGGGCGCCGCCTTCGGCCCGATTGCCGTGGCCAAGGGCGTGACCCAGCCGTACAAGCCCAGCACCTGGGAGCAGGTGCCGGACTGGGCCAAGGACAAGGACGGCCACTGGGCCCTGGCCTATACCGGCACCATCGCCTTCATCATCAACAAGCAGTTGGTAAAAGAAGCCGACATGCCCAAGACCTGGCATGACCTGGAAAAAGGCAAGTACAAGGTCGCCATCGGTGACGTCGGCACTGCCGCCCAGGCCGCCAATGGGGTACTGGCTGCCGCCATCGCCTACAAGGGCGACGAGAAGAACATCGAGCCGGGCCTTCAGCTGTTCACCAAACTGGCCCAGCAAAAACGCTTGTCGCTGGCCAACCCGACCATCCAGACCCTGGAAAAGGGTGAGATCGAGGTGGGCGTGGTCTGGGACTTCAACGGCCTGAGCTACCGCCAGCAGATCGACCCTGACCGCTTTGAAGTGCTGATTCCTTCCGATGGCTCGGTGATCTCCGGCTACACCACCATCATCAACAAATACGCCAAGCACCCTAACGCCGCCAAACTGACCCGCGAGTACATCTTCAGCGATGCCGGGCAGACCAACCTCGCCATCGGCCACGCCCGGCCGATCCGCGCCGAGCACCTTAAACTGCCGGCCGATGTACAGGCCAAGCTGCTGCCCAACGAGCAGTACAAAGCCGTGCAGCCGATCAAGGATGCCGCGGCATGGGAAGCGACCTCCAAGAAACTGCCGCAGATGTGGCAGGAGCAAGTGATCATCGAGATGGAGTAAGCCTTTGTCGCGGGGCAAGCCCGCTCCCACCACAGGAGCCGGCTTGCCCCGCGACAGCTTCCCGCCAACCCCCGGAGCTACCATGAAGCACAACGTCATCCTGGTCCTGCTCGATGGCCTCAACCATCAGGTCGCCCACCACGCCATGGGCCACCTGCATGCCTATGTCGAAGCCGACCGCGCAGCCCTGTACCGCCTGGAATGCGAGCTGCCAGCGCTGTCGCGTCCGCTCTACGAATGCATTCTCACCGGTGTAGCGCCCATCGACAGCGGCATCGTGCATAACAACGTGACCCGCCTGTCCACCCAGCGCAGCATCTTCCACTATGCCCGCGAAGCCGGCCTGGGCACGGCGGCAGCGGCCTATCACTGGGTCAGCGAGCTGTACAACCGCTCGCCCTTCGTTCCGCTGCGCGACCGCCACACCCATGCCCCCAAGCTACCGATCCAGCACGGCCTGTTCTACTACGCCGATCACTACCCCGACTCGCACCTGTTCGCCGATGCCGAGTACCTGCGTCGTCGTCATGCACCGAACTTTCTGCTGGTACACCCGATGAACATCGACGACGCCGGCCACCGCCACGGCCTCGACAGCAGCCAGTACCGCAACAGCGCCCGCAGCGCCGACATCCTGCTGGCCGACTACCTGCACAGCTGGCTGCAGGAGGGCTACCAGGTGATCGTCACGGCCGATCACGGCATGAACAACGACCGCTCGCACAATGGCCTGCTGGCCGAGGAACGCGAAGTCCCCTTGTTCGTTTTCGGCGAGGCCTTCAGCCTCGATCCGGCCGCCAAGCCCTTGCAGACAGAACTGTGCGGGACGATCTGCGAATTGCTCGGCGTGCCCCACGACAAGCCCGTGTGCAGGGAGCTGCTCAAGTGAACTCGATCAAGCGCACACGGTGGCTGGCGTCGCTGTTCCTGCTGCCATTTGCGTTGTTCTTCATCATTTTCCAGATTGCCCCGCTGGCCTGGGTGGCGATTCACAGCCTGCAGGCCGAAAGCGGCTGGGGCCTGGAGAACTTCAGCAAGGTGTTCAGCTCCAGGTTCTACCGCCAGGCCATCCAGCACAGCCTTGAAATCAGTTTCTGGTCGAGTGTGTTCGGCATCCTGATCGCTATTCTCGGCAGCTACTCGCTGCGCAAGGTCGACTCGCGCCTGCGCGACTTCGTCAACGCCTTCGCCAACATGACCAGCAACTTCGCCGGTGTACCGCTGGCCTTCGCCTTCATCATCCTGCTCGGCTTCAACGGTGCATTGACCTTGCTGCTGAAACAGGCCGGGATCATCGAAGACTTCAACCTCTATTCAAAAACCGGCCTGATCATTCTCTACACCTACTTCCAGATTCCCCTCGGGGTGCTGCTGCTCTACCCCGCCTTCGACGCCCTGCGCGAAGACTGGCGCGAGTCGGCTGAACTGCTCGGTGCCAATGCCTGGCAATACTGGCGGCATATCGGCCTACCGGTGATGGCCCCGGCCTTGCTGGGCACCTTCGTGATCCTCCTGGCCAATGCACTGGGTGCCTACGCGACGGTCTATGCGCTGACCACGGGCAATTTCAACGTGCTGCCCATCCGTATTGCCGCATTGGTAGCAGGGGACATCTCCCTGGACCCGAACCTGGCCAGCGCCCTGGCAATTATCCTGGTGGGGCTAATGACCCTGGTGACCATCGTTCACCAATGGCTGTTGAAGAGGAGCTACCATGTCACGCGTTGAACCGGGCACGGCCCGCCTCTACCACCGCCTGATGGTCTACCTGCTGTTCCTGATCCTGTTGTTGCCCCTGGCTGGCACCCTGCTCTACTCCCTGGCCACCAGTTGGTCGGCGAGCCTGCTGCCCAGTGGACTGACCTTCAAGTGGTACCTGGCGCTGTGGAGCGACCCCCGTTTCCTGGCGGCCTTCGGCCAGTCGCTGCTGGTGTGCGTCGGCGCACTGCTGCTATCGGTGCTGCTGATCCTGCCGCTGTTGTTCGTGGTCCATTACCACTTTCCACGGCTCGATGCGCTGATGAACATCCTCATCCTGCTGCCCTTTGCGGTGCCGCCGGTGGTGTCGTCGGTGGGCTTGCTGCAGTTATATGGTTCTGGCCCCATGGCCATGGTCGGTACCCCGTGGATCCTGATCGGCTGCTACTTCACTGTGGCACTGCCGTTCATGTACCGGGCCATTACCAACAACCTGCAGGCGATCAACCTGCGCGACCTGATGGACGCGGCCCAGTTGCTGGGTGCCAGCACCTTCCAGGCGGCGTTCCTGGTGGTGCTGCCCAACCTGCGCAAGGGCTTGCTGGTGGCCTTGCTGCTGTCGTTCTCGTTCCTGTTCGGCGAATTCGTGTTCGCCAACCTGCTGGTGGGTACCCGCTACGAGACCCTGCAGGTGTACCTGAACAACATGCGCAACAGCAGCGGCCACTTCAACAGCGCCCTGGTGATTTCCTATTTCTTCTTCGTGCTGGTGCTGACCTGGGCAGCCAACCGCCTGAACAAGGACAAATCCTGATATGAGTTTTGTCAGCGTACAGAATCTGCAAAAAAGCTACGGCGCCAGCCCGGTGTTCACCGACATCAATTGCCACATCGAGCGCGGTGAGTTCGTCACCCTGCTGGGCCCATCGGGCTGCGGCAAATCCACCCTGCTGCGCTGTATTGCCGGCCTGACGGCCGTCGACAGCGGCAAGATCCTCCTCGACGGCAGCGACCTCGTCCCCCTGAGCCCGCAAAAGCGTGGCATCGGCATGGTATTCCAGAGCTATGCACTGTTCCCCAACATGACCGTGGAACAGAACGTAGCCTTTGGCCTGCGCATGCAGAAGGTCAATGCCGACGACAGTCGCAGCCGGGTCCGCGAGGTATTGCAACTGGTCGAACTGCAGGACTTCGCCAGCCGCTACCCGCACCAGCTGTCTGGCGGCCAGTGCCAGCGCGTGGCCCTGGCGCGCTCGCTGGTCACCCGCCCGCGCCTGCTGCTGCTGGACGAGCCGCTCTCGGCACTGGATGCGCGGATCCGCAAACACCTGCGCGAACAGATCCGTCAGATCCAGCGCGAACTGGGCCTGACCACCATTTTCGTCACCCATGACCAGGAAGAAGCGCTGACCATGTCTGATCGCATCTTCCTGATGAACCAGGGTCGCATCGTCCAGAGCGGCGATGCCGAAACCCTTTACACCGCCCCGGTTGACGTCTTTGCCGCGGGTTTTATCGGCAACTACAACCTGCTCGATGCCGACAGCGCCAGCCGCCTGCTGCAGCGCCCGGTCAGCAGCCGCCTGGCGATTCGACCGGAAGCCATCGCCCTGAGCCTGAGCGGCGAACTCGAAGGCCAGGTGCTGAGTCACAGCCTGTTGGGCAACGTGATCCGTTACCGGATCCAGGCTCGCGGGGTAGAGTTGCTGGTCGATGTCCTCAACCGCTCGTCTGCCGATCTGCACGCAGACGGCCAGCGGGTATCCTTGTCGATCGATCCCACCGCCCTCTGCGAAGTCGCCTGAGGGTTGCACAGGAGTTTTTCTGAACATGGCACTAGCGATTTTCGATCTGGACGAAACCCTGATCCACGGTGATTGCGCCTCCTTGTGGAGCGAACAGATGGCCCGCCTCGAGTGGGTCGATGGTGAATCCTTCCTGCGCCGCGACCGGGAACTGATGGATGCCTACGGCAAGGGCCACCTGGCCATGGAAGACTACATGGCCTTCAGCCTGGAGCCGGTGGCCGGACGCAGCCTGGAAGAGGTCGAGCATCTGGTCGAACCCTGGGTCGAGGACTTTATCGAGCCGATCATCTTCAGTGATGCGTGCAAGTGCATTGCCCAGCATCGTAAGCAAGGCGACCGTATCCTGGTGATTTCTGCCTCCGGCACCCACCTGGTGGGGCCGATCGCAGCGCGCCTGGGCATCGACGAATACCTGGGGATCAACCTTGAGGTCGAAAATGGCGTGTACACCGGCAAGACCACCGGTGTGCTGACCTACCGCGAAGGCAAGATCACCCGGTTGCTGGAGTGGCTCGATCAGGAAGAGGAAAACCTCGAGGGGGCGAGCTTCTATTCAGACTCGCGCAATGACCTGCCGCTGCTGCTGAAGGTGGACTACCCCCATGTGGTCAATCCCGACCCGGTGTTGCGCGAACATGCAGAGAAGAACGGCTGGCCGATTCATGCCTGGACGTGATTGAAACAAGCATCCGAGGCAAGCCCGCTCCCACCGCAGGAGCGGGCTTGCCCCGCGATCTACGGCCTATACCAGGCTTTCGTCGATCACCAGCACCAACTTGCCCGACACCTGGTTGCTCGCCAGTTCGGCAAACGCTGCCTCGGCATCCTTGACCGGGTACGCCTTGGCCAATTGCGGCTTGAGCCGACCTTCGGTGAACAACGGCCACACCTGCTGCCCCAGGTCACTGAGCAGATCCGCCTTGAACTGATCGTCGCGGGTGCGCAGGGTCGAGCCCAGCACCTGCACGCGCTTGACCAGCAATTGCGCCAGGTCCAGCTCTGCTTTGCGCCCGCCCATCAAGCCAATGATTACCCAGCGCCCGTCACGGGCCAGCAACTTGAGGTTGAGCTCGGCATAGTTCGCCCCGACCGGGTCGAGGATCACATCGAACGGGCCGAAGTCGTTGAGGCTGTTCAGGTCATCACCGCGCACCACACCGGCGCTGGCGCCCAGCGACTCGCAGTAAGCCAGGCGCTCGGCCGAACCGACACTCACCCAGCAGGGGCTGCCGAACGCCTTGCACAGCTGGATCGCCGCCGACCCCACGCCACTGGCCCCTGCATGCAACAGCACCTTCTCGCCCGGCTTGAGCCCGGCCAGTTGGAACACATTGAGCCAGGCCGTTGCATACACCTCCGGGATCGCGGCAGCCTCTGCCAGGCTCAGGCCTTCGGGCACCGGCAGCACATGACGGGCATCGACCACCACCTCCTCGGCCATGCCGCCACCGGCCAGCAGCGCGCACACCCGATCCCCCACCTGCCAGGACGACCCGGCACCCACTTCGGTAATCACCCCGGAACACTCCAGCCCCAGAAACTCACTGGCGCCCGGCGGCGGCGGGTAAAGCCCGGCGCGCTGCAGCAAGTCGGCACGATTGAGGCCGGCTGCGGCCACTCGAATTCGTACTTGACCGATATCGCAAGCTGGACTTGTCGTCGCAACCCACTCCACATGTCCGTCAACGCCTTGCAATGCTTTCACAGTGCCTCCATAGTTGAGTCATGACTGAGCCCGGGAGCTGTAGCCCCGGGCTTTTTGCATTATGCGTCCGGTTTTCATGGAACCGGCGAATCCAAAGACGGCCTAATATGCGTGATCAATTGTCCCTACGTCGAATCAGCATGAAGCATTTTTTGCCAAGCACCACCCTCGCACTGTTGATCGGCCTGGGCAGTCTGCCGTTGGCAGGCAATGCATGGGCCGCCAACAGCTGGGATAAACTCCAGCCCGATCGCGATGAAGTGGTCGCCAGCCTCAACGTGGTCGAGCTGCTCAAGCGCCACCACTACAGCAAGCCGCCGCTCAACGATGCGCGCTCGGTGATCATCTACGACAGCTACATCAAGCTGCTCGATCCGGCACGCAGCTATTTCCTGGCCAGCGATATCGCCGAGTTCGACAAGTGGAAGACCCAGTTCGACGATTTCCTCAAAAGCGGCAATCTCGATCCCGGCTTCACCATCTACAAGCGTTATCTGGACCGGGTCAAATCGCGTCTGGACTTCGCCCTCGCCGAGCTGAACAAGGGTGTCGAGAACTTCGACTTCAGCACCAAGGAAACCCTGCTGATCGACCGCAAGGACGCCCCGTGGCTGAAGAACCAGGCCGAACTCGACGACCTGTGGCGCAAACGGGTCAAGGACGAAGTGCTGCGCCTGAAGATCGCCGGCAAAGAGCCCAAGGCCATCCAGGAGCTGTTGACCAAGCGCTACAAGAATCAGCTCACCCGCCTGGACCAGACCCGCGCCGAAGACATCTTCCAGGCCTACATCAACACCTTCGCCCAGTCCTACGACCCGCACACCAACTACCTGTCGCCTGACAACGCGGAAAACTTCGATATCAACATGAGCCTGTCGCTCGAAGGTATCGGCGCCGTGCTGCAAAGCGACAACGACCTGGTCAAGATCGTGCGCCTGGTGCCGGCCGGCCCTGCCGCCAAGACCAAGCAAGTGGCCCCTGCCGACAAGATCATCGGCGTAGCCCAGGGCGACAAGGAAATGGTCGATGTCATCGGCTGGCGCCTGGACGAAGTGGTCAAGCTGATCCGCGGCCCGAAAGGCTCGGTGGTTCGCCTTGAAGTCATTCCGGCAACCAACGCCCCGAACGACCAGACCAGCAAGATCGTGCCGATCACCCGCGAGGCGGTGAAGCTTGAAGAGCAGGCGGCGAAAAAATCGGTGCTCAAGCTCAAGCAGGATGGCCGCGACTACAAGCTCGGCATCATCGAGATCCCGGCCTTCTACCTGGACTTCAAGGCCTTCCGTGCCGGCGATCCGGAGTACAAGAGCACCACCCGTGACGTGAAGAAGCTGCTCACCGAACTGCAGAAGGAAAAAGTCGACGGCGTGGTCATCGACCTGCGCAACAACGGCGGCGGTTCCCTGCAGGAAGCCACGGAGCTGACCAGCCTGTTCATCGACAAGGGCCCGACCGTACTGGTGCGCAACAGCGACGGCCGCGTCGACGTGCTTGAAGATGAAAACAACGGCGCCTTCTACAAAGGCCCGCTGGCCCTGGTGGTCAACCGCCTTTCAGCCTCGGCCTCGGAAATTTTCGCCGGCGCCATGCAGGACTATCACCGCGCGCTGATCCTCGGTGGCCAGACCTTCGGCAAGGGCACCGTGCAGACCATCCAGCCGCTCAACCATGGCGAACTGAAGCTGACCCTGGCCAAGTTCTACCGGGTTTCCGGGCAGAGTACCCAGCATCAGGGCGTGCTGCCTGACATCGACTACCCGTCGATCATCGACACCAAGGAAATCGGTGAGAGCGCCCTGCCAGAGGCCATGCCATGGGACACCATCCGCCCGGCCATCAAGCCTGCGGTCGACCCGTTCAAGCCGTTCCTGGCCCAGCTCAAGGCCCGTCACGATAGCCGTACGGCCAAGGACCCGGAGTTTGTCTACATCCGCGACCGCCTGGCGCTGACCCAGAAGCTGATGAACGAAAAAACCGTGAGCCTCAACGAAGCCGAGCGACGCGCCCAGCACGCCGATATCGAAAGCAAGCAGTTGGCACTGGAGAACACCCGTCGCAAAGCCAAGGGCGAAGAGCCGCTCAAGGAGCTGAAGAAAGAAGACGAAGACGCCCTGCCCGCCGAGCCGGACGACACCAAACCCGAGGACGACGCCTACCTGAGCGAGTCCGGGCGTATCCTGCTCGACTACCTCGGGTTGAACTCGGCGGTGGCCAAGAACAACCGCTGAAACGGTAATGGCAAAATAATGTGACCGTGCCGCCATTGGGTCATTAAACAGTCACGAATCTGTCGTGAAATAAAGGGACTGAAGCCGTTGGCTCCAGTCCCTTTTTTTCAAGGTAGTGCTGCCCATGACCGTGACCGAACAGCTCAGCGCGTTGAGCACCATTCTGGCTCAAAGCGGCTTGCACAGTCTGTTCCAGCCCATTGTCTGCCTGTCGCAGCGACGCATCCTCGGCTACGAGGCCTTGAGCCGCGGCCCCTCCAACAGCCCCCTGCACTCACCGATCAACCTGTTTGCCGTCGCCCGCCAGGCCGGACGCCTGACCGAGCTGGAGGTGGCCTGTCGGGAAAGCGCCTGCCGCCGCTTCAGCCAGCAGCAACTGGAGGGCAAGCTGTTTCTCAACGTCTCTCCCGAATCGCTGCTGGAACCCCAATACCAGTCCGGGCGCACCCTGAAAATGCTCCACGACCTGGGGCTCTCGCCCAGCCGGGTAGTGATCGAGTTGACCGAGCAGACCCCCACCGACGACTTCCAGTTGCTGTTCAATGCCCTGCACCACTACCGCGACATGGGTTTTTCGATTGCCCTTGATGACCTGGGCGCTGGATATTCGAGCCTGCGGCTGTGGTCGGAACTGCGCCCGGACTACGTCAAGATCGACCGCCATTTCATCGATGGCATCCACCAGGACGCAGTCAAGCGCGAGTTTGTCGGCTCCATCCTGCAGATTGCTCGCGCATCGCGGGCCCAGGTGATCGCCGAAGGCATCGAACTTGCCGAGGAGCTCCAGGTGCTGACCGACATGGGCGTCGATCTGGTCCAGGGCTATCTGCTCGGCCGCCCCCAGGAGCAGGCGTCACGGGACATCCAGCAGATGCTCGGCAGCACGAGCCGCGAGGTACAGGTACTGAACGACGACTGCGGCAACCTGGCCGCGCTGCTCAACGAGCAACCTGCGGTGGCGCAAGGCACCCCCACCGCACAAGTGCTGGAGTTGTTCCGCCGCCAGGCCAACCTCAACTCGGTGGCGGTGCTGAACGAGCGACGCCAGCCCTGCGGAATCGTCCACCGTCACTCGTTGTCTGATGCGCTGCTCAAGCCGTTTGCGACCGACCTGTTCGCACGCAAGCCGATCAGTCGCCTGATGAGCGATGATTTCCTGGCCGTAGAGCTGGTGCAGTCGCTGCAAAAGGTCAGTCGCCTGCTGACCAGCCGCGCCCGCCAGCGTATCGAAGAAGACTTCATCATTACCCACAACGGCCGCTACCTGGGCCTGGGCCGGGTGATTGATGTGCTCAAGCTGATTACCGAACAGAAGATCCAACAGGCACGCTATGCCAACCCGTTGACCCTGCTGCCAGGTAACGTACCGATCCAGCAATGCCTCACTCGCCTGCTGCAACAGCAGCGCGAGGCGGCGATCTGCTATGTGGATATCGACAGCTTCAAGCCATTCAACGACATCTATGGCTACGCCCGCGGCGATGAAGTGCTGCTGTGCCTGGCGCAGTGCCTGAACGAACGGGTCGACCCCAACCACGACTTCGTCGGCCACATTGGCGGCGATGATTTCATGCTGGTGCTGGGCTCCGCAGATTGGGAGCGGAGGTTGCAGTTACTGCTGGAAGACTTTCAGAAACAGTGTCGACGCTTCTACCGCGCCGAGCACCTGCAGGCAGGTTGCTTCATTGCCCCCAACCGCCAGGGCCAGCGGCAGGAGTTTGCGCTATTGTCGCTGTCGATCGGCGTGGTGCATCTGCACCCGCAAGCCTGCGCCGGCCTGGATGCAGGGCAACTGGCTGAACTGGCCTCGCAGGCCAAGCACCAGGCCAAGGACCTGTCCGGGCACAGTGTCTATCGAATCGACACTGTCCCTGACGCTCAAGCTTCCTCGGGGTAGCTGTACTCGAACACGCGGACCACTTCGGAGGCATGCCAGGACGCGGCGGCCATACCGTCGGAAGGCCCGGAAAAACGCCCCAGCCGCTCGACACACTCAAAAAAGCCCGTGCGCGGCAAGCGGCTGGCACCCTGGCTGATCACCAGCGAGCTGCGCAATGGCTGCTCGGCTCGGGCGTCCAGTGCTGCCAGATGCTCAAGCGCAGCGGTCAGTGTCTGCATGGCAGGGCTCGGCAGTTGCAGGCGTTCGAGCAAAGCACGGTAGGTCAACAAGTGGCGCTGGCGACGGGCCAGATCCAGCTCGCCAAGCAGGCCATCCCAGTGCTGGCGACTGATGCGTACGCTGCTCACGACGGTTCGCTCCATCCGGCCACCCCCAACTCCCAGGCCAGGCTGCGGCGAATGGCGGCATCCGGCTGGCGTTCGCCGCTCTCGATCAGCGCCAGGTACACCGGGCTGATGCCGACGCTGCGCGCCAATTGCTCCGGCGCCAGGCCCTTGCCTTCACGCAAACGCGCCAGCTCGCTGAAACTTGGCAAGCTGGCGCTTTGGGATGGGGTGGATTCTGTGTGCTCGACGGCGACCTGCTCGGCTTGGCCGGCGGCCTTGAGCAGTGCCTGGTACTGCTCCCAGGGTACAACCGCGTACTCGGGTTGACCGTCTCGGCTGATGACCTGAATACTCATTACAACCCCCTTGTAGGACTACGACATGTAATCCGTAGGCATAACCCTTATGCCAATTATATTACCAGCCACAAGGGTGTGCAGGGGAGCGCGGTGTAATCAGCTTTTTTCCTGCTCCAGCCGCAGGGATTCGGCGGTAGCGGGGAGTCGCTCGACAACCCGCAGCTTCTCGGGCGCCTGCCGCGTCCGCCAGGCATTGAACGCCTCCAGTTCATCGGAAACGGCTTTCAGCACCCAGGCCAGCACGGCGATGTCATCGAGAAAGCCCACACCCAGCAGCCAGTCGGGAATGGCGTCCAGGGGGCTGACGAAATACAGCAACCCCGCTACCACGGTCACCAGCGCTTTGGGGCTGATGGCGCGGTACTCCCCCCGCCACCAGGCCAGGCACAGGGCCTGCAGCAAACCCACATCTTCACGCAGCTTGCCAAGCCTTGGCCCTTTGCGCGCCACGGCAAAAATCAGTGCCGGCAGACGGCCACGGCTGAGCAGGCGCTCGGCCAGGGGCAGAAAGCGGGCAAAATTCCACGGTGCTTTCATATGGCCTCCAGGGACCAGCCAGGGAAAGGTTATCCACAATTATTGTGGATAACCTTGTGAACAGAGCGAGATTTGCCCCTCGAGGCGCCCGCCAGGCAAGGGCCGGGGTCAAATCGGGCGTTTTTTACACACCTGTTTCAATGGCGCAAACGTTTTGCCCATCGTGCGCCTTTTCGGCGTTCGTTGCAGCTTTTCAGACCTTGCCTTGCCTTCGGGGTTCGATGCAATCGCCAGAAACGACAACGCCCCGTCGAGACGGGGCGTTGTCGTTAACGCGGCAGCTTACTCGGCTGCGGCGTCGGCTTCAGGCTTGGCCTGATCCTTGATGCCCAGCAGTTCCAGCTCGAAAACCAGGACCGAGTTGGCCGGGATCATCGGGCTCGGGCTCTGGGCGCCGTAGGCCAGGTCAGCCGGGATGAACAGTTTGTACTTCTCGCCCACGTGCATCAGTTGCAGGCCTTCGACCCAACCCGGGATCACGCCGCTGACCGGCAGGTCGATCGGGCTGCCACGCTCGACGGAGCTGTCGAAGACCTTGCCGTCGATCAGCTTGCCTTCGTAGTGGACGGTGACCACGTCAGTCGGCTTTGGCTGGGCGCCGTCGGCCTTCTTGATCACTTCGTACTGCAGGCCGGAAGTGGTGGTGACGACACCGGTTTTCTTGCCGTTTTCTTCAAGGAACTTCTTGCCGGCGGCAGCCGACTCTTCGCTCATCTTGACCAGGCGCTCTTCAGCGCGCTTCTGCAGGGCAGCAAAGGCTTCGACCAGTTCATCGTCCTTGATCTTCTGCTCTTTGTTGCCAACAGCATCTTCGATGCCTTGAGCAACTGCTTTCGAATCAAGGTCGTCCATGCCTTCCTGAGCCAGGCTTTTGCCCATGTTCAGGCCAATACCGTAGGAGGCTTTCTGTGCCGGAGTCTTGAGCTCGACGCTGGTCTGCGAATCGCAACCCGCCAGGACCAGACTAACCAGGGCAACCGCAGCCGCCAACCGATGCTGTTTCATGCTATTTCCTTGTTCATGCGCCAATAGGGCAATCGAGTAAAGCCGCGAGCTTATCAGGCGGCCACGACCAATGGCTACCGGCATGAGAGCAACAAAAGCCGGATAAGTTCAGCCAGTTAAAACCTTCTTCATACAAAGCTGCAGCCAGTGGCCAGTATTGACGGGGCATGGCGCTTGAGCAAATTTGCGCGCAGTTTTTGTAGCAGTTTGTAATAAGGACAGGATTTCAGGGGTAGCTGCCGTCGCGGTACTGCGCGGCCACTTCGCGCAGCACTTCGCACAACCAGCGGGCCGGCAAACTCAGTGGCAACGCGGCGTTGCTGCAGATGCCCACCGAACCGCCCGGCTCTTGCACACCCAGGTCCAGTTCGCACAACTCGCCCCGGCCCAGATCGACCCGCACGGCGTCACGCGGCGCTACCCATACGGCATCGCTGCCTTGCACATAACGGCGACTCAGGGCTGGCGACAGGGTTTCCAGGCGCTGCAGCGGTTGCTCGATGGCGCACTGCACGAACAGACTGTCGGCGTGCTTGCGGATGGTCGTACCGGCCAGCGGCAGTACCAATGGATAGCGGCCGACCTGGCTACGCTCGACAGGCTGACCGGCCAGCAGCGGATGTCCCGGACGCACCACCAGCGACATCGACTCGCTGTACAGGTGCTCGAACAACAAGCCCTGGATCTGCGGGCTGTCGGTCATGCGCCCGATCACCAGGTCCAGCTCGCCGACATGCAATTGCGCCAGCAAATGAGCGCTGGGGCCGGTGGCCACGCTGACCACCAGGGCCTCATGGCGCTGGTGCAGGCGACAGAGCACCTCGGGCATCAGCAGGCTTTCAACCGTAGACAGCACACCGACACGCACCTGTGGCGGTGCATGCTCCTCACCCCGCAAGGTACTCACACCCTCACGCAGGGCCTGGACGCTGGGCCCGGCATAACGCATGAAACGCACCCCGGCCGGGGTTAGTTCGACGCCTTGCTTGCTGCGCTCGAACAGGCGTGTCTGCAGCAGGTCTTCAAGCTCCTTGAGGGTCTTGGAGATGGCAGGCTGGCTGATCGCCATGGCATCGGCAGCCTTGGCGAAACTGCCCTGGCGGGCAATTTCGAGAAAGCACAGCAGGTGGCGGAATTTGATACGGGTGTCGAGGTTCATCGCCGGAGTTTATCGGCGCGGGCTTTCGCGGAGCAAGCCCGCTCCTACGGGGCTTGTCCGATCTCTACCTGATCACCACACAAGCGCACCGGCCACACCTGCAACGCCTGCCCCGCATCCTCCAGGCAACGACCGTCACTCAAGCAGAAGTGCTGCTTGTACAAGGGCGCCGCCACCACCAGTTCGCCGTTCAGATGCCCCACCAGTCCACGGCCAATCACATTGGCGCCGGACCTGGGGTCGACGTTATCAACGGCATACACCGGTGTGCTCTGCCCTGGCAGGTAGAACAGCGCCACCTGCCGTCCCTCGAACCACACCACCACTCCCGATTGCGCCACCAGGTCATCGCGGTTGCACACGGCCTGCCAGTGTCGGGCTTGCAGGTTTACAGCAACAGTGGACACGCTCATCACAGCACCTCTTCAGTGGTCGGGATCAAGTGAAGTTCAGCGGCGCCGATCGGTCGGCGCTGGCCACGCTCGCGGACAAAATGCACGCCTGGGTCCGGGCGCTGGTCGTTGACGAAGGTACGGAAACGCTTGAGTTTTTCCGGGTCCTTCAGGGCATTCGCCCATTCGCATTCGTATCGGTCGACCACCAGTTGCATCTGCGCTTCAAGCTCCGCGCCCAGGCCCAGGCTGTCGTCGAGAATCACGTGCTTGAGGTAGTCCAAGCCGCCCTCGAGGCTTTCACGCCACACCGAGGTGCGCTGCAATTTGTCGGCAGTACGGATGTAGAACATCAGCACCCGGTCGATGGTGCGGATCAGCGCGGCATCGTCCAGGTCGGTAGCGAACAGTTCGGCATGCCGTGGACGCATGCCGCCGTTGCCGCAGACGTACAGGTTCCAGCCCTTCTCGGTGGCGATCACACCGATATCCTTGCTCTGCGCCTCGGCACACTCACGGGTGCAGCCCGATACCGCGAACTTGAGTTTGTGCGGTGAGCGCAGGCCCTTGTAGCGGTCTTCCAGGGTCAGGGCCATGTGTACGCTGTCCTGTACGCCATAGCGGCACCAGGTGCTGCCGACACAGGATTTGACCGTGCGTGTGGACTTGCCATAGGCATGACCGGTCTCGAATCCGGCCTCGATCAGTTCGCCCCAGATGGCCGGCAACTCGTGAAGCTGGGCCCCGAACAGGTCGATGCGCTGGCCGCCGGTGATCTTGGTGTAGAGGTCGTACTTCTTCGCCACCTGGCCAATGACGATGAGCTTGTCCGGGGTGATTTCGCCGCCCGGGATGCGCGGTACCACCGAGTAGGTGCCGTTCTTCTGCATGTTGGCCATGAAAGTGTCGTTGGTGTCCTGCAGCGGTACCAGCGACGGGTCCATGATCGGCTGGTTCCAGCACGAGGCCAGGATCGAGCCAACGGTGGGTTTGCAGATGTCGCAGCCCACATGGCCGCGGCCATGTTTGGCGAGCATCTCATCGAAACTCAGGATGCCCTCCACCCGCACCAGGGCGTAGAGCTCCTGGCGGGTGTAGGCGAAGTGTTCGCACAGGCTCTTGTCGACGCTGGCACCGCGGGCGATCAACTCATGCTCGAACACCTGCTTGAGTAGCGCCGCGCAGCCACCGCATCCGGTACAGGCCTTGGTCTGCTGCTTGAGCGCACCCAGTTCGCCGCAGCCGTTGTCGATGGCGCTGCAGATCGCGCCCTTGCTGACGTTGTGACAAGAACAGATGGTTGCGCTGTCGGGCAAGGCATCGGCGCCCAGGGTTGGCGCACCGGTCGATTGCGGCAAGATCAGCGCAGATGGATCGGCAGGCAATGCGATGCCGTTTTGTGCGTACTGCAGCAGCGTATCGTAGTAACTGTTGTCGCCCACCAGCACCGCACCCAACACGCGCTTGCCGCTGGCATCGACCACCAGACGACGGTACGCCGAGTTGGCTTCGTCGATAAAGCGATAGCTGCGCGCCCCCGGCGTCGCACCCTGGGCATCACCTATGGAGCCGACATCGACACCCAGCAACTTGAGCTTGGTCGACATGTCGGCACCGGTGAAGCTGGCGGCCTCTTCACCGGCCAGTGTCGCGGCCACATTGCGCGCCATGGTGTAGCCCGGCGCGACCAAACCGAACACGCTGCCATTCCACGAAGCACATTCGCCGATGGCGAAGATCTGCGCATCGCTGGTGCGGCAGTTACTGTCGATCACCACGCCTCCACGGGCGGCGATTTCCAGGCCGCTGCTGCGACCCAGCGCATCCCGCGGGCGGATGCCGGCGGAGAATACGATCAGGTCGGTTTCAAGACTCTCACCGCCATCGAAGTTCATCCGGTAGCGGTAGTCATCGCCGGCAACCACCGATTGGGTTGCCCGTGACAGATGCACCCCAACGCCCAGTGCCTCGATCTGCGCACGCAGAGCCGCGCCGCCTTCAGCGTCGAGCTGTACCGGCATCAGGCGCGGGGCAAACTCCACCACATGAGCTTCCAGGCCCAGGGACTTGAGGGCGTTGGCCGCCTCAAGCCCCAACAGCCCGCCACCGACCACCACCCCGCGCCGGGCACCCGTTGCAGCGGCGCGGATGGCGTCCAGATCATCCAGGGTGCGGTACACCAGGCGCGAAGCGCCCTCACACCCCTCGATGGGCGGCACGAAGGGATAAGAGCCGGTGGCCAGGATCAGTTGGTCATAGGCATAGCGTCCAAGCGGGGTCACCACCTCGCGGCGCTCGCGATCGATCGCCACCACCGCCTCCTGCAGGTGCAGGCTGATGCCGTGTTCGGCATACAACCCCACTGCACCCAGGGCCAAGGTTTCGGCATCGCTGCCGTTGAAGTACTCCGACAGGTGAACCCGGTCGTAGGCGCGTTGACGCTCCTCACCGAACACCTGCACCTCGAAACGGCCCAAGGCTCCTCGCTCGATCAGTTGCTCGACGCAGTGATGCCCCACCATGCCGTTGCCAACGATGATCAGTTTTTCTCGCTGGGCGATGGTCGTTGCTGCATTCATACCCGATCCTCACTCAAGGCCATTCACGGTGGCTGTACTGCCGGGGCTAACCCCGAAAAACAAAAAAAGGCGCCTGGAGCCGAAGCTCCAGGCGCCTTTGCCTGGTCGTTTTGTGTAGTTCCGGTGCAGATCGCCATTGACCCGCGAGAACGTTGTATTTCGATAAAAGCAGGGAGCGTGCCAACTGCCGAACACCCCGTGAACCGGGGGTTTGGCCGTTCAGCCGGCCGTCATCACCGACCCAGGCTGGTGCAGCACTCCCCCTTATGGGGCACCCTCAATACACGTCGCGCAGGTAGCGCTTGCTGCGGCTCAGTTCGCTGACATAGGCATCGGCTTGATCGGCACTGAGCGCACCGTGCTCGCGGCTGATCTGCTTGAGCGCCGCCTCGACATCCTTGGCCATGCGTTCGGCATCGCCGCACACATAAAAATGACCGCCCTCCTCCAGCCAGCGCCAGAGCTCGGCGCCCTGCTCGATCATGCGTTGCTGCACATAGATCTTCGCCGACTGGTCACGGGAGAAAGCGGTGTCCAGGCGAGTGAGATGCCCCTCGCGCTGCCACGCCAGAAGCTCATCGCGGTAATAGAAATCGGTGGCCGCTTTCTGTTCACCAAAGAACAGCCAATTGCGTCCGCTGGCGCCCTGCACCTGGCGCTCTTGAAGAAAGGCGCGAAACGGCGCAACACCGGTACCAGGGCCGACCATGATGACAGGCGCGTCGTTGTCTTTGGGCAAGAGAAAATGTTGCGTCGGCTGGGTGAAGATTCTCGCACTGCCCTGCCCAAGGCGATCGGCCAGGTAGGTCGAGCACACGCCTTTGCGCTGGCCGTAGCGGACCGTGGACATCGTCAAATGCACCTGGCCTGGGTGGAAGCCGGGGCTTGAACTGATCGAATAGAGCCTTGGCTGCAAGGGCTTCAACAGGCTGAGCCAGGTGTCCAGCTGCAGTTGCACCGGGTAGGCCTGAAGCAGGTCGACCAGTTGCCGGCCCCACAGCCAGTCCTTGAGCGCGAGCGTGTTTTGCGGCATCAGCAGTTGGCGCAACGGCGCATCATCAATGTGGCTGGCCACAGCTTCCAGCAAGGCCGGCGTGATGCGGGCAATTTCCAGGTGATCGGTCAACGCCTCGAACAGCGGCATGTCGGCCAGGCCCTTGAGGCTGACGCAGCGGTTGCCATCCAGCCCGCTGGCCGCCAGAAACGCCTCTACCAGCGCCGGGCAGTTACGCGGCCAGACACCCAGTGCATCGCCAGCCTGATACCTGAAATCACTGTCGGCCAAGTCGAACACCACTTGCCGGGTTTCCTTCCCGGCACCCGGACTGTTGAGCAGGCGATTGTCCAGCAGGCGCGCCGACAGCGGTGCCTGCTTGCTGAACCCCTCACGGGCAGCAGGGGCCATGCCGCCCAGCGCCGATGCGCCTTGATGGCCGAACTTGGCCAGCAGCGCCTGCAGCCATTGCCCCGCGGGCTCCAACGGATCGCCTTCGCAATCGACTCGCTCCAGCAGGCGCCGACCACCCAGGTCTTGCAGGCGCTGGTCGAGCTTGCGACCGAAACCACAGAACTGCTGGTAACTGGAATCCCCCAGGGCCAGTACCGCATAAGGCAGGCCCGCACACCGCCGGGAATGCTCACCATGCAGCCCCTGCCAGAAGGCCGCGCCGCTGTCCGGTGCGTCGCCATCGCCAAAGGTGCTGGCGATCAGCAGTAAGCTGGCGGGGTTGTCCAGTTGCTCAAGCGCCACATCTTCCATGCAACTGAGCTGCACCGGCAGCCCGACCTGGCGCAGGTGTTCGGCGCAGCGTTCGGCCAGCGCCTGGCCGTTGCCGGTTTGCGAGGCCCAGAGCAGCAGATGCTGATCGCGAACAGACACCAGCGGTGCCACTTCAACTGCTTCGATACGCTCACCGGCAACCCGGCTCAAGGCCACCGCGCAGTACTTGAAGGCCGGCTGCAACGACACCGGGTCTACCGCATCGCTGGTGACCGCGTTGATCGCGAGGTTGTCGCCAAACGTATCGTTCCAGTGAAACGGCGCAAAGCAGTTGCCCGGCAGTACCCGCGTGGTGATCCGTGCCGGCAGCACCGCCTGGCCACGGCGCGAGCGCACCTGTACCTGATCCTTTTCGGCGATGCCCAGGTGCGCGGCGTCCTCGGGATGAATCTCCACAAAAGGCCCGGGGTCGAGTTTGTTCAAGGCCGCCACCTTGCCGGTCTTGGTCAGGGTGTGCCACTGGTGCTGGACGCGCCCGGTGTTAAGCACCAGGGGGAAATCGTCATTCGGCATCTCTGCGGGCGGCAGGCAAGGCCGTGCGAAGAAACGCGCCTTGCCGTTGCTGGTAGCGAAGGCGATGGCGGGCACCTGCCCCTGCCCATCACGCAGCAGCGCCTGGCTGACACCGTCGTTGCGATAGCGCAGCGGGCTGCGTGGATTGACGCGCTGCGGCTCGCACGGCCATTGCCGCGGCGCCTCGCGCAAGGCGCTATAGCTGGCGCCGCGCAGGTCATAACCAGTGGCCGGGTTCCAGGCCTGGCGAATTTCCTCGAAGACCGCCTCCGCACTGTCGTAGCTGAAAGCTTCGGCATAGCCCATGGCACAGGCGATCCGGGCGATAAGCTGCCAGTCGGGCAGGCTCTGGCCCGGCGGTTCGACTGCCTTGTTCATCAAGGTCAGGTTGCGCTCGGAGTTGACCATTATCCCCTCGCCTTCGGCCCAAAGTGCGGCAGGCAGGAGGATGTCGGCATAGCGGTTGGTTTCGGTATCGAGGAAGGCATCCTGGGTGATCACCAGTTCCGCCGCCTGCAAACCATCGATGACCTGCTGGCGATTGGCGACGCTGGCCACCGGGTTGCTGCAGATAATCCAACAAGCCTTGATCGAGCCTGCGGCCAGGCTGTCGAACAGAGCTACGGTGCCGTCACCGGTCTCACTGCGCAGGCTGTCTGCGGGGAGGTTCCACAACCGTTCGACAAAGGCGCGATCCGCATCCACCAGGGCAGAACGCTGGCCCGGCAGGCCCGGCCCCATGTAGCCCATCTCGCGCCCGCCCATGGCATTGGGCTGTCCGGTCAACGAAAAGGGACCACTGCCCGGCCGGCAAATAGCGCCGGTGGCCAGGTGCAGGTTGCACAGCGCGTTGGTCTGCCAGGTGCCGTGGATGCTCTGGTTCAGGCCCATCGTCCAGCAACTCATCCATTCCGGAGCCTGACCGATCCAATGAGCGGCCGTGCGGATGTCGGCTTCGGCAAGGCCAGTGATGGCAGCGACCCGCGCGGGGGTGTAGTCCTCGAGAAAGGCCGGCATCGCCTCCCAGCCGTCGGTATGGCGGGCAATGAAGTCGGCATCGCTATGGCCATTGCTGTGCAGCAGGTGCAGCAGGCCATTGAGCAAGGCCAGGTCCGTACCGGGCTTGATCTGCAGGAACAGGTCGGCCTTGTCGGCGGTGGCACTGCGCCGGGGGTCGACGACAATCAAGCGGGCGCCGGCCTTGAGCCGGTCAAGCAGGCGCAGGAACAGAATGGGGTGACAGTCGGCCATGTTCGCGCCAATCACCAAGAACACATCGGCGCGGTCAAAATCCTGATAGCTTCCCGGCGGGCCGTCGGCACCCAGTGACTGTTTATAGCCGCTGCTGGCGCTGGCCATGCACAGCCGTGAGTTGGATTCGATATGGCGGCTACGAACAAAGCCCTTGGCCAGTTTGTTGACCAGGTACTGGGCCTCCAGCGACATCTGCCCAGACACATAGAACGCCAGGGCATCCGGGCCATGCTCGTCGATAATTGCGCGTAGGCGCCGGGCGGCCTGCTCGATAGCAGTATCGATGCCGGTCTGCACCGGATCGCGCTGGCGCAGTTCTCGGACATAGGCGTGCCCCATACGCCCAGACTCGCGCAGCGGCTGATGCGATGTCAGGCCCTTGGTGCATAATCGGCCAAAATTGCTGGGATGCTGTTTGTCACCGCTGACGTTGGTCACCCGGTTGCCTTCAACCGTCATGACAATGCCACAGCCCACACCACAATACGGGCAAACACTGCGCACGCTGGTGCTGCTCATCTGCCTACCTCCTGCTTGCGCAAACAAAAAGGCGCCCTGCTGTTCTGGCTTGTGAAAACAAGTCAGGGCAGCACGGCGCCTTTGTCGTGAACGGAGCAATCTGCGTTGATTGCCGGATAGACAGGCAGTAGCAAAGGTCGCGCCAGCTTGCGCAGCCCTTTAATCGCGGGGTTTCGAGCGTAACACAGCGCCACGGACGCACCGCCTTGGGGACGTGCGCACCATGCAGAGGCATGCGGGGTGGAAAAGCCGAACGGCAGAAACAAAAAAAGCGACCCTAAGGTCGCTTTCTTTGTGGCTTCCGGGTGTTCAGTGGGCCCTGGAAGCTAAATATGGCGCAGCGGACGGGACT
>RCUI01000050.1_pt1 | contig 43985 bp, 37 predicted proteins | sample 2166121 | NCBI WGS metagenome assembly RCUI01 (sample SAMN09932700, study PRJNA488358) | compost metagenome | feature: garden; material: soil; isolation source: compost soil in succinic acid-enriched culture | place: Germany: Experimental Botanical Garden Goettingen | collected 2016-01-27
TGAGGATCGCCGCCACCGCCCAGGTGTTGCCGTTGCTGTCGCGGCTGTAGCCGGCGATGGCGCGTACGGTATTCAGGGTGCCGGTCTTGATGTGTGCTTCGCCGGTCATGGCGGTGCGCTTGAGGCGCTTGCGCATGGTGCCGTCCATGCCGACCAGTGGCATCGAGCTGATGAACTCGGCGGCGTAGGGGCTCTTCCAGGCCGCTTGCAGCAGGGCAGCCATTTCCCGGGTGCTGACCCGTTCGGCGCGGGACAAGCCAGAACCGTTTTCCATGATCAGGTGCGGTGCGGTGATGCCCTTCTTCGCCAACCATTGGCGTACGACCCGCTGTGCCGCTCGGGCGTCGTCACCGTCGGCATCGGTACGAAATTGCGCGCCAAGGCTCAGGAACAACTGCTGGGCCATGGTGTTGTTACTGTACTTGTTGATGTCGCGGATGATCTCAACCAGATCAGGCGAGAAGGCGCGGGCCAGCAGGCGGGCGCTCTTCGGTACGGCATCGATCCGGTCACGGCCCTGGATGGTGCCCCCCAGCTCGCTCCAAATCGCGCGTACTGCGCCGGCGGCATAACTTGGGTGGTCGAGCAGCGACAGGTAAGTTTGCGAGTTGCAGCCATCACCCAACTGACCGCTGACTACGACGGTAACGCCATCGGCCTGGGTCACCGGGTTGTAGCGCACGTCGCCCTTGCATTGCTTGCTGTTCACCGCTTTGACCTGGTTGTCGATGCGAATGTTGGCAATCGGCGGCTCGACCGATACCAGCACCTTGCCACCGTCATTGCGGGCGACAAAGCGCAGCGCCTTGAGGTTGATCAGCAGGGAGTCGGGCTTGACCAGGAACGGTTTGTTTTCGTCACCACCGTCATCATTGAACTGCGGCAGTACCGGTTGGACAAAGTGGCTGCGGTCGAGTACCAGGTCACCGCTGATGGTCTGTACCCCATTGGCGCGCAGGTCGCGCATCAACAGCCAGAGTTTTTCCATGTTCAGCTTCGGGTCACCCCCACCTTTTAGGTAGAGGTTGCCCTGCAGGGTGCCGTTACGCAGTGGGCCGTCACTGTAGAACTCGGTCTTCCACTGGTGGGTCGGGCCGAGCAGTTCCAGCGCCGCGTAGGTGGTGACCAGTTTCATGGTCGAGGCCGGGTTGACCGAGACATCGGCGTTGAACACCGTGGGTGTGCCTGGGCCGTTGAGCGGCAGCATGACCAGCGACAGGGCCGAGTCCTGCAGTTTATTGGTTTTCAGCGCTTGCTGGACTTTGGCCGGCAGCGTGGTGTTGACGGCTGCAGCCTGGGACGAGAGGGCTACCGGCAGGAGCAGGCCGGCAAGCAGAAAAGGGCGTAGAGATCTGATCATGTGCAATAAAACCCTGCCAGCGAGGGGTGAAAAGAACGGGGCAAGAAAAGGTGAAGGCCCCGACACGAAAAATATAGCGCGCATTATGCCCCAAGGCGCGGGCGGATGGGGCAGTGCGAAGGGGCGGCTTATCGGCTTTTATTCCGGCAACCTTGTGGTGAAACTGGTAAAGTGCCGCGCGTAATTACTTAAGAGGATTGTTTCATGGCCACTAACCGTTCGCGCCGTCTGCGCAAAAAACTCTGCGTGGATGAATTCCAGGAGCTGGGTTTTGAACTGAACCTGGAGTTCAAGGAAGATCTGTCCGACGAAGCCGTTGATGCCTTCCTCGAAGCGTTCCTGACCGAGGCGATGGATGCCAATGGTCTGGACTATGTTGGCGGCGACGACTTCGGCCTGGTTTGCAAGGCAGACCGTGGCTCGGTCACTGAAGAACAGCGCGCTGCCGTTGAAAGCTGGCTCAAAGGCCGCAACGAGCTGACCAAGATCGAAGTCAGCCCGCTGCTGGACGCCTGGTATCCGGAAAACCCGATCAATCCGGTTGCCTGATGCCTGACGAAACGGCGGCCCCAGTGGCCGCCGTTTTGTTTTCAGCGCCGCTGTGCTCCAGCACTGCTGTCGCTGTCTTGGCCCAAGTACGGAGTGAGCGCCTGCTCCAGCGCAGTCATGGCCGCTACCACTTGCTGCTGCTCAAGCGCGAGCGTGGAGGGCGGCGCGTTCGACTGGCAGGCTGATTCCAGCTGTTCACAGGCATCGATCAGTCTGTTCGCCTGAATGATCCGGGCGGCGCCGAGAATCCGATGGGCTTGTTCCTTCAACTGGTTGGCTTGAAGCCTTGGCTCGAGTGCCTCCAGGGTCAGCCGGTCCTTGTGGAAACTGTCCTGAAGTTGCTTTAGCAATGCCTGCAGGTCGACAGCGCTGTTGCCCACCACCGGCTCCAGACCCTCCAGGTCGAACAGGGCCGAGTGGGCCTCAGGTGGGCGTGGGGGCAGGGGGTGTAGGCTGGCCAGTCGCTGGCCCAAGGCCTTGAGGCTGATCGGTTTGAGCAGGCAGTCATCCATGCCGGCCTGCAGGCATTGCTCGCGGACCTCAGGCTGGGCGTTGGCGGTGTAGCCAAGGATCGTGCTGCGTGGCCACTGCCGTTCAACTTCATCGGCACGTACAGCCTGGGCGAACTGGTAGCCATTGATCGTTGGCATGTTGCAGTCAAGTATCAGCACATCGAATGCCTCTTGCCGCCACAAGCCCAGCCCCGCCAGGCCGTTATCAGCACTGCGATGCTGCAGGCCCAGGTAGTCCAGTTGCTGGGTCATCAGCAGCAGGTTGGCAGGGTGGTCATCGACCACCAGTACCTTCAGTGCAGCAATGGCGATGCAGGGCTCAGGCGCCACTATCGGTTCGTTGCGCTGGCTGCTCATCAACGTCACCGGCATGCTGATATGAACGCGGGTACCCAGGCCAAACACACTGTGCAACGTCAGGCTACCGCCCATCAGCCTACACAGGTCGCGGCTGATCGCCAGGCCCAGTCCCGTACTGCTGCGTGCGAGACGACTGTCGGGGTTGGCTTGGGCGAAAGGCAGGAACAGGCGCTGCTGATCCTGTTCGTGAATGCCGATGCCGCTGTCCTGTACTGTCAGCTCAAGCCTGGCAGGGCCTGAATCAACGTCAGGCTCCAGAATCAGGTCGATGATGACCTGGCCGCGTTCGGTGAACTTGATGGCATTACTGACCAGATTCGAAACAATCTGTTTGACGCGCAGCGGGTCCAGACGCACGTCGACGCGTGCATTGGCGGCGATGCGGAGCATCAGGGTCAGGTTTTTTTGGCGTGCCAAACCATCGAATACGCGCGCTACAGACTCCACCAGCTCCGCCAGGTTGATCCGTTCCGGTGCCAAGGTCAGATGCCCGGATTCGATGCGGGCGATGTCAAGGATATCGCCGATCAAGGCCAGCAGGTCCTTGGCTGAGGTGTAGGCGACTTCGACGGCTGGACGGTCCAGTTGGCCGTGATTGGCTTTTTCCAGGGTCAGTTCGAGCATGCCGAGGATTGCGTTCATCGGCGTGCGGATTTCATGGCTGATGGTGGCCAGGAAGGTGCTCTTGGCCCGGTTGGCGTCATCGGCCTGCTGTTTGGCCCTTTTCAGGTCCTGGATCAGTTGGCGCCGTTCGCTGATATCGATCCAGCCACCGATGATGCCCTGGACGTCACCCAGCGAGTCCCGGAAGGGCAGGATCCAGTGATAGATGGTTATGGCCTGGTTGTTGATCAGCAGCGGGCGGTCGACGATCAATGGCTCGCCATCGCGCATCACTTGTTGGTAGTCCGCCTGGATCTGGCTGGCATAGCAGTTGTCGCCCAGCGCGCCCTCCTGCACACGCTTGCCCAGCACCTCATTCAACTGCAACTGCACTGCTTCCAGGTAGCTGTCGTTGCAACTCTGTAGTCGCCCGCCGCGATCACGCACGTACATGGGATGAGGCGTGCCATTGAGCAGTGTGCGCATGAATTCGAGCTGGTCACCCAGCGCACGCTCAGCCGCTTCGCGTTGCTTGATCTGGCGGCGCATCCAGGCGTTCCAGGCCAATGACAACAGCAACAGCAGGCTGGTGCCCAGCACAATTTTCACGACCAGTTGGTGGTATTTACTCCAGTAGGCACCGGTGTCGGTGCTGTAGCCCCGCCAGCGGCTGTTGATCACCCCCAGCTCTTCCGGTGCAATGCTCAGCAGGGCTTTGTCGAGAATCGACGTTAATGCCTGGGCGTGACGCGCGGTAGCCATCGAAAAAGTCGCCGGTTCGGCGCCGACGGTGCTGCGAATGATCAGCTCAGGTTGGGACGCCAGGCTGAAGTTGGCATTGATCAGTGCCGTGATGGCGGCATCGACATGGCCGCTGGCAAGTAACGCTATCGACTGTGCGCTGCTTTCGGTTTCTACCAGCTGGATATCGGCTACGCGCGTACGCAGGCTATCGATCAGAGGACTGTCGCGGGTCAGGGCTACGCGTCGGCCTGGCAGCTGATCCAAGGAGGTCGGTTGCTTGTGACCCTGACGGGTCACCAGCACATAAGAGTTTTCCAGGTAGGGGCGGCTGATGTTCAGGGTGCTTTCCCGGCGTTTGCTGGGAGAAATGGCAGCAATTACATCGGCCTGATCATGATTCAGGCGATCGATCATGTCACTGATGCCGTTGGCGCGCTGCACTTCGAAGCGCAGGCCGGTGCGTAGGCGAATCAATTCAAGCAGGTCGGCGGCGATCCCGCGAAAATTGCCGGCGTTGTCGAAAAACGTCAGAGGGGCGGAGGTTTCATTGACCGCCACGCGCACCACCGGGTGCTCCCTAAGCCAGCGCTCTTCACGCTGCGAGAGCTGCAGTTTGCGATCAGTCAGCAAGATGTCACTACCGGCGCTCCAGCGCTTGAAGATACTTTCTCGGGTAGTGCTTGAGATGTTATCGAGTGTGGCATTGATCAGTTGCAGCAAGGTGAGGTTGTCTTGCTGTACGGCGAAGCTGAAACCGACCGGTTCGTGCTTGCCAAAATTGGCCATTTTGACGTTTTGCAGGTGACCCTGATTGATCAGGTAGTGGGTGGAAATGGTGTCGCCCAGAAAGACATCAGCCTGGTCGAAAGCCACCGCGTTGAGGGCATTCTGGTAGGACGGATAGGACTGGATCGTGGCGTTGGGGTAGTTGGCCCTCACTTCTGCCATGGGTAAGTAGTGATAGACCATGCTCAGGCGCAGGTTAGCCAAGCCGGTATCCAGGGGGCGGCTTTCGTTTTCGCGCGTCACCAAAACCGGTTGGTCCGCTGCGTAAGGCTTGGAAAGGACCACCCCGGGTGTCGCCGCTTCGAAGCCATTGGCACTGCCAAGCAGATCAATCTGTCCCTGGGTAAGGGCTTGTACCGCGTCCTGGCGGCTGGCAAAGCGTCGCACGTGAATCGGCAAGCCCAGGGTGTGCTCCAGAATGCCCGCAACGTCAGCGGTCAGGCCCTCGTAGTCGCGACCGCTGGCCGTCATATCGAAGGGCGGGTAATCCGGCGCCGAGGTGCCAAGCAGCAATTGCCCTTTGCCGTTGATCCATTGCTGTTGTGCTGGATTCAGCGACAGTTTCAAGCCCACCGGCTGTGAGCGGCTGAGCAACCGGTACTGGCTGGCTTTAATCTCGTCGGCGTATGCCGTTGATAGCTGGCACAGGTAGAGGAGGGTAATGCACAGGCAACTAAAGAGGATGCGCTTAGGCATGGTCCAGCTCAAACCAGGGCATTGCGTTTGGCCATTTCAATAAGTTCGACCAGCGATTTGGCTTTGAGTTTTTGCATCAGGCGCTTTTTGTAGGTGCTGACGGTTTTATTGCTGAGGAACATGCCTTGGGCGATTTCCTTGTTACTTCTGCCTTGGGCAAAAAGTTGCAAAACCATCAACTCGCGATCATTGACCTGCTTGAAAAGCTCCAGTTCACAGTGTTCATTCCCATGCAGGCGAAGGTTATTGATTGCTTGGCTGGGAAAATAGTTGTAACCCGACAGCACTGCTTTGATTGCACTGAGCAATTCGCTTAAGTCTTCCTGCTTGCATACATAGCCGGCAGCGCCGGAGTGCATGCAGCGAACGGCAAACAGGGCGGGAGACTGGGCGGTGAGGACCAGAATTTTCAGGGGTATGGCCATGGTGTGGAAGCGCGAAAGCACTTCCAGGCCATCAAGTCTTGGAATGCTGATATCAAGGATGATCAGGTCCGGCAGGCATTCACGGACCATTTGCATGGCGTCGACGCCATTATCCGATTCTCCGACCACGCGATAGCCTTCATTTTCCAGGAGCATGCGCACTGCCAGGCGGATGACTGGGTGATCGTCGATGATAAATACAGAGTGCATGTTGAACGTTCCAGGTAAGGAGCCAGAAATTAGGCAGGCACCTTAACGCAGATGGAATAGGGCGCACACGAACTCAAGGGGAGGTAATTGTTATATGGGAAATATCTGACACTAAATACAGGTATGGACTACAAATTTTGCGAAGTGCTGTGGGTGTGAATGTTGCTATTAGTGACTTTATGTTTCCGGGTGGCGCTCTTGTTTAATATGTTTTGCGTTATGTAGTTATAGTCCTACATCAAAATGCATCAAGGCGTCGCCAGGAATGTCGCCGGTGCCGACTCACATGCCTGGCGTGCCCTTTATATGCTCACGTCGGGCTTGAGCGTCCAGTCATTTCCCGGGCCATTTCGCTGGCATAGCTGTCTGTCATCCCGGCGATGAAATCGATCATGCGCAGGAATGAGCTGTGGAGCGATGCTGAGGGGTCAGGGGCGTTGTTGCCCAACAGGTCGAGGATACGTCGGCTTTTGAATGAAGGCGTACGCCCGCCGTGCTGTTCAAGCGCAGCGCCACAGAAAGAGTTGAGGAGAATCTCGAGGGTCGTATAAGCGCCGATTTCGTGCAGCGTTTTGCGCTTGTCCTGGAAGATTTTCTTGCGTGCCATGTCTTTGGCTTGCAGGACGCAGCGTTTGGCCGGGCCATGCATGTGCTCAACCAGATCGCCCTGCAAGTGTCCCGACAGCAAGGCATCCTGCTGTTCGACAAAGGCGCGGGCGGCGGCATTGGTCAGGTGCTCGATGGCTTTGCCGCGCAAAATCGCCAGCTTGCGTCGACGTGAGTCGGCAGGCCCCAACTGGCGGTAGGTTTCCGGCAGGTCGTCGCCGACCAGGCTGAGCAACAGCGACTCCACTTCCGGATAATCGAGCAGCTCCATTTCCAGGCCGTCTTCCAGGTCGATCAGGGCGTAGCAGATGTCGTCGGCGGCTTCCATCAGGTACACCAGCGGATGCCGGGCCCAGCGTTGGTCTTCAATCTGCGGCAGACCGAGTTTACGGGCAATCTGTTCGAGTAGCGGCAGCTCGCTCTGGTAACAGCCGAATTTGTGTTTCTTGTAGCCAAGCGCATCGGCGTGGCGAGCTGTCCATGGGTATTTAAGGTAGGTGCCGAGGGTGGCGTAGGTCAGGCGAGTACCACCGTCGAACTGGTGGTATTCCAGTTGTGTCAGCACCCGAAAGCCTTGGGCATTGCCTTCGAAATTGAGGAAGTCGCCGCGTTCGGCGTCCGTCATAGCGTCCAGCCAACCGCGCCCGGCGGCCTGCTGGAACCAATGGCGGATGGCATCTTCACCGGAATGGCCGAAAGGCGGGTTGCCGATGTCGTGGGCCAGGCACGCCGACTGCACAACCATGCCCAGATCGCTGGGTTCGCACCATTGCGGCAGCTGTTCGCGCAGGGTTTCACCGACCCGCATGCCCAGCGAGCGACCGACACAACTGACCTCCAGTGAGTGGGTCAGGCGGGTGTGAATATGATCGTTGCTGGAGACCGGATGCACCTGGGTTTTTCGTCCCAGGCGGCGAAAGGCGCCAGAGAAAATGATCCGGTCGTGGTCCTTGTGAAAAGGACTGCGGCCTAGTTCTTCGGGGCTGTGCAGGGGCTTGCCGAGACGTTCGCGGGTGAGCAGGGTGTGCCAGTCCAAGGCCAGTTCTCCGATACAGGGGCAGGTGCCTAGCTTCCCGTGTCGGCGTGGTGGCTGCAAGTGACTTCGCTGCACCGTATTAGAGACTGTTCCGACCGCCGTAGCCGCTGTCGAGGCACGAGGCTGCGATCGACTGCAAAGCAGTCGCAACTGGGTCCATGCATCAGTTCAGGTTTTATGGCCGCTTCGCGCCCAATCGCAGCCTGAAGGCAGCAGCTACACCAGGTGTTAGCGCAAGCTATCAGCGTTTGTTAGCGGCACCCTGCATCACCAACTTGAGCAGTGGCAGCAGGCTACCGCCGAGGCGAACCATCCGACTCAAGCTGCCATTCTTGGCACCTTTACCGGTCAGAAACCCCAGCACCACCACTGCACCAATCCCCCATAACGGCGCATGTTTGATCCCCAGCCCACCCTGCAGGCTATCGCCCATGGCGCGCAAGCGGGTCAGCGGGTTGAGCAACTGCCCAGACTCATGACGGATTTCCTGGCGATGCATCTCCAGGCGCAGGCGCACCAGCGCCTTGCGCAGTTCGCGGCGGTTGGTGGTGTTCGGTAGCTCAGACAGGCTCATGGCAACAGACGCTCCCGGTCCTTGGCAAGTTCTTCGAGGGTTGAGCTGAAAGGTGATGACTCATCGTACACCGCGGCTTTGAGACGCAGGCCGCAGAACAGGGCGGCTAAACCGTAGAACACACACAGGCCGATAACCCCGGCCAGGCGGTAGCTGTCCCACAGCAGCACCAGCACCAGGGCCGAAAGCGCGACCAGCAACAGCAGGGCGAACACCAGGGCCAAGCCTGCAAACAGCAGCAGGCTCAGGGTGCGTGCTTTCTGCTCCTGCAGCTCAATGCCAAACAGCTCGACATGGCCGTGTAACAGGCCGAGCACTGCAGCGCCCAGACGTTTGCTTGAGGCTGTGCTGGTGCTGTTCGATTCGCTATCCATAGCCAACCTCAGCGCCGATTGGCCAGCAGGCCAATCAAAAAACCGACGCCGGCAGCGATGCCGATCGATTGCCAGGGATTGCTCTGTACATAGTCTTCAGTCGCGGTCAGGGCTGCCTGGCCGCGCTCGCGGACAGAGTCCTGAGTCAGCTGCAGAGTTTCCCGGGCACGCTCCAGGCTGTCGTGGATCTGGCCGCGTAATTCGTCAGCCTGATCACCGGCCAGGGTGGCGGTGTGTTCCAGCAACTTTTCGGTGTCACGAACCAAAGTCTGAAAGTCAGCCATCAATATGTCTTGAGCAGTCTTTGCCGATTTGCTGGTCATGGGGCTCTCCTTAATGTGTGTGGCTATTTCGAGTTGCGAGCGCTGGCGAAGGTTCAGTGCAATGCACTGGTACAGCTTTTGCTGTCCCAAGGTGCGCTCAGGTCCGGTGTCTGCGCTAACTCCGCGCGCAGACGACAACCGGCCTCTAAACCTTAACCCAATCCACGACAAACCCAAGGAAAAACTCCAGCTATCAGCAGGATCGGCCAGGGAAGTGGCCACGCAATGATCCAGGTTGGTGCAAAAAGGAGTCACTCCGCGCTGTCTTGGTGCTTTTCGACAGGCCTGCCGCTTCCATGGAAAATCTGCAAAGTGCAGTGGACACTCTGGTCCACGGCTCCAACACGCTGTTCATTCTTCTGGGTGCCGTCATGGTTCTGGCCATGCACGCCGGGTTTGCCTTTCTTGAAGTGGGCACGGTACGGCACAAAAATCAGGTTAATGCGCTGTGTAAGATTCTTAGCGATTTCGCCGTATCGACCCTTGCCTACTTTTTTGTGGGCTACTGGATTTCCTATGGTGTGAGTTTCTTGCAGCCGGCGGCGGTACTGAGTAATGAGCACGGCTACAGCCTGGTGAAGTTCTTTTTTCTGCTGACGTTCGCTGCGGCAATTCCGGCAATCATTTCCGGGGGGATCGCTGAACGGGCGCGCTTCGCGCCACAGTTGTGTGCCACGGTGTTGATCGTTGCCTTCGTCTACCCGTTTTTCGAAGGCATCGTCTGGAATGGCAATCTGGGTTTGCAAACCTGGTTACAGGAGCAGTTCGGTGCCAGCTTCCATGACTTTGCCGGGTCTGTGGTGGTGCACGCCATGGGCGGCTGGCTGGCCCTGGCAGCCGTGCTGTTGCTCGGCCCGCGCAACGGCCGCTACCGCGATGGCAAGCTGGTGGCGTTCGCGCCGTCGAATATTCCATTTCTGGCCTTGGGCTCGTGGATTCTGATTGTTGGCTGGTTTGGCTTCAATGTCATGAGCGCCCAGACCCTGCAAGGGGTCAGCGGCCTGGTCGCGGTCAACTCGTTGATGGCGATGGTCGGCGGTACCGTGGCCGCGTTGGTGGTCGGCCGTAATGACCCGGGCTTTCTCCATAACGGCCCACTGGCGGGGCTGGTGGCGGTGTGCGCAGGTTCCGACCTGATGCACCCGGTCGGGGCGCTGGCGACCGGGGCGATCGCCGGGGCGTTGTTTGTCTGGTGTTTTACGGCAGCGCAGAACGCCTGGAAAATCGATGATGTCCTGGGCGTTTGGCCATTGCACGGTGTGTGCGGTGTGTGGGGTGGTATTGCCTGCGGGGTATTCGGCCAGGCAGCGCTTGGCGGTTTGGGCGGTGTCAGTTTGATCAGTCAATTGATCGGCAGCCTGGCTGGAGTGCTGGTGGCGCTGTTGGGTGGGTTTGCCGTGTATGGTGTGATCAAGGCCGTGCACGGCCTGCGTCTGAGTCAGGAGCAGGAGTACTACGGCGCCGATCTGTCGATCCACAAGATCGGCGCCACCAGCCAGGACTGATCAGCGTCCGGCGACCAACCGCGCCTCACAGGCTTCAAGAGCGGTTAACGGGCCGCTGAGCAACACCGCGTCGCCCGCATGCAGGCAGGTCTCGGCGTCTACGGCCAGTTCTTCGCCGTTGCGTTGCACCGCCTGCAGTTCGACGCCCAGTTGCTCCAGGTCCAGATCCGCCAGCGCGCGTCCACAGGCAAACGCCTCGGCGCCAAGGTTGACCGCATGCATCATGGTTTTGGGCAGGCCTTCGCTGTCGATCGGATTGGTCTCGGCACCATGGTAGAAGGCTTGCAGCATGCGATAGCGGGTCTGACGCACTTCATCGATACGCGCTTGTACGTGGTCCATTGGCAGGCCCAACATTACCAGCGCATGGGACGCCAGCATCAGGCTCGACTCAAGCAGTTCCGGAACTACCGCAGTCGCCCCGGCGCTGCGCAGTTCTTCGCGTTGACTGTCATCGCGGGTGCGCACCAGAATCTGAATATCGGCATGCCGCTCGCGTGCGGCTTTGAGCACACTCATGGCGATGTCGGTCTTGTCTACGGCGATCACCAACAGACGCGCTCGTTCCAAGCCAATGGCACTGAGCAGATCGCCACGGCGTGAGTCGCCATAGTGCACACAGCTTTCGCCAGCCGCAGCTTCCTGTACCCGCACCGGGTCGTCATCCAAGGCGATGAAGGGGATATTCTCACGGCGTAGGAAGCGTCCAATCGATTGCCCGACCCGGCCATATCCACAGATCAGTACGTGGCCGTTCATGTCGGCACTTTGCGCTTCAATGGCCTCCAGCTGTATTTCTTCGTTGGGCTTGCGGTGCAGCCGGGCAGCGATGCTGGGGGCGGCACGCAGCAGCAGGGGGGTGACTAGCATCGAACAGAACGTAGCGGCCAGCAACAGATTGCCAATGGCCTCAGGCAACAGTTGGGTTTGTTGCATCTGTGCCATCAGGGCGAAGCAGAACTCGCCGCCCTGGGCCAAGGCCAGGCCGCTGCGCCAGGCGGTTTCGGCGTCGCTGCCACGTAGCCGGACCAGGGCGGCGACCACGAAGCCTTTTACCAGCAGTAGGCCGAGGGTCAGGACGAGAATCTCCAGGCCATGAGTGGCGAACAGTTGCAGGTCGATGAGCATGCCAATACTGACGAAAAACAGCCCCAGAAGAATGTCCCGGAAGGGGCGGATATCCGCTTCGATCTGATGGCGATAGTTGCTCTCGCCCAACAACATGCCAGCCAGGAAGGCACCCAGCGCCGGCGACAAGCCCAGCAGGTGGGTCAGCCAGGCGGTCAGCAGGACAATGACCAGTGCCAGCAGTACGAACAGTTCTGCCGAATGCGAGCTGGCCACTTCGTGGAACAGTCGCGGCAGTAGCCAGCGACTGGCCAGCAGCAGCCCGATGAAGAGAATCACCGTTTTGCCCAAGGTCAGCGGCAGCGCCCAATACCAAGCCTGGCCCCCTTCACCGGCAAACACCGGCACCAGGGTCAGCAGCAATACGGCTATCACATCCTGAAACAGCAGCACGCCAATCGCGTTCTGGCCGTGACTGCTGAAGATCTCACCAAGACTGGTCAGTTCCTTGCTGACGATAGCGGTGGACGACAAGGCCAGGCCTGCACCGAGCAACAACGCCGCGACGCCGGGCATGCCCAGCAGCATCAGTAGCCCTGCCAGCAGGGCCGTTGAGCACACGACCTGCAGGCTGCCCAGGCCAAACACCACCTTGCGCAAGGCGAGCATTTTCGACAGGGAAAACTCCAGGCCCAGGGAGAACAACAGAAAAACCACGCCCATCTCGGCCAGGTCTGGCAGTTCTTCGCTTTCATTGACCCAGTTCAGTGCCGTGGGACCGACGAAAAGGCCCACACACAAATAACCTAAAACCGGTGGCAGTTTCAGGCGCCTAAAGAAGGCAATGACGACCAGCGACGAGGCCAGAATGATCAGTAGATTGGCAAACACAAAACACTCCATGTAGGAAGACGGCAAAAAACTATCAAGCATGAATCATAGTCGCTGACCAGGTGCTGATTGGTGTCAGTCCTTTGTCAGTGGTGTGGCACTGGCGTCCGAGACTCGACGGTCCCTGAAGGCAGACCTAGAATAATGGTCCCTTCTTTCTCTAGCCGGTACCCATAAATGCTTCCTGAATGCCAATTGTTCGGCACCTTGGGCTGTCACCTCTGTGAAGTGGCAGAAGCCCTGTTGATGCCTTTTGTTGAGCATGGCCTGCTGGTTGAACTGGTGGATATTGCCGATGACGAGTCCACCTTCCAACGCTACGGCCTGCTGATTCCGGTACTGCGCCGTTGTGACAGCGGTGCGGAGTTGAACTGGCCGTTCGATGCCGAGCAGGTGGTGACCTTTCTGCGTTGAAGTAGTTGTTCAGGCAGAGAAATTTCCTGTCGTGCGGTTCAGGGCGTAGGCGTGGACAATCCTTGGGTGTGTTTATACATTCCAAGGAGCGGATCATGTACTTGAGTGAACATTTCACGTTGGCAGAAATGACAGTGTCAGAGAGTGCTGCGCGTCTGGGTATCGACAATACGCCGGATGCCAAAACGCTCACGAACCTTCGCCGCTTGTGTGTATTTCTGGAGCAAGTACGCCAGTTGGTCGGCCAGCCAATTCTCGTCAGCAGCGGTTATCGCTGCGTTGAATTGAATAACGTGATTGGTGGCTCGCACCAAAGTGCTCACATGCACGGCTTGGCAGCAGACTTCAATGTGCCAGGAATGGCGCCGGGCGAGTTGGCGCGGTGCGTTGCAGACAGCCCGCTGATGTTCGATCAACTGATTCTTGAGTTCGACCAGTGGGTGCACGTTGGTCTTTGCGCCACCGCAGAACGGCGGCAACTACTGACTATCCGCACAGGCAGCGGTTACCTGCCCGGGCTGGTCTGAGCACGGTCTGATTGACGCGTCTGACAACTCTGAATATGCTGTATATAAATACAGTATTGGGGGTGACGTTTTGCCTCGAGGGTGCAAAGCATGGTTAATGTCGAACAACTGAAATACACCGTTAATCGCATGTCCACTACGGTGGTGAGCGAGGCGGTGCTCGAATTGCGCCTCGATGGGCTGGTGCTGGAAGGCAAAACCCCGTTCAACAAACTGCACTTCAACACCTGTTTTGCCGAGATCGAGGCGCTGTTCCAGCGTGCAGGCTATCACCGCCCGCTGGATGTGGTCGGTTACCAGGGCTTGCTGTATGCCCTGTATGACCCGAGTCGTTGGGAGGCGGTCGAGGTACTGCGCTGGCTCAAGGAGTTCACCGAGGCCGCTGCAACCCAGGCTGGCTGAGGGGCCTGGCATGCGGGATAATGCGCGGTCTATCCGCAACGAGCGTTCTCATGGCCACTGCCCCTTTCGATCCGGCTCAGCATCAAGCCAGTACAGTCTGCCTGCCACCAGGCAACTGGGTGACAGTACTCGATTGCTTGAGCGAGCATTTCAAAGCCATCGGGCGCGAGCAGTGGCTTGACCGGATTGCCCGCGGACGGGTGCTTGATGCTCAGGGGCAACCGATCAGTGCAGCGCTGGCGTATAAGCCGGGGCTGCGCATCCACTATTTTCGTGAAGTGCCCAACGAGAAGCCGATCCCTTTCGTCGAGCAGATCTTGCATGTCGACGAGCACTTGGTGGTGGCTGACAAGCCGCACTTTTTGCCGGTCACGCCGACAGGCGAGTATGTCGAACACACGCTGTTACGGCGGCTGATTCGGCGTCTGGATAACCCCAGCCTGGTACCGTTGCACCGTATTGATCGACACACGGCCGGGCTGGTGTTGTTTTCCGCCAATCCCCAGAGCCGCGCGGCCTATCAATCGCTGTTTCCCAATCGTCAGATCGACAAGCACTACCAGGCCATAGCCCCAGCCTTGCCGCGATTGCAGTTCCCGCTAGTGCATAAGAGTCGCATGGTCAGTGGCGAACCGTTCTTCCGTATGCAAGAGGTCGAAGGGCAGCCCAATAGTGAGACCCTGGCCGAGGTGTTGGAGAAAAATGGCGAGCTGTGGCGGTATGGCTTGTCACCGATCACCGGCAAGACCCACCAGTTGCGTGTGCACATGACGGCACTGGGCGCGAGTATCTGCAACGATCCGTTTTATCCAGACGTGCTGCAGGAACAGGATGACTACAGCAAACCGTTGAAGTTGTTGGCCCAGCGTTTACGCTTCAAGGATCCGCTGAGTGGCGAGGAACGCTTTTTCGAAAGCCGGCTGACGCTCGACTGGTAAGGCGGGAATCGGCGCCCCTTCCGGCACTTGCTGACCTATTGTGGGAGCCGGTCTTGCCGACGATGGTATCGACAAGTTGTCAGGCAGTGCGCGGTGTCTGCATCGCTAGGCCAGCTCCCACAACGGGCCGCGTGGCCCCCGAAGGGGCCGGCAGCGTCGCCACATCGACGGGATAAGCTCGCGCTCCAAGCGCCCACCCCCGGCCCAAGAACATCTTTCGTCAGCGGTTGAAGCGCTCGACCAGCGAGTACTGGGTAGTGGCCGTGCGGGTCAGCTCTTCGCTGAGCTGGGCCGAATGCTGGGCCTGCTCCGAGGTCTGGTCCGCCAGCTCGGCGATGGTGCTGATGTTGCGACTGATCTCGTCGGCCACTGCGGTCTGTTCTTCGGTGGCAGCGGCGATCTGGGTGGCCATGTCGGTGATATTGGCCACTGCTTCACTGATGCCGATCAGGGCCTGGTCTGCTTCCATTACCCGTGCGACACCTTCTTCGGCCTGACGATGCCCTGATTCCATGGTCTGTACAGCATTGCTGGCGGTCTGCTGCAGCTTGGCGATCAGGCTGTGAATCTGCCCGGTCGATTCGCTGGTGCGTTGGGCCAGCTGGCGGACTTCATCGGCGACCACGGCAAATCCACGGCCCATTTCACCCGCCCGCGCGGCTTCGATGGCGGCGTTGAGAGCAAGCAGGTTGGTCTGATCGGCAATGCCTTTGATCACATCGACCACGCCGCCGATTTCGTCGCTGTCGCGCGCCAGCTGGGTCACGGTCAGGCCGGTCTCACCGACCGCTGCCGACAGGCGCTGAATGGCATCGCGGGTTTCCCCTGCGATGTCGCGGCCACGGCCGGTCAGGCGATTGGCTTCCTGGGTGGCGTCAGCCGTACGCTGGACGTGGTTGGCTACTTCCTGGGTCGTAGCCGCCATCTGGTTAACTGCAGCAGCGACTTGTTCAGTTTCGACGCGCTGGCGCTCAAGGCCTGAGGAGCTGTTATGGGCCAGGGTGTCGGACTGTCGGGCTTGTTCGTTGAGGTGCTCGGCAGTGTCCTGCAAGCGCGTCAGGCAGGTTTTCATGCGCGCGTCCTGGCTGAGCATGGCCATCTCCAGTCGTGCCTGCACGCCGCGGCTGTCGGTGTACATCTGCGCGATCAGCGGGTCGGAAGTGGATTGTTCGGCCAGGCGCAGCAGGCGCTTGAGGCCGCGTTGCTGCCAGCTCAGGCCAAGCAGGCCGAGCGGCACCGACAGGCCGGCCGCCAGGGCAAAGCCCCAGGAATGACCGAGCCAGTTGCCGATCAGGAAGCCGATCTGACTGACCAGAATGAAGGGCAGCCAATCCTGTACCACCGGCAGCCACTTATCACGGCGCGGGATCGCCGAGCGGCCCTGGTTGATGCGCTGGTACAGGGCTTCGGCGCGACGTACCTGCTCGGCGGTGGGCTTGACCCGAACCGACTCATAGCCGACTACCTGGTTGCTCTCGAACACCGGGGTAACGTAGGCGTTGACCCAATAGTGATCGCCGCTTTTGCAGCGGTTCTTGACGATACCCATCCATGGCAAGCCTTGCTTGAGCGTGCCCCACATGTGCGCGAACACCGCTGGTGGCACATCGGGATGGCGCACCAGGTTGTGCGGCGCGCGCATCAGCTCCTCGCGGGAGAAACCGCTGATTTCGACGAACGCATCGTTGCAATAGGTGATGACACCCTTGGTATCGGTGGTCGAGATCAAGCGTTGTTGAGCAGGGAAAGTCCGTTCGCGCTGGGTAATCGGCTGGTTGTTACGCATTAGCTGTTCAATCCGCAAGGCTTTCGAGGGTTATCGGCAGCGTGAGGGGTTTGTTGAATGAATATTTGCGCTGCTTGATCTGCCGCAAGGATCCAAATTCTGGGCTGCGCTATGGCGTTTGCGCAAAGTTGGCTACTTTAGCAACTATATTTCAGATTTTTGACACAGTAGTCAGCAGGTGACCACCTGTCCATCCAGGCCTCGACCTGATGAAGCCCGGCCATAAAGGCCGGGCCGCTCCTTCAGGATGCGATCAATTGCCGCAGCACGTAATGCAGAATGCCGCCTGCCTTGAAGTACTCCACTTCATTGAGGGTATCGATTCGGCACAGTACGTCGATCTGGTCCTGACGTCCGTCCTGGCGGCTGATCATCAGGGTCAGTTGCATATGCGGCTGGATTTTGGCGTTGCTCAAGCCAAGGATATCGATGTGTTCGCTGCCATCTAACCCCAGGGTTTTGCGCGTTTGCCCGGCGCTGAACTGCAACGGTAACACGCCCATGCCCACCAGGTTGGAGCGGTGGATACGCTCGAAGCTTTCCGCCAGTACCGCTTTGATGCCCAGTAGGTTGGTGCCTTTGGCTGCCCAGTCGCGGCTGGAGCCGGTGCCGTACTCCTGGCCGGCAATTACCACCAGAGGTGTGCCGTCGGCCTGATAGCGCATAGCCGCATCGTAGATCGCCAGCTTCTCACCGCTGGGGATATAGAGGGTGTTGCCACCTTCTTCGCCGCCGAGCATTTCGTTGCGGATGCGGATATTGGCGAATGTGCCGCGCATCATCACTTCGTGGTTGCCGCGGCGCGAGCCGTAGGAGTTGAAGTCGCGAGGTTCCACGCCTTTATCGCGCAGGTAACGCCCGGCCGGGCTGTCGGCCTTGATGTTGCCGGCCGGTGAGATGTGGTCGGTGGTCACCGAGTCGCCAAGCAGGGCCAGTATCCGGGCGCCGTGAATGTCGTTGATGACCGGCAGCGGGCCGGTGATGTCATCGAAGAACGGCGGGTGCTGGATATAGGTGGAGTCATCTTGCCAAACGTAGGTGGCCGCTTGCGGCACTTCGATCGCTTGCCATTGGGCGTCACCGGCGAAGACCTCGGCGTATTCCTTGTGGAACATTGCGGTGTCGACGTTGGCAACGGCGGCCGCAATTTCCTGCTGGCTCGGCCAGATGTCACGCAGGTACACCGGTTTGCCGTCGTTACCCATACCCAGCGGTTCGCTACTCAGGTCCAGGCGTACACTGCCGGCCAGTGCATAGGCAACTACCAGTGGCGGTGAGGCCAGCCAGTTGGTTTTCACCAGGGGGTGTACACGGCCCTCGAAGTTGCGGTTGCCCGAGAGCACAGAGGCCACGGTCAGGTCCGCGCCGGTAATGGCCTTTTCGATCACCTCATCCAGGGGGCCGGAGTTGCCAATGCAGGTGGTGCAGCCGTAGCCGACCAGATCGAAGCCGAGGGCGTCGAGGTAAGGGGTCAGGCCTGCGGCCTTGTAGTAGTCAGTCACCACTTTGGAGCCGGGCGCCAGCGAGCTCTTGACCCAAGGTTTGCGTTTCAAGCCTTTCTCGACCGCTTTCTTCGCCACCAGGCCGGCCGCCATCATCACACTGGGGTTGGAGGTGTTTGTGCAGGACGTAATGGCCGCGATCACCACCGCGCCATCGCGTAACTGATGGCTTTGGCCTTCATGTTCATAGCTGACTTCGCCAGCCTGGTCGGCATTACCCACTGCAACACCACCACCGCCTTCGCTTTCCAGGCGGCCGACGTCTTTGCTTGAGGCGCGTAGCTGCAGGCCGAGGAAGCTGTCGAAGGCCTGACTGACTTGCGAGAGTGCGACCCGGTCCTGGGGGCGTTTGGGGCCGGCGAGGCTCGCTTCAACCTCATGCATGTCCAGGGCCAGGGTGTCGGTAAACGCTGGCTCCTGACCGGGCAGGCGCCATAAGCCCTGTTCCTTGCAGTAAGCTTCGACCAACTTGACCGTCGCCTCTGGCCGACCGGACAGGCGCAGGTAGTCCAACGTCACCTGGTCAACCGGGAAGAAACCACAGGTGGCGCCATACTCCGGTGCCATGTTGGCGATGGTTGCACGGTCAGCCAAGGGCAGGTCGGCCAGGCCATCGCCGTAAAACTCGACGAACTTGCCGACCACGCCTTTCTTGCGCAGCATCTGTGTAACGGTCAGCACCAGGTCGGTGGCGGTGATGCCTTCGCGCAGCTTACCAGTCAGTTTGAAGCCGATAACCTCTGGGATCAGCATCGATACGGGCTGGCCGAGCATGGCCGCTTCCGCTTCGATACCGCCCACACCCCAGCCGAGAACGCCGAGGCCGTTGATCATGGTGGTGTGCGAGTCGGTGCCAACCAAGGTGTCAGGGAAGGCATACGTGCGCCCGTCTTCTTCACGGGTCCAGACCGTGCGGCCCAGGTACTCCAGGTTGACCTGATGGCAGATGCCGGTGCCCGGGGGAACTACGCTGAAGTTATCGAAGGCATTCTGGCCCCAGCGCAGGAAGGCATAGCGTTCGCCGTTGCGTTGCATTTCGATGTCGACGTTCTGGGCAAAGGCCTCCTGGCTGGCGTAGCGGTCGACCATCACCGAGTGGTCGATGACCAGGTCCACTGGCGACAGCGGATTGATCCGCTGCGGGTCGCCGCCGGCCTTGGCCATGGCGGCGCGCATGGCCGCCAGGTCAACCACTGCTGGAACCCCGGTGAAATCCTGCATCAGCACCCGTGCTGGGCGGTACTGGATTTCGCGGTCGGAGCGGCGCTCCTTGAGCCAGTCGGCCAAGGCGCTGAGGTCATCGCGGGTGACGGTCTTGTTGTCTTCCCAGCGCAGCAGATTTTCCAGCAGGACCTTCAGCGACATCGGCAGACGCTGCAGGTCGCCGAGGCTCTTGGCGGCTTCGGTCAGGCTGAAGTAGTGATAGGGACGGTTGGCGACCGTCAGGGTCTTGAGGGTTTTCAGGCTATCGAGCGAGGGCATTACCAACTCCTTCTGCGCCGGTGAACGGCAATCTTCCTTGCTGTCGCCGGTTCACCGCCTCTGTGACGGTCCGCACGGCACGGACCTGGCTGAACGGTCAGGTTAGCCCTGTTTGGCGGGCCTGACCAAGTACTGGACCGGCGGGGCGTGTCGCAGGTTCCGAACTTCCTTTATCATTCGCCGATTTACCGGCGCAGTGCATTGCGCCTGGTCAGGGTTGGGGTGATTGGCCGCCAACCGTTCTGGAGTAACGATGAATACCCTGTTTATGCATTGCCGGCCGGGCTTTGAGAGTGAAGTCTGTGCCGAAATCGCCGAGCATGCTGCCCGGCTCGATGTTGCCGGCTACGCCAAGGCGAAGCCGCAGTCGGCGTGTGCCGAATTCATTTGCAACGATGCCCACGGCACTGAACGGCTGATGCGCGAACTGCGCTTCACGCAGTTGATTTTCCCTCGGCAGTGGGCTCGTGGCAGTTTCGTCGAATTGCCGGAAACCGACCGCATCAGTGTGTTGCTCGAATTGCTGGGCGATTACCCGGTGTGTGGCAGCCTATGGCTGGAGGTGATGGACACTAACGACGGCAAGGAGCTTTCGACCTTTTGCCGCAAGTTCGAAGTGCCGTTGCGCAAGGCCCTGAGCAAAGCGGGGCGTCTGGTAGAAGACCCGAGCAAGCCCCGTCTGCTATTGACGTTTGTCAGTGGCCGGCGGGTGTTTGCCGGGGTTGCGGGTGCCGATAACTCAGCCATGTGGCCAATGGGTATTCCGCGCCTGAAGTTCCCACGTGAGGCACCCAGCCGCTCGACCCTGAAGCTGGAAGAAGCCTGGCACCACTTCATCCCTCGCGATCAGTGGGATGCGCGCCTGTCCGATGATATGACCGGCGTCGACCTCGGCGCAGCGCCGGGCGGCTGGACCTATCAGCTGGTCAAACGGGGCATGCTGGTGACCGCCATCGACAACGGGCCGATGGCCGAGAGCTTGATGGACACCGGTCTGGTTCAGCACCTGATGGCCGACGGCTTCACCTATAAACCCAAACAGACAGTGGACTGGATGGTCTGCGATATCGTCGAGAAACCGGCGCGCAGCGCGGCGTTGCTTGAGACCTGGTTAGGCGAGGGTTTGTGCCGCGAGGCCGTGGTCAACCTCAAGCTGCCGATGAAGCAGCGCTACGCCGAAGTACGGCGATTGCTGGAGCGCATTGAAGAGGGCTTCAAAGCGCGCAAGGTCAAGGTCTCGATCGGGTGCAAGCAGCTGTATCACGATCGTGAAGAGGTGACCTGTCATTTGCGACGCCTGGACCTGAAACCGCGTTGAGTCTGTAGCCGCTGCCGTCAGGCTGCGATCGGCTGCGAAGCAGCCGTCATCCAGTTTCAGCGAGAGGGGTCTGAATGACGGCCGTTTCACGCCCGATCGCAGCCTGGCGGCAGCGGCTACAGGGTGACCTCGCCACTTGTATGAGCGACAATAGCCCATCATTTGCGGAGTACCCCATGACCGATTTCATCCCAGACGCCACCCTCGACGCCACCGGTCTCAACTGCCCGGAGCCGGTGATGATGCTGCACCAGCACGTGCGTGACCTGGCCGCTGGCGGCTTGCTCAAGGTGATCGCCACCGATCCGTCGACCCGTCGCGATATCCCCAAGTTCTGCGTGTTCCTCGGCCATGAACTGGTCCAGCAACAGGAAGATGCCGGCACCTACCTGTACTGGATCCGCAAGAAGCTCGACTAGGCGCGCTGCGCCCGGCGAATGTGCTTGCCACTGCTGCGCGCCAGGCGAATCGACAGCATCAAGGCCGCGCAGGTCAAGCCGGCGATCAGGCCTTCCCACAAGCCATTGGGGCCGCTGGCAGGCCCGAAGTAGTCGGTCAGCCCCAGCACGTAACCCACCGGCAGACCAATGCCCCAATAGGCGAACAAGGTCAGGATCATGGTCACCCGGGTGTCCTGGTAGCCACGCAACGCCCCCGCTGCGATTACCTGAATGGCATCGGAGAACTGGTACAGCGCGGCATATACAATCAGCATCGCCGCGATCTGGATCACTGCGGTGTCCGGGGTATAGATCGAGGCGATCGGTTCGCGCATCAGCAGGATCAGTCCCGCCGAGAAGCAGGCAAACACCAAGGCCGCGCCCAGCCCTACCAGGGCGGCGAAGCGCGCCTGGTGTGGGTCACCGGCACCGATCGCCTGGCCGACTCGAACCGTCACCGCCATCCCCAGTGAGTAGGGAATCATGAACAGCAGCGAGCTGATGTTCAGGGCGATCTGGTGGCCGGCCACCACGGTGGCGCCAAGGCTGCCGATCAGCAGGGCAATGACGGCGAAGATGCTCGATTCTGCAAACACCGCGATGCCGATCGGCAAGCCGACGCCCATCAGGCGTTTGATTACCGCCCATTGTGGGCGCTCAAAACGCACAAGGACCCGACTGTTGTGATAGACGGGGGCCCAACGGGTCCAGGCCGCCATGCTCAGGGCCATGAACCACATGACAATCCCGCTGGCCCAGCCGCAGCCAACCCCGCCCAGGGCCGGCAGGCCGAAGTGGCCGTAAATCAGCACGTAGTTCAGCGGAATGTTCAGCAGCAGGCCCAGGCAGCCAATGACCATGCTTGGGCGGGTGCGGCCGAGACCATCGCTGTAGCAGCGCAGTACGTAGTACAGGGCGATACCGGGAAAGCCGAAGGCGATGCCTTGCAGATAACCCATGCTCGGATCGACCAATTGCGGGTCGACGTTCATCACCTGCAGGATCGGCTCGGCGCTGATCAGCAAGGCGCTGGCAATCAGGCTGACACCCACTGCCAGCCACAAGGCCTGGCGTACCAATGGGCCGATCTCGCCCTGTTGGCCTGCACCAAAGCGTTGTGCCACTTTAGGGGTGGTGGCCAGGAGGATGCCGGTCATCAGCAGGAACACCGGAATCCAGATTGAGTTGCCCAGCGCCACTGCCGCCAGGTCACGTGGACTGACCCGCCCAGCCATCACCGCATCGACAAAGCCCATGGCAGTGGTAGCCAGTTGCGCAATGATGATCGGCGTGGCCAGCAGCAACAGGCTGCGTACTTCGCCGCGCACACGAGCAACGCGGGATGGAGTAGGGGAAAGGTGGTCAGCAGTCATCGGTGTCACAAGGCGGGCGTCCACAAAAAAGGTGCACAAAGCCGACTAGTCTACGCTTTGACGCATCGGTCAGGAAATAAACCCGCTGCTTTGCTCCCCAACTGGATTAGCGCCCCTGCAAGGGCCTACACTGCGAACCCCGATAGGAGAGCGCCATGCTGATTGTTGCCGACGAAAATATTCCTCTGCTCGATGCCTTTTTTGCCGGTTTTGGCGAAATCCGCCGCTATCCAGGGCGGGCGATTGACGCCGCCTGTGTAAAAGATGCCGATGTTCTTCTGGTGCGCTCGGTGACCCGCGTCGACCAAGCGTTGCTTGAGGGCAGCAAGGTGCGTTTTGTCGGTACCTGCACCATTGGCACTGATCACCTGGCGCTCGACTACTTTGCCCAAGCCGGTATTCAGTGGTCCAGCGCGCCAGGCTGCAACGCCCGTGGCGTGGTGGATTATGTACTGGGCAGCCTGCTGACCCTGGCCGAGCTCGATGGCGCTGACTTGACTGCGCGTACCTATGGCGTGGTCGGTGCTGGCGAAGTCGGCGGGCGCCTGGTCGAGGTGCTGCGTGGGCTCGGTTGGCAGGTGCTGGTCTGTGATCCGCCACGCCAGGCCCGGGAAGGCGGCGATTTTGTCAGCCTGCAAACGGTGCTCAGTGAGTGCGATGTCATCAGCCTGCACACCCCGCTGACCGCTGATGGCGAGCATCCCAGCTGGCACTTGCTTGCCCGTGAGCAACTGGCATCGTTGCGCCAGGGTGCTTGGTTGATCAATGCCAGCCGGGGACCTGTGATCGACAACGACGCCTTGCGTGAGCTGCTGCTGGCGCGTGAGGATGTGCTGGCGGTGCTGGATGTCTGGGAGGGCGAACCGCAGGTTGATCTGGAGTTGGCTGATCTCTGTGTGTTGGCCACCCCGCACATTGCTGGCTACAGTCTGGACGGCAAGCAGCGCGGTACCGCCCAGATCTATCAGGCCTTCTGCGCCTGGCGCGGCGAGCCGGCGACGGTGCAACTGGCCGATTTGCTGCCGCAACCGTGGTTGGCCGGGATCGGCCTGCAGGCAGAAACCGATCCGGCATGGGCTTTGGCCACCCTGTGCCGTGCAGTGTACGACCCGCGCCGGGATGATGCCGATTTCCGTCGCAGCCTGAGCGGCGATCCACTGGAGCAGCGGGCCGCCTTTGATGCCTTGCGCAAGCATTACCCGCCACGTCGCGAGATCGAAGGGATGCAGGTGCGCCTGCAAGGTGAGGCGCCACATCTGGCGCAAATGGTTCGGGCCCTGGGTGGTGTGCTGGTTTGAAGGCAGGCAATAAAAACCCGGCGCAGGTGCCGGGTTGAAGAATTCGAGGTGGTTCAGTCTTTCTTGGCGGGGTCTTTGCGGCTTTGCTCAAGCTTCTCGCAAGCTTGCTGGACCATTTCTTCGGTGATTGTGATCTCTTTACCATTCTGGTCGATGAACGAACCACCTACCGTTGCTTTCGGATCAGGCGCGCTCTGGCTTTGGGTGTTGCTTTGCGGCAAGCTCATTTCCTGTCTCCTCATCAGGTTGCAAGCTCAGACTAGAATCGCTCAGTGACCGAACTATGACAGCTCCTTGGTGACCACCGTACGACCTTTCCAGTCGACCAGAAAGTCGCGCAAACCTCCAGTGTCGGCTTAGAACGAAACGGTCTATATACAGGTAGAAAAGGCCTTAAAACGCTCGGTGATACGGTTTTGACACCCGCGCCTGTTTATTCCAGTGCGTTCCTTGGCGTAGGACGAGCGGTCAGGTGTAGGCTGGGTGAAATAGCTGACCTCAGGCTTCTCCATGCTCAATCGCGTTTCTTCTCGTCAGCGTCAGGCCCTGCGTCTGGGTTGGCGTTTTATTCGCCCGTATCGCAAACAGGTCGTGCTGGCCTTGCTTGCCTTGATTGTCACTGCCGGTATCACCTTGTCGATGGGGCAAGGTATTCGGCTGCTTGTCGATCAGGGTTTCATGACACGCTCCCCTCAGTTGCTCAACCAATCGATTGGTTTGTTTCTGTTGTTGGTACTGGCACTGGCCATTGGTACCTTCAGCCGCTTCTATCTGGTGTCGTGGATTGGTGAGCGCTGTGTCGCGGATATCCGCCAACAGGTGTTTGATCACTTGATCTACCTGCATCCTGGTTTCTTCGAGAGCAATCGCAGCTCAGAGATCCAATCGCGGCTGACTGCCGACACAACGTTGCTGCAATCGGTGATCGGTTCGTCGTTATCATTGTTCTTGCGAAATGCCCTGATGGTGCTGGGCGGTATCGTTCTGCTGTTTATCACCAACCCCAAGCTCACCAGTATCGTGGTATTGGCCTTGCCGCTGGTGCTGGCGCCGATCCTGATTTTCGGGCGGCGGGTGCGCAGCCTGTCGCGCCAGAGCCAGGATCGGGTGGCCGATGTCGGCAGTTATGTGGCCGAAACCCTCGGGCAGATCAAGACAGTACAGGCCTACAACCACCAAGGCAGTGATCAGCAGCGCTTCGGTCGCACGGTGGAGGCGGCCTTCGATGTCGCGCGCAAACGTATCAGGCAGCGCGCCTGGCTGATCACCCTGGTGATCGTGCTGGTGCTCGGTGCTGTCGGTGTGATGCTCTGGGTCGGCGGCATGGATGTCATTGCCGGGCGCATCTCTGGTGGTGAGCTGGCGGCTTTTGTCTTTTATAGTCTGATTGTCGGCAGTGCGTTTGGCACCCTCAGTGAAGTGATCGGTGAGCTGCAGCGCGCCGCTGGTGCGGCAGAGCGGATCGCCGAGCTGTTGGCGGCGCGCAGTGAAATCAGCGCGCCGCCTATAGGGCTGGAGCGCACGGCGTCGCGAGTCAGTGGCCGACTGGAGTTGCAGGAGGTGCGCTTTGCTTATCCCTCAAGACCGACACCGCCGGCTATTGATGGCTTGAGCTTGACCGTCGAGGCGGGCGAAACCTTGGCGTTGGTTGGGCCTTCAGGGGCGGGTAAATCGACACTGTTTGACCTGTTGCTACGGTTCTATGATCCCCAGCAAGGGCAGATCCTTCTTGATGGTCAGGCGCTGAATCGTCTCGATCCGCAAGACTTGCGCCGCCACTTTGCGCTGGTAGCGCAGAACCCGGCACTGTTCTTCGGAACGGTCGAGGAGAACATCCGCTACGGACGTGCCGAGGCGACCGATGCCCAGGTAGAGGCCGCGGCGCGCGGTGCCCATGCCCATGAATTCATCCTGCAGTTGCCTGAGGGCTATAAGACCCACTTGGGTGATGCAGGGTTGGGGCTGTCGGGTGGTCAACGCCAGCGTCTGGCCATTGCCCGGGCGCTGTTGGTGGATGCACCGATCCTGTTGCTGGACGAGGCCACCAGTGCCCTCGATGCCCAAAGCGAGCACCTGATCCAGCAAGCATTGCCGACCTTGATGAGTGGGCGCACCACGCTGGTCATCGCCCATCGGCTGGCCACGGTGCAGCATGCCGATCGCATCGCAGTGATCGATCAGGGGCGCTTGGTCGCGATCGGCAGCCACCGTCAGTTGATCGCCGAGAGCCCGTTGTATGCAAGGCTGGCAGCCCTGCAATTCAATACCGTTACGGATTTGTGACAGCGCCCTGCAAACTGTCACATTTCTGTAGCAATCCCTTGAGACTATCGCTTCCAGCTGTTGCGTAACGCTCGAATTTGGCTGCTATCGACTGATGGCAGCTTTTTTTTGCCCAGTAGCCATTGCCAGTGAACAAGGACAGGGACGTCTTTGCCTGGTCGACGCTGACGTGCGTCGTTCCCTTTTTCCTTGTTCCGGGACTCCTTTCTGATGTTGCGTAAATCCTTGAGCGTGCAAATTCTCGCGTTACTTGGCGGCAGCCTGTTGGCGATGCTGGTGATCGCGCTGGTCTGTTTTCAATTGTTGTCATCCAGTGTTCGTGGCTATGGCCAGCTGATCAATGGGCCGCTGCAGGCTTCGCAGTTGATCGATGAGGCCAACCTGCAGTTCAAGGTCCAGGTCCAAGAGTGGAAAAATGTGCTGTTGCGTGGCAAGCAACCGGCTGAACTGGACAAGTACTGGCAGCAGTTTCTCGCCCGTGAGCAGCAAGTGCAGCGCATTCTCGACCAGTTGATCCAGGCCAGCGAGGCGCCACTCAAGGCCCGTGCCGAGCAGCTCAAGCAAAGTCACCGTCAATTGGGTCAGGCCTATACCCAGGGGCGTCAGGCATTCCTGGCAGCAGGTGCTGATCCCAGTGCAGGAGACCTGGCGGTCAAGGGGGTGGATCGTGCCACCAGCGAGCAGATGAGTGAACTGGTGAGTCAGTTGCGCAGCGAGGCTCAAGGGCGTGCCCAGGCCATCAATCAGTCGGCAGAACGTACTGTGTGGCTTGGACTACTGGTGATGTTCGGGTCGGCATTACTGGTGGGCTTGCTGAGTCTGTGGCTGGTCAATCGAAATCTGATCGAGCCGATTCGTGGCTTGATCGAGTATGTTGCGCAATTGAGTCAGGGGCGTTTCGACGCGCGGGTTGCCACCGACCGTGAAGATGAACTGGGTCGCCTTGCTGTGGCTGCCAATACCTTGCGTGACTTTCTCGCCGACACCGTTGCCCGCTTGCAGGACAATGCCGGTGAGCTGGAAAACGCCAGTGGTGAGTTACGCAATATCGCCGGCGGCATGGCCCGCGGCGCCGATGATCAATTCCAGCGCACCGACCAGGTGGCCACGGCCATGCATCAAATGTCGGCTACGGCTCAAGAGGTCGCCCGCCATGCCGCCCAAGCGGCACGCGCCGCCGATGATGCCGACCACAGTGCCCAGGCCGGTGAGCAGGTCATGCAGGCCACCATCGACACCATCGCCACGGTCAATCAGGAAATTGCCGGTACAGCGGCGGTCATCCGCCACTTGGAAACCGACAGCGTCAGAATTGGCAAGGTGCTGGAGGTGATCCGTGCGATTGCCGAGCAAACCAACCTGTTGGCGCTCAACGCTGCCATCGAAGCGGCGCGGGCAGGGGAGGCCGGTCGCGGCTTTGCTGTGGTCGCCGACGAGGTGCGTAACCTGGCTCAGCGCACCGCTGCCTCAATCGCTGAAATCAATCAAATCATCAGTGCTGTGCAGTCCGGCGCTGTGGAGGCGGTCAAGGCCATTGAGAGCGGCCAGCAGCGCAGTGAGGAGGGTGCCGAGCAGGTTCAGCGTGCCGGGCAGATGTTGCAGCGCATCACGCTGGCGGTGGAAGCGATACGCGACATGAACCGGCAAATCGCCACTGCCGCGGAAGAGCAGACCAGCGTGGCCGAAGATATTTCCCGCAACGTGGTGGAAATCACCCGGATCGCCACCGCCAATCAGCAGGCCGTGCAGCAGACTGAGCAGGCGGGTCAGCGCCTGCATGGCCTGTCGGGCCAGCTTGGTGAGGTGACTGCGCGGCTAAGTGCTTGAGGAAAGGGGGAAATCCGCCACATTCCCCGCTACGGGGAGAATAATGTGGCGGATTGTCGCCAGAAAAACCGTTAAAGATGGGGTGCGACGACACGTCCTAGCTATTAGCCGTTGGTCTTGCAGAAGTTGGCCTGCTTTGTGCTTAAAGGCGGTCAGGCCTAGGCCATGCAAGCACCCGGCGCCAAGCGTTCAGGGTGACGACCGTTCCCGATCCATCGAACAACCCCAGCCGCCAACCATTGCCCGGGCGTCCAGGCCGCTTGCCTGAACGCCGAGCAGCGCTAAGCTTTGGTCTGCGCGAGCAACAACAAGAATTCGGGCGTGCACAACGGGATGAGCGGTCATTGCCAATTACTTCACCTCAATTGGATTGAACTATGAAAAAAATCCTGCTGACGCTCCTGTGCCTGAGTGTCATCGGTTGCTCCAAGCCCAGTGAGCCCGAGAAAACCGTAGACGTGCTGCTGATCGGCGGCGGCATCATGAGTGCAAGCCTGGGTACCTACCTCAATGAGCTGGAACCCGGTTGGTCGATCGATATCTACGAGCGCCTGGACAAGGTCGCCGAAGAAAGCTCCAACGCCTGGAACAACGCCGGTACCGGTCACTCCGCGTTCTGCGAGCTGAACTACACCAGCGAAGGTGCCGACGGCAAGATCGACATCAGCAAGGCGGTCGGGGTCAACGAGCAGTTCGAGATCTCCAAGCAGTTCTGGGCCTACCAGGTCGAGCAGAATGTGCTGAGCAACCCGAAGTCGTTCATCAACAACGTGCCGCACATGAGCTTCGTCTGGGGCGACAAGAACGTCGAGTTCCTCAAGAAGCGTCATGAGGCCCTGCAGCACAGCTCGCTGTTCCGCGGTATGGAATACTCCGAAGACCATGCCCAGATCCAGAAGTGGGTGCCACTGGTCATGGAAGGCCGCGCTGCCGACCAGAAGATCGCTGCGACCCGCATGCCGATCGGTACCGATGTCAACTTCGGTGAGATCACTCGTCAGCTGATCGCTTCGCTGACCAAGCACGACAACGTCAAGCTGCACGTCCAGCATGAAGTGCGCGACATCGTGCGTAATGCCGACAACACCTGGACCGTGGTCGTCGCTGACCTGGCCAACAAAGGTGTCGAGCGCAGCGTCAAGGCCAAGTTCGTCTTCATCGGTGCCGGTGGTGGCGCGCTGAAGCTGCTGCAGAAGTCCGGCATTCCTGAAGCCGATGGCTACGCAGGCTTCCCGGTTGGCGGCCAGTTCCTGATGACCGACAACCAGGACATCGTTGCCCGTCACAAGGCCAAGCTGTACGGCAAGGCTTCGGTCGGTGCACCGCCAATGTCCGTTCCGCACTTGGACACCCGTGTGATCGACGGCAAGGAAGTCCTGCTGTTCGGCCCGTTCGCGACCTTCTCGACCAAGTTCCTCAAGAACGGTTCGCTGCTGGACATGTTCGCGGCACTGACCACCCACAACATCATGCCGATGACCCACGCCGGTATCGACAACATCGACCTGAGCACCTACCTGATGGGTCAGTTGATGCTCAGCTTCGAAGACCGCATGGATGCCCTGCGCGAGTACTACCCGAATGCCAAGGATCAAGACTGGAAGCTGCTGCAGGCCGGTCAACGTGTTCAGGTCATCAAGAAAGACCCGGTTCACGGCGGCGTGCTGCAGTTCGGTACCGAAGTCGTAGCCTCCCAGGACGGCACCATCGCCGCGCTGCTGGGTGCATCGCCAGGCGCCTCGACCGCTGCACCGATCATGCTGACCGTGCTGGAGAAGACCTACAAGGATCGCATCAAGACCCCTGAGTGGCAGTCCAAGCTCAAGGAGATCGTTCCGACCTACGGCCAGAAGCTCAACAACAACCTTGAGCTGACCAACAAGACCCGTGAATGGAGCAGTTCGCGCCTGGGTCTGCTGTATGTTCCCGTACAGCCGGAAGAGACCGCTGCGGTACAGGCTGAGCCTGCACTGTAAGCATCAGCGTCGGTAGAAACGAACAACCCCCTTTGCAGGGGGTTGTTTAGTTTCCGGGCCTTGAAAGCATCGCGGGGCGAGCCTGCTCCTATCGGTAGGCGCGGGTTTGCCCTGCAATTGACGCTATCAGTGACGCTTCTTGCGATGGTCATCGGCCAGGTTGTTGCCCAGTGCGCCACCGGCCGCGCCGCCCAGGCCGGCACCAATGGTAGCGCCGGTCTTGCCACCGAGCTTGTTGCCTACCAGCGAACCACCGGCCGAACCCAGGCCGCCACCAATGGCTGCCTTGGTCTTGTTGCCTTTCTTCGCGGCCATGGCACTGCCCGTGGCACCGCCGACGCCGGCACCGATCGCGGCACCGGTACTGCCGCCGAGCTTCTGCCCGACCACGTTCCCCAGTGCACCACCCAGGCCACCGCCAATAGCAGTCTGGCCATCGCCAGCCACGGCGCCTTGTGCGCACAGCAGGCCCAGGGTCAGGGCGGCAAGAGTCTTACGCATGTGAATCAACCTCAATGTTCAAAAAGGCGCGCATTCTGCTGGCCCCGTCGCCGCGGCGCAATGCTGGCCAGTGCAGTTTGTAGGATGGCAGGCACGAAAAAGCCCGCATCAAGGCGGGCTTTTCGTTGAGTGATCTGGTCGGAGAGACAGGATTCGAACCTGCGGCCTTCTCGTCCCGAACGAGACGCGCTACCTGGCTGCGCTACACTCCGATGGAGAAAATATTACTCAAATTTTTCTCCTCGACAAGTCCCTCGCGGGGCCTGTCGCAGGCGTCAGAGATCCTTGACGGTACGAACCTGATCCTTGTTGATGCGGGTTTGTTTGCCATCGAGCTGTTCGAACTCGTAGAAGCCTGACTCCTCGTCATACTGCGGGGTGTCGACCGCCTGGATTTCACGGCCGTCGTTCAGGGTAATGACGGTTGGCGAAGCGCAACCTGCCAGAGTGCCCAGGCCCAAAGCGAGCAGGAAAGCGGGAAGGGTCCGTTGAATCATTATGTTTCTCCAGTTAAGGATGGTGCGGAATGTTGTTGAGACGCATGGCGACGGCGCAAGTTCCTTACACATTGCAGCATAGCGGCTGCACCGCACTTTTGACTGGGGACAATCCTCTGCTGTGCTGCGGGCCCGAGCCAGGCAGGGCTGTGATATAACACCGCGCATACTCTTCATCAATGGAACAAGGCCCCATGAAAGCCAAGGCAGATGTACCTTTCGTGCCGCTGAATATCGCGGTGTTGACGGTCAGCGATACCCGTACCCAGGAAACCGATACCTCTGGGCAGATGTATGTCGATCGCCTGACCGAGGCCGGCCACGCTCTTGCTGCGCGGGTGTTGCTCAAGGACGATTTGTACAAAATCCGCGCCCAGGTCGCTGCCTGGATTGCTGATGAGCAGGTGCAAGTGGTGCTGATCACGGGCGGCACCGGCTTTACCGGACGCGACAGCACGCCTGAAGCCGTCGCCTGCCTGCTGGACAAACAGGTTGATGGCTTTGGTGAACTGTTCCGGCAGATCTCTGTGGCTGATATCGGAACCTCCACTGTGCAGTCACGCGCCCTGGCCGGGTTGGCTAACGGCACCCTGGTCTGCTGTTTGCCAGGTTCGACCAACGCGGTGCGTACCGGTTGGGATGGCATCCTTGCCGAGCAGCTTGATGCCCGTCATCGTCCTTGCAACTTCGTCACCCACCTCAAGCAGGCCGAGCCCTGCGCCAGCCGTGGTTGAGGTGCCTGTGAGCACGTCATTGATGCCCGTCGAAGACGCATTGGCCCGCCTGCTGGCGCTGGCCGAGGCGGCACCGATTATCGAGACCGAGCAGGTCGCCCTGGCGCAGGCAGAAGGGCGGGTGTTGGCTGAAGAACTGGTCGCCAGCCTGGACTTGCCGCCTTGGCCAAACAGCGCCATGGACGGCTATGCCTTGCGTCTGGCTGATTGGCAGGGCGAGGCGTTGCCGGTCAGTCAGCGGATATTTGCCGGCCATGCCCCTGAGCCACTGTTACCAGGTACCTGTGCGCGGATATTCACCGGCGCTCCGCTACCGGCGGGTGCTGATTGTGTCGAGATGCAGGAAAATGCCGACGTCCAGGATGACCAGCGGGTGCGCTTCAACGAACCGCTGCGTGTTGGCCAGAATATTCGCCCGCAAGGCCAGGAAACCCGTGCCGGCGAGTCGGTACTGGCCGTGGGGACGCGTCTGGGGCCGATTGAGTTGGGGCTTGCGGCGACTCTGGGGTGCGCCACGCTCAAGGTCGTACGCAGGGTCAAGGTCGCCGTGCTCTCCACGGGTGACGAGCTTGTGGAGCCCGGCTTGCCATTGGGACCTGGGCAGATCTACAACAGTAACCGCCGCCTGCTGGTCAGCTGGTTGCAGCGTCTTGGCTGTGACGTCCTGGATGCCGGGATTCTGGCCGATGACCTGCAAAAAACCCGCGATTGTCTCGCCGGTTTGAGTCAGGTCGACCTGATTCTTTCAACCGGTGGGGTGTCCGTGGGGGAGGCCGATTACCTGGGGCTGGCTCTGCGTGAAGCCGGTGAGCTGGCGCTGTGGAAACTGGCGATCAAGCCGGGCAAGCCATTGACCTTCGGTCACTTTAAAGGCGTGCCGGTGATCGGCCTGCCTGGCAATCCGGCATCTACGCTGGTGACCTTCGGGTTGCTGACGCGTCCCTACCTGCTGCGCCGCCAGGGTGTAAGGGATGTAACACCGCTGCAATTTCCCGTGCCCGCCGGCTTCGATTGGCCAGCGGCAGGCCGTCGTCGGGAGTATTTGCGCGCACGCCTCGACCAGGGTCATGCACTGATCTACAAAAATCAGAGTTCCGGTGTGCTGCGCAGCGCTGCCTGGGCCGAGGGCCTGGTGGAGGTCCGCGAAGGTACCACCCCCACCAGAGGCGATACCGTGCAGTTCATTCCCTTGAGCGAGTTACTCGGCTGAGCGACTGAGCAAGCCACTGTCCAAGACGTTGAGTGTCGGCGCGTGCTGGCTCAGGCGCGCATGCACGTTTTCCAGTTGGGCGGCGGCAATGCTCCAGTCGTGCCGGTCGGTGACGAACTGGCGCGCGGCCTCCGACAGTTGGCGCATACGCCAGGGCTGATTGAGTAACTGAGTGATAAGCAATGCCAGCTGATCACCGTCATCACTGCCCAGGTAGTGCTCGCCTTGGGTCACCTGCAGGCCGCATACACCCATGGTGGTGGTGACGACCGGCAAACCGGCGGCCATGGCCTCCAGTACCTTGATTTTCGAACCTCCGCTGTAGCGTAGCGGGGCGAAGAAAATCGCTGAGTGGCGTTGCAGCTCGCGTAGGTCTGGTAAATAGCCCACCCATTCGATGCGCGGGTCGCTCCAGCGCGACTTCCAGCTGTCGGGCAAAGCGTGGCCTACCACGGCCAGGCGCACGGCCGGATTGCTTTGCCAGACTTGGGGAAGGATGTCTTCGAGTGCCCACTCAATGGCTTCGAGGCTGGCGCTGTATTCGAAATTGCCCACAAACAACAGTCGCTGGCTATGCGGTGCCGGCTGAATATCCTGGTAATGCGCGCAATCAACGCCGTTGATAACCAGGGACGCGGGGTGGCCGGTCAGGCTGCTGATGTGTTCGGCATCTTTGGGGCTGACCGCTACCACTTCCTGGGCCTGACTCAATACGCGATTTTCCCAGCGCCGGTAACGCCAGCGGTCGAAGGCGTTGAACGGTCGCAGCCACAGGGGCAGACGGTCATGGCAGGCGGCGCCAGAGACTGACTCGATGGTGTGTTCGCTGAGCAAGAAGGGCAGGCCGTGGGCCTGCAGGGCCTTTTCGAACGGCTGGAAGCTGTAGCTGTGTTCGATCTGGATCACATCCCAGTGTTCTTCCAGCAGTTGTTCGAAACAATGGCGCAAGCGCGGTGCCAGGCCATTGACGCTGGCGCGCATGGGATAACCGACATACACCGCTGCCAGCAGGTTCAATGGGCTGTGCAAGGGGCGTCTGGGTAGCACGATCAGGCGCTCGAGCAAGGGTTCGAGCGCCTGGCGTGCCGCCTCGCTGGGCGGGATTTTCGATTGCACCAGCAAGGTGATCTGGTGACCACGCTGCGCCAGATTGCGCAGCAGGTGGTATTGCCGGGTTTTGCCGCCACTGGTGGTCGGCCAGGGCAGGTAAGGCAGTGTCCAGAGTACGCGCATGACCCCTTTCCTCTATATCAGACGGGTAACGGCATGCAGATAGGAATGGACGCGCCTTGGGGGTCAGCTGCTGGCTGATTCCGGGGCGCGTCCATAGATATCAGTAAAGCGCACGATGTCGTCTTCGCCCATATATTCGCCACTTTGTACTTCGATCATGACCAGGTCGATCACACCGGGGTTGGTCAGGCGATGTACCCGCCCCGGTTTGATAAAGGTCGATTCGTTGGTGTCGAGCAAAAACTCGTCTTCACCGTTGGTCACGCAGGCCATGCCGCTGACCACGATCCAGTGTTCGCTGCGGTGATGGTGCATTTGCAGCGACAGCGAGGCTTGCGGGCGAACCATGATGCGCTTGATCTTAAAGCGCGGGCCTTCCTCAAGCACCGTGTACATGCCCCACGGGCGATTCACCGTGCGGTGCAGGCGATAGGCGTCATGGCCCTGGTGCTTGAGCTGCTGGGCGATGACTTTGACCTCCTGGCTGCGCGACGCATCGGCGATCAGCAGGGCATCAGGGGTATCGATGATGATCAGGTTGTCCAGGCCCACGGCACCGACCAGTCGGCGTGGCGAGTCGATGTAGCAATTGGTGACGTCATGCAGGACGGTCTCGCCATTGCACTGGTTACCATTGTCATCGGCCTCTTTGAGCCCGCGGACCGCCTGCCAGCAGCCGATGTCGCTCCAGCCCAGGTCGGCGGGCAGCACGGCGACTTGGCTGGAGCTTTCCATGACAGCGTAATCGATGGAAATGTCCGGTACTTTTTCGAAGCTCTGCGGATCGAGCTCCAACTGCAACTCACCCTCGCCGTGTTTGCACGGGCTTTGCTGTAGGCAGTGATGAACACTGGCCAGCAGGTCCGGTACATGTCGGTCCAGTTCCGCGAGGATGGCGTCAACGCGCATGCAGAACATGCCGGCATTCCACAAGTGCTGGCCGCCGTCGAGGTAGCGCTGGGCAGTGAGGGCATCAGGTTTTTCAACAAAGCATTCGACTTTGTAACCGTGGTCGTTCAGCGGCTGGCCTTTCTCGATGTAGCCAAAACCGGTCTCGGCATGGCTGGGCAGCAGGCCAAAGGTGGTCAGCCAGCCTTGTTCTGCCAGGCTGCGCGCCTGCGCCACGGCGCGCTCGAACGCATCCAGGTCGCTGATCAGGTGATCGGCAGGCAGTACCAGCAACAGCGCGTTTTCACCATACAGGCGCGCACAGTGCAGGGCGGCGGCGGCAATGGCCGGCGCGGTGTTGCGCCCGAACGGTTCGAGGATGAAGTCCAATGCCATGCCGGCCTGATTCAGCTGGCGGTATTCATCTTGGGTGCGGAAATACACTTCACGATTAGTTACCGTCAGCACGCGCTCGACGTCTGGCAGCGCGCTGGCGCGCGAAAAAGTTTTCTGCAGCAAGCTCTGGCCGTCTGGCAGGCGCATGAACGGTTTAGGCATCGTTTCACGCGAAACAGGCCAAAGGCGAGTGCCGGCGCCGCCGGCGATGATGCAGGGGATCAGAACGCTCATTTCACAGCCTTGAGTCAGGGCACTGAAGCTACAGTGCAGTAAGGGGAAACAGGGACCTGGCAGGCGCTCGGGTAAAAAGTCAATAAAATGACTTTTACTGTCGGCATCTTCCATGAAGGCCAAATATTTGTCGAATGATGCACCCAGGCGTTCGCGCTTTCAATGCTATTTGTGTGAATGTCCGGCAATTTTTCCATCGGGGCAGTCATCGGGGGTGCAGCAAAAGGCCCGTTTACGCGGTCGAGATGCTCGAGTTTTCTTTAATGGGGGAGGCAACATGACGCAGCACAAGACACTCGTGATCCTGCATGGCAAGCAGGCCACCAACGAGCAGGTGCGGGCCGCCGTAGGTGCCATGCGTGAGCGTGGCTGGGTACTGGATGTTCGCCTGACCTGGGAAGCCGGTGATGCTGCGCGTCTGGTCGACGAGGCTGCAGTCGGCGGCTATGAGCACATCGTCGCCGGCGGTGGTGACGGCACCTTGCGCGATGTTGCCGAAGCCATGACCCGCACTTCGAGCCAGGCAAGCCTGGTGCTTCTGCCGCTGGGCACGGCCAATGATTTCGCTCGGGCGGCGGGTGTGCCGCTGGAGCCTGAACTGGCCCTTGAGCTGCTGGAAGCGCCAGCCCATGCCATCGATCTGGGGCTGGTGGGTGAACAGGTGTTTCTCAACATGGCCACGGGCGGCTTTGGCAGCCAAGTCACCGCCAACACCTCCGAAGACCTGAAGAAGGTGCTGGGGGCGGCGGCATACTTGTTCACCGGTTTGTCGCGCTTCAGTGAGCTCAGCGCTGCTTCGGTAGCCTTGCATGGGCCGGATTTCCACTGGCAGGGAGACTTACTGGCGCTGGGGATTGGCAACGGGCGACAGGCCGGAGGTGGGCATGTGCTGTGTCCGCAGGCGCAGGTCGATGACGGCTTGCTGGATATCAGTATTTTGCCGGCTCCGCAGGAGGTGGTGGGCACCTTGCGCAGTCTGCTCAGCGATGGTCTGGGCCTGGACAATTTGTTTGTGCGGGCACGTTTGCCCTGGGTGCAGATCAAGAGCTCACAAGGCCTGGATATCAATCTCGACGGTGAGCCGCTACAGGGTGACAGCTTGCGCTTCGAGGTGCTGCCTGCGGCCTTGCGGGTGCATCTGCCTCCCTATTCGCCGTTGCTCAGTCATCAAGGCTGATGATCTGCTCGCGCACCGCAAACAGCACCAGTCCGGCGACGTCATAGATCTGCAGGCGCTTCATGATCTGCGAGCGGTGAGTTTCGACGGTTTTGATGCTCAATCCCAGCCCGTGGGCAATTTCACGGGTGGATTTGCCGCGCACGATCAGGCGCAGGATTTCCAGCTGACGGGCGGTCAGGTTGTGGTTTTCCACCGCTTGCGGTTTGGTTGTCTGGGCGCGCAACAACGCCTGATTGATCACCGTATGGGCAATGGCCGGGCTGAGGTAGCGTTCATCGCTGCGCAAGGCTGCTAGCGCCTGTTCCAGTTCGGTGGCGGTGGTGTCCTTGAGCAAGTAGCCATGAGCACCGCTTTCCAGCGCTTGCATGATCAGCTCAGGGTCGGTGTGCATTGACAGGATCAGCACTTTGCTGCGGCAGCCCCTGGCACGTAGTTGGGTCAGGGCGTCGAGGCCGTTGGTTGAGCGCATGGATATGTCCAGCAGGACGATGTCCGGGTCCAGTTGCAGCACCAGTTCGGCCACCTGGCTGCCATCATTGCCTTCGCCCACCACTGTGTAACCAGGAATGTCCGAGACCAGCGCACGGACCCCGGCGCGAATCAGTGAGTGGTCGTCTACCAGGAGCAATTTACAGGTCATGGGCGTTACTTGTCTTGGCGCGTTCAAGGGTGCGCGCAGGCCAGGGGAACAGGGCGTCAATGCGGGTGCCATGGCCCGGCTGACTGCTGATCGATAGGGTGCCGTTGAGCAGGGCGGTGCGTTCCAGCATCCCGGCCATGCCACGCTGTCCTTCATCTGCGGGGTTGCTGGCGGGCATGAAACCCTGGCCGTCGTCACTGATGGACAAGGCCAGCCCTTCGGATCGCCGCGCGATGGAGACCACCAGATTGTGTGCGCTGGCATGGCGGAGCATGTTGGTGACCGCCTCCTGGGTGATGCGAAAGGCAGCGATGGCCATGTCTTCGGGGATCCCGCCCAGGCGCTGGCGGCATTCAAGACTCCAGTGCACGCTGGTGTTTTCCAGAGTACGCAGCAGGTGTGCGCGCAAACTGGCTTCCAGTCCCAGGCTCGCCAGCTGGCGTGGGTTGAGAATGGCCGAGACGTCGCGAACATTGGCCAGGGTGTCGTCCAGGGTGCGGCGCAGGGTTCTGCAGTGCTCTTGCAATTCATCCGGCACGCGGCGTTGCAGCCAGTCAGCCTGAAGTTTGGCAGCCGTCAGCAGTTGGCCGATATCGTCGTGTAGCTCCCTGCTCAGGCGTTGGCGCTCGCTTTCCTGAACCTTGAGCAGGCGGTCGGCAAGTTCAGCCGGGCGCATGGCAATCGAGCGTGCCCAGTGGCGCAGGTGCCAGCCAATGCTCAGCATCGCCACTAGCTGCAGGATCAGTACGCCGACCGGCATCGGTAGTGCGTACAGGTACAGCACCAGGCTGGCGCTGATCGAAGCCAGGCACAGCAGTGCGGTAAACCCGCGCAGTAGAGCGGCCCCGGGCCGCCGGAGCTTGAATCTATTGAGGCTTAAGAGCATAGAAAATGAAGCCACTGAAATATCGCTGTAGAAAGCCTGAAAAGGTCAAACTAGACGCGTTGTCGTATTGTCTTCAAACATCATTTAAATATCGGCGCCGGGCAGTCTGATGATTGCCCTGTGCCAAGAGAATGAATCGTCGAGGACATATTCGGCCAAGGTCTGACCAGCCTTCATCAGCACGCATGGTATCACTTCAAGTGGAAAGGGTGGCGAACTCTGATAACTGCTTGAATCATTAGATTTTATGGGCTGGTACGGGGGTTCCGATATGTCGCCGACCCTAGCACTTTGCCACCATTTTAGGGGTGTCAATCTTTCACAAAATGAATTAAATCTGCAGTTGTTCAAAGGGCTGCAGAAATGCTTGGCAAACATGGGAAGTTCTACATTAGTGCGTCGCACAGCGCACTATTGAGTACCGGGAAAAGGCGATCTTGTCTATTACCCGTTAGTTGCCCAGAGTTGGTCGACTAACTGCCGCGCTTGGGGTGTGCGGTGAATGGTCGCAAGGGGTCATGTTCGAGGTGCAGGACGCGCAGGCCAATGAGGGATTCAAGGCTGCTGCAAGGTTATCCAAAAGCACCACTTGCTCATCGGTATCCAACCCCAGGTGGCCGGTGCGCGGGTCAACCAGCTCCAGTTGCCAGGCCAGCAAGGTCAGGCACTCGTCCAAGGCCGGCAAGGCTTCGCCTGGCAGGTGTGAGGGGGTGTGGGCCGTGTCGAGAAGGTTTTGCAGCTGCTTGGCGTAGCTGGCCACTTCCACCAGACCCAGAGACTGGGCGCGAGCGACCAGAGTGGCCAGGGTGTCGGTGAGACAGTGGCAGGCATCTGGATCATTGTCGATCAGTTGCAGGTGCTGCAAGCACTCTTCAGCCTGGGTCAGCAAGACTTGGGCGTCCACCAGAAAGTCCTGCAGGACGCTGCTGCTGAGTGATTCGTTAGCCATCATTTAGCTCCAGCGCAAAGGGCTGGAGCAGGGGTTGGCCACAACGAGGCGATCGCTGACAAAAGCCTGACTCCGTTCATGCAATGAGAATGGCGTCACATTAATGGCTAATGGATATCGCGAACATCAGGTCCCGCCCGATTGCTACTAGGGGTTTCCCTGATAGGTGATTCGTTTGCGACCTTTTGCGGGTATTCGCGACAGAGGTACGCTGAGCGCAGTAAAGCATGATGTTAAAATGACATCAATGCTCGCCTGCGCATTTCCTTCGGGGGTCAAGCTGAGCCTGATCCGGCCGATACAGGGCCGATGAATTCATTTTTCGAACAAGCCTGAGGGTTCTTTAATGGCCGGCATTCTCGACACAGTAGACCAAAGAACACAGTTGGTAGGTGAGAACCGCCTGGAAATCTTGATGTTTCGCCTGGCCGGTCGGCAATTGTTCGCAATTAATGTGTTCAAGGTGCAGGAAGTGCTGCAGATGCCCAAGTTGACCTTGATGCCGCAGCGCCATCCTTTCGTGTGTGGTGTGGTCAACCTGCGTGGGCAGACGCTCCCGGTGATTGACCTGTCCCAGGCCATTGGCATGCGTCCGCTTGAGCCAGGGCCGGGAAGCACGATTATCGTCACCGAGTACAACCGTTCGGTGCAGGCGTTCCTGGTCGGTGGGGTGGATCGCATCGTCAACATGAACTGGGAGGCCATCATGCCACCGCCCAGCAGTGCCGGGCGCCAGCATTACCTGACAGCAATCAGCAAGGTCGATGAGCAGTTGGTGGAAATCATCGACGTGGAAAAAGTCCTCGCCGAAATCGTCCCGTACAGTGCCAAGGTCTCGCGCGAAAAGCTCGACGATCCGGTGCTCGCACGTGCCCGTGGCCGTGAGGTGCTGCTGGTGGACGACTCCACCGTAGCCTTGGCTCAACTGCGCGAAACCCTGTCCCAGTTGGGGGTGAAAATGCATGTTGCCAGCGATGGTCTGAAGGCCTTGCGTATGCTCAAGGGCTGGGCTGATGCTGGTGAAGACATGTGTGAAAAACTCTTGATGATCTTCACCGATGCCGAAATGCCGGAGATGGACGGCTATCGCCTGACCACTGAAATTCGCAATGACCCGCGCCTGCGTCCGTTACACGTGGTGTTGCACACCTCGTTGTCGGGAAGCTTCAACGAGTCGATGGTAAAGAAGGTCGGCTGTGACAACTTCCTCTCTAAGTTCCAGCCCGATAAATTGGTTGATGTCGTACGTCAGCGTCTGATGCTGGATGAAGCGACGGCCTGAGTCGGTATAAGCTAAGCGCTTTGAACCGGCAGAAGGCAGGTCACCGATGCAATTGAGTGCGTTGTACCGATATCCGCTCAAGTCCGCGCGCAGCCAAGCGTTGCAGTCGTCTTCGTTAGACGCGCTGGGATTAAGTGGTGATCGTCGCTGGATGCTGGTGGAGCGCGACAATGGCCGCTTCCTGACCCAGCGTGCCTATCCGCAGATGGGTCAGTTGAGTGCGTTGCACAGCGTTACTGGCGAACTGACCCTCGAAGCCCCCGGGCGGGCTGCGCTGACGGTTGCCGTGCCGCAAGCGGACAGCGATCTGCGCGGTGTGACGATCTGGCGCGACACCTTTCGTGTTCCGGATGCTGGGGATGTCGCTGCGCAATGGCTCAGCGAATTTATCGGCAAGGACGTACGCTTGGTCCATGTGCCCGAGCAGCGTACACGCTTCTTGCCTGGCGGCTACGGCCTGAACAGTGACCGGGTGGCTTTTGCTGACGGCTTCCCTCTCTTGCTGATTGGCCAGGCGTCGCTCGACGATCTGGTGCGACGTGTCGGTCGCCCGTTGGAAATGTTGCGTTTTCGTCCCAACCTGGTGGTGGAGGGCGCGCAACCCTATGCTGAAGATGGCTGGAAGCGAATCCGTATCGGCGAGATGGAGTTTCGCGTGCTCAAACCTTGCGAGCGCTGCATCATGACCACCATCGACCCGCAGACCGGTGAGCGCAGTGCTGATCGCGAGCCACTGGCGACACTTAAAACCTATCGGCAGAAAGAGGGTGATGTGCTGTTTGGGCAGAACCTGGTGGCCGACGGCAGTGGCGTGCTGGAGGTGGGAATGCCGGTGACAGTGCTGGAATAGCGGATCAACTTGTTGAATTCATGGTGAAAGCCAGCCTTGCTGGCGATGAGACCCGCACAGGATCAGCTGTTGCGCGGTGTCTGCATCGCTGGCAAGGCCAGCGCCCACAGTTGTTAACAGCCTTGTCTTTTACTGATCGTCAAAATAACGCTCATGCCAGTCCACCAACGGCTGCGGCGAGTTGAGTTTCTGCCCGTAGATCACCGAGTAGGACAGCACGTTCTGCACGTACTGACGGGTCTCATCAAACGGAATCGACTCCACCCAGACATCGAAGCTCAGGTGGTCAGCGCCACGCAACCATTGCCGCACGCGGCCGGGGCCTGCGTTGTAGGCGGCCGAGGCGAGCACCCGGTTACCGTTGAACTGACTGTGCACCTGGCTCAGGTAAGCCGCCCCCAGCTGGATATTCTTGTCCGGATTGAACACTTGCGAGGGAGAGGCCAAAGGAATGCTGAACTTGCGTGCGGTTTCCTTGGCGGTAGCCGGCATTAATTGCATCAGGCCGCTGGCACCGACGCTGGAGCGGGCGTCTTCCATGAAGGCGCTTTCCTGACGAGTGATCGCGAACACCCAGCTTGAGTGCAAGCCGCGTACTTTGGCTTCACGCACCAGGGTGTCGCGGTGGGCCATCGGGAAGCGGATGTCCAAGTCATCCCAGTACTTTGCCTGGCTGATCGTGCGGATTGCCGGGAAGTACCAGCGCATGTCATAGGCCAGGCGCGCCTGGGCAACCATTTCGTCGCGGTTGAAGTGGCGGCTGACGTGGTACCACTCGCGGCGGCCGTCGACAATCTGGCCGCGGGCATGGAACTCCAGGGCGCGGCGAATACCGGGGGTATTGCGCACTTTGTTCATCAGTGCCTGGCTCAGCACCAGCGGCTTGTTGTTCAACTGATAAGGCGTTTTGGCCCGGTCGGCGGCGAGGAAGCCATAGAAATCACGCTCGCGAGCGACGGTCTGGTACAGCGACGGGATCTGTGGGTTCTTCGGTTGCGCCAGCTCCAGGCTGCGGGCTTGCCAGTAGCGCCAACGGCTGCTGGTGGCCAGGTCCTGGGGCAAGCGTTTGGTCAGGTCGTAGGCATCTTCCCAGCGGCCCAGGCGCAGCAACAAGCGCAGGCGCCATTCGGTGACGGTATTGTCGCGCAGCTCCGGGTCGTAGCGAGTCATCAGATCAAGCGCCCGCGGGTCGTAACGACGCGCCAGGGTCAGGCCGATTTCCCGGGCGATGGCGACTTTTTCGTCGCGGGAGAAATGCATGCGGTTGGCATAGTCATCCAGCAAGCTCATGGCTCGCTCCGGGTCTTGGCGCGCCAGTCGGCGCAGGCCCAGGCTGACGACGTCGGACATGGCCTCGTTGACGGGTACGAAGCGTCCGGGTTGATTCAAAAGCTGCGGCTTCTGCGCCACATCGACCAGCAAGCGGCCTTGGGGCGCCAGCGTGGTGAGGTTTTTGGTCAGGCTGTTGGCCAGCGCATAGTTGCGAGCCTGGGCTGCCAGCTTGGTGCGCTCCCAGCGCATTTGTTCAGTCAGCTGGCCTTCAGCTGCCCAGCGATCAAACAAGGCATCACAGGCGGCCGGCTGGGACTTACCCACCAGCCAGAGCTTTTTAGCCGAGGCAAAGCCTTCAGCACGCTGGCCGTGACTCAGTTGGTACTGGCCATTGAGGCAGTCCAGTTCAGTGAAGTTGAGCTTGGGATCGTAGTAGCGGGTGAAGGTGGCCCAATCGCCACGCTCGGCCAGCCAGCGCAACCAACGCAACTTCATCCAGTTGGCCTGGGGCAGGTCGCCATGAGCGGCGAGGAATTTCTCGATCTCGGCATTGCTCGCGGTTTTCAGGCGCGCTGTCAGCTCGTCGTAGGCCAGGTAGGGGGTCAGCGGGTAATCGCTCAGTGCCTGGGCGTAGCGCAGGTACGGGCCCTTGTCGCCTTTGGCCAAGGCGCGCTTGGCCTCGTCGTAATACTGGCGCTGCACGGTGATGTCGGTGGCCTGGGCGACGCTGGCCGCAGAGGCCGAGAGAAGCAGGCAGGAAACTAGATTGAACAGGCGGCTGCGCATGAGACTTCCGGGCAGTTTGACCATAAAAAGTGACGGCGAAGCCAGCACTGTGAGGTGACGTTGCTTAAGCTTAGCCGTTTGCCGTGGGCGGATGAAAGCATTGTGCTTGTATCGAGTTGTAATCAAGCGGTCCGTCGTCGGATCTCGCTGCAGGCGCGCCTGCTTAATGTGAAGCGGGGCCAAGTCGGGTAGAATGCGCGCCCTGTTTTTGGAGAAGATCATGACCCTGCTCAAATTAAGCGATGTGTCCCTTGCGTTC